>Ga0302140_10003144_pt1 | contig 21239 bp, 26 predicted proteins | sample I_Bog_E1_1_FD_202095 | JGI IMG/M metagenome (GOLD analysis project Ga0302140, IMG submission 202095) | Peat permafrost microbial communities from Stordalen Mire near Abisko, Sweden - I_Bog_E1_1 | ecosystem: Environmental > Terrestrial > Soil > Wetlands > Peat | place: Sweden: Abisko, Stordalen... | reverse complement strand
AAAATTATAGTGAGCTGATTTTTTCATTATTTGAATGTTTTTCTTCACCTCTTTTAATCAAACAAAAGAGTTTCTAAAGAAAAATTCGCTCATCACCAGTTTTAGTCATGTTTATATGAAAAAGCTCTATATTTTTCTCGACGATTAAAATATTTATTTTTGAGTAGTGCATTTAAAAAATCAATCAAATATTTTGGAATGCATAATTTTCTGAAACGAACCCTCTTTTCTATAGAAATTAGTCTATGGAATTGATAATTTTGATTCTCTGATTAGCTTCTAAACCCAAAATACGGCCAAATCAAAGTAGAAAATATTAGTACAATGTCTGAAAATAAAAGTTGCCCATTTTGTTCAAGTCCTTTCATTTTATGTACGAAATGCTCCCAAGACCGAATGCCAAAGACAGTCGCTTTTCTTCTTTTTGGAGAAAATATCGAAATGAAATCAATTTTAAAAAAGACAAAACTTGTTTGCAAAAATTTGCAAAATGGCTCAAAAATAACCTTTAGGTAAACTTAAAAAAGAAGAAAAAAAAATAAACAAATTATTAATATCAGCCCAATTTGCGAAGAATTTCCTACCACTTCTCTTTTGGAAAATTGTCACCATGAATCTATGTTTTATTTGGGCTTGACCCCTGAAAAAATGAATAAAGGTGCAATATTTCAAAAGAATTGCGCTAAAATTTGGAGGAGACAATGGAAGATTTTCATAGAAATGTTTCATGATGTTCCTGAGGCAATCCATCAAAGTAATTATTTGATAAGTTTTTTTGTTTGGTTTTTAAAAGGTGAGAACGAGGAAAGAGGAGACAAATGTGAGGTATTCCATAAAGATGAATTTTCTGATGGAAACAATGAAGAGTTTGAATTGCCTTACCAAAATGTCAACGTGGGCATGGTGGAAGAAGATCCATAAATTAATAAGAAAATTTGAAAAAAAAAGAAAAAATAAAGAGTTAAAAAACCAAATTTTAAATATTCGAATTAAAAGAAAACTCAAATAGAATTGATTAAAAATAGAAGTTCTCAATTTTCTATTGCATATTTGCATCTTTATCCTTCTTCTCTTCATTTTTGTCTTCAGCAACATATTTCTCTATGCGCCCTAATTGTTCGTTGATCAATTTTAACTCATAGTCTTCTAAAACATAAAAAGAATAAACCATAGCTACTACACATTCTTTAAAATTCATATAATTAATATTCGGAAGCCTTTCTACTATAAAACTTTCGTTTATTTTTTTATTTTCTGATAAATGATGTTCTTTGTAATGAACTAAAGCTGGTTTAATTTCATTTAGATGATATGGGGCATGAGAGGTATTGGAGCTACATCGAAATAGATGATTTTTTAACATTGGCACTACAAATTTGGATCTCCATAAACCATTCAAAAAAGAATAATGAATCCAAAACAACACAAATATATCATGGATCTGGGATTCGTTAATTTCTCTCACACAATCTTCGCAAAGAATAGTATCCTTATCTGAATTCATCTTCTTTGTGCATAGCCCACATTTATTGTCGCAACATATTTCTAAAAATGTTAAATTTTCCATTTTTTTGGTAAGAAGGTATTTAATTTTCTATGAAAACTTAAAATTAAAATATTAGGGGAATATATATATTAATTTTTTATTCTATAAGAGAAAAAATATTCTATAAGAAAAATAATAGAAAAATATTTAAAACCTAAACTTAAAAAAAAAAAAATGAGTAAAATTACAAATTCAAAACCAATATACCCAGAATATAAATAAATAACAATTTCTTAAACTTAAAAAAAATCTCTAAATTTAAGTTTTTAAATGCTAAAAATTAATGATTCTTTAGTCTTGCCCGAGAACTCTGATATTATTGCTTATTGCCAATCCGAATCAGACCTCAATAGATATATAGTTTATTATCTTTCAAGCAATGAGCTTTTGATTTCCTCCTATTCGAAAAGCTCGAGCCTGAGTTTTTACGATTTTCTTCCATGGTTGAAAAATTATAAAATTACTTCTCTCCAGTTTAGTCTTTTGCATAATTATTTACATGTTATGACAACCAACAACATATATATCATCATTCCTTTTTCCATTTTACTTGATAAAACCAAGCGAAAAAAATGGGAAGATTTCGCTTTATCTTATTCTTTGGGGGGATTAATTGATTCTAATATCAGGACATCTGAGAGTTCCATAAAAGGGTATTATAAATTTTTTTCTAAATGATTTCTTTAAAGATTTTTGAAGGATTTTTACCTCATTGAAAAATTATTTAACAAGAAACAACTTAAATGAAGATAATATTGAAAATGAAAGAGGATCTAATAACGAAGCGGAAATAACAAAAAAAGACATGAGTTTTTTCGAGGTCACCGAGAAAAAGTTATTAAATATTGATGATTATAAGAACATTGTTGATTTTGAAGAATCACAAACCACTTCCATCGAGCAATTAGCGGAATATTATAAAGGTTTGTCGATGTTTTGTTTATGGAAAAATTATCTTGATGAAGAATATTGCATCATTTCAACACTTGCAGGGGGTCTGATATTTTTACGCTTGATCGATGGAAATCATGTATAGAAATTACTTGAACAACTTTTGACAATTTTTTTAAGTATTTGTTTTATAAATTTCCATTTGGAATCCAAGATATGAACCTAATTCAGACTTCACAAGAAAGTTATTTGATTCTTAATTCGGATATTGGAGTGTATTTATATTTTCCTTTGGAGAAGACTGAAAAAAGTGTAAAATGATAAATAAAATAAATAGATAATAAAGAAATATTTAGAATATCATAAATTCCTATTCAAACAAGGAATACAAGCCATTTTTTTTGAATTTTGGCAATAGCGCGAAAGTTTTCGTTTATCAAATCAAAAAGAAAACCAAGATTTTTGTGTACCAAGAAAATGATGGAAATCTTTTGATTTTCAATAAAAAAAATCTCAAGACTCCGGTGAAATCATATTATCTGAAAACAGCCCAATTGATAAAAGTTATGCCTTGGAATGATTATTTCTTCATATTGAGTTATGATAACAGTTACAAATTGAAGATGGTTTCGAAAACCTTGTTACAAGTGAAAAAAAAATTACAAAAAAAAGAAAATGATAAGGAATGTGTGCATGTTCACAATATGAATATGTTAAAGCATGCAGAAATCTTCAGTTCTTTAGAATTAACAGGGATTGAACATGTAAATTAATTAGATTTTTTAACAAAAATAATAAAATTTTATTTAGACCATTGATGCTTTTGTGAATGACTTAGATGATTCTGATGATTCGAAAAATTATAAAAACAACTCTTTATTGATCACCAATAGGAAAATTGTAAAGGTTACCTTAGATCGTGAAGCTCTTTTAGATAAATTTCTTGAGAAACTGTATTCGAATTTTACAAAAGAGGTAAAAAATGAAAACAAATTTTTTAAAAATTTTTAAAAAATTTAAAAATTAAAAATTTCTAGGATTTTCTTTGTTATGAGATATTTGTGAAAATACATTACTCAAATTATCAGGATATTTTTCAACTATTTTGGAAAAAAAATAAAGATGAAAATAGATTTGATATTTTGTTTTATCTCGATATTTATCGTAGAACGAATAAAAAAGCTTATATCATCAAAATGATTGAAGATTATATGAGTTTGAAAAATGTCGAGGTGTATAAAAATATCATAAACTACATATTCAAGGAACAAACATCTCAAACTTTCGATAATTTCTGGATTGTTTGTGTTTTGTTTTATTGTTTTTATTTTCATCATTTTGCCATTTCGTTTGATAAATTCCAGGAAAACATGCTTGAAATCAAGGTCATTAAATAATTTTATCATATATCTTTTTTGATATTATTAATTAGTTATATTTTTTTTTTGTATAAACAATATCATGTTTTTTTTTTAATTTTTAGGAAATTATTATTTTGGGTGCAAATGAATTTTTCAGAAATGCTTATGATCAAGATCCTCATACAAAAATATTTCTTTCAAATAATTTGCAAAATCCTGTTTGCGGTACTTTCGATTTCAAGGAATTGATCGGAATGTTGCATAACATTCTTTTTCTTTATGAAAATCAATTTCGGAAGAAGTTCGATTTCAAAGATAACATTACATCCTTATTATTATTTGGATCAGAGAATAAATATAAAAATCTGAAGAAATTCAGCTTTTTAGAAATCACGGAAAATCAACCAGATTTTTTTTCTAATCTTCGAACAAATTCTTTTTATTTTGCAAAACATAAAAAGATAATTTATTACATTATCAATATAATGATTGATCCTGGTCATAAAGATTTGATGAAAAATAATTTATCTTTGATATTTTCCTTGAAAAAGGAAGAAGTGATGAACCTTTTGTTGGTTTTGTTGGAAAAATATAAAATTTTATTTCAAGATGATTCTTTTGTGAAGGAAAAAACAATTCAACATTTTTTAAATGATACCCATATTTTCGATCTTTCACAAAATGTCTTTGATCATTTTTCCAAAATTTGCTTTAAAAGCACTCAAAAATCATTAGAAAACATAAATGAAGAGGAATTTGAACGGATTTTGATTGAAAGATTGCAACGCCAAACCAAAAAGCTTTTTGGAACAAAGAGTCATGATCTTTATGAAAAAGGAGGCTTCATTATTGCTGCTGCGGTTGTGAGATATTGCGCTTTGATAAAAAATAATGAGGAATTTATTAAGGATGTGTTTTATCTCATCAAGCATTTCATAAAAAAGAATGATTTGCTTAAAATGTGTCTCGATCAAAATATATATCTTATCGTTAAAGAAGAATTTTATGAATAAAATAAACAAAATATAAAAATTTGCCAATTTTGGATTTTTTGATTAGATTCAAACTGTCATATAAAATTAAAATGGAATTAGAAAGTCCTTTAAAATATAAAGTTCTTTTAAACGAATTCCATGATGAAAAATATTCTGCTAATGATGAATTGACTAAAGATCAATTTTGCCAATTTTTAGATCGTAAGGTTTCCCTTTCCCTCCTTAAAAAATTCAAAAATTCTTTTGTTTTTTAGATCAATGGTCATTTTAATCGTGATATATCCGGACAATTATTAGAAAAAGCTGATACAAATCACACAGGAATCATCTCAGTCAAAGATTTCATTCGAACCTATTTAGAAGCAGAAGCTATTTTAACCCAAAAAATCAAAGCCATCGAAATTAATTTAGCACTTTTGGTTCAAGAAAAGGATGCTCACAATATAACTCTTCAAGAAATTGAAAAAAACCAATCTTCAACAGATTTCCCACGTCCTATAAACAACAGTCTCTTAAGGGTCTCGATCTTAGAAGCCCAGAAATTGATGCCTTTGGATTGGCGAACTACTAATAATTCATTTGTTTATCTAAATTGCAATGGAATCCATGCCCAAACCAAATTTTCAGATACTGTGAATCCAAAATGGGGGGAGAGCTTTGAATTGTAAGTTTCTAATAAATTTCATTATAAAAAATAAGTTTTTTTTTCTTAGCCCAATAAACACGGGTATGGAAACTCTTTTGATACTAATTAAAGATGTCTCTCAAAATTTTAATAATAACTCTCTTGCACATGCATCCATCCAAATAAATCAAATTCATGATCAAGAAATACATCGAGATTGGATTGATCTGTTTGATGATCATGGGGATAAGTTGGAAGGGAAGCTTTTGATTGAGTTTCAATGGATTTTCGTTTCGGTATATTCTATTTAATCACTAATTTTATTTCAAAAGGATAAATAGAATGAAGAAGCAAAAAAGAAAACAGAGTTGGAAGACCAAATACTTGTCTTTCATGAAGATTTGGAAAATTTGGAAGATGACCTTGCACATCTCTATTTACCTTTCAAAGGCCTTTTACCAATGGCGAATGAAAATATCCGTAGAAAAACTTTAACTTTAACAACTGAAGGAGATGAGCAAAAAACTTCTCAATTGATTCAAAATGAGAAAAACATTTTCGGTAGGCTTTTTTAAATTATTAATTTTTTCTTTCTTATCTTAGCTAAAATGAAGAGAAGAAAAGAAATTACTCTACTAATTTTGGCTGGAATTTATGTTTTTATCATTATGGGGACATTTTGGAATCGGGCAGTTTTTGTTGATGTAATTTCTGATTTTTTTTGTATATTAAACTTAAAAAAAGGTAAATTTAGGTATTGATTTGTTCATCTTTTTGGGTTTTATATTATTTGCAAAAAATGGATGTCAAGTCCATGAAATACATAAGTGGTTTGACCATTTTTTCTTGGATTTTAGATCTTGCTTGGGTCATAATTTATACAAAGGTAAATGGAATATCAATTTAAAAAAAATAATTTTTTGGAAAAGTATTGGTGGAAGGGAGAGGACCTCTCTACAACAGTGCAAATGGAAATTACGCTTCTAAGGACTGTGATTATTTTTTCATGTTTGCTTTTATTAATAAAGGTTGTTTATTTGAAATCATTAGCTTAATATAATTTTTATTATAATAGATCTCATTTGGTTGTTGCATCATTTACATTTTGAGTAATATGAAAGAGGAAATTTATAAGCTTGAGGATCGAACTGCAACCTTGAAGGAATCTATATTCTCAGAAGAAAATCAGGGAATAAAAAAATCTGACTCGAAATTTTTCGTGAATTTCAATAGAGGTTTGTTTTTTATTTTTGTTATTTACCTATTTGAAAAAAAAAGTGGATTATTAGTTGCCAAATATTTCTTTTCAACGTTTGAAAATTTTCATTAAAAAATATTACACAAAAAGCGTTAAAAATTGAAATCAAATCATGTTAAAAATTAATCACGGATTTATTTTTGAATTTTTTTTTTTTTGGGTTATGAGGTCGTCCCATTATATTTTCAATTTTAAATTATTTTTTGAAAGAAAGAAAAAAATGTTTCATTTGAGTATAAAAAGGTTCAGAAGTTTAAATTTTAATCGAAAATTTCTAATTTTCTATAAATATGTAGTAATTCCTTTTTGCTAAAAAATTTAAATTTTTAAAGAATCCCAAAAATCAAATCTTCCAATGTGTCTCAAAACTCAAAAATCTCACAGAAATTGCACCATTGCGATCGGAATCTGTTCCTTGATCTTCATCATCTTAGGAGTGGTTCTTCCCATAGTTCTCCATAAAGCAATCTTAGAAATGGCCAAAACCAATGTGATTATGACTCCAGGCACATCGAATCTCTGGGGCAGGGTGCCAGGTGACACCCACATGAAGATCTACCGAACCTTCCAATTCTTCAACTTCCAAAACCCTTACGAGGCGATATTCCTAAACGAGACCCCAATTATGCAAGAAAGCTTGCCCTATGATTATCAAGAATTCCAAGAATTCCTCAATTATTCCTTCTATAATTTGCCAAATTCTTCTTTGGAGGTGGTCAGTTACAATTTCTGGGATTATATGAAGAAAATAGACAAAGGCAATGAATCTGACATGATGACAGTAGCAAATTTGCCCGCATTTGGGGCTTGGTATCAATTGCAGATTAGTGAGAAATTCTTGCTTTCGATCCAAACGATGTCACAAATGATTGGGGGGATCGAATCAGAAATCGTGGATATGGCGTTGGCTCAAGGAATATCCGCCTTGTTTATGTCCACGAAGCAACAAGCAATTGATCTTTTCACCAATTGTGGTATCAGTCCTAGTAAGGCCAATGAGTTATGGGAGGACCCGTTGTTTGGATGGAAAAACGCCACAACTTTGGTGAATTGGGTGAAGGCCACAAAGGAGGGACTGTATAACGCAACAACCAATATGTTGAAGGATTATTTCCATTTGAGTTACACCAGATTGAGTCCATTGTTGTCAAATTTGAAGCTAAATATTGATTCTGTGATGACTTTGATAGTCAACATGTATTGTGTCAACAAGACGAATTTGACTTGTGATAGCAAATATCTCGCAGCTTTGCAATGGAGCCAACAAGGGATCACCATGAATCCACCAGGAGGTCTGAATGCTTCCAAATCCATCATATCAACAAATAGCACTGCTGAAGGATTTCCAGAAATCAGTTATTATTATTCAGATTATTTCCTGCAAAAAATCGCAAATGATACACCTTATCTAAACATGACCTTTGGTGTTGAATGGGCCTATAATTTGTTGGCGAGAAGTGGTGATCCGAAAAAATGGTTGAAATCACCACATTTGATGTTCCATCAAGGGAACCTCAAATTTCTTTTCAAGCAAGGGGCCATTTTCGATGAAAGTCATGATCTCAAGGATTTGGAGCCAATCAGAGATCAATTCCTGCTTAAGGATCTCTATCAGGCACATGTTTTCTGGAAGTATATGGATTACATCGTGGTGGACTTTGCTTTGATGACTTCTCAGGGGGGCACCAAAGAAACATTGGGTCTTGGTGCCTTTTCAGCACAATTCTTTTATTCAAGCTTTATGGATGTGAAAGATTTCCTGTTGGATGATATCACATCGAAAAGCCTCTACGCCAATTTGATAGATAAAAGCGTGGATCCAAACAAGATATGCTATGTTCTCTTCAACAACTCGATGACCAATTTGAATCAATCCCAATTGGATTCCATATGTTATAATGACATTAATTTGAAAAACATTGATGAAACCGCCATGTTGTTCCTATCTGATTTATGCCTCAACACATTAGACCCCATTTGGTTTGATTTTATGCAAAGACATGGTCTCACCAAAATCAACATGTTTGAACTTTGTGATCCACAGGTTGGTTATTGGGGACCCTTGATGAATGAAACCAATGTCATGATCAAAAACTTCTACAATTGTTCCGCCGATGCAGAATATTGCTCAGCCAATGAAATTGCTATCAAACAATGGGGCCAAAGCACCATCACCTTAAATCCTTTGCCTATTTTAAAGGGGCGTTATTACAATAGTTCATTTTCCGTGAGCAATTGGAATCCAACAAAATTCCCAAAACCTATTGAATTTTTGGGTTTTTTGAATTTGACGAAGCTCAACAAATCCAAAGAAGTCACAGATAAAGATCGTATGGGGTTGAATGAAACGATTTCTTCGACATTATTGACCTTTGATTGTTTATTCAATGCAGTGATGAACGCCAAAGCTTTCATTTATTATCTCAACAATGATTTCCAAAATTTTACTAAAAACTTCCTGGTTGAAAATCCTCTTCTTCTTTTGAATTATCTTCGTTATGTGACTTTGGAGTTTGGTTTCGGTGGCATAACAGTTCAACGTAATGTGAGTGATTTATTATTAGGTTACGATGTTCCTTTCGTAAAAATGATGGGGGATACAGATCCAGCAATGGGAGGTAATCCTTCAATCAATCCAAAGGTTGGATTTTGTCCAAATAACACCAAGGAGAACGCTTTCTTTAACACTCAGGTTATGTATACAGGAAATGGGGACAGTTCCATGGTGCGAAAATATCACTCAGTATATGGTGAAAGAAACATGGTGCAATTCATTCCTGATTTTGATGGTAACGAGACCAGAAACATCACCAAAAACCCATATAGGAAATTAGTGCCTATTAAAGGAACTGATGGATTCACAGATCGACCTAATTTAAACCCTGATGGAGATACTTTTGAGGTATTTGTGACTATGTTGATGAGATATGGCACAACATACGGATTGAGTAATACTAAAGATTATAATGGTTTGGAGGGATATCTTTATAGAATGGACAATTCCTTGATGAATAAGAACCCGGACTTTTATCAAGACAGATGGAATGGATTTTTGAATTTCTCCTCTATTATGAGCGCCCCAGTCTTTAATTCGAAGAGACATTTCCTTGATGTGGATGAAGAAATCATGAGCTTTATTCATTTAATAGATGCTCAAGGAGAAAACATCACTGCCAATCGAGATGAAGATGATATCTATTTATATGTGGAACCTTATACAGGATTATCTTTATCAGCATGGCTCAAATTACAAACTTCAGTTCAACTCAGCAACAATCTATTATTCAATTCGAGTTATGCGATGTTGCCGATTTTCTCCATTATCAGAGGAGGCGATATTCCAGATTCAACTATTGATGATCTATTGGGTCAATTGAAGATGGGAATTCTATTCCAAAATGTTATTAGTAGAGTGATTTGCTTTGTAATTGGAGGGATTTTATTCTTGGTGGCTGCGATTTTGGCTTACAAATATTACAAAAAAGCAAAAAAAAATAGAAAGGAAGGAATTTTGTTGGACAAAAATTCCACTCAGATTTAAAGAATTAATTCATCTATATATTAGATAATAGTTTTTTTTTTAAATTAAAATAGAAAAATTAGAATAACAGTGCATTTAAAAACTAATATTTAATTTTCATTGATTGCTTTGGTTTTTTGAAATTTTCAAAAAAAACTATAAATTTCCTGTTAATTCTGAGCTAGAAAAATAAAAATCTCATTAAAATGGAGAAAAAACCAATTCAAACCTCTAAAACCCCTCCCAAAGAAACCAAAGACAAGCCGGATGATTTGAAATCACAATTCATCACCAAATCATCATCTGTTGATTGGGCCAATATACTTCTCAAAAGATTTTGTGAGGAAACAGTATATTATATATAAAAAACTATTCAAATATCAGGACTAAAATAATTCAATCATAAGAAAGGTGAAGAAATTACCTATGAATATACATTAAAAACGATTGAAATGATGAAGGAAATCAACAAAAATTTGTACAAATCAGTGCTTTCAACAGAATTTATGGACAAATTGATAGAAAAGTGCGATGACATGGTAATAATTTCTTGCTTCGTGAAGGAATTCGTCAATGCGAACACCAGCAACAGTTACGATTATGGATATAGTAGTTATAACTATAGTGGATCATCAAAAAAATATGAAATTCAAAAGGTTGCGAAATTTTTCGATGATAAAATAAAAAGGGTCGATTCTGAGAAAAATTTGGATAAGTTGTTTTATTGTGAAATTTTCTCGGAATTTTGCTTCTTCAAAAAAAACAAAAAAATTGAAAACCCAAACATTTTCAACAAAGAACATTTGCAGCTTGTCAGAGGCAAAATCAAAATGTTGATTGCCAACATTTTGGAAACCATCGCGGATCAAATGAAAAATATAGAAATTTTAAATGATGTAATTTGTTTAATACATTTTCCATTTTTTCTTAAAAAATGATAGGTTCTAGTAAAATGGATTTTGATTTTGGAAGCCAGTTGTTCTTATGAAGAAATGCGTTATTTGAAGGTGATTTCGAAAATTTTGCTGCCTCCGACGAGTTTTTATTATACCAATCCAAAATTAAATTATGGGAACATTTTAATCATGTTGAAAAATGTGATTGATGGATGCAAATTCCCATTTGATGAAAATGACTTATTTTTCCCTGTTTCAAATGCTTTTGTTTTTTTTGAAGTATTTTTTCATTTTATTATTTATTACATATTTTTATCTCTTTTAGACATATAATAATAAACAATGGGAAGATCTATCAATGAATATAGCAAGTGATTTATTGGATTCTTTTTCAGCAAACGAGCTTTCTCAATTCTTCAGAAATGTGATCGAAGAAAGTTATACTGAAGGGATCCTATGTTTTTTCATCCATTTTAGCACTACGTTGTCTAATAGAAAAAATGGCAGTCCTCTTTATTTAATAACATTTTTCAATGAGGTGGTTTTGACCTGTATCATAAACAAATTCCAAAGTGAATGTTATTTCAAGATAACAAGTTATATTTTGAATCTTTATTTATATGGCCTTTGTGATATTTGCACTTTAAATGATTCCCAATGGAATATTTTGATTAATAGTGCCAATTATGTCATCCATTTTGAAAAAAAATGCTTTTCGGAATATTATGATTTGGTCAAAAGTTTGCATAAAGTCTATTTGAAATTGAAAAAGCCTTTATATAATGATCGCGAGATCCTCAATTTCCTCGACAATTTGAAAATGAATTATGCTTTTTTAAGTGATCCTAGCGAAAAATCCATTGAAAGCAATTTGTCCAAGGCATGGAAATTGAAAATCACGGAAGAAATTGTAAAATCCCTTCCAAAGCATTATCTCGACATTGAAACTCCAAATAACAATATAAAATATAAAGGACTCAAAAATCTTGGAAATAGTATAAAAATTTATTTAGTATTTAATTAATTTGGATTTTAAGCTTGTTATATCAACAGTTTTGTCCAATGTCTATATATGACAATGGATTTTCGATCCAAGATTTTGAACATCCAACTTGATAAAAAGAAAATTCCAGTGGATAGTGTCCTCACTGAATTGAAACAACTTTTCCAGAATTTCGATGAAGAAACCTTTGAAACAGCTTTCGAACCGATTATCCTGAAAGATTCATTACCAGAGCCATTTAAATCAAGTTTTGAACAACAGGATGCCTTGGAATTTGGTCGGATTTTCTTAGAAATCATTGAAAAGTTGTTGATTGATGCAGGGATGAAGGTCTTATTTCTCTCTATTTCTATAAGAAAATTATTTATATTTAAGAATATGGTAGAAGATCTATTTTTTGGAGAATGTGTGAATACTTTCTTTTGTGTGGATTGTGGGAATTCGACTAAAATGCTAGAAAAAATCCTCGATTTATCCGTGAATTTTAGTAATAAAAAACATTTGTTTCTTATTAATTAATAATTTTCCATTTTTGCCTGTTCTCTCATATTTGCTCCAAGATGATAATTGCTATTTGCCCAAAGATGGAGCCTATGATTTGAAGAAAATGATCAGTAATTTTGTTCAAGAGGAGGAATTCAAAGACAAAAACCAATATTTTTGTGAGAAATGTAACAAACTGAGTTCCAAAATGATTAAGACTCCGATAATCAAGAAAATGCCTCCTTTTCTCCTCGTCACTGCCAATCGTTTTTATTTCGATGCGAAACTCGGTCTGCGGAGAAAATTATGTCATCAAATCAAAGAATGCCATCAATTTACAATCAAGGAAGTCTTTAAAAACTCATGCCAAATGAATAATCCAGACGAAGAATATATACTATATGCTATGATAATTCATGCGGTTGGTTATATATCATTTGATATTTAATTAAATTATCCTGAATTTTAGGGAGCATCTTTAGAATCAGGACATTATTTCGCCTTGGCCAAGGATTTTTCTGAAGATTATTGGTATTGTTTCAATGACACTATAGTGCAATGTTTAGGGAAATCACCAAATTTCCATAGATTTTTATGGGATTATGAAACTCCATATATCTATTTTTTCGTGAATCGAGCCATGATACCTCTGAGGAAATAAAAAAAGCAAATTTTCTCAATAAATTTTAAAAATTGAATTTTTAAAAAAAAAATAAATCTTTTAAATTTTTTTAAAAAGTATTTTTGGAATTTTTGCTTTGTTAATCAGAAAAAAAGAAAATCCCGATCTAGAAAAATAAAATTTTGAACAAAATGACTTGATTATTAATGATTTTTTATGAAAATAAAAAAACAGGAATAAATTGTTTTTTAAACAGAAAAAATCAAAAATTGAATTTGATAAAAAAAAACCACCGATGGGCAACAACGATTCAAAAACCGACCCAACCCCTTCTTTTGATCAGAAACCAGACATAAATCCACCAGTTTTACTTGAGGATTCACGTGTGAAACCTCGTTATTCCATAGAACAAAACCTGATCTATCTCAAGACGGTTTACAATGATAACTACGGAGAAATAAAAATTATGGGTATCAAAGGAGATTCAGATCAAAATTTATATGCATTGAAGGTGTTTCGAGCCAATGATGCCAAGACGATGAATGCGATTTATCAGGAGGCAGAATATAGAAGGGAAATGACTCTAGATACAGTGGTGAAAATCAAGGATGTGCGTTATGATGAGGCGGATTTATATTGTTCTGACCATTTCAAGGTTTTGGTGTTATTGGAATATTTCGATTCGACTTTGAAAGATGAAATCCAAAGACGGAAACAAAAGAATTTGTATTTCAGCGAAATCGAGCTGTTCAGTCTAATAGATTGTGTTTTATCTGCTTTGATCCTATTTAGTAAAAAACTCATTTCACATGAAGATGTGAGTCCCGGCACGATATATTTAACCCCGAGTCATATCTTCAAATTGAATGATATAGGCTTTTTAACAGAAGGCCTCAACGCTTATAAAAAGTTTCTCATGGGGGCGGTAGATTCCCATGAATGTTATTTAAGTCCAGAGCTTTTGATGAATTTGAAACATAGAAGCCTTATGCCGGAGAATTACGACAGGGAGAAAAGCGATGTCTTTTCTTTAGGAATGACAACTTTGGAAGCTGCGACATTGATGTCAGTGAATGATTGTTATGATTTCGATGAATTCAAAGTCAAGCCTGATCAAATTGCAATTTATTTGGATGAAAGCAAAAGCCGATTCAACCCCAATTTTTGCGAACTATTAATTTGCATGTTGGAGATAGATGAAACTAAACGACCCAATTATCAAGACTTATATATTTTGTTGGGACAGAAATTAGATCAAATAAAAGGAAATAATGAAGTCAATGAAGAAAAAATATTGCAATTCCAAGATGAAAAACCTGTTGAGTCTATAAGAGAAGAGAAACCTTTAAGAGCTGAACCTTCAAGAGAAAATGATAATTTTGAAGATCTCGAAGGAAGAATCATGAAAGTGTTGAATAAAAGTGAAGAGACACAGAAGAAATATGCTTATGAATTAGAAAATAGCAGACATGCGTTAATGCAGGATGATTTGGGGGAATTGGTAGCAAAAAGAGAGGATTTTTTGAATAAGACTAATTTGATCAAGGAGTCTTTAATCAGAGAAAGGGAAAAGAAAGGATCCTTGGAGGATGAGAATTTCATCGATTCGAATAAATTATATGAAGTATATTTGGAAGAATATAAAAGATTGAAGGAAATGAAATAAGAGAAATTACTTATTTTAATACATCTCATTTATAAATTAGTTTTTCAATTTTTGTAAGTTTTGAAAATCAATTTTTTAGCATTTTCGTTCAAAATTCATAAATTCTTTTAAGCTTTTCTAAATATTTAAAATAATTTTTTATTAAAGGCTTCTGTTTTCCTTTTTTTAAAAAAAAATGTATTGGATCAATTGAATTTTTACCGCATCAACTCAAAATATAAATTATAAAAAAAAAATATAATTCAGATCAAAATAATTAAAATGAACTCAATCGCCTAAATATTTAAATATCAAAATCTTCAATTTTCTTAACAGTTTTTTTCTTTTTCCCCAAAGTCTTATTTCCTTCCCTCTCCATCATCATCTTCAGCCAAATTTTAAACCAAACAAATAAAAATTTACAATACATCATTAAATGCGTCATTCATTTCTTTCTTTTCACTTTGTTTTTCATTCTCTATGTTTTCATCTATACTAGGACTAAGAGGAGGTTTCTGTTTATCCATGGATCCTGGATAATTTCTGAAAGGTAGGTTCACCATACTGAGGTTTTTGGTTAATTCCTTCACGGAAATCTTAGTCTCAACAGGAGGCATTAGATTTTTATTGCTTTCTTGAGTTTTAATAGATGGATTCTTCTCTAGACTGCAAATCTCTTTTTCCTTATCAGTATTTTTGAAAGAAAGATTCTTTTCAAAATTTAAAGTAAAATCTGACACTTTATTGACCTTCGCACTGATATCCTTCGTTTTTATAGAAGAATCCCTTTCCAATTTGAAGTTTTCAACATTATTACTACATTCTTTTTCTTTCTCCTTTGATTTCAACGAAGGATTTTTTTCTGAAATCCTTGATATTTCATTGTTAAACCCCTCATTCATTGTCATTGGATTTACACTTTTCCTATCGTTTTCCTCATTTTTGTCGACTTCAAAAATTGGTTGAGTCTTGGGTTTTTCGGACAAAGGTCTTCCGAAAGATAGGTTGGCCATGCTGAGGTTTTTTGTTAAATCCTTTACTGAAACCTTCGTCTCAACTGGAGACTTTAAACTTTTCTTGGGTTCATCTTTGGAACTCAGATTTTTCTCAAAGTCAGAAACCTTGTTAACCTTAATCTCCTTATCTTTTTCTTTTGATTTATCATTTGAAGCCATTGAGGAATTTTTCTCAAATCTTGATGCAAATTCTGAAACTTTATTGATTTTGACATTACCTCTGAACTCTTCCTCCTTCTCAATCGGTCGAGATATTGTAATTTTATCAGATTTGGCTGAAAAATCAGAAACTTTGCTTTCCTCATTAGTATTTAAAGGAAATCCTTTTGCATTTGAAGATGATTTATTCTCTTCAGAAGTGATTAAAATAGCAATCGACTTTTTAAAAGCCTCTCCTCCTTCTTTATTATCTAAGGCACTATTAACAAGTCTCATATTTTTGCTATCAAAATCGAAATCTTGGATTTTTCCTACTGTTTTTTTCTTCTTCCTCATTTTATTGACCCCTCTTTCCAAAATTATCTGTAAAATAACAAAGAAAATACAAATATTAAAATATTAATCCATAAAATGTCCATTTACATCATTAAGATCATTGATTGTTTCATTTGTTTTAGTTGTTTCGGTTTTTTTCGGGATTTTTGGCATTGACCCTGGATACGGTCCAAAAGAAAGATTTGCCATACTGAGATTCTTGGCCATTTCTTTAACCGAGCCTTTTATTTCTGGAGTCTTCAAGCTTTTATTTGATGTATCCTTTTCAGTTGCTTAAAAAAATATATATATTATGTGATTTTCAAGGATTTACTTAAAAAAGCTGGACTTTTTTGTAAAGTATTTGAAAGAGGTCTCGATTGATTTTTTTGTGGGTCTAAAAGTTTCTGTGTTGATTTCTCAGGGGTTTTTATGAGGATTTCCGATTGACCATCCTTTACCATTATTGGTATATCTTTTTTCTGTTCTGGTGTTGTGATTTTATAACTCACTTCTTTCACAAAAGTGGAGCCAACTTAAAGCAAATTTGCTTTAAAAACATTCATTTTTACAAAAAATTTACATTTTTGTTCCATGATCTTTAAAACCTTGTTTTTGTCTTGAGTTGATGAAGAAGTCGTCATATTTTCTAAAATATTCGGCCTCATCCTTGCGCTTGTGAACTTTTGTTTGGTGGCTTTGTTGATTTGAAGAAAATCTTGATAATCATCAAGGTTGCTTGATTTGAAAATTTTAAGGTTTTCAATGGGTTCAATCTCATTTTTCTCTTCTTTCAATTCCATCTTCTTTATCGCAATGAATTCATATATCCTTTTATCTTCATCATTTTCTTTTTTATTCTGATAGCTCTCCCTTCCACTAACGCTTTTGCCTTTCTGACGAAATTCCTCAGAAACTTTCTTTTGAACTGATGGGTTTAATAGATCTACTTTCCTCATTGATTTTTCAAGTTTTTCTTGGATTTTTTCTTCTTCTTTTCGGTTTAATTCTAATAAAAATTGCTTTTTTAAGTCGCATTGTTTTTTGAATAAATCGAGATTTTTCCTTTTAGTTTTTCTCATCAATTTTGTCATAAAATTTGACATTTTTTCTAAGGAAATGTTGATTTTTTCTTCTTTTTCTTTTTTGTTTTGGGTTAAAGCTTTCGATTTCAATTTGCATGAATTTTGATATTTCTTTGAAAAATAAACCATTTGTGTTTTCATCACTTTGAGTCTCAAAAGATAAAATTGTCCTGCTGCTTTCTTTTTTAATTGCCATTTCTTGATTTCTTCGCATGTTTTCTTCAATTTTTCAAATTTCTTCCTCACATTCTTTAAAAATTGCGTCTTCATCAATTTCGTTAATTTTTGTATTGCTTTTTTCTTTTGAAGAAATTTCCTTCTTTGTATTTTTCCCTTAAAAATTGCTTGAATTTTCTTGAATTTCCTCATTCTTCTAGATAAAATCCCCAATTCCAACAAAACATTGCTTCTGAACTTGAAAACCAAATATTGTTTAAGGATTTTCTCTGCATTTTCCCTCTTAAGTTTCCACATTTTCAGAAAAATTTTATCGATTTTATCTTCAGTTTCTGCTTTTAGGTAAATTTTGGTTTTCCCAAAAAGCACTTCCGATTGATTTGCCAATGATCCCAAGGCGATTTTTATGATTTCTTCTGATAAATATTTGAATTCTTGGTTTTTTATCTCTTTGCTATAATCTTTGCATCCTTTGGATCTTAAAAGTGTTTGATATTTTCGAAAAAAGTCTTTGAATTCTTTTCGAGCTGGGAATGTGTTTTTCCTGACTTTGATTGAGTCCAATAAGCCTAAATATCTGATTTGTGATAAAATTGTGAGCGGCACCAAAAAATCGTTCTTTTTTACTTCATTAGGTTTTAAACATCTCACAAAATGAGCATCACAATTCATTAATTCGTCCATTAGACTCCTCATTTGAGTTCTGAATTTTGTGCCAAGGAATTTATCTTGTCCTCCCATGGATTTTCCAGTTCTTTTGGGACTTCCTATCAGGCATTCTTTGGATTCTTCCATTGGCTTATAATTATCAGACCATTCTCCCATAAAAATATTATAAATTTCGGGGTCTTTTGTATTGATAAATGCATCTTCTATTTCGAGATTTATTTCATCCTTGTTTTTTTTCCTGAAGCCTATGATGTTATATTCGACATTTTTGGCTGAATGCGAAATGATGAACGTCTCAATCACTGATTTTGGGGCTTTGAAATGTTGGTTTTCTTTATGTGTTTTCACGATGGTTTCCAATAATCTTTTATCTTCTGAAGATTTTAAAGTGGTGGATTCATCTAAAAGAAGAAAAATCCCAAAGGGGGGCTTATCAAACAGGTCAATGATCGGTTGATTGTCTTGATAAGTGATCTGTCCGAGGAAATTCTCCAATCCTTCATTGATGAACTCCTTTTTTTCAGATTTAAAAATATAATTGATATAAAGTTGTTGCAACTTCTCATTAGTAAAATTGATGCAAAATTGTTCAAGACTATTGATTTTGAAATCCTCGAATCCGAAAATATCCAATAATCCGATACTCAGACATTTGTTAGGACTTGTACTTGTTGCTTCTCCCTCATGATTTCTAATCGCAGAGTTCAATCTTTTTATCATCCGATTAAATACTTTATCATAAAGACATTTGCTGAAAGAATCGCGAACGGAAAAACATTCATTTTTCTCCAAAGGACAAAGGAATTTCTCTTTATCTGTGATTCTGGTCTTAATGGTTAATGCGGATCTTAAGACTTCTTTATCAATTTTGAGCAAATTCGAGATCTGGCCAAATAATGGTTCATTTATTATTTTACAAGGATTAGTATCAGTTTTTTTCGCATCATCGAATTCCAAATTACCTAATTTCAAAATCGCAGCTAAAACACTCCAAATAGCATTCACTTCCTCCTTCGAAAATTTCATTTGATCCAAACATTCACAAACTCCATGGAATAAACCAACATCATCTATATTTTCAGCATCATAACATCCACTTTTATTTAGATAATCATAATATTTCAAATCTTTTGTTAAGGAAAATTCATCAAGTAGATCCGAAGAAGCGCCTCGTAAAAAATGATAGAAAATATGGTAGTTTCGTTCTCCGATTGACTGCATACACACACGAGATTTCTCAAGTAAATAGTTGATGATATCAGCTTCTTTAATTTTTTTCGTGTTTTTTAACATCCAAATTCGGACATATTTTCCAAAACGGCTGGAATTGTAATTTCTGATCGTTTTCGCATTCCCGAACGCTTCTAGAATTAGGCTACAATTCACGATTTTATCCTCAATAGGCATTTCATTTTCTAACCAAAAGTTCTAACTAACGATTTTTAAAAAATGTTGCTTACTTTGAAGTTTTTCGGTTTCAGTAGAACTCAATGCAGCTATGAATTTCATCATATATTTGACACTTTCAGTCTTGCCAGCTCCTGATTCGCCACTGATGATCATGGCTTGATTCCGATTTTGTTCGAACAATTGACGATAGGCGAGGCCTGCGTTCGCGAAAATATGCGGTGGGTTTTCATTTAACAAAAACTTCTCAGTTTTCATGGTGTAGGCTTTATATTTTTGAATGGTTTCTGAGGAAAAATCAATGGGGAGAATTTTGTAAGGGTTTATTATCAAAAGCGTTGGACCAATGTAAGTGAATATGATATCGTTTTTATATCGGATTTTGAGATTCGCTAATAATTCAGGCTCGTTAAAACAAGGCAAATTTACCATATCTTCTATGCCTAAAACAGGAGCATCTTCATTGATTTCAAAGATCTTTGATATGGGTATTTCAAAAGTTTTGGAAATGTTATTATGGGATTTGTAGGAAAGAGAAATTTTCATGGCTGGGGTGGGAAGAGATTGGATTTCTCCCTTGATAAAACAGTCGTTTGCAAATTCGGTTTCGGAAGAATCGAGCCAACAGGGTTTTTCTGGCAAAATCCAAGAGACATTTTGCATGGATGAGTTCAATGTTTTTTTATGTAAATATATTTTATTTTGTTTTAAGGTAGTTTATTTTTTATATAATTGGGTTGAACAAAAAATGGCAGCATATTTAAAAAAAAAAAAAAAATGGCAGAAGATTTAAATTTCATCATAACAAATTATTTGTTCATGAAGATTTTTTTGCTTCGGTGACAAAGTGAACATTTTTGGAAAAAAACCATTTTGTCTTTTTTTAATCCTGTTATTTTAAATAAAGGTAGGTTGGAAAAAACACATAAAAATACGTTTTGCTCTTTTTTGGGAAACATCATAAAGTTTTTTGCAAAATTTGCAATAACTTTTCTTGATGTTTTTGCTCCTTGAGGTAAATGAAATTAATCAAAACATTATTTATGTTTTCCAATTTTTACTTTCTTAGCACTCTCTTCTCACAAATTTGATTCAATTCTTTCATATAATATCTGGACAAAAATGGGTTGATCTCTCTCATATAATGTGCAATTTGGAATAAGTAATTAATTCTCGTCATCGCATCTTTATCCATTTTCTAGGGCAAAAGTGTTTATTAATTTTTTATCGCTAATTTTTTTTTATTATTTCTGAATGACCGTCATTTGAAATTTTTTTAAATTTTAAACCCTGTTTTGTGGAATTTCGACGATATATATCTCTTTCAGAAAATGGATATTTTTAAATTTTAATATTTCAAATTTTTTTTTTTTTTGAATTTTTGAAATTTTTTTTTAAATTTGTCAATTTTTTTAATTATTTTTTCTTTATTTTTTATTGACAAATTTTTTAATTATATAAGTGGCTTTTACCTACTCCAAAATTTAAATGACTTCAAAAGTTACCCCATTTGTTAAAAACTCGACTCCACACAAAATTGCCAAGATAAAATTGACCAGGAAGGAG
>Ga0302140_10003142_pt1 | contig 21250 bp, 14 predicted proteins | sample I_Bog_E1_1_FD_202095 | JGI IMG/M metagenome (GOLD analysis project Ga0302140, IMG submission 202095) | Peat permafrost microbial communities from Stordalen Mire near Abisko, Sweden - I_Bog_E1_1 | ecosystem: Environmental > Terrestrial > Soil > Wetlands > Peat | place: Sweden: Abisko, Stordalen... | reverse complement strand
GTGCGGCCGATACGAAGAATCCTCAGCCGGTCGATGTCAACAAGAAGCAACTCGAAGAGTGGTCGGCGAAATACCACGTCAAGTTGCAATCGAAGATCCTGCCGCCCCAGCGAGTTAGCGGTCACGGGGGTGCAGGACCGATAGCTGCACCGGATATAGTCTGCCCGTTGGAGTTCAGGCACGAAGGTCTTCGTTGCGTTCTTTTGTGGTATGAGACGGACAAGGACGGAAGGCCGACGAGTTGTCATTACTTTTGCGAATGAGGGAAGGTAAATGATCTTGAATCGTAACTTTTTGCGATCCGTCGTATTGGTGTCTGTGTTCTGCTCTGCAATGGCCGAGGCGACCTCGAAGCAGGCTGCTCTCACCGCTGATCGCACACGCGCACGATTCGGCTCATCCGCAATCTACCGCGGAAACTGAGAAGCAACTGCAAGAATGGGCCGCGAAGTACAAGGGCACTCTGCGGGAGCGCATTGTTGGCGGTTCGCCAACTGCGGGACCAGCATCTGATCACAAGGACTGTCCTGAAACGTTTCGGACTCCCTATGCAACTTGCCATCTGGTTGATAAGTGGCAAGCCAATGGCAAAACAGGGTGCCATTACGCCTGTTATTAGCAGGTCAAAACGCCTTGGTCCCGTTGAATGCCGGGTCCGTCGGCGGCATATGCAGCACAGCACCTGAGCGCTAGCAAAGTTTTGCGTAGATAGATCGGCACTCGAATGCTTCCAAAAGGGCTGGCCACGCCCCGATTTGCCGCCACACAAAACATCGCCTGCCAATCGTTAATCGTTGGGTGTATGATTCTCTGCGCCGCGGCCCCTTCGCGACTTTCGAATCTCTATGCTCTGAGCCCCGTCCCGCAGCGACTCCAGCTCCAATTGGGGCGGACTCGTCCGCAGGTAGCTATTGGGTGTTTGGCATCGGAAACGGAACTCCTGGCGGACACCTACGGCATCATCACTGGAGGATAAGAGTCATGGCGACAGCAACAGCAACGCATCCCGGCAAACTGAGCGAGGCGATTAGCTTCCGCTCGCGTTATGGCAACTACATTGGCGGCAAGTGGATTGAGCCGGCTTCAGGACGATATTTCGAGAACATTACTCCGGTTACAGGTAGACCATTTTGCGAGATTCCCCGATCGAACGCCCAGGATATTGAACGGGCGCTGGATGCGGCGCACGCTGCGCGGGAGGGTTGGGGGCATACGAGCCCGACGCATCGGGCGAACTTGATGAACCAGATTGCGCAGCGGATGGAAGACAACCTGGACATGCTGGCGCTGGCGGAAACGTGGGACAACGGAAAGCCTATCCGTGAGACGACGGCTGCCGATATTCCGCTGGCGATCGACCATTGGCGGTACTTTGCGGGGTGCATTCGCGCCCAGGAGGGGGCCATCTCGGAGATCGATCACGATACGGTGGCGTATCACTTCCACGAGCCGCTCGGGGTGGTGGGGCAGATCATTCCGTGGAACTTCCCCATCTTGATGGCGACATGGAAGCTGGCGCCGGCGATTGCGGCGGGCAACTGCGTGGTGCTGAAGCCCGCTGAGCAGACACCGGCGAGCATTCTGGTGTGGGCGGAACTGGTGGGTGACCTGCTGCCTCCGGGCGTGCTCAACATTGTGAACGGATTTGGATTGGAGGCAGGGAAGCCGCTGGCGTCGAGTTCGCGCGTGGCCAAGATTGCATTTACGGGCGAGACAACGACGGGGCGGCTGATCATGCAGTATGCCAGCCAGAACCTGATCCCTGTGACGCTGGAGCTGGGCGGCAAGAGCCCCAACATCTTCTTTGCAGACGTTTTGCAGGAGGATGACGATTTCTTCGATAAAGCGATTGAAGGGTTTGTGATGTTCGCGCTGAACCAGGGCGAGGTGTGCACCTGCCCGAGCAGAGCGCTGATCCAGGAGAGCATCTACGACCGGTTTATGGAGCGGGCGCTGAAGAGGGTTGCGGCGATCAAGCAGGCGAGTCCGCTGGAGCGCGACACGATGATCGGCGCGCAGGCGTCGAGCGAGCAGTTGGAAAAGATTCTCAGTTACATCGACATCGGGCACAAGGAAGGCGCGGAGTTACTGGCTGGTGGCGGGCGCGCGCATCTTGGAGGGGAACTGGAAGGCGGGTATTACGTTCAGCCGACGGTGTTTAAAGGGCATAACAAGATGAGGATCTTCCAGGAGGAGATTTTCGGGCCGGTTGTGTCGGTGACGACCTTCAAGACCGAGGAAGATGCGCTGGAGATTGCGAACGACACGCTTTATGGTCTGGGGGCGGGACTATGGAGCCGCGACGCGAATCGGTGCTATCGGTTTGGACGCGCCATCCAGGCTGGACGTGTTTGGACGAACTGCTACCACGCGTATCCGGCGCATGCGGCGTTTGGCGGGTACAAGCAATCGGGCATTGGCCGCGAGACGCACAGCATGATGCTGGACCATTATCAGCAGACGAAGAATCTGCTGGTTAGCTACAGCCCGAAGAAGCTCGGCTTTTTTTAAAAGCAGAGGTCAGAGATCAGAGATCAGAGGTCAAAAACAAGGGACCAGGAAACGAAAAGCAGGGAAAAGGGAGAAGGGAAAAGGGAGCAAGGCAAAACACTATGGCGGAGATACCTGAGCAGGTGGTGGCGACGGATTTGGCTATTCACCTGATACGCGTGCTGCGGGAGAAGCATGGGGCGCTGATGTTTCACCAGTCGGGGGGCTGCTGCGATGGCAGCTCCCCGATGTGCTTTCCGCGCGGGGATTTCTGGGTGGGCGACTCGGATGTGCAACTGGGCGAGGTGGACGGCGAACCGTTCTACATGAGCAAGAGCCAGTTTGAGTATTGGAAGCACACGCAGCTGACGCTGGACGTGGTGCCGGGGCGGGGCGGGATGTTTTCGCTGGACAACGCGGAGGGCGTGCGGTTTCTGATCCGGTCGCGGATCTTTGATGAGGGGGAGATCAAGGAGCTGCGAGAGGCGGGGAGGATCTAGGGTCAGGGTTCAGGGTTCAGGGGTCAGTGCCCCGAAGAGCAGGGAACAGGGAAGAGTGGTGAAGATCACTTGTGCGCATCTACATACATGCGGACGAATTGGCGTGAAATGTGGGGGCAGAAGTGGACGAATTTGCGCGATGAATTTCTTGATGCCGATTTGTGCGTGTACATGCGGACGTTTGCGGGGTGTTCGTGGGGATGTATGTGGACGAAAGGTCTCAAACCTCCGCGTGAAATGAGGATTTCTGGTGCTTTTGGCATGAGATTGCAACGCGAAAAGGGCCGGAGTTTCCGCCGCCACGACAATGACCATAACATGGTCTGTTATGGGGGGGGTGTTGTGCCGTCCCGGCGTGGAAGGGAAGAATTCCAAACCGCGGATCCCCCTTCGACTTCGCTCAGGGTCCGCTCAGGAGGACGGGGCACCCTCGGTTCATGTTGAGCGAGCATCCGTAGGGGTTAGGGTGGGCTGCCCGGCCTGCGGGGGGGGGCTGTCGTTTTGGTGTGCGCTTGGAGCTGTCGAAAAAGGGAATCGAGATCATTTCGCGAAAAAGCCCACCGAGGAGGTGGGCTTTTTCAACTATCGGATGTCCGCAGGAGGAGGCATAAGCCAACAAGCCCCACGGCTAGTACCTATAATATAGAGCTAACTCTCTGAGATGTCAATTTCGAAGTCCCTCGCGACAATTCGGCAATCCCTGTCTTTACCTCGGATGGGTACATTCGAGACGGCCGCTGGGGTCACAAGCACCGACGATCCCAGGGCTCTTGCGCTCTATGCCTGGAACGCTCGTGTGTCTGCCGCGCTTTTGGCCCCGCTTCATATATGCGAGGTTGTCATTCGCAACGCTGCTTCTGAGGCTATTGAGCAAGTCTACGGACCTCGCTGGCCGTGGCAGATAGGGTTTGAACAAAGTCTCCCCAGCCCACGAACCGGCTATAACCCGCAGCGGGATTTGCAGAATGTTCGCAGTCGCGTTCTCACAACTGGGAAAGTAATTCCGGAGCTCAAGTTTGTCTTCTGGCAGAGGCTCTTCACGAGCAGGCACGATCATCGGTTGTGGGACCACTATCTCCGGCAGGTTCTGCCGAACTTGACGCCGACCAAAACCGTTGCCCAACTCCGGCAGGAGATTTACGACGATTTGGAACAGATCCGAATTCTTCGTAATCGGGTTGCTCATCATGAACCGGTGTTCGCCAGGAATCTGCAGGATGACCTGCAGGAGATCGTTGCGCTGATTGAGTATCGCGCGAAGGAAACGGCAAATTGGATGATGGCGAATCAGCAGGCCTCGGCCATCCTGCTGGAGCCGCGGACTGGACCATCTGCCTCGGAGATCGCGGAAGAGGCTTATTCGCTGTGGCGTGTCCGGGGTGACGAGGCAGGGAGCGCCGAAGAGGACTGGTTGTTGGCGGAAGCGCGGCTGCTTGGGTTGGTTTGAGGGAACGCGAGGGAGGGTCAAAATGGAAGTGAAACCGTACGTTGAATATCTGGACAAAGAGATGACCATCATGGGCATCCTCTGTGCCGTGTCGGTGGCTGCGCCTGCTGGCATACTCCACGCCTCCGTTTCGAAAGATCTATACGGCGTGTTATGGCAGCCGGAGCACTTCTTGATTTCGATGGGGTCGGTGCTTTGCGTTTTCGCCGCACTGTTCTTCTATAAGGAACGGTCGCTACTGGCGTGGTACTACGGTCAGATCTGCTTGACTGAGGCTCTCGGTACGAAGAAGTCGGTAGTCGCAGAATTACGCGAATGGCTTCGTGACGCTGATTCCTGGGAAACATGGTGGCCATATTGCTTGGGGTTTACCTTCCTGATCGCGGGATTTGCGGAGTACTCATTCGCACTATTCTGCCTCCTAACTCCACCGCACTGGCCGTGGCTTTCCGCGAATTTGAGCGAGGCAAAGCTTGTTTTGTTCCTTGCTTGCCCAATCGTTGCGTGCTTGGCATCGCCTCTGCGATGGTACGTTCGGACTCACTATAAATTCAGCGAGGATGCATGGACAGATTTCTTGTCGGACCTTCTCGCGAGCCTCAAGAGAGGGGTTCAGCCGCCTCACGACGGGGTCTATGCAAAGTTGATGCCGTCTCGACTCCACGGCGTTGGCGTGTTTGCGATACGGAGGATCCCGAATGGGACGTACGTTTTCGAGCCAGACGACGACGCTCTTGTTTCCGTTCCTGCAAGTGCAACCGAGAGCCTTCCGGCAGAGATCCGTCGGCTGTACGAGGACTTTTGTGTGTTGGATGAGGGTGAGTATCAATGTCCGTCGAGCTTCAATCAACTGACACCGACGTGGTTCTTGAACAATTCAAAATCGCCCAATATGGCAGTGGACTCGAGTTTGAAGTTCTACGCACTTCGAGATATCGAGTCGGGGGAGGAACTGACAGCGGATTACGCTGCCTACAGTGAGTGCCAGACCGAGGGGCATGAAGAGGTGACTTAGGTGCCGGAGGGGTGGGCCAACCGCCTAGTTTTGGGATGAAGTTGTTGTGGCTCCCATCTGCGGTTGTGCAGAAGTCGTCGCCGGTTTCACGTCTTCTGCGTCTCCGGGAATTAAGAGATCTAAATCCGGTGCCTGTAGTTCGCGCAATCTTTCGACCAGGTATCGTATCGGCGCCATTCCTGCCACATCGGAATAGGGGACGCTCATCGACTGCACGCCGAGCAGAAAGGGGCGCCCAGGTTCTCCGTATTTTGGCATGTAAATTATCGGTGAGCCGCTGTTGCCGCCAACCAAGCTCGCGGCTACCAGCCACTCCGTCATTATCTTGTTTGGTCCCGCGCATCCTGAGACGGGAATCTTTTCCTGCGGAATGCTGGAGACATTTCCAAATTTAAAAACAGGATAGTTTCTTTTTGCTCCGGGAATTCCTGGGAGCAGCCCTGCTGAGGCTACCGATGCCCCGATCTCCACAGCCTTTGCTTCGCTCGCTGACGGAAGTTGTGAAATGTCTAGAAGTAAATTCTCAGCCAATAAGGCTTCGAATTTCTTCCCGTCGATATTGGTGAATGCTATATCTACGGATTCATCATTTGGGTATATCCACTGCTGTCCGGCCAGCGACAATTCGGTAATTCCAGACTCGCCCTTAGTGGGGTCAAATTCCTTCTTGTTAAAGTGTGCTACCAATTCGGCAGGCGGTGCGCAGCCCATCCAGCCGGGATCCGCCATATGTCGGGCGGTCACAAGGACAACATAATGTAGATTGCGATCGTTCTTTGACGGAACTCCCAGTAGAAATCCGGTTCCATCTGGTTTTTCATTGCCTTGCGCGTCTCGGTCATAGATAAACACCACAGTTCGTCGCGTCTTTTCTAGATTCTGCGCGAGTAGGCTTTGCGCCTGCGACTGGAGCGGGATCGAAGCTATGCAGAGCAATGCGATCGAATAACCGGTGATTTAGGTCATACTCGAATTCTACGATAACGTCGGCAAGAAACCGAGTTAGTAAACTAAAGGCGACAATCACTTGCAGATAATCGTTTGCGCGATTGCAGGTTCGCGCGGCGGCGAGTTATCTCAGCCAGCAAGGGAGAGGGAGAGGACGGTGGTGTCGTTTTTCTGTCCGAAGGGTTGGGCGGGGCGGGCGATCTCGTGGGCGGGGTGGGTGGGTTGTGGTAGGCGAGGGGTGGGGGCGGTCCCTACGGGACTGGAGGTCTTTTGGGATGCCGTCCCCCACGCTTAAGCGCGGGGCTAACTAACGCTGCGCCTACGGCGCGGGATTCGGCAGGGGCTAAAGCCCACTTCTCTTTTTTGGCCATTTTTGGCCCGGCTGAAGCCGTGCCGTTGTTACAGAACCTGCCTGCTTTTGGATCGACTTCGTTCGCCGGCGAGGGAGAGGGAGAGGGCGGGGATGTCGTCTTCCTGTCCGAAGTGCTGGGCGGGGGAGGCGATGGCTTCGGGGTTGAGGGGTGTGGGATGGGGTGCGTGTGGGGTGGGGGGGGGCCGTCCCTACGGGACTGGAGGTCTTTTGGGATGCCGTCCCCCACGTTGAAACGCGGGGCTAACTAACGCTGCGCCTACGGCGCGGGATTCTGCAGGGGCTAAAGCCCACTTCTCTTTTTGGGCCATTTTTGGCCCGGCTGAAGCCGTGCCGTTGTTACAGAACCTGCCTGCTTTTGGATCGACTTCGTTCGCCGGCGAGGGAGAGGGAGAGGGCGGGGATGTCGTTTTCCTGTCGGAAGTGTTGGGCGCGGCGGGCGATGGCTTCAGGGTCAGGTGTAAGGGTTGGGGTGCGGGTGGGTGGGGGCCGTCCCTACGGGACTTGGGGTCTCTGTTGGGATGCGATTTCCCCACGCAGAACCACCCCAGCGACGAAGACCTGTCGCCGGGGACCCCGGCAAGCGCGGGGCTAACTAACGCTGCGCCTACGGCGCGTTTCGTTCTTATTGGGTTGGCGAGGTCGGGGTGAGTGTCTTGGTATCCCACCCTAAACGCAAAGTGCGCGTTTAGGATTGGGCACCCGGCATTTTTGTTGAGCGTGCAGGAGGAAGTGCCCTCAGGGGCTAAAGCCCGGTTATCTTTTGGGCGTATTCGGCACGACTGAAGTCGTGCCCTGACTCATGACCATGGCGCGCGATGCAATTGGCGGCGGGGACGCCGCCAGGACAGCCGATCTGGAGATCGGCGCTACATCCCGAAGGGGCATTCATTGCGCAGTTTGCGGGCAGGCGCGGCAACCTATACAGCGAGGGAGAGGGAGAGGACGGTGATGTCGTCTTCCTGTCCGAAGGATTGGGCGCGGCGGGCGATTTCGGGGGCGGGGTGGTGGGCGGAGGCTTGTGTGCGGTCGAAGCCGTAGAGTTCGCCGGAGGCGGAGCGGGCTTCGGGGACGCCGTCGGAGAGGAGGACGAGGGTTTGGCCGGGGGCTAGGTGGCCGGAGACGAGTTCGAAGTGCTGGTCGGGGACGAGGCCTAGGGGAAGGGCGGGAGGGGTGAGGAGTTCGCGGCCGGAGAGGTAGGGGTTAACGTGTCCGGCGTTGGCGAGGGTGAAGTGGCCGGAGAGGGCGATGTGTAGGCATACGGCGGTGGTGAAGCTAATTTGGGCAGGCGGGGGTTGGGCAGGCAGGGGTTGGGCGTGGGTGGGCTGGGCGAGATTGTCAGTGGCGGGATTGATGGGGGTGAGGGCAGGCGAGTTGAGGGCGACGAGGGTTTCGTTGAGGGCGTGGAGGATTTGTGCGGGGTCGTGTGAGGTTTCGCGGCGGAGTGCGCCGAGGATCATGGCGACGCGCATGGCGGCGGTGATTCCTTTGCCGGAGACGTCGCCGGCGATGGCGGTGATGGAGCCGTCGGGGGCGGGGGCGACGTAGAAGAAGTCTCCGCCGACCTCGCTGGCGGGGAGGTAGACGGAGTTGACGGTGAAGCCGGGGGTGGGGCGGGAGGCGGACTGGAGGAGGAGTTGCTGGACGGTGCTGGCGGCGTGTAGCTCGGCGGCGATGGCGGCGCGCTCGCGGGCGTTGGAGACCATTTCAGAGATGAGGAGGGATTTCTCGATGGCGGCGGCGGTTTGGAGGGCGATGGTGTTGAGGAGTTTGAGATTGGCGGCGGAGTAGGATGCGGCGGGGTCGGAGTTGGCGAGGGCGATGACGCCGACGGTGGATTGGCCGGTGCGGAGGGGGGCGGCGAGGATTGAAGACAGGGAGGAGGGAGAAGGGAGGAGGGAGGAAGGAGTGTGAGTGTGAGTGTGGGGTGTGGAAATGCGGGGGTCGGTGGTGAGGTCGTTGATGATTTCGCCGATGCCGCGCTGGAGGATGGATTGGGTGAAAAGAGCAGGGAACAGGGAATAGGGATCAGGGACTGAGGAACTAGGGATTAGGCTGTCGGGGGCGCCGGTGTGGGCGATTTCGCGTTCTTCGGTGCCAGGGGCGGTGGGGGCAAAAAAGGCGGCGGTGTGGAGGAGGCCGGTTTCTTTGTCGGTGAGGAGGACGACGCCGTGTGTGGCGGGGATGAGGCGCTGGGCCTGTTCGAGGGCGGCTTGGCCGACGGCGGGTGAGTTGAGGAGGGCGGCGAGCTGCTCGGAGAGCTGTTCGATGAGGTTGACTTCGCGATAGAGGTGGAGGACTTCGGAGGCGAGGGAGCGGGATTCGTGCTCGCGTGCGGCGAGTTGGGCGAGGAGGAGGGCGAGGGCGCTGGCTGGGATGGCGGGGCCGGTAACGTGGCCGAGGGTGAGGCCGTCGAGTTGGACGGGGATGGCGGGGGTGGCGGGGTCGGAGGGTGGTTCGCCGAGGAGGATTTTGCCGGAGGCGTCCTGGACGCAGGTGTTGGAGCCGAGGGCTTCGCGGAGGGCGGCGACGGCGGGGTAGTTGGTGGAGCGCGGGTTGAGGATGGATTTCAGGGTGAGAGGAGCCATGGGGGTTCACGGGGGAAAATGAGCAGGGGTTAAAACCCCGTTTATCGTGTGGGCGTTTTTGGCCCGGCTAAAGCCGTGCCGTTGTTACAGAGCCTACGGCGCGTTGGATTCTTCGCTGGAGGGCGAAGCGAGTTGGAGTTTTGGTATCCCACCCTAGCCGCAAGGACAAAGACGCGGCTAGGATGGGGCACCCGAGGATTGTTACAAAGCCATCAGTTGAGTTTTGGTATCCCACCCTAGCCGCAAAAACAAAGACGCGGCTAGGATGGGGCACCCGAGGATTGTTACAAAGCCATCAGTTGAGTTTTGGTATCCCACCCTAGCCGCAAGGACAAAGACGCGGCTAGGATGGGGCACCCATCATCGTTCTGGTGCGGAGAAAGGACAACGACAAGAGCAACCGCAGGTCCTTCGACTACGGTCCCTGCGGGGACCTTCGCTCAGGATGACAGCATTTTCATGCAAGGCCGAGGACGGAACGGGCTTTGGCGACTAAGGCGTCGGGGTCGAAGGGCTTGGTCATGTAGAGGTCTGCGCCGACCTCGATGCCGCGCTGGCGATCGAACTCCTGGCCCTTGGCGGTGAGCAGGATGATGTGAATGTGGCTGAGGCCTAGCTCATTTTTGACGGTGTGGCAGACGTCGAAGCCGTTTTTGCGGGGCATCATGACGTCGAGGAAGACAAGGTCGGGCTGCTCGAGGCGGATGGTGTCGAGGGCCTCTTCGCCGTTGGTGGCGGTGAGCAGTTCGACGCCTTCGTCTTCAAGCTCTTCCAGGGTCTGCTGGATCAGCATGCGGAGGTGGGGCTCGTCATCGACAATCAGAATCTTCATGGGCATCGTGGGCATAGGCCTTATTGGTAGATGAGGAACAGAACGTTCTCCATGCCTTTCTCGAAGCGGAGTGCGCGGACGGCTTCGTCACTGGAAAGGAGCGAGTTAAGGATGATGATGTCGGGCTTGGAGAGGACTGCTTTGGAGACGAGTTGTGCGCCGTTGGATTCGACGACATGATAGCCGCGTGTTTCGAGGACGTCGGTGAGGGTGCGGATGGTGGAGGCGTCTTCGTCGACGACCATGACTTTCTTTTTCGACTTGCCCTGATCTAGCAGGGTGTCGATTTCGTGGAAGAGGGAAGCGGTGTCGATGGGCTTGGTGAGGTAGCGATCGACGCCGAGGCGGAAACCGCGCTCCTTATCCTCGACGATGGAGAGGATGATGATGGGGATGTGCATGGTGGCGGGATCGTTCTTGAGAACGGCGGCCACATCGAAGCCATTCATCTCGGGCATCATGACGTCGAGGATGACGAGGCCGGGGATCTCTTCGCGGATGAGGGTGAGAGCCTTGCGGCCGTCTTCAGCGAGGCGGACGGTGTAGCCCTGCTCGGTGAGCTCCTGCTGCAGGAGTGAACGGATGTTGGGATCGTCGTCGACGACGAGGACGGATTTGTTCTGCGACTGGTTGCCGACGCGGTCGCGGAGTTGACGGACGAGGGCTTCGATGTCGACGCGGGGGCGAGCGGGCAGCAGCTCAAGCTGGGCGGACTCCGCGACGGGGAGGGTGAAGGAGAAGGTGCTGCCGTGGCCGGGCTGGCTTTCGACCCAGATGCGGCCGCCGTGGTATTCGACGATCTCTTTGCAGATGGGGAGTCCGAGGCCGGTGCCCTTGGGCTTGTCAGTGAGGGTGTCGCCGACCTGCTTGAATTTTTCGAATACCTTGGGCTGATCGGCGGGAGCAATGCCGATGCCGGAGTCTTTGACGCTGACGACGAGGTCGTTGGGTTTGGCGTGGGCGGCGAGGGTGATGGAGCCGGCGTCAGTGAATTTGACGGCGTTGGAGATGAGGTTGATGACGACCTGAATGAGGCGGTCCTGATCGCCGGTGATCTCCGCGAGGCCCGGCTCAATGTCGCGGATGAGCTGGAGTTTCTTGGCCTCTAAAAGCGATGAAGTGGCAGCGATGGCGCGCTCGATGACGTCGGCGATGGAGACCTTGGACATGTTCCATGTGAACTTTCCGGCTTCGATCTTGGCGAGGTCGAGGACGTCGTCGATGAGCTTGGTGAGGCGTTCACCTTCGCTTACAACGACGCCGAGGTTTTCGAGGACCTGGGTTTTGGCCTGCGCGATTTTGCGGTCGTCTTCAGGGATGAGCGGGAAGAGTCGATCTTCGAGACGGCGGCGGATGATTTTTGCGAAGCCAAGGACGGAGGTGAGCGGGGTACGGAGTTCGTGGCTGACGGTGGAGAGGAAAGAGCTCTTGGCGGCGTCGGCCTGTTCGGCGGCGGCGCGGGCGAGGCGGGCTTCTTCAAAGAGCTGGGCGTTGTAGAAGGCGACGCCGACGGCGGTGGCGATGGTGGTGAGGAGACGCTGATCGGCTTCGGTGAAGCGGCCTTCCTGATCGACGGACTGGACGCTGATGACGCCGATGACCTGGCCGCCGGAGGGGATGGGCACGCCGAGGAAAGAGGCGGAGCTGCGGCCGACCTGCTCCACGCCGAGCTTGGCGCGGGTGGTGTTCATATCCTGATTGATAAGCAGCGGCTCGCCGGAGCGAATGATCTGGGAAGTGAGGCCGACGCCGTAGGGGCGGGGCTGCGCGCTCTCGCCGTGGGCGTAGGGGAACTCGATCATCATGGTGGCGCGATCGAGGAGCGAGACGTATGCGATGGGCGCGCGGAAGAGCTCGCGCACCTGCTCGCCGACAAACTGAATGAGGCGGTCTTTGTCGAGCTGCGCGACGAGGGCCTGGGAGATGCGGTTGATGGTGACGAGTTCGGCGGCGCGCTCGCTGACTTCCTGTTCCTGCTGATTGATCTTGAGGTAGGCGTTGGCGTTGTCGAGGGCGATGGTGGTGTATGCGGCGAGGTTCTCGAGGAGGCTGAGATGCTGCTCGGTGTAGGCGTTTCGCTTGAAGCTCTGGATGCTGAGGACGCCGAGGACGCGGTCTGCTGCGACGAGCGGCAGGTAGATCATGGACTTTGGCGGTTGGGCGATGGTGCCGTCGTCGAGGGTCCAGCCGCGATGTTCGTAGTGGGAGATGTAATTAGAGGATTCGGCTTCGACATCGTTGATACGGATTGGCTTGCGATTGTCGATGCACCAGACGGCGAATTGATTCTTGTCATCCGTGGAGCGAGTGAAGGGCTTGTAGCGCTTTCCGTTTTCGATGGCGAGGCTGTACTCGATGAGATGTTTTTCGGGGCGGTAGAGGCCGACGCCGAAGATGCTGGCGTCGACGAATTGATTTACGCGCTCATAGAGCTTGAAGAGGATGGTGTCGAGGTCAAGCGAGGCGGTGATCTCGCGGCCGATCTCGCTGAGCATCTCGATGGAGTCTTTTTGGGCGCTGATCTCGGCGGCCTGGGAGCGAATCTCTTCAGTGCGCTGGGTGACGAGGGTTTCCAGAGCCCGGGCCTGGGCTTCGAGGGCTGCCGTCTTGCGCTGAGCTTTCTGTTGCTCGTGACGGCTGATGAGTACCCAGCCCGCGGCGAGCGCGAGGATAAGCGAGAGGCAATAGAGGATCCAGGCGATGGTGGTGCGATACCACGGGGGCAGGATGACGAAGGCGTAGGTTCCTTCAGGGCTGACGCGGCCATCGCTGCCCTTGGAGTGAACGTGGAAGGTGTAAGAGCCGGGGCCGAGGCCGCTGTAGTTGGCTTCTTTCTGTTTGCCCCAGGCCGACCAGGCGCGGTCAGCGCCTTCGAGGCGGTATTGATAAGTAAGGTCCTGCGCGTCGCCGTAGGATGCGGTGGCGAATTCAAAGCGGACTTCGCTGGTGCCGGAATGGAGCTGGGGCTCGGCTGCATCGGGAATGATGTTGCCGCCGAAGACGGGGTGGGATCCAGCGGAGACCTGGCGAACGAGGGTTGGATACTGCTGGGTGGAGTTGGAGACGAAGTGGGGATTGAAGCGGACGAGCTGCTCGCCGATCGACCAGACTGTGCCATCGGCTTCAGTGAACCTGGGGATCACCTTGAATCGTTCGAGTGCGCGGTAGGTATCTTCGTCGAGATTCCAGCCGCCACCGCTTGCCGGGGTTGCCCGGGCGATGCGCCGTCCTTCATCGGAGACCATTGCCGACCAGATGACCCCGCTCTGGTGCCTTTCCTCGAAAAAGAACGGGGATGCATCAGGAGCATCCATGGGCAACTGGGCGCGGTTATCGACGATGAACCTATTCGTCGCCTGCTCCCAGCGGAAGAAGTTTTGCGAGCGGTCGATCCCAGCATAGATGACGCCCGCGACCAAGCTGACACCGTTTGAGCCGTCGGGCAGCCCCCGATCTTTTCCTATCACCTCCGCATGGGAGTCACGCATGCCAGTGGGCGCTATGGTGATGCGAAGGACGTTGGCATTTGCGCCTCCCGCCCAAACGAAGCCGTCGTCGTCTTCCTCGAGCGTGCGGGCTTCGTATACAACCTTGGGAAGGCGACCTTCGTCGTTCCACTTGTGGCCGTCCCAGAGCATGGAGCCAACGCCATCGTTACTTCCCTTGAAGATGCGATTCGGGTTCTTCCGCGAGACCAGGAGGGTGTATGCCTGCTCGGTGAGTCCGTGGAGGGCAGGAATGGCCGGCGACATCTTGTCGTTCTCGATGCGCATGATGCCGTCGCTGGTGGCTGCGAGAAGCTGATCGGGGGTTTTGCCGGAGGGATCGTGGAAGACGCGGAGGTTGAATCCCTGGGTGGCTCCGTTGATGGGAATCCAGATGGGGCGGTTGGTGTGCGGATCGGCAGACAAGCGCTGCACGGGAGCGCCGCCACCGCCCTGAGCGATGTAGAGGGAGCCTTTGAAACGGACGGCATCAAGCATGCCGAAGTTGGAGAAGACGGTGATGGGGGAGTTGATTTCGACGCGGGTGATGCCATCGGAACTGCCAATCCATAGAGCGCCGTCGCGATCCTGAAAGGAAGTGAGGGCGCCGGGGTCGGGAAGGCCGTCAGGGACGTCGATGATCTGGCGGAGGCTACCGTCGTGGTTGATGATGAGGGCTCCGCCGCTGAGAGTGGTAATGGCGAGGCTGCCGTCATTGAGCAGGGTGGCGGTGTAGATGCGGTATTTCTTCAGATAGTCGGCGGCGTTGGTGGGGAATGGCGTGACTTTTTGGCCGTCGTAAAGCGTGAGGATGCCTTCGCGCTGGCTTATGAGGATGCGGTTGTCGTCCCATGGGTAAAGGAAGAGCTTGACGGAATCTTTGTATGCGTCGCCGCCGGGAATGGGGCGCAGATCGTCGCCGACGATTTCTTCAAGGCCGACGCCGGTTTGAGCGGTGTAGAGATGACCACGGACCATGGAGAGCGCCTGGAATCGGCCGCCGGGATTGGCGGGATGCCAGACATGCATGTTCTTGCCGTCCCAGCGGAAGAGCAACTGATAGGAGCGGAAGTAGACGCCCTGCGCAGTGGGAAGCGTTTGCCAGACGTCGGTGAAGGCGCGATCTTTTTCGGGGACGTTTTGGAGGAGTGAGACGTATTGGAGGGTACCGGTGGAGTTGGGGGCGAGGTATCCGAAGTTGGCGTTTGCCCCGACCCAGATGCGGCCGTCGTTATCCAAGGCCATGGATCGGGTGGTGTTGGATGGGGTTTGGATTTTGCGCCAGGTGACTCCGTCGTATTCGCGAATCTCACTGCCGGAGGTGCCGATGAAGAGGATGCCGCGGTTGTCCTGGAGGATGGACCAGACCTGGCCGTATCCGCCGAACTCGTCACGGGTGTGTGCCTGGAGTACGGGGACGCCGATTTCGACGGGAGATTTGGATGGCGAGGGCGCGGGGGCGGAGGTTTTCGTCTGTGCTCCGGCGAAGGGCGCGAGTGCGGGCAAGAACACAAGCACTGGAAGGAGCCGGAGGAGGAGACGTTTTGGAGTCACAAATTGTTGGGTCAAAGGGACTTCCGATGGTGCGGACCTAGGGAATAGGGAAGATGGTAGCAGGGAACAGGGAACAGGGAAAAGGGAAAAGGGAGAAGTGGATAGGGAAAACGGAAAAGGGCACAGGGGACAGGGAATAGGGAATCGGGATTTACGCTCAGGGAGCCAAGCGGCGGGAGTAGATCCAGATGTAGAAGGCGGCGGTGGCAAGGAGGGTGAAGGGAACGGCGAAGACGAGGGCGGCGGTGGCGAGTTGGGCGGAGGCGGCGGCAGCGGCTGAGGCGTGCATGTTGGAGATGAGGCCGAGGATGAGGCCCCAAGTGAGATCGCCGGTGATGAGGATGGCTGCGGTGGTGAGGAGGGCGGCGAAGCGGGCGACAAGGCGGGAGGTTTGGCTGGGGCGGGACCAGAGGAAAGCGCAGGCGGGGATTGCGAGGAGGAGGAGTTTGGCGTCGTATTGGCGGTGATAGACGGGTAGAAGCGTGAAGATGGCGATGGCGGCGAGGGGGAGGAAGGATTTGGGATTTGGGACTGGGGAATGGGGTTTGGGGTTGGTGCGGAGGGCGGTGAAGGCCCAGGCGATGAAGATGGGTGCGCAGATGAGCCAGGCGAGGGGATTGTAGAAGCGGGGATCGTCGCGGAGGTAGCTGAGGGCGGTTTGGAGGTTGATCATTCCGCCGAGGTTGTGCGCGCCCATGGAGGTGGGTCCGGGGTCGTTGAGGTCTCCGGGGGCGGCGGCGGCGGCGAGGTTGGCGAATTGCTCGTGGAGGAAGCCGGGGGCGACGTGGGAGACCCAGAGGATGGCGGGGAGAGCGATGACTGTGGCGACGAGGAGGGTTTGAAGAGCGCGCTTGCGATGGATGCCACCGGCGAGGAGGAAGTAGAGCCAGATGAGGCCGGAGTCCTGGGGCTTGGTGATGAGGCCGAGGGCGAGGAAGAGGACGCCGAGTGGGACGAAGCGGTTCTGGAGGAAGCACCAGACAGCGATAACGCAGAGGCTGATGACGAGGCCTGCGAGGTTGCCTTCGAAGATGAGGAGTTCGCTGTTTAAGAGGATGAGGCCGATGAGGCCGCCGGCGAGGATGGGCGAGTAGCGCGCGCCGAGGGACCACATAAGGAAGGCAGCGAGGATGAAGGCGGCGGCGGTGAGGGACATCCATATAAGGTGGGCCGGGCCCCAGGGGAGCAGTGCGATGGGGGCGAGGAGCATGAGGGTTGCAGGCATGTTGATGCAGAGGAGGATGGCACGGCGCTCGGCGGCGGCGCTGGCGGGGATGGCGGAGAATTGGCCGCCGTTGGCCTGGAAGGTTTGGAGGAGGTTGGACTCGCGGTAGGGGTCGTGATGTTGGACGAGGGTGAGCGAGCTGTAATAGACGGCTTTGAAGTCGCCCATGCCGGTGTCGAGGATGTGTTCGAGGGCAAAGCCGAAGAGGAGGAATGCGGCGCATCCGAGCAAGAACAGGTAGAGACCGTCGAGTCGCGCCTTGGTCATGGGGTGATGGTCTCCGTGGGGGATGCAAGGCAAGCATAAACCAGCGGGCAAGCGAGACGAGCTGGCAGGGCGGAGCGTGATGACCCGGTGCGGGACTGGAGTCCCGCACGACAGCCGGTCTGGAGACCGGCGCTAGTGCGAGAATTGTTTTCCTTTACATTGTCAACCGAGATGACCTAAGAAGTAGCCAGAGAGTTAGTGAGGAATTTGCGATGAAGCAGGTGGTGATTTTGTCGGCGGTGCGGACGGCGGTGGGGCGGTTTCAGGGGGCGCTGGAGTCCTTTAGTGCTCCGCAACTGGGGGCGCTGGTGGTGCGTGCGGCGATGGAACGGGCGGGAGTTGATCCGGCGGCGGTGGATGAGTGCGTGATGGGGTGCGTGCTGCAGGCGGGGCTGGGGCAGAACCCGGCGCGGCAGGCGGCGATTCATGGAGCGATTCCGGCGCGGGCGGGGGCATTTACGGTGAACGAAGTTTGCGGGTCGGGGCTTAGGGCAGTGGCGCTGGCGGCGCAGGCGATTCAGACGGGGAACGCGCAGGTGGTGGTGGCGGGGGGGATGGAGTCGATGACGAATGCGCCTTATCTGTTGCCGAAGGCGCGCGGGGGCTACCGGATGGGGAATGGGACGGTGGTGGACGCGATGGTGCAGGACGGGTTGTGGGAGGCGTACAAGGGATTTCACATGGGGGTGGGCGCGGAGATGATTGCGGAGAAGTATGGGATCACGCGCGAGGATCAGGATGCGTTTGCGGTGCAGTCGCACCGGCGTGCGGCAGAGGCAACGGTGGTGGGATATTTTCGCGGCGAGATTTTGCCGGTGGAGATACCGGGGGGACGTGGGGTGGAGACGTGGGAGTTGGATGCGGATGAGGCGATTCGGCCGGAGACGACGGTTCAATCGCTGGCAAGGCTGAAGCCGGCGTTCAAGGAGGGTGGAACGGTGACGGCGGGGAATGCTCCGCCGGTGAGCGATGGAGCGGCAGCGCTGGTGGTGGCGAGCATGGAGCGCGCGCGGGAACTGGCGCTGGCGCCGATGGCGACGATTCGCGCGGAGGCGACAGCGGGGCGGGAGCCGGAGTGGTTTGGGCTGGCTCCGATTGATGCAGTGCGCAAGCTGGTGCGGAGAGTGGGCTGGACGCTGGACGAGGTGGATCTGTGGGAGCTGAATGAGGCATTCAGCGTGCAGGCGCTGGCGGTGATTCGCGAGTTGGAGATCGATCCGGCGAAGGTGAATGTGAATGGCGGGGCGGTGGCGCTGGGGCATCCGATTGGGGCGAGCGGGGCGCGGGTGCTGACGACGCTGTTGCATGCGATGGAGCGGCGGGGAAAGAAGAAGGGAATTGCGGCGCTGTGTTTGGGCGGGGGGAATGCGGTGGCGCTGGCGGTGGAGAGACAGTGATTAGTGGTTAGGGGTTAGTGGCTAGGCCTTTGACCGTGTGATTTCGTGGCTCCCACCTTAGCGACAAAAACAAGAGCGTCGCGAGGGTGGGGCACCTGTGATTGGTACAACTTCAAGCGGTCATGGAACTAGTGATTCGTGGTTAGTTTGCGGCGGGTTCAGATGGAGGGTTTTCCACCATTACACGATGGGGCCGTGGGATAGATGGGGCAGCCCCGGTGGTGGTGGAGAGGGCGTTGGGGGACTGGAGAATTCGGGTGGACTGTTATTCAGACAGGAACTGCGGCGTGGGCGGTCCTGCGATCAGATCAGTTCTGGCACTGAAGGTGAGTTCGGCAATGTGGTTCGAAGGGAGGTCACCATCTGGAGGGATGTTTTCAGTGCCGCGAGACCGAATTACTTGGCATGAAGACCGGAATCGGATTATAAAAAACGCGAGGTGGTCAGTTTTGACCAACTTTCGGTGCACAGATGCTGCAGGCTAGTGTTACTAGCAGCCCTCCCAAACTCCTCGTAATCCCTGCTTCAGGTTGATTCTCCGTACAATCCCCGCAAAACTCCCCCCCCCACAATGGCTGGCAAACGAACCGGAAGGAATTCCGGTTTGCCTGGAGAACCTTTCTGGGTGTTTCTGTGTGAATGGGAGCTTTCGGGACGCCGCTCAGGATTCAGGTCACCAGTGCCAGCACGGTGCCGCTGATTTGCTCGATCTGCTGTGCCGGATTCACTGTTGGCGCGGCGCGGTCAATTCTTGTTTTCGGCGTCGGACCGTGATTCAGACTTCACGGCTTGAGTGCCGCATGGGGCCTGATCGCGCACGTCGTTCTCGTTCACGTCGAACGACTCGCCCACCACTTTCGCACTGTCATCGGGGCAATGGTTGCGAACCTTCGATTGAGTGCCTTGCTGGGGCTGATTGCGTACATCCTTCTCATTCACGTGAAACGACTCACCCACCACTTTCTCGCTGCGGTCGTGGCGCTGCTCGCCAACCGTCGATTGATTCTCTTGCTGGGGGTGATTGCGACTTTGAGTGCTTTTTGTGTTCCGCATTTGGGCTCCAGGACTGCTGTGTGCAGTCACTCCTGAGTGGGCGTGACCGCCAAGGTAAAACCAATCCTAAAGATGCCAGGGCCTTTGAGTTGGTCAAAACCGCACATGAGTTCCGCACCGGAGTGCTCCACTACTCCCCAACCGCCGCATCTCGCGGAACCGATCGGGTCGCTGTGTGAGAAGGCTCAATCGGGCCTCTTCGCTGTTGTTCGCTCAAAACCTGCCCTTTCCACAATTTGCTTGTCTTCGCGGTGGTCCAAATTGGGCAGACTGTCGACCGATTCGAACCTAGGATGATCAGGATTGAAGACGGGTGATGCTATCCAACTTCGATCGATAGTTAGTAGCCAAGATGCCTTTTGTTTCACTGGCAGGGTGAAGGAAAAGGCGCAGACGCCCCATTCCGGACGTCCCAATGTCCTTCCCTGCAAAGGAGCTTCTCAGTGTCCAAACAAATCCATGAAAAAGAATCGCAAGCGGCGAGACTTCTGGTTCCCGACGGTTTCTCACCCGAAGAAGTGAAGAACCTTTCCAGCGTATTGAACGCGCTTGTAGCCGATGCCTTTGCCCTCTATATCAAGACCAAAAACTTCCACTGGCATATGAGCGGCCAACATTTCCGCGACTACCACCTGCTTCTGGACGAACATGCAGCACAGATATTCGGCATCACCGACGCCATAGCGGAGCGAGTTCGCAAGGTCGGGGGCACAACCATTCACTCCATTGGACACATTGCCCGGCTGCAACGGATTGCGGACAACGATGAGGAGTTTGTGGGCCCAACGGAGATGCTGCGGGAACTGCACGCCGACAACAAGGCCTTTGTGGTGAGCCTGCGCGCGGCGCATGTGGTTACCAGCAAGGCCAATGAATACGCATCGACCAGCTTGATCGAGATCTGGATTGACGAGGCTGAGCGGCGCGCGTGGTTCCTGTTCGAAGCCACGCGGTAATTGATCTTGAAGCGGACGGCGGCCTCGCCAATCAGTGTTTGCCCGGCTCGAGACTTCGCTTAAGGGTCAAGCGCTCAAAGGCCGAGCAAAGCGTTGGCGTGGCGCGTCGCAGGAGTGGTCTCACTCGTCTCGGAGAGCGTTCCATCCTCTCGGGAACCGTTCGCAGATCGCGGCATGCAGCCGATCATTGCAAGCCGCAATCAATAGAAATTCGAGCACGCTGTTCTCATGAAACGTTCGCTTTTGACCGTTTCAGAGAACGGAATGTGCCATAGGATGGACCCATACTGGCGGTTGCGTCTTTAACAGAGTGACTGCACACGGTAGCCCGATCGGGCCTTTGCAGTTTGACCGATTGGAAGCTGCCCCGGCCGCCAGGTTACCTTGCGTGAAGCGGTGGATGTCAACGCAGCAACGCGCCATGAAGTTTTTGAACGCGGCGGGATTCGATCCCGGCAGGTTCAGCTTCACGGCGCCCCTGGGGCGCCGCGGTGGAGCGGGAAATTTGGTCTCCCACCATTTCGCAAAGGACACATTCTGGATGGGGCACAGAAGACGTTAGCCCGGAACCTCATTGGTCTCCCGCCCATTCGCGATGTGGCCGAGAATGGCAGCGGCACAGAAGGCGTTTGCCCGGGACCTCCTCTGTCGCCACGAATTCCCCAAACAACGCGGAATGGATTGGGCATCCGGCGGAAAACAGGCAACCGCAGATCCCCTTCGGCGTCGCTCAGGGCAGGCTTTCGACTCACGACCCCCAAACTGAAGTACGTTTGGGGCCCCGTTCGCTCAGGATGACAGCTTCAAGTTTGAATTGAAGAAAGGCAAAGGCAAAGGCAAAGGCAAAGGGAAAGGCAAAGGCAAAGACAAAGGCAAAGACAAAGGCAAAGGCAAAGGCAAATGCAAATGCAAAGGCAAATGCAAAGGCAAATGCAAAGGTAAAGGCAAAGGCAAAGGCAAATGCAAAGGCAAAGGCAAAGGCAAAGGCAAAGGCAACAGCAACCGCAGATCCTTCGACTCACCACCCCCAAACTGAAGTACGTTTGGGGCCCCGTTCGCTCAGGATGACAGCTTCTTTTTTGAATTGAAGAAGGGCAAATGCAAAGGCAAATGCAAATGCAAA
>Ga0302140_10003141_pt1 | contig 21252 bp, 19 predicted proteins | sample I_Bog_E1_1_FD_202095 | JGI IMG/M metagenome (GOLD analysis project Ga0302140, IMG submission 202095) | Peat permafrost microbial communities from Stordalen Mire near Abisko, Sweden - I_Bog_E1_1 | ecosystem: Environmental > Terrestrial > Soil > Wetlands > Peat | place: Sweden: Abisko, Stordalen... | reverse complement strand
TGTCGGGCGAGATGCCCAGGTACTCCGAAGCCTGGCGAATATCCATGACCTCGCGCACTTCGGGTACCAGCAGATTGGAGCGGAGAGCTGAGCTGCGCATGATTGGCTCCTGGAGGCGGGGACCCCCGGACAAGATTCCGGCAATCCTGCCGGTACTCTTGTATATAGCGCGGATTCACCCGGAATTTCAAGGATTTTCAGGCAGTTGCAGGAAATTAACCTGAGTTTGCTTCCTTTTTCCGGGTGATGCTTCCCAAGCATCAGATCGGAAAACCCAACCTGTTGGGTCGCCGATTCACCCTACCCCAATCGCTCGGGTCATTGCGACGGATGGTGCACTCCGGCACTCTGGAACCTCCGGCTGTTCCGTCGTTTTGAAGGGTACGAGCTTCAGCCCGTAGATTAAGTCGACAAAAACCGGCGCTGGCTTCCCAGGCTGCGGAAAAACTCCTGCGAAGCTGCGACAAGAGTCAGGGCACGACTTCAGTCGTGCCCTAAGGGCCGCATAATCAACCCGGGCTTTAGCCCCCCGAGGGATTGCCCGTCTCGCCAGGAATCTTCGAAGAAGCGCCCTAGTTGGTGTCATCCCGCCTGTGGAGCGTCGGCTTGTCGTCGCCGCTCGAGCTGTTCGGGTCCGATGCGCTTGACGTGCTCGTCGGATCGCCGCTGTCCGTGCTTGCCCGGCGCAGAGATGGCTTTTTCGTATCCTTGGAGTCGGTCAGCCTGCGCTTGTTCTCGATCCTCGCCAGCCGCGCCTTCACGTCGTCAAACTCCGATGTGGTCACCGTATACTCGTCGCGAGGCGGCAGGATGCGCGCAATCTCCTCCTGCGAGTGCAGAATGCGGTCCGGGGTCTGCGGGTGATCGGCAAAGACCTTGGCCACCGCGCCGGGCTTGCGCTTCTCCAGCGCTTGTATCTTCTCAAAGAAGGTGATGAAGGCCTGCGGGTCGTACCCTGCCCGGTACATGTATTGCACGCCCAGGTAGTCGGCCTGCCCCTCAAACTCGCGTGAGAACTTCATGAAAGTGATCGGCACGGCAAAGTTCGCTGCCTCGTAGATCCCGTAACCCGTCCAGCCGCCGATGAAGATCAGCGGAATCATGCCAATCTGGGTGTAGTTCAGCCGCGTCTGCTCGCGCACTGCATGGTGTGCGCAGACGTGGGCGGTCTCATGGGCCATCACCCCGGCCAGCTCCGCCTCTTCGTCGGCATTCAGAATCAGGCCCGAGTTGACAAAAAAGAAGCCCCCCGGCAGCGCAAACGCGTTGATTTCGTCTGAATCGATGACCTTGATCGTGAAAGGCACCTTGCAATCTGAGTTCTTGACGATGTTCTGGCCGATGCGGTTCACATATTCGGTGACCACCGGATCGGTAATGAGCTTGGTGCTCTTCTCCACATCCATGGCAAACGATTTGCCCATCTTGATCTCATAGTCGGTCGAGTACCAATTCCCCATTCCCCGGGCGCCGATGTCGCGATTGCCCACGGCGCTCACATCGTCGATTGAGCCCGCTTTCACATTGATCTTCTGGCTGCCCGGCTCGACCACCTTGTCCGGGTTGACGGTGGTGGCCGCGCTGTCGCCTCCCACCGGAGTGGTTCCCGGCGCGGGCTTGCCTTCCTTTGAATCGGTGTTCGCGGGCTTGTCGTCCTTGGGAGTTGTCGCCGCCGGAGCCGGTGCGGGAGTGTCCGCTCCCACCGGCGTCGTTCCCGGCGCAGGCTGTGCTGCGGGGGTAACGCTTGGGGTATCAGACGAGGGCGCGCTTGCGGTCGTCGCCTGTGCCCAGCACATCGTGCCCAAGGCAAGCCCCAGGGTCAATCCTGCCAGCACCGTTGCTTTGCGAGCTATCCGAACTGTCCTCATGACCTCACCTCCGGTACCACCCCATTCTCGCAGCGCAGACAGGTCTTTGAAAGAATGTGGCTTTGTGTCAGGGCACGACTTCAGTCGTGCCGTAAGTACCTCAAGAAGAGAGCGGGCTTTAGCCCCTGAGGAATATCTTTCGGGAAGCTCGCCGATCTTCTCGCTTCATCCGCGGCCAGCCATCGTTCTGAGGCCCGCTCCGCTTCGCTCCATTCCTTAGACGCTAGTATCCGCCGGTTTGACAACAATTCCGAGGAATATTTTGTCCACGGCCCCGATCCCACCCCGCAATGACGGAATATGTCGAACTTCCGCCTCCCTTATTTGCTTGCACCTTCCGCTTGGAGAGCCCATCCGTCTGGGTTAGAGTTGAGAGCACAGGCATTTAGGAGAGAGATCTTGCGCCGGACAATCCTGGGAATTGCAGCCATGGCCGTTTGCGGTGCGATGCAGCTTGCTGCCCAGCAACCGTCGCCACATCCCCCGCTGGAAGGACTACTGCTCCCGCACACCCACGCCGCCGCTGCCCCCGCCAACCCCCGCCACACTCCAGCAGCAGTCTTCGATGCCACCAACTTAGGTTCTCCGCTCTTGCTCGACAAGGGATGGCGGATCGGCATCACCGCCGATCCAGCCGCTGCAACACCTGATTTTGACGACTCCGCCTGGGCCATCCGCGATGCCAAAGAGTCCTTTGACGAGGTTCCCGACGAAGATCATCCCGCCGGCGCTCCCGGTTGGGATCAGAACTCCCCTCCCCCCAACGGACATCAGCGCCCCTTCGCCTGGTTTCGGCAGCACATCAATCTGGCTCCAAACCACGTGCCTATGGTTCTCATTATCGAGTTGCCGCCCTCTGAGAACTCCTCCACCGGTCCGGAGTTGTTGAATGTGGATGTCTTCGCCAACGGCCGCCAGATTTTACCGGAGGGACCTCACGGAGATGCTCCCGAGCGCTACCAGCAGATCTCTCGCATTTACAACCTGCACATGGATCGCTCCGAGACCTCTCTTACCCTGGCAGTGCGCACCCTCTACTTCCCCTTCGGATATGGTGCCTACACCAGCTTCTTTGCCAACCGTAAGATTCGCCTCGGCAACCGCGATGACCTCGACCGCTCACTCGAACTTTGGTCTGCACACAATCTCTTTCTGCGCCTTCCCGGATTGGTGAACGCGATCCTCGTCTTCGTTCTGGCGCTCTTTTTGGTCGCGCTCTATCTCACGCAAAAGGGCCACATCGAGTATCTTTGGCTGGCGCTCTATGAGGCCATTCTGGCGCCGATCGCGTTTGCGGAACTGGCCGGAAGCGCCGCCTACCTCGATAGTCTGTGGTACAAGGCAATCGTCGTTCAGTTGCTCGTGACCTCGGCCTACCTTTACTTTGAGTTCCTGGTTGCATTCCTGTCGCTGCGCCGCCGCTGGTATATCCTGCTGATGCGCTACACCGCTCCGATTTTGGCCGCCGCTGGACCGATGATGCTCCTCGGGGGTCGCAGCAAGCTGATGGAGGCCGGCTTGTTCACCGTCATGCTCTGCAGCTTCCTTTGGGTGACGCTTTGGGTCATCTTCATCTTTAGCACGCTCATCATTGCAACGCTGCGGCGCAACTTTGAGGCCGCACTCCTGCTGCTCTCGCTGGTGCTCAGCGGTGTCGCCTGGGTCGAGGCCGTGACGACGACCTTCAAGAGCGCCTTCGGCGGCCAGGCTTACCGCTCACCGCTCACCCTCCAGGCCGGACCCATCCCGATCAATTTTGAAGTGATTGCCGGATTTGTCGGGGTCTTCGTCATTGTGCTCATCATCTTCGTTCGCTTCCTGCGCGTGCAGCGCGACCAGGAGCGGGCCTCCAGCGAGTTGGCCGCCGCCCGCAGCGTGCAGGAGCTGATGATTCCGCAGGAGAAGCTTGAAACTCCAGGCTATGAGGTCGATTCCATCTACAACCCGGCCAATGAAGTGGGCGGCGACTTCTACCACCTTCAACCCACCTCAGACGGCGGACTGCTGGTGATTATCGGCGACGTTGCCGGCAAGGGCCTCCAGGCCGCGATGAACGTCTCCATGCTGATGGGCGCGCTGCGCAGTACACCGGAACGAAGCCCGGCAAAGATCCTCGAATCCCTGAACCGCGTGCTCGTCGGCAGCGACAGCTTCACCACCTGCCAGGCCGCGTGGTTTGGTCCCAGCGGAGAGCTCGTGCTGGCCAACGCCGGCCACCTGCCGCCCTACCTCAACAGTCAGGAGGTCGCGCTCCCCGGCGGCCTGCCCCTGGGCGTGCTCTCAAGCGTCAGCTATCCCGAGGTCCGCCTCTATCTGCACCCCGGCGACCGCATTCTTCTCATGTCCGATGGAGTGGTCGAGGCCCGCCTGCCCTCCGGCGAGCTCTTCGGCTTCGACCGCGTCCACAACCTGAGCAACCAGTCCGCCTTCTACATCGCCGACGCCGCCAAGGAATTCGGCCAGGAAGACGACATCACCGTTCTGACGATTCGCCGCTTGGCGCAAGCCGCCGCGGCGTAAGAGTCGTCCCCTGCGACGGTCTGATCTCGCGCGGTCATAGCAAAACAGCAAACTCATTCGGTATGAATTCTGCACAAAAAAAAGCCCCCTCTCCGTGAGGAAAGGGGGTAGGAAGCGATGATCCATTCGAGATCGGGGCATAGCATCGATCATCTACGCCGTTAGGGCGATTGCTGATTTCCGTCGCCTGCGAGGGGTGTGACTATAGCATTTTCGGAAATGCTGTAGTCAGAAACCATGACCTCAAGTCGGCGCGACCAGCAGGGAGCGACGACCTAGGATGACGTAATAAAGTTCACACTATTTCCGAAAATGCTCTAGAGCACCAGGTTGACGTTGCTCAAAAGAATCGTCTGGAGCACTTCTTTTCCGCCCTGCGTGCTTGTGGAGATGCCGCTATGGTTGTTCTGCTGTTCCACAACCTTCGCTGGAACAGTGACTGTCGCTAATCCTTTGGCCGCCAGTGTAACCTGTGCGCTGGTGCCTGTCCCGGTCCAGGTGACCTTGTAGTCTCCAGCGGGCAAAACTGTCGATCCAACCTGCACGGCCGTGGGAAGCTGCACCGTTTGCGATTTGGTTGCGGCGAACGCGGGAACTGCAAGAAGTGTGCAGACGAATACGAATCCAAAAAGACGCTTCATGTTTTTCTCCTCAATTGCCCCGCCATTGCTCAAGAACCTGCGAAGCATCTGAGATAAGTAAACCATTCAACGCGAGATTTGAAGCTTAAGAAACTTTAAGGAACCTCTGGTCAAGCGGATGTCTTGAAAGGGCACGATTTTATAGGTTGCCGAAAAACGATGCTTTGTATCAGGGCACGACTTGAGTCGTGCCGCAGGGCGCTTGGCACCAACGTGGGCTTTAGCCCCTGAGGCACGCTTTCCGATCACTTCGCCTGGAATCAGGGCTTTTTCCGCGGCCTGTTGAGCCGTGCCGCAAATGCTGCAAAATCAGTCTGGGCTTCAGCACCTGAGGGAATGCTGGTCCGCAAAATCAACTTGTTCAGTACTTCCTTAAGCGCTGACGGTCGTTTGCATCGGAATCGTAATGCATATCCGCAGGCCTGGCGACGCATTCTCAGCTACGATCGTTCCCCGATGCAATTGCACCGCACGCTTGGCAATCGACAATCCCAACCCTGAACCTCCGCCACTCGCCACGCGCGCCTCTTCCACGCGAAAAAAGGGATCGAAGATCCGGCCTAAGAACTCCGGAGAAACTCCCGGACCGTAGTCTCGCACCACCACAAGTACCTTATGATCGGCCTCTGCGAGAGTGACGCGGATCGCTGAATCGCGCGGCGAATAGCGGATCGCATTGCGCAGGACATTCTCTACAGCCCGTCGCAGCAGTTCCCTGTTGCTCGTGAGAGCTCCTGACAGCGCGCCTTCCACCTGGATGCCGCAGCCGCGAAAATCGGCTTCCACCGAACAGTCCCGCACCACCTCGTCCACCACTTCCCTGAGCGGCACCGGGCTCATCTCCTGCAAAGCCGGGTCATCTTCGACCGATGTGATTTCTAGCAGATCGGCCACCAGGCACGCCATGCGGTTGATGTCGCGCTCAATCCGGTCCAGCGCCGCATTGCTGTCTTGCGAGGTCCTGGCAAGTTTCACGGCAAACTTGAGACGCGCCAGCGGAGACCGCAGCTCATGCGAGATGTCGGCCAGCAGCCGCCTCTCGTTCAAAATCAACCGCTCCAGCCGTTCGGCCATCTGATTGAACGAGCGGCCGAGCTGCCCAATCTCATCCTCTCGCCGGGTCTGAACGCGCAAGGAGAAATTGCCATGGCCAAATACCGCGATGGTGGAAGCGATTCTGCGAATCGGCAGCACGACACCGATCCACGCCAGCCAGCCAAGAACGCCGGTGGCGCCAAGAACGATGAAATAGTACGGCAGGAAGGTCCAGATGCGAGGCCTGGGGACCTGGCCCTCGGCGGCAAAGCAGTATCTCCCATCGTCAGACCGATGCGCGATGATCCAGGTCCCGTGCATCTTTGTCCGCAAACTGTGAGCCGATGCCGGGGGAAGAAGGGCCGACCTGTTCTCTCCCGAATAAAGATCGATTCCGGATCCGTTCAAAAGGTAATGACTACCGCCTCCGAAGGTGGCGTCCAGACCCATCAAATACTCGTGCAGTGCTATCTTGCCGTGTTCTTCGTACGCCTCCTGTGCGCTTCTCAGTTGGAGCTCGTCAAACCGCTCAAAGAGCGGGTTGAGCAACTGGTTCTGCATGTGATCCGAAACCATGTGGAACACAAGAAAGGAAATGGATAGTATGACCGTCATCGCGATCGCCACGCGGGCGTTCAGCGATCGGACGGTGATTGCTCTAATCTTTTCCATGAAGAACATAGCCAACTCCACGAACTGCGCGAATCAGACCCCGGCCACCGTGCAGCTTGGTGCGCAGATGGCTGACATGAACATCGAGAAAGCGGTCATAGGGCGTGGCTTCGCGCTCAAACAGCAGCGCCGTGATTTCTTCCCTTGAAACCACGCTGCCCTTGGAACGCATCAGCAATTCCAGCAGGTCAAATTCCATTCCGGTCAACTCGACCAGAGAACCTGCGCTCCATACCTCGCGTGTGCCGAGGTCCATGCGGATCTTGCCCGCGGTGAGCGTCGAGTCTCCCGGCTGCAGGCCGGCCGCGCTCCGCCGCAACACGGCCTGAATCCGCGCCATCAATTCATCCGGGTCGAACGGCTTGGGAAGATAATCGTCGGCGCCCGTGTTCAATCCGCGAATCCGGTCCTCGCGATGAACACGCGCCGTCAGCATAATCACCGGCAGACTCTTGCTGCGCCGCAACTGCTTGAGGACGGTGAACCCGTCGATCTCCGGCAGCATTACATCGAGAATCAGCAGATCGTAGCTGCCGTGCAGTGCGCTCGCCAGACCCTCGCGGCCGTTGTGAGCCAGATCCAGACAGTGCCCGGCCCCGCCAAAGAACTCCTTCATCATCCCGCATAACTCGACGTCGTCATCCACCAGCAGCAGCGACAACGGTTTTTCTGGAGTTACCATCGCAACGGTCTCATGCCCTGCTACCACGAATCGATTTGCCAGTCCAAATTGTCGCATAGTCCCGATTGGATAACCGGGGGCATAACAATTCTTAAGGTTTCCGCGGTGTGAACGTTTTGATCCACACAAAAAACGCCCCACCCTTGTGGGTGAGGCGCTCTTGCTTCTGCGACCAACGGGAGCTGTTGTTGTCTTTGCCGACCGAAGGGAGGCGTTTGGCCCCACCGCAGGTGGTTTTGCGACCAACGGGAGCGTCTGCCTGGATGGCAAATCCTAGTCGTAGTATTCCAGGCCGAGGTGCGTAATCAGATCCGCGCCCATGATGTGCCGCAGCGTGTTCTTCAGCTTCATCGACTGGATGAACAGGTCGTGCTCCGGATAGAGCCCCGGCGCACTCTGCGGCGACTTCAAATAGAAGCTCAGCCACTCCTGAATCCCCTTCGACCGCAGCTCCGGCGCGCGCTTCGCCAGGTCCATGAACAAGACCAGGTCCAGCGCGATCGGCGCGGCCAGAATCGAATCCCTGCACAGGAAATTCACCTTGATCTGCATCGGGTAGCCCAGCCAGCCGAAGATGTCGATATTGTCCCAGGCCTCCTTCTCGTCGCCGCGAGGAGGATAGTAGTTGATGCGAATCTTGTGGTAGAGATCCTTGTAGAGATCCGGGTAAAGCTCCGGCTGAAAGATGTAGTCGAGCGAACCCAGCTTCGATTCCTCTTTTGTCTTGAAGGACTGCGGATCGTCCAGCACCTCGCCGTCCCGATTGCCCAGAATGTTGGTCGAGAACCAGCCCGAGACGCCCAGCATGCGCGCCTTGAAGGCTGGCGCCAGCACGGTCTTCATCAAGGTCTGCCCGGTCTTGAAGTCCTTGCCGCAGATCGGCGCCGCATTCTTCTTCGAGAGCTCAACCATGGCCGGGAAGTCCACCGTCAGATTCGGCGCACCGTTGGCAAAGGGCACGCCTTCGGTCAGCGCAGCGTACGCGTAAATCTGCGACGGCGCAATCGCGATGTCGTTTTCCTCCAGCCCCTTCTCAAAGGCCTCGATGCTCTGATGCACAGCCGTCGGCTCGATAAAAATCTCCGTCGACGCACACCAGATGATCACCACCCTGTCCACAGTCTTCTTGAAAGCCTGAATGTCCGCCCGCACCTGTTCGGCCAGATCGCGCTTGTTCTTGCCCTCCTTGATGTGCGTCCCGTTGAGACGCTTCACATAGTACTGGTCAAAGACCGCCGGCAGAGGCTTGATCGTCTCGAGATACGGCTTCAGTTGAACTAGAGTTTCCTTCTCCAGCACCGCGGCATGTGCGGCTGCCTCGTAGACGTTGTCCTCGAAGATGTCCCAGCCGGTAAAGACCAGGTCGTTCAGATCGGCCAGCGGCACAAAATCCTTGATCCGCGGCGATTTATTGTCTGTCCGCTTGCCTAACCGGATCGTCCCCATCTGGGTCAGCGACCCAATCGGCTTGGCCAGTCCCTTGCGCACGGCCTCGACTCCCGCGATAAACGTAGTGGCGACGGCGCCCAGGCCGATGACCATCACTCCAAGCTTGCCCGTCGCGGGTGCAACCGTGCCCGCTGACTTCTGGCCGCCTTGCTCTTCAATTCCCATCGTTTCTCCTAACCTCATATGGATAGCCCCGGATTCCGGGGTCCTTTTGAACTTGTTTACCGGCGAATGCAACAGTGTAAACCCTGCCGCGCGCCCTCGTCTCAAATGATGTCTTACGCCGTCTCCGCCCGTCCGCCTCGCTTCACATGCGACCACACAAACCAGACGATCCCCGCCACCAGCGCCAGCTCGACCCCAAGGTGAAAGCGATGGAACGCCGCATAAAAGCGCGGGTCCGTATGCCAGGCCTCACCCAGCTTCATGCCTGCGTAGGCCAGGGCAAAACACCACGGCCACGAACCCAGGAATGTGTAAATGTGAAAACGAAGCTGCGGCATCTTCGCAATGCCCGCCGGAAAGGCGATGAACGTCCGCACCACCGGCAGCAGCCGCGCCAGCAGCACCGCGATCGAACCGTATTTGGCAAAAAAAACCGTCATCCGGTCCAGATCGTGGCGGCTCATCAGCACCCATTTGCCGTAGCGCTCCACCAGCGGCCGACCGCCCTTGGCGCCAATCCAATAAGCCGCCAATGAGCCCAGGTTGCAGCCCACGGCCCCTGCGGTAGCGGCCCAGAACAGGTTGAAGTGGCCCAGATAAACCAGGTAGCCGGCAAACGGCATGATGATCTCCGAAGGCAGCGGAATGCACGCCGACTCGATCCCCATCAGCAGCAGAATGCCGCCATAGCCGCCCATGTCGATCACGTGGGTTACAAATTGAACCAGAAGACCAATCATCTTTTCGCTCATGGGCGTTACCAGTATATAAGGTCTGACCTCAGGTCCGACTCGCTTACTATTTTCCCCCTCATCCTGAGCGACCATAGCGGAGCGAAGGGAGTCGAAGGACCTGCCTCTTGCTTTTCAGCACACCTGCAACCAACGCACCGTTCCCTATTCACGCGCCTTTCTTCCGGCGCGGGCCTGAAAACTACTGCGAGCGCTCAGCGAGCTATTGGCCCCACCGCAGGTGGCCGGCCAACAGAAGGCGTATGCCAGAACGGCAAGTCCCTGCTATGATTTGGTGTTCTAAGGAGATACCCCGTGGCCGGCTTCCCCCCTGTTCCGCTTACCCTTGAAGGCTCATTCCTCCTCCACCAGTTCTTTCACTTCGACTGGAAGGCCTGGCGCCGAATCACTCCCCCGGAGCGCGAACGCGTCGCAGCCCACGCCGTCACCGCTCTGCGCCATCTTGAACGTGAGTCCCCCAACGCGCCTCTTCGCTCTGCCCTCTACTCCCAGCTCGGCCACAAAGGCGACATGATCGCCATCCACTTCCGCCCCACGCTCGAAGCCCTCAACCAGGTCGAACTCGACCTGGCCCAGACCGAGCTCAATGATTTCTTCGAACTGCGCCACTCCTACGTCTCTGTCGTTGAACTCGGCCTCTACGAATCCACCCGCAAGACCTACGAAGCCGCCGCCGAAAAGGGCCTCGTGGAGTTCACCCCCGAGTGGAACGCCGAGATCGCCGCCACTCTCGACCGACAGGGCGATGCCATGGCCTCGCGCCTCTTTCCCGTCGTTCCCGACGGAAAATACTTGAGCTTCTATCCCATGGACCGCAAGCGCGGTGAGCAGGTCAACTGGTACACCGTGCCCTTCGCCGAGCGCCAGCGCATGATGCACGACCACGGGCTGATCGGCCGCCGTTACGGCGACCAGGTCAAGCAGATCATCTCCGGCTCCATCGGCATGGATGATTGGGAGTGGGGCGTAGACCTCTTCGCCAACGATCCGGTGGTCTTCAAGAAGCTCATCTACGAGATGCGCTTCGACGAAGTCAGCGCCGTCTACGCCCTCTTCGGCCAGTTCTTCCTCGGCATAAGGCTGCCAATCGACAAACTAGGCCACTGGCTCAGCGGCAGCTTGTAAGGCCAAGTAATTCTTGCATGATCGATGCTTTGAAAGGGCACGGCTTTAGCCGTGCCGCAAGAGCACTCAAGACCAAGTCAAGAAGTGTCAGGGCACGACTTCAGTCGTGCCGCAAATGCCACAAAAGAACGCCGGGCTTTAGCCCCTGAGGGAACGTGTATTGAACCGCGATCGTTTGCCAGAGGTCCCTTAGCCGCAATCAATAATGGAGAAGGCCTGGTCAGTAATGATGATTTGCCTTACAATGCAGAAGAGGGCAAATCGATGACCGTGCTCACGATTACCGCAAAGGGCCAGATCACCCTGAAGCAGGAACTACTCCGCCATTTGAACATCGCGCCCGGCCAGAAGGTCCAGGTCGATAAGCTCCCGGATGGCCGGCTTGTCGTACAGCCCGCCTTGCAAACCGGCTCCATCGACGACTTCATCGGCAGCCTCGAACAAAAGGGCGGCCCGAGGCTCACCATCGCACAAATCAAGAAGATCACCGAAGCCGCCTGGGCGGGCAAACGATGAAGATCGCCGCGGATACGAACGTTTTACTGCGAGCCGCGGTGCGCGACGACCCGCAACAAGCCATCTCCGCAGCCCGTCTACTTCGCTCGGCAGACTTGGTTGCGGTCTCAATCTCGGCTCTCTGCGAATTTGCGTGGGTGACGCGTGGCGCCTATAAATGGTCATCGACCGAGGTCGCTCGTTCAATCCGTGCTCTGGTGGCCAGCCCCAACGTTGTAACAAATCTTCCCGCCGCCGAGGCAGGCCTGGCGCTTCTCGATCGAGGCGGCGACTTCGCCGACGGCGCCATCGCCTACGAAGGGAATTGGCTGGGAGCAGACGAGTTTGTCAGCTTCGACAAGCAAGCCGTCTCCTTACTGAAGTCGCAAGGCAAGCGTGTCCGCCTTCTCACCTGACTATGACTCCGGCGGGAGAACGCCCGCTCGTTCCGCCGGAGGGAGCAGTGGCCTTCAGGCCACTGAAAAGCGGCCATTCCATTGAACTGGCTTTAGCCACGGGCCTTTCGCTTATTCTTCCAACATGCGCTTCGACAAAGTCAGCGCCGTTTACGCCCTGTTCGGCCAATTCTTCATCGGCATAAGGCTGCCCATCGAGAAACTTGGAAGCCGGCTCGGCGCAGTTTGGGCATCTACGCACATAAGGAAGGTCTGCAAAATGCATCCCACTCAAGAAGTGGCCGCACGGATTAATCAGGCGGAGTATCTGTACTTGCGTTCAATCCAAGAGCCTAGTGACAATCAATTGGAAGTATTCATTGAAGAAGCAGTTGCGAACGAGGGAAAGCGCGGCCAGCCATTTGCCGGTAGCGGCCGTCCCGAGCTAGCCGAAATAGCAAGGGACGCTGCTCCGATCGAGTCAACTCCAAGCTGTCCAACTTTCCGTCTCTATTGGAAGCACTATGCAGCTTATCTTGTAACTGAAGAGATGGTAGGCAGCTGCGGAAACTATGATGACGAACTGTACGAGGGACGGCTTTTTCGCTTGTATACCAAGTCACACTTTCTGGACCATCTGTCCCGGGACACTGGCGCGCATTCCAATCCTCTGCTTCACTATAAGGTCACGTGCTTGAATCATCTCGTGGACGTCGCCGCCGAGAACCCTCCAGACATCGAAATCGTCTCGACATAAATCAGAGATGGCCGGGTGCCCCATCCTTGGCACGTTTTTGTTTTTGTGCCAAGGGTGGGATACCACGAACCTCGATCAACCGAAAACGATGCTAATGACGAATCCATCCCGCAAGACGCTTGCAAAGAAGCTACCCAAGTCGCAACGCGGCCCTCTCGCCCCTGACCGCATAGCCGCCATCCTCAAAGCCCTTGACGAAGCCTATCCCCGCGCCGAGTGCGCACTAACTCACACCTCGCCCTGGGAACTACTTGTAGCCACGATCCTCTCCGCGCAATGCACCGACGTGCGCGTCAACATGGTGACGCCTGAGCTGTTCCGCCGCTTCCCTACCCCGCAGAAAATGGCCAAAGCGACGCTCCCGCAACTCGAAGCCCTCATCCGGACCACGGGCTTCTTCCGCAACAAGGCCAAATCCATTCAAGGCGCAGCCCACAAAATCGTCGCCGAATTCAACGGCCAGGTTCCGCAGACCTTGGCTGAGTTAATCACCATTCCCGGCGCGGCACGCAAGACGGCCAACGTCGTCCTCGGCGTCTGCTTCAACAAAGCCGAAGGAGTCGTCGTCGATACGCACGTCCTTCGCATCGCCCGCCGCCTCGGCCTGGCCAAAGCCGAGACGCCGCAAAAGGTCGAGCAGGAACTGATGCGCATCCTCCCGCAAAGCCGCTGGATCGACTTCTCCCACCAGATCATCCACCACGGCCGCCAGGTCTGCGTGGCCCGCAAGCCCAAGTGCGACCGCTGCAATCTGGAGCAGCTTTGCACCTCGAAGGATAAGACTTGGCGGAGTTAGCAGCGGAATCTGTTTCCTCTTTGCAGATAATTCCCGTTTATCGGCGCATAATCCAAATATGAGAGCGAACGGAGCATTACCGGCAACCGATCGTCTCCAACCTCCCCTTTCCTGCCTTTAGCTACCCCCTCCCCCCCTCTATTTATTTTCCAAAACTTGCAGGTAATTATTTCGATAACAGGACCCATGCTAAATAATTGAATTCAGACATGATTCGTTACGGATTCCGCAGTCGGTAACCTGTGCATCTCATCCTTTCCTGCCTGGCAGCGTCGTCGATCAGGCGAGTCAGGCGCGCAAAACCCGCTTGACGGCGGCGATCAGACCTGAAATGTCAGAAGGATTCGCTTCGGCCGCGGGCGGCCAGCCGAGATCACGCAGCGTTTGGCTGGTGATCGGCCCAATTGACACCGCCGGAACGCCTGCCAGCGGCCATGCGACTCCCGCCGTGCGCGCGGCCTCGGCCAAGTGCGTCACGCTGGAAGAGCTGGTGAATGTCGCCGCTTCCAGCCCGCCGGCAACCGCTTGGCGCAACTGTTCCGACGCAGCTTCGGGCATGACATTCCTGTAAGCCTCAACCACATCAACCTCATTACCGGCCCTCCGCAAGACATCGGGAATTACATCCCGCGCGACGGCGGCTCGCGCCAGGAGAATGCGCTGTCCTGTCCGCGTCAAGAGAATCCGCTGCCCAGCCGCTCGCGCCAGCAACCCTTCGACGAGGCTTTCGGCCACGTTCGACTCCGGGACAAACGTGACTTGCAATCCCGCCAATCGGGCAGCAGCGGCGGTCCCTTCTCCGATTGCGGCAACCTGCAACCATGACGTCTGCGCAAGCGAGATGCCGAGCGCCGCCGTGCGTTCTGCGAGGGCATGGACCGTGTTCGCGCTTGTTAAAATCAGCCAGTCGTACCGGTGAAACTGGTTCAGTGCCGCGTCAAGCTGGGCAAAACTCTCCGGTGGACGAATCTCCAGCACCGGCACCTCGACCGGCTCGGCTCCCAGCGCGCGCAGCCCTTCGCTGAGCTTGCCTGCCTGCTGCAAAGCGCGGGTGACGAGCACTCGGCGGCCTGCCAACGGCAGCGCCCTCACCGCGAGCCCTCAATCTCAGCCGCAAGCAGCGGTCCTGCGCCTGCTTCCATCAGCTTCTCAGCAGTCTCTCGGCCAAGGGTCGCCGCGTCCTTCTCCCAATGGTGAACGGTGTGGTAGACGCGAACCTGCGTACCTGTCGCAGGATCGGCTACCACGGCATAAACCTCGTCCCAAAGTTCGTCGCTTTGATTCATCCATGGCCGGCAATGAATCCCGATTGGCACCTGGCAGCCTCCGCCGAGCGCCGCCAGTGCCGTGCGCTCGACCGTCACGGCAAAGCGCGTCGCCAGATCGTCGAGAAAAGCAACCGCCGCAAGCGTCCTTGCGTCATCCTTGCGCGTCTCAATACCCAGCGCTCCTTGCCCCGCCGCCGGACAGAACTCCTTCGGCTCCATTCGCTCGCGCACCCACTCGGTTTTCTCCAACCGATCCAGCCCCGCGGAAGCCAACAGAATTGCGTCTACCTGTCCCTCGGCCAGCTTGCGCAGGCGTGTGTCCACGTTGCCGCGAAACTCGACCGCCTCGATGTCAGGCCGCAAGGCCTTCAACTGCGCCCGTCGGCGTTGGCTGCTGGTGCCAACGCGCGCGCCCTGCGGCAATGCAGCGAGATTCTCAAACTTCACCGACACGAATGCATCCCGCGGGTCCACGCGCGGGGGCGTTGCCGCCAATGCGAACGGCTCCGCCAACTCGGTCGGCAGGTCCTTGAGCGAATGCACGGCCAGGTCTACGCGCCCATCCGCCAGCGCCTCCTCAATCTCCTTGGTGAACATTCCTTTGGAGCCCACCTGGGCGAAAGTAACCTCTTGAAGCCGGTCGCCGGTTGTCTTGATGATTTCGATCTCGACTGTGTGTCCCTGGCCGCGAAGCAGCCCTGCAATGTGGTTTGCCTGCCACAAGGCAAGTTGCGATCCCCGGCTTCCGATGCGCAGCTTCATTCGCGCTCCACCCCGCTGCTCTCGCTCAATTCTGTTCCTTCAGCTCTCTCTGTCACAGGACTCCCTGCGTCGGCGAGGCCCCCTGCATCGGCAGCGTCCCGCACAATGCTTCCGGCCGTCAGCGACCAGGTCTCGCAAAGCGTTTCAAGCCGCGCCGCATCGTTCTCGCGAGCAGCCTGCTTGAGCGCCTGCATCGGCGGATGGAGAAACTTGTTGACCAGCCCGCGGGTCAACGCCTCGACCGCCGCGATCTGCTCCGCAGTCAGCGAACCCAACCGTGTCTGCGCGCGCTTCAACTCCGCCTGACGAATCTCCTCGGCCTGCTGTTGCAGCGCTACAATCGCCGGAGCCACATTTACCGTACGCTGCCGCTGTTGGAACCGCTCAACCTCGCCCTCGATCAGCGCCTCTGCGTCCATCGCCTCTCGGCTTCGCTCCGCCATGTGCGAGGCAGCCACCTGCTGCAGGTCGTCGATGTCGTAGACGAAGATTCCCTCCAGCTTGCCCATCGCCGGGTCCACGTCACGCGGTACGGCAATATCGATAAAGAACATCGGCCGGTTGCGCCGCTGTTGGAGAAATGCCCGCCCGTGCTCACGGCGGAAGATCGGATGCGGCGCGCCCGTCGAGCTGATCACGATGTCCGCCTGGCTCGCGGTTTCGTACAGTTGGTCAAATGGAATCACGCGTCCCTGAAAGCTCTCGGCCATTCGCCGCGCACGTTCCTGCGTCCGATTCGTGACCAGGATTGCACCTGCCCCTTGTTGCACCAGATGCCGCGCCGCCAGTTCGCTCATCTTGCCCGCGCCAACCAGAAAAACGGTGCGTCCTTGCAGCGATCCAAAGATCTTCCGCGCCAGTTCCACGGCCACAGAAGCAATGGAAACAGAATTGGACCCGATCTCCGTCTCGGTCCTCACCTTCTTTGCAGCGGCAAAGGCGCTCTGCAGCAGGTGTTCGAGCTGTCCGCCCACGGTTCCCGAGGCGCGCGCCACGGCAAAGGCCTCCTTCACCTGGCCCAGAATCTGCGGCTCGCCCACCACCATCGAGTCCAGGCTGGCTGCCACGCGAAATAGATGCCGTACCGCCTCCTGATCGCGGTGTTCGTAAAGGTGCGGAGCCAGCAGCGCCGAGTCCAGGCTGAAATGGCGTTGCAGGAAGGCGGTCAAATCGGCGCTCGGCGACTCGACCGCGGCCAGGATCTCAACTCTGTTGCATGTAGATACGATCATGCACTCGGCCACGCCGGCGACGGCAGCCAGAGCGCGGGTCGTCTCCGGCAAATCTTCACGCGAGATCGCGATCCGCTCCCGCACCTCGATGGGCGCGGTCTTGTGATTGACGCCGATGATGGTCAAAGTCATTACGGACCGTACCTGTGAACCCGGCTGATGACATTGACGGCGAAGACGGCCAGCATCACAAGGAAGACGGCCCCGGAGAGATAAGCCGCGCGTCGGCCACGCAGGCCTGCCGAGCGCCGCACCAGCAGCAGCGTAACGTAAACCACCCACAAGATGAAGGACGCAATGACTTTAGGGTCAAGGAAATACGCAGCGCCAAGAGGCGTCTCTTGGGCCAGAACAGAGCCAATCACCAGACCGACGGTCATGCAGGGAAAACCGAACTCCAGCGTCGCATGGGCGATGCGCTCCAGGGTGTCGAGCGGCGGCAGCCAGTCCAGCGGAAGCCACCAGGAGTCTTCGCCGGGCTTGCGCTTACTCTTGAGGCGGCGCTCCTGGATCAGATAAAGCACCGAGGCCAGCAGACTGAATCCGAGCGCAACGTAGGCAGCCAGCAACGCGGCTATGTGCGCGATGAGCCAGCTGATGCGTACGCCGCTGGAGGGAAAAACGTAGCGCTCCGGGCCCAGCGCGGGGACCAGAACAGCGAGAAACGTGACGGGCAAAGCAAAGATTCCAAGCGAGATCGCGTCGTAGAACCACCAGACCAGAAAAAATAATCCGGCGATGGCAAAGCCCAGCAACGACTCGATCTCGCGGGTGCCCACCGGCACAATGCGATGAGCCTGAACGAGCATCTCGACACACGAGACGAAATGGAAGAAGTAGGCTAGACCGCCCAGGTGAACACATGTTTTGCGCCAGCGAATCAGTCCGTAAAGTACAGCCGGAAAAACGGCAATAGAGGCCGCCGCATAGAGGATCGCCGCAACTCTGAGCCAAAGGAGGTACATTTCAATCGTCACCTTACTGGTGCAAATAGACAGTATACTGTGATGCAGCTCACCAGATGGGGCCTAGGAGCCTGATTCTACCTTACTTGGGCTGTCTCTCAACAGCCCAAGGTGCACAAGGCTCTCGGCCGTGGCCACGATGCACTCCTCATTTGAACGCGGCGTCCAGCCCAGCACGCGCCTGGCCTTTTCATGGGTAGCGTTCTTCATCTTGCCCAGCTCTGGCAGGGTCTGCCTCACCTCCCGGTAATGCAGCGCCAGAACGCGCACCAGCCAGTTGGGGAGGTTCCTGGTCGGCGCCTTCCTGGCCGAAGCGCCCACGCGCCTTCTCAGTACCTTTGCAATGTCGAGCATTGAAAGAAAATCACCGGCTGCCGCAAGGAAGCGCTCGCCTTTGGCGGCGGGATCGGTCATTGCTCGGATGTGGAGATCAACCACATCGCGCACATCCACTACGCCGAGAAAAAGCTGCAGGCAGCCGGGCAGGCCGCCGTCCATCATGCGCTTCACCAGAGCGATCGAGGTTGAATAGTCTGGCCCCAGAACCGGGCCGAAGACGCCCACTGGATTGACGACGGAGAGTTCCAGGCCGCCACCCTCGCGTTCAATGAAATCCCAGGCCGCGCGTTCAGCCAGAGTCTTCGACTTAGCGTAGGCGGAGATGTCGCCGTTGGGGTCTGTCCAGTCCGTCTCATCGAATAGAGTCTTCCCTGGCCTCTGGTCATTGCCATAACCGATCGCCGCGAACGAGGAGGTCAGCACCACGCGCTTGACGCCGGCATCTCGCGAGGCGCGCAACACCCGGAGTGCGCCGTCGCGCGCAGGCACGATCAGCTCATCCTCGTGCTTGGGAACGCCTGCTGGAAACGGCGACGCCACATGCAGCACAAACTCGCATCCCTCCACTGCTTCCGGCCATCCCGCATCGTTTTCGAGATCGGCAACGCTAAAGGACAGACGACCGTCCGGCTCGGCGCCGCCTTCCCGCAGCATCGCGCGCACATCGTCCTCGCGCTTGAGGCTTCGTAACGTAGTACGCACCTGATGGCCCGCTGCCAGAAGCTGCACAATCGCATGGCTGCCGATAAAGCCCGATCCGCCGGTTACAAGAACTGTGCTCATATAGAGGATTCTAGGATACAGAGCCGAACGCGCGCTCTTGTGCCTTGCGCGCGCTTCCCCTCACTGGGTATCTTGGTGAAGCAGCTTGAGCAATTCTGGAAAAGAGATTCATGGACGTTCTAAAACGCCTCTTCGAGCAGCATTGCCACTTGCCGGCCGAGGATGTGCGGCCGCTTCAAGGCCAGCTCGGCGGCTCGGGGCGCGCCATCGTTCGGCTCACCGGTGGAGGAATCAGCGCCATCGGCATTCTGTATCCTGTACGCGAAGAGAATGTTGCTTTCCTTGAGTTCTCCCGGCATTTCCGCCTCCATGGATTGCCCGTGCCGGAGATTCTTGCCGAGGATTTGAGCCAGGGCGCCTATCTCGAAGAAGACCTGGGCGACACAACACTCTTTGAGTTTCTTGGCAAAAATCGCACCGGCGATCTCATCGCTCCCGAGGCGAAGCAGGCGTATCGCAAAGTGGTAGCCGTCTTGCCGCGTTTCCAGGTCGAGGCAGGCCGCGATCTGAATTACAAAGTCTGTTATCCGCGCGCGAGCTTTGATCGCCAGTCCATCGCCTGGGATCTGAACTATTTCAAGTATTATTTTCTCCGGCTCGCAGGCATACCATTCAACGAACAGGCGCTGGAGCACGATTTCGGACGCCTGACGAAGTTTCTGCTGGGCGCCAGCCACGACTACTTTCTCTATCGGGATTTTCAAAGCCGCAATGTGATGTTGCGCGGCGGCCAGCCGTTTTTTCTCGACTATCAGGGAGGCCGAAGAGGCGCGCTGCAATATGACATCGCGTCGCTTCTTTATGATGGCAAGGCCGATCTGCCGCCGGAACTGCGTCAGGAGTTGCTCGACTACTATCTCGAATGCCTTCGCGGTTTCATCCCGGTCGACCGCGACGCCTTCATGGAACACTACTACGCATTCGTTTACGTCCGCATTCTGCAGGCCCTGGGAGCCTATGGTTTCAGGGGATTTTATGAGCGCAAGGCCCATTTTCTGCAGAGTGTGCCGTATGCGCTGAAGAACTTGCACTGGCTCGCCTCAAACGTCAAGCTGCCCATTGCCCTGCCGGCTCTGATGGATGCCCTCGATGGAATTTCGGCGTCGCAGAAACTGCAAAGCCTGACTTCTTCAGTCGAAGGCCTGACTGTGCGGATCTTCAGTTTCAGCTTCCACCGCGAGATGCCAACCGATGCAACAGGAAACGGCGGCGGGTTTGTCTTCGATGCTCGCAGCCTCCCCAATCCTGGACGTGAAGAACAGTTCCGGCAGTTGACCGGCAAGGATGCGGCAGTGATCGACTATCTCGATCATCAGGCAAGCGTTCATCAGTATCTCGCCGGCGTCGTGTCGCTGGTCGATGCAAGCGTGGGAGCCTATCAACGCCGCGGTTTCAAACACCTCATGGTCTCCTTCGGCTGCACCGGAGGCCAGCATCGCTCGGTTTATTTAGCCGAGCAGTTGGCAAAGCACCTGCGCGGCACGAGCGGAGTGGAAGTGGTCGTCCGGCATGTCGAGCAGGAGAAGAAGGAATTGGAGAGACCGGCCAAATGAAGGCAATGATTCTGGCCGCCGGCCTGGGCACGCGCCTTCGGCCGCTCACCAACGACCGTCCCAAGGCGCTTGTTGAGGTTGCAGGCCGCACGCTGTTGGAGATCACCCTCTCCCGATTGCGCGCCTTTGGCGTGCGCGAAGTCATCGTCAACGCACACCACTTCGCAGAGATGATCGTTGAGTACCTCAAGGCCAACGATAACTTCGGCATGAGGATCGAAGTCTCTCGCGAGGAGGAGTTGCTTGACACCGGCGGCGGCTTGAAGAAGGCCGCACCCTTCTTTCTTGATTCCGCCGCGAGCTTGCAAGAGCCCTTCATCCTGCACAACGTCGATGTCATCAGCAGCATCGATCTTGGCAGCATGGTACGGTTTCACTCCGAACAAGCGGCTCTCGCCACCCTGGCAGTTCAAGACCGTCAGACTTCGCGCTATCTGCTTTTTGATCTGCATGGACAGCTCTGCGGCCGCCGGGCCGGGCTCGCTGGGCAAGCTGAATTGGTGCGGCCTGTTGAGCAAACGCAGGCACTGGCCTTCTCCGGCATCCACGTTATCTCTCCCCGAATCTTTGCCGAGATGAATGAGGAAGGCGCCTTTCCGATCATTGCCGCCTATCTGCGTCTCGCGGCTCAGGGAGAAAAGATCGCCGCGTTTCGCGCGGATGAAAGCTATTGGCGCGATCTTGGACGGCCAGAGAGCATTGTCGAAGCCGCTCGCAATCTTGCCTGCAGAAGGTAATTCTCTGCAAACCAGGCGCGAATCTCACTGCAAAAGAGAAAACATCACAGCCGGCAGCGGTTTCCGGACTCAGCAGGAACCAGCCGGAAGCGGTTTGCTCATGCTCCGGCGCTTATTGCTTCTTCGGACGAAAGAAATCGGCATAGGGGGGAGAGTCACCTCTCCTCCCCTGCCACACCACCGGACAAGCGGGTCCGCATCCGGCGGTTCGAGAAGTTGAGGTCAGCAGAGACGGGGGATTCCCACCTGATCGGCCCAGCT
>Ga0302140_10003138_pt1 | contig 21265 bp, 18 predicted proteins | sample I_Bog_E1_1_FD_202095 | JGI IMG/M metagenome (GOLD analysis project Ga0302140, IMG submission 202095) | Peat permafrost microbial communities from Stordalen Mire near Abisko, Sweden - I_Bog_E1_1 | ecosystem: Environmental > Terrestrial > Soil > Wetlands > Peat | place: Sweden: Abisko, Stordalen... | reverse complement strand
TGGCGATCCGGGCTATTGAGTTTCTGCCTCTGGAAAAGGGGTATCAAAAGAAAGTGTCCCATACCTTTTCCGTAACCGTGACCGCGGTGGTCCGGGCGGTTTTTCTATGCGCGCTGATTCAAGGGGGCATGACCGGAATCGGTCTTTACGCGGCGGGCGTGCCTTTGCCGATTCTTTTGGGATTGGTCGCATTTGTGAATTCTTTTATTCCTTTTTTAGGAGCGGCATCGGTTTGGATTCCGGCTTGTGTCTGGCTCTTATACCAAAACCAGCCCATGGCGGCTTTGGGGCTGGGGTTGTGGGGAATTATTATCACGGCGGTTGATCAAATTTTGAGGCCTTGGTTGATCGGCAAAGAAGCCAAGCTTCCGGTCTTCTGGCTTTTTTTCACCACTATCGGCGGGCTTAAAGTTTATGGTTTTATCGGCATATTTTTGGGACCGATTATTCTTTCGATGGGCATGGCCTTTTTGGCGATTTACCGCGAAATTTATTTGAACACTTCTAAAACCACAAAAAGCGGGAGTTAGTCATGATTCAACCCTGGAAACAGAAAAACGATCATATCGCCTATGATTGCGGTTTTTTTCAGGTTCACGTCCAGCAAAGCGCCTCTCCGGTGACGGACAAGGAACATCCCTTTTATGTTCTCCACACCTGGGACTGGGTCAATGTGATTGCCCTGACAGATGACGGAAAAATTCCCATGGTTTATCAATACCGCCATGGATCAAAGGAATTTAGTCTGGAAATTCCAGGCGGAGCGGTCGATAAAAAAGACGGTGACGCTTTAGAAGCGGCTCAAAGAGAGTTGCTGGAAGAGACCGGTTATGAAGCGCGTGAGTGGCATTCTTTAGGAAAGTTGAAACCCAATCCCGCTATTTTAAACAATACCTGCCATATTTATTTGGCCCTGGGCGCGAAAAAGGTATCCGATCTGGATTTGGATGAAGCGGAAGAATTGGAAGTTCGTTTACATGAATTGCCCGAAGTAAAACAAATGATGCGAAAAGGCGGTATTCAACACGCTTTGGTTATTGCCGCATTTGAATTATTTGATCTTTTTCAGGAATCAAATCCCCGTCTTTTTAAGTCTTAATTTTCGGCTTTATACACAGTTTTCCAACGTCTAAAAATCAAATGCCCCCTTGCAGCCCCATTTCAACAAGCGTAGTTTATTTCTAAGGGCATTCCCCGATGTCTGATAGAAAGAGGTGTTTTTATGTCGCGCGTTTGTGTTTTTATTGACGGAAGTAATCTTTATTTTGCTTTAAAGCGTAATAACAAGATGACACGGGTTGATTATTATCAACTCTCCCTCGCCCTGGCGGGCGATAGCCGAAAATTGGTTCGAACCTATTATTACAACGCTACTTTTGATACAAACCATTTTTCAGACAAGGCAAAAAGCCAGCAGTCCTTTTTTGACTCCTTAGATCGTACGCCTTACCTCGAACTGAGGCTGGGCCGTATTATTCAAAACCGGGAGGGCCACCGCATGGAAAAAGGCGTGGATGTTCTCATGGCGGGCGATATGGTTTATTACGCCGCCAGGAATTTTTATGACACGGCCATTGTGGTGACGGAGGATCAAGATTTCTCCCCAGCGATGAATCTAGTTAAAGAACTGGGCAAGCAGGTTGAATTGGCCGTTTTTCCGGACGCTCAAAGCCGGGAAATGATACGGGCCGCGGATAAAATCGTGAATCTGGACGAAGTGGTGAAATCTCATTCATCTCATATTTTTCCGCCAACTCAGGCGACCGATGTTCATCCAAATGAGGACATGGGGTTTGAGGGTTAATCCGGCTAAAAGATAAGGCGGCTTCTTAATAGAGGCCGCCTTTTTTATTAAAACCGGCAGTTAAAAAAGCGAAAGCTGTTTGTCTGAAAAAAATTCCCGCCAGCGGTTTTGAAAGCCCCATTTTTCCCGATAAAGCTTAACTTTTTCGAAAAGATTTTTAATGTATTCATCCGGCGGGTAAGTCCTGGAACTGTAAAGCTTGATCGTTTTTTGAAAGAGGTCTTTTTGATGGGTCTTCAGCGCCTGAAAATAATAACCTCGAACCACCTCGCCCCTAAGGCGCAAAACGTTGTAAACAAAGTAATCGACCCCAATCTCCACAGCGGTTTTTACCATGGCCTCAATGGCCTCGTCGGTATCGGTCACAAAAGGAATAATGGGCATTAAGTGAATGCCGCAGGGAATACCTGCGGCTTTTAGTTTTCTTAAAGCTTCCAGACGCCGTTCGATAGAGACGGCGTGAGGTTCTAAAAATTTTTGTAAGGCCGGATCCAGGGTTGTCATCGTCATGGCTACGGCGCATCCGGCTTTATCCGCGATTTCCTTCAGAATATCCAGATCCCGAATGACCAAGTCGGATTTACTGGAAAAAACTACAGGCCAGGAATGTTTGGCGAAAACGTGAAAAGCCTTGCGGGCCAGTTGATATTTCTTTTCAGCCGGTTGGTAAGGGTCTGTCACGGCGCCCAGACTGACCCAATCTTTTTTCCGCCGGGGATTCGATAATTCCCGCTCTAAAACCTCGATTAAATTCACTTTCACCTGAATCTTCCGCTGAAAATCGAAAGAGTTTTGGAAACCTAAAAACCAGTGGCTGTACCGGGCGAAGCAATAAGGGCAACCATGCCGGCAGCCGCGGTAAAGATTCAGGGTGTAATAAAAAGGGTTGGAGCCATAAGGCCTGCGGACATGATGCAAGGCGGATTTGACTTTGATCTCGATATATTCCACTTCTTTAGGATTGTCATCGACTTCAACGAAGGAGGGGGAATAGGAGGTGGATAAAAAAGGATCGGTCATGAAACACCTCTCAAAATAAAAAGCCCGGCTCGAAAAGAAGAACGAGCCGGGCCAATGGTTTACAGAATGTTGAAAAATTCAAAAATCAAATTTTTCATATTTTCGTCGCGAATTAAATCTTTTTTGAAAGGGTTTACAATAATTCGTTCCCACCCCGTGGCTGTAGATAGAGAACTGAAAATTTTCAGTTCTCTATTAGGGTTTAAGTTTAACGAGGACTAAATACGCCGACGACTTTGCCGATAATCCTAAAATCCTGATCCTGGGTAATCACGATAGGGTCATATTTGGGATTGGCCGGTTCCAAAGTAATTTTGGAGCTGGTTTTTCGGAAAGTTTTGACGGTGGCTTCGCCTTCAATGAGAGCCACCACAATTTCCCCCGGAGCCGCGTGGGTGGTTTGCTGCACAATCACCCGGTCGCCCGGCAAAATGTGGGCGTTCACCATGGAATCGCCTCTTACGGTTAAAGCGAACAAATTGCGTCCGCCCCGCGCCATAGAAGGATCCACCACCAAAGTGCCCTCCCGGTTTTCTTCCGCCAGCAAGGGCAACCCGGCGGCGACTTTACCCAAGATGGGAATGGAAATACCCGTTACAGTTGGTTCGGCTAAACGCATTCCCCGGGCGATATGTTCATCCCGCTCCAAATATCCTTTTTCTTCCAGGGCTAATAAATGCTTGCGGGCGCTTTGAGGGGAGTTCCATTTAAAGTGCCTCATCACTTCGCGCACCGTGGGCGAGCGGTGACTTTCCTGCAGATGTTTTTGAACGTACTCAAGCACCGATCGCTGAGTGTCGGTCATCGCTTCGTCGGATGGCGCCATGTCGAGTCTCCTTTTTTGAAAAACTATTTGATTTAGAATACGATTGTATACTAGTATACGAGTGTATTCTAAGTCAAGCGAAAAGGGAGGCGCGAATGGTTGAAATAGACCTTAAACAACATCAAAAATCAGGCGTTCTCCCCAAAGAATTACCCGGTCATCTAGGGCACCGCGGCCGTTTACGGGAAAAATTCGCCGCCGCGGGAGCGGAAGCACTCCAGGATTACGAGCTTTTAGAACTGCTTTTAACTTATTCGATCCCCCATCGGGACACCAAGCCTTACGCCAAAAAATTGATGGCGGCTTTTCAAAGTTTGCGTCGGATTATCGAGGCGGATTTATCCAGTCTTCAATCCCTGGGCGGATTGCCGCTTCAAAGCGCTTTGCAATTGAAAGCCATGGGCGACCTGTTCAGGCTGGCCCATCGGGAAGATTTTAAAAGGGGCCGGGTGGTTTCCAGTCCCGACCACGTGACCGCTTTTCTGAGGGAACAAATCGGCAGCAAACCCCGGGAGATTTTCACCGCTCTTTTTCTCGATCACCGTAATCATCTTTTGGCCTTTGAGCATCTGCAGGAAGGCACCGTGGATCACACCGCCGTGTACCCCCGTGAAATTTTAAAGCGGGCTTTGGAACTGGGCGCCACCGGACTCATCTTGTCGCACAACCATCCGGCGGGAAGTCTGGAAGCGTCCGAGGGCGACAAGCAATTGACCCGGCAGATTTTATCCGCGGCCCGGGCCATGGGCATCACCATTCACGATCACTTAATTGTGACAACCGAAGGACATTATTCATTCCGCCAGGCGGGATTACTTTGAATTGAGAGGTATGTGATGAAAAATGAAATGACGAAACTTTTAAGGATGATCAGCATCTTTAAAATGAATCTCAGCCGGTGGCCGAAAAACGCGGCCGAGCTGGTGGGCTATGTCCATCAGCAGGGCTGGACCGTGGATGTGAGTTCCTATTACACGCTGAAATTCAAACCGGTTTCTGAAACCGCCTTGTCTATCGAGATGGCCTGGCCTGCGCCGGGCAATTGGTTAACCCGGGTGAGAGCGGAAATGGAATTGAAAAACACCCTGCCTGAAAATGGGTTTGACTGGGTTTTAAAAACAAAAACCCTGTCTCCCGAAAAACGGAAGACAACGTCTTATTGTTTTATTCAGCCAACCCCCCGGCTGGCCCGAAGAAAATCCGCTTAAAGATGTCATTGCGAGGAGTGCGCCGCGAATAGCGGCGCGCTTACAACGAAGCAACCCCAGTGACGGATGCTTAAATGTCATATTACGTTTATCTCACCACAACCAAAAACAATACGGCTATCTATACGGGTGTCACCAACGACCTGAGAAGAAGAATGGCCGAACATAAATCCCCAAGCGGTTTCGGATATACGAAGAAATACAATGTTAATAAGTTAGTTTTTTATGAAGTTCACGATGAAATTGTTGAAGCCATTAAAAGAGAAAAGCAAATCAAAGGCGGGTCGCGCCAAAAAAAGATCAAGTTGATTTACAGGATGAATAGAAATTGGAAAGATTTAGCGGAAAAGCTATAAACAAAGAAAAGACCAAAGGCATATTTAAAATATGGTTGCTTCGTCATGAACGTCCCCCTATTCGGGGGACATTCCCCGCAATGACATTCTTAAACTTTTGGCGCCGCGGGTTCTTCTTTTTTGATATCCAAGTTCATGCCCACAATGTTGGCGCCCGCGTCCACATAAAGAATTTCGCCGGTGACCGCTGAAGACCAGGAGCTGGCTAAATAAACCGCTGTGGAGCCTACTTCGTCCTGAGAAACGTTGCGGCGAAGGGGAGTCATTTCTTCCGAGGCCTTCAGCATGCTCTTAATCCCGCCAACCGCCGAAGAGGCCAAAGTCTTAATCGCGCCAGCCGAAATGGCGTTGACGCGGATGTTCTTGGGTCCCAAATCATAAGCCAGGTAACGAACGTTGGCTTCCAAAGCGGCTTTTGCCACGCCCATCACGTTGTAATTGGGGATCACCTTCACCGAGCCGTAATAAGTTAAGGCGATAATACTGGCGCCGTCATTCAACAGAGGAACGGCGGGACGGGTTATGGCAATCAGGCTGTAGGCTGAGATATCCAGGGCCAAATGAAAGCCCGCGCGGCTGGTATTAGTAAAAGTACCGGTCAAATCGTCCTTATTAGCGAAAGCGATACAGTGAATCAAAATGTCAAACTTGCCCCAGGCCTTTTCCACTTCTTTATAGAGGGCTTCAATCTCACTGTCTTTTGAAACGTCGCAGGGAAGAACCAGCGTCGCGTTGACGGATTCGGCCAGGGGGCGCACCCTTTTTTCCAAGGCCTCGCCCAGAAAGTTAAACCCCAGCTCAGCACCCTCGGCGTGGAGAGCCTTGGCAATACCCCAGGCGATGGATCGGTCATTGGCTACGCCAAAGATAAAAGCTTTCTTTCCAGTCAGTAATCCCATTACAATTCCTCCAATAATTCTCGATTAGCGCATGCCGATCTTTCTTTAAAATTTCAAAGAGATCGGTATAGCGCTGATTTCCTTAATTCTCTTATGGAAAATCAGCGGCATTAACTTAACGTTTTTCCTGGGCACTTTAAAGCATAAAAGGCCTGGTCAATATCATTTATGTATTGATAACCCCCTGTCGCTGAGAATAATGAGGATCAACGCTATACCCGATGAGGCCTGTCATGATTAAACACATTGTTTTGTGGAAGCTCAAAGAAGATGAGGCGGGCTGGTCCAAGCAGGAAAACGCTTTTGAGCTAAAACGGCGGCTTGAGGCTTTAAAAAATAAAATTCCCGAAATTTTAGAGCTGGAAATAGGGTTTCCCATTGAGAAGGGTGAAACCGTTTCGGATGTCGCGCTTTACAGTCTTTTTAAAGATAAAGAAGGGCTGGAAGCTTATCAAAAGCATCCAGATCACCAAAAGGTTGTGGAATTTGTAAAGCAGATCGCCGTCGAACGCCGGGTTGTGGATTACGAGATTTGACAGATTGTTGAAAAAGTCCAAAAAGAGACTTTTTCTTATTAACGAACGAACCACCAAGAAATGTTTTTTTAGTGGTTCGTTCTAACGCATGCCTGTCGACATCCTGTTAAAAATATTGGAGAAAATTATGCCTAAAGCCGCATCCTCTAAAAAAATAAAAGCCTCCCCCAAAACAGCGCCAGTCAAAAAAACAGCTCCGGTCGCTAAAGCCGTTTCGAAAACTGCGAATTTAAAAATCGTCACCTTCAACGCGAATTCCATCCGCGCCAGACTGGGCATTGTTCTCGACTGGCTCAAAAAAGAAAATCCGGATGTGTTGGCGGTGCAGGAAACCAAAGTGCAGGATCACGAATTTCCCAAGGAAGCGATTCAGGCCGCGGGATGGAACGTGATTTTTCACGGCCAGAAAAGCTATAACGGAGTGGCCTTTATCTCAAAAAAGCCCATGACGATTATCGAAAACAGGCTTTACCCCAAAGATAACGAAGAGCAGGCCCGGTTTTTGGTCAGCGAAATGGACGGCGTCAAATTGATTAACACCTATATTCCTCAGGGTTTTGATATCGAGTCGGAAAAATATAAATACAAACTCAAGTTTTTCGCTGATGTCAAAAAATACTTTGATAAGAACGTCTCCAACGACACACCGGCTTTATGGATGGGCGATCTGAATGTGGCCCCCACCGAAATTGACCTGAACAATCCGAAAGGCAACAAGGATCATCCCTGTTTTCACATTGACGCCCGAAACGCTCTCGCTGACGTGATGAAAGGGAAGTGGACGGACCTATTTAGAGAGAAAGAAAAAGGACCGGGTCATTACACTTTTTGGGATATGCGCCAGCCCCAGGTTTTTGAGCGTAATTTAGGGTGGAGAATCGACTTCATTATGGGCACCCCACCCATGGTATCCCGGCTTCAAAAAATCTGGATTGACACCAAGCCGCGGGGTTTGGAAAAGCCATCCGATCACACCTTTTTGATCGGCGAGTTTTCCCGGTAATTGGGTTACCAGACAAAGGTCTTAAACTCTAAATAGTCCGCTGGGGGCTGATTTGACTAATCCCGTCAATGGGTGGATAATAAACGGGTAGACAACTTGTTTAGGCGATAAAAGTTTAAGTTTTTACCTTCTTTTCTGGGGTTGCCGCTCCGGTGTTTTTATACACTTCCTCATTATCAACATTCTTCAACATTGACTTTAGGAGCGGCGCGGCATGATTTCACAACCACCCCATACACACTCTTTTTTAAAACGTGTTATCCGGCGTTTGGGTCTTGATTCCAAACAAGACAATTATTTTTTCCGTATGCCCAACTTGAAATCCTCCAAGGGATCCTTTATCGCTTTGGCGGCAGTTTTCATGGTGGTGGTGGCAATCTTAATTCCGGTGGGGATGGTTTTACTCAATTCAGTTCGAACTAATACCCAACAGGCTCAGGAATTTGTGGCAGGAGCCCAGAACGCGGCCAAAGCCGGGCTAGAAGACGCTTTGGGATATTTTGTCCGGCAAAAGGTACTAATAACCGCTTTTTCCGGTAATGTTACTGCGGGCGCTACACCGACTTACGTGGCTGGTGTTTCTTATGTAGATCAACCATTTAATCCCCAATACAATGCCTCTAATCCCGAATACTCGGATACCTTTCAGGCTACTGTTACCGGACCTGGAATGGCTCACGCCTTTTATGGACTCTGCAACGAATATTCGGTAGATGCATATTCTAATACCATTCCGGCGGCGGGACATTCCGCAGTTTATTATGCCCGCTATGAAGTCGCGGAACAGACGAACCCTGTTGTCACCCCGGCGCCGACGCTTAATCCCCAGGCGGTTCACGATATCTCAGGACTCCGGGAAGCGAATTATGTCAATGGAGATGGTTTAGTCTGGGGCGTTAACAGTACGGGTTATATTTACATGCGTCATGACTACACCATGGACAGTTACGGAGAATGGCTTGTTCCCTACAATGTTTCCCCCAATAAAGTCCTGGCGACGGCCAAAGCCTACACCGAGTTCAGAAAACTATCCTGTAATTTACCCAATACCATCGTGGGAGACGCAGCGGTATATTGCAGCAACGCGACAAACGTCAACCTCAACGGTTTTTCCTATCTGAACGGAAAAGTCGCGGGCGGTTACGCTTTGTGCGCCATGTCAGGAACAGTCACGGCTCCCAACGGCGCGGGGACGACTAATTTTTTTGGAAACGGTGTGACTTTAAACAGCAGTAACGGCCCCATCAGCGATGTCAATGTATTCGGCATGTCTCTGAAGGACATTCAAAATATCGCGGACTATGTGGGTTCCACCAATACGCCCCTATCCATTGTCAGTTCCAATAAACTTTCCTATTTCACCGGCAATCTCACTTACGCGGCCACTCAAACCCTGCCGGTTTACCAACAGCTCAATTCCTCGGGTATTTTAGTCGTGAACGGCAACTTTACTCTGGGACCAGGAAGCGCGGACGGGACCATCCAGCCCAGTTATTACGCAGGCCTTATTTTCTGCACGGGCAACGTGACCATCGGCGGCGGATGCGATGTGGATGGAATCGTGGTTATGGGTTATACAACAAACGTGGCGAGTACAAACCAGTTAACGCTTACGGGAACCGTCGGTAATTACGCCTACCTCAACAGCAATCCCAATGTGATTACCAGCACCCTGAACCTGGTCGCGCAATATCGCGAGGATATCAGCTCTAGGCGGGTTTTACTGGCCTTTCCCGGCATTTAAAAGAAAGCGTGATGTTATGGCAATCCGACCTCAAAAATTAAACTCCCGGGGCTACACCCTCATCGAGCTAGCGGTGGCCACGGCGGTCATGGCGGTCCTGGCCACGACGGTGGTTATAGCGAACAAATATCTGAATCAACAGGGGGTCGTCAACGCGGACCGGACTTTCGCCACCGAAAAATCCATCCAGATGTATGAGGAACTTCGGGCTTTGGTCAACGGTAACGAGCAAGCAGGCGTGGCCATACTGGATCAATATTCGAACGGTTCCCTTTACGACCAGGTTTTAACCACCGACACAAATGTGGATATAGCAAGCGGCGGCAACCCCGGCGATCCCCTGAGCGGAAACATCAAGACCGACGGCAACTGGCGCTATGTCCGGCAGGTGGAAGTCAACCGCCTTGCCAACGACGTGTACGCCCGCCAGGTGACTGTAAAGGTTTATCTTTACCCGGGGGATTACGCGGTGACCGCTCTCCACACCCCGGGGGTTCTCCTGGCTACCGTCGGCGGTATTTTAAGAACATCCTCCCAAACCTTCGCGCCCAGCCAGGTGCTGGATGTTTACATCATCCAAATCAATAATGTTCCCGCCTGGTGGTCGGTCATGCCGATTCTTAGTCCAGCCATGCAGAACGTAGTCACGGATATTCAAACCCGCAATCCGGGGCTTTTTCTCCGCACCCATTACGTTACGCGCACCGGTTATGGCCGGGACGCTTTTTACCAGCCTTCGACCAATTCGGTCAACCATACGCCGGATTCCACGCCTGTTTCCTGGGTCTATTTTTATCCCGGTTACGTGGAACAAAACAACGGAACGCCCGTAACGGGCGAATATTATGATTCCGATAGCGACCAGAACAGTCTGTTTCTCGACGGAAATTTTATGCTGGACGGCGCTTCCAACACGGTTATAACGACCCAATTTAACAGCGATCCGAACGGGATCAATTACTCCGCCGCGGACCAATTTAACAACGGCATGCGCTATCCGGATGAGATGGCGGAATACGCGGCGGTGACGGCGGCGGCGGCGGCGGCGGCGGCAGATGGTGTTACGGTCAACGAAGGGGTGACCGAAATCAGCGAGCGCATGTTATTTGAAAATATGCTTTCCCAGCCCACTAGTTTCGCCAATTCCATCATCATCAATCTTCACGGCGAGCTGGTTCCCCTGCCGCCGATCCGTAATTATTCCGACGCGGCCAAAGACCCGGGCGACCAATTGTCATTAATGAGCACCCCCATGACATGTAGGATCGCGCCTTACGGCAATAACCCGGTGGGCGGCAATACTAACGTCCGTGTGGTCACCCATCCGGAGCTTCTTTATTATCCTTTGAATCCCGCTTCCGCGATTTCCGGAGCGGTGACGGTCCGGCTTAGGGTTTACGCCTATTATGACAGCGAAAATGACAATCAGGTATTGCCCAGTGCCAGCACTGATCCCCGGGTTCCCGCCATCAGTCTTTTCTTTCCCGACGACGCGGTGACGCTGGTAAACGCTATAGGAGAAATCGGCAACGGACTCGCCGGAGGGGTTCCTTACGCCCGGGTGACCTTGACGGCAGCGGGCTCGATCGCGGGGGATACCAGCGCGACGGGTCCTATGAGTTTTACCACTGCGTATGTGGGGCCCGGAAGCAAACAAACTCTTTTCACGCTTTATAATACTCCTTTACGCTGTCCGTCCGGCCCGGCGAGCGGAGGAACAGCTCCGTTAACTTTTGGAGGGCTCAATAGTGCAGACATGCTTTATGGGGAGGAATATATTCCCTGTAGTCCCGATATAACAACTTCCGGCGCTCCTGTTAGTAACAATACTAATTTGACTTCGACTACTTATGACAACAACACCTACACTTTTACCAATAACGATTTGGCCAATCCAAGTTCAAATGGAACGGGACAGCCTGTCAACACCGCCCGATGGATTATTTCAGTGGTGATGCCGGTGTCTCAGGTTTATTCCACCGGGTTGACCATATTTAACCAAAATTCCACGTTGCCCGTCACCATCGTGGGCCAACATACGATTGAAACCCGAATGGGAAACGCGGTGACACAATCTTCATTTACGGTCGGGGCACATACCTACAGCATACCTTCCAATCTTTCCCGCACTTATGTCTGGACGGGAGCCACCATGCCCCCTTATACGGAACAATACCAATTTTTGGGGGATCCCAGGGATTGCCCCTATTTTGACGTAAAAGTCGGAGGTGTTACCATTTCTGGGGCGGCGGTGACTATCGGTCCCAACGCCTATAACTGGTGGTTTAAAAACGGAGGATCCACCGGAACCAATAATCTCTATACGGCGGGTTACAGTGGTTTTGGCGCCTCAGGGACACAGAGCTACTGGAACAGCGGCGGCGGAAGCGGCGGGGCGCCTGCCTGGGACGGTCAAGCTTATTATAACGTGAATGTAGATATTCCCCGGTATTGGCAGTTGATCCGGCAGGGGCTTTTAAGTTCCACCTCCATCTGGACGACCACTAACGGATGGAGCTGGTATTACTACGGCATGGGAGGGGAAATCGGCTTCGATCAGGCACCCATGGCTGGCGGTGTTTCCATGAATTCCGCTCCGTTCCAAACGAGCACCGTCGGAGAAGTCGTGAACGGTTACGACAGCATTAATGAAGACGGAAGGACCGGCGCTTCGCCCGCTGTGGGGTTATGGACGGCGGCGGCGGTTACCAGCACCTCCAAATGGTACGCCCGTCCCTGGCTGGGAGAAATATATCCAGATTCAAGCTACAACAGTTCCTGGGTGTCCTATGGCAACCTGCCATCCTGCGTGAACACTACCGCCAATATCGGACAAACTTTTTACAACAAAACCCTGGAAAATATACCGGTGGGAAGCACCGAACAGGCCAACGAGGGTTACGCGGGGGTGACTTTTTATCCGAAGCCCGGGCCTTATGGCGGCAGCTCTTTCTTTAACGGCACCAATGGCGCCAATACTCTGTTCTATACAATAGGACCTTCCACCCCGGATGACGGACAGGAACAAAGCCTTAGCGTGACCACTTATGGAATTTATCAATACGCCCTGCCTTATGATGTGAACATCCAACGTCCCTGGCAGTTCAGTACCCAAAATAGCGGTGGAAGCGCGATCACCCTGAATGTGCCCGAATGGCAATTTGCGCCTTATAACAATACACGCACCACCTTAAGTATCCCCAGCACCTTGACCGACGGCGCGGATACCACTTCGCGGATATTTTATGCGGACACCAGCCAAACGAACTATTATGGATCGGCGCTGGTGCAGGTGAACTCAGGCACAACCCAGACCGGTTACGTGGTTGAAACCGGAACCGCGCCTTCGGGCACCGTGGGTTTCCAGGCTTTGGCCGAAACCGACATGGTCTACTCCCTCCGCACCTTTTTGGACGGGGGTGAAATGGCCGCTCCAGGCAAGGTGGGGCACATCGTCCAGGTTCCCCTGGTGAAAATCTATCTGGCCAGTAATGTTCCCCAGTATTTGAACGCTTCCGCGATTACATTTGAGGTCGGCAGTCCGGTGACGGCTACGGCCGCCGGCGAAGGGGCTGTGTCCATCGGTATGCCGGTCACGGATATCTGGTGGAGATTCCCTGGTAGCACCGCGACTAACGCCAATTATTACACGGAAGAATATCCCTATTACAGCATGGGTGTGACCGCTTCAAATATCAACCAAGCCGCAACCGAGACGGGTATTTATAATGAAACAGTGCCGGTTGTTTATAATCTTAAATATTCCAACAATCACGGTGTCAATTGGTACTATGTCCAAAACAGCGCCCCGGCCACTTTCGGTGTTTGTAATTACAACAGCCCTTACGCCATTACCGCTGCGGCTCCCTTGACTCAAGAAATCTGGAGTATCAACCAAACCACCGAGCCCCAAGGGGATTATTGGCTGATGGTGGAGGCCTACCGCAAGGGTTATCTCAATCATTATGCCTATGATATTGATGACATAGAAATTACCTGGTAACGTCATGGCCAAATTTTTCAGAAAATCCAATCAACGCGGCTGGACTATTATCGAATTGATGATGGTTGTCAGTATTATCGGCCTGATCATTCCTGCCCTCACCACGCTTTTTATGTATTGTTACCAGGGTCTGGCCTCGGCTGAAATGCATCTTCAATTAAAAGCCCTCAATGAGCAAATTGTCCTTCATTTGCATGAACGGATGAACACCAGCAAACATATGTTTCAAAACAACGCCGCTTCGGGCGGCCTCAGCTTTATCGGACAAATTAATTTAGGTTCGGCGCCGGCCTCGGTCAGTTTTTCCCAAATGCCCCAGGCCCAAAGCGGCGCAACCATCACCTTTTCGCCGGCCGCGGGAGCGGTTAACAGCGAATTTGGCGACTGTCTCTTTTACGCTGTTTATGACCAGCCTCAAACGATCGGCAAAGACGCCGGAGGCAAGGGTGATATTTTCATCGCGCCGGTCACGGTGGGCGGTCCTTTGACCATCACCCAGGATAATTGGACTACCACAACCACCGCCGCGATAGTTGACGGGACGGGAAAGGCCGTCACTGTGAACCTGGATGTGTACCGGTTTTATTTTGACTATTTGAGCAGCGTGGGGGATATGAAACCCATTCCCAATTACACTTCCTATTGGCTGATCGAGTGGCAGAGCGTGCAGTTTGTGGACGCGTTTGAGTTGGCGGATATTAAAAGTACGGATCCCACCTTATTTACCAATGTGGTTAACTGGCTCAGTACAGGTTCCAATTTTCCCAACGGCCAGCCGATGACGTTCGCCTGGGATCCCAGTCAAACCCAGATGACCAACGGAAGCAGTTTCGCCTTTTATCAGCTATCCGGAGGTACGACGATCGGCGTAGCTAATCAAGTGATTTCCATGCAAAGCTGGACACCATTGAGCCGGACTTCCTCGGGACAAATCAGTCCTTTTAATTACGGCATCTCGGGCAATTACAGCAATCGAGCCGGTGATCCGCCGCCGCCCAATGTGCCGTTGTATTGCCCGCCGACCAGCACGGCCAACGCCTTTCCCGGCGGGTTTGAGGTGGGGATACAGGGGGCCAACGGCGGTATGCAGGTGATGATCCGTACCCTGTTGGTAGCGCACGGAAACAACAAGGGTATTCTTTGGGACAACGAGACATCAGTGGATAGTGTCCGGGACGTCTGGTAATTTTTTTAAAATCTAATAAAAAATCTTTAACCACCAAGACGCAAAGGGCACCAAGTAAGTCGAAAATATTTTGTTTAAAATCTTAAAACAAAATTCAGAATTAAATGTCTTTCGCTGTTCTTGTGCCGATTACCCAGAAAAAGAATTATGGAAATCGGTACTATACCGACCTCTTTAAAAGCTTTGTTGAAGGTAGGCATGGTGAACTTGGTGTCTTGGTGGTTAAATCTTTTTAATCCTTGAGGTTCAAATGAGCGACTTGGCTTCACAAAAATGCGTACCCTGCGAGGGCGGAACCAGGCCTTTGGATGACGCCGCGGTGAAAAATTACCTGACCCAGCTTTCCGGATGGGAAAAAGTAAATCAGGAAATCGTCAAAGTTTTTTCGTTCAAAAATTATTATGAGACCATGGCCTTCGTGAACGCTGTCGCCTTTATCGCCCATCAGGAAGACCATCACCCGGACCTGGAAGTTTCCTACAAAACCTGCAAAGTCCGTTTCAGCACCCATGCTATCGGCGGTTTGTCCGAAAACGACTTTATCTGCGCGGCCAAAGTGAATTTACTCGTTTCAAAATGATTTTGGATGTCATTGCGAGGAATGGCCCTCCCGAGTAGGGGGCCGGTTATGACGCGGCAACCTCGGTTTAAATATGCCGTTAATCAATAATGTAAACGTCTGTGGGTTCGAGAGGTAGGTTAAAGGCGCACATTAAACTGGGTTTGCCGCGTCGTAACCACGCCGCTATTCGCGGCGCACTCCTCGCAATGACAACAAATGAAAAACTTCTGAAACTTTTTGACCGGTTTGTCAGTATTATTTTACATATCCCAATGAAGAGGCCCCCATGTCCCCAGTGATGAATCTAGACCAGTTTTTAGCCCAGTATCCCTGGCCCGAGGAGCTGAAAAAATTCGGGAAACCCCTGGAAGGCTTTTGGGTCTGCCAGCTTCAATCGTCCGTTGAAAAATTTTGGCCCTATATGAGCAACGTGAATGTTTTTAACCAGCTGGTCGGGCTGGATGAAATGAAACTGGTGGAAAAGAACGGCCGGGTTTTTGGAACGGCGAAAACCGTCGGCTTCAACATGGCCTGGGAGGAAAAGCCCTGGGAATGGGAATACGGAAAGGCCATGATCATCGACCGCCGCTACACCAAAGGTTTTTTAAAAGTGAACCGGGTTATTTACCTCATGGAACCCACCGCGGACAACCGCTGTAACGTTTATGTTTATCTGGGCCTGATCCCCACGGGCTTTTTCACCCGGCAACTGACCAAACTGATTTTAAGCCAGCTCAAAGGAAAATTTCTCAAGGCGCTTCACACGATGGACGCCTATGTGCAGAAACAGCAAAAGGTTTTTCTTTCGGGAAAAAAGGTAAGGCTGGCCCCTCAGGCGGAAGGGCGGCTCAAAGAAATTCAAAAAGAACTAATCAAGGCCGGTATTAACGTCAACCTGGTGGAAAAAATCACCAATTACGTGCGAACCACGCCGGATGATGAACTGGACCGGATCCGCCTGAAAGCCCTGGCGCGGGAATGGAACCTGAGTGAAAAATCCTTGCTGGAAGCCTTTTTATATTCGACCCGGATGGGACTTTTAAAACTCACCTGGGACGTCATCTGTCCCCATTGCCGTGGCGTGAGGGAAGAAGTGACCAACCTGGCCCATCTGCCCAAGCGGGGCCGGTGCGACGCCTGTAATGTGGATTTTGACGCGACCTCTTTTAACGCTCTGGAAGTGGTTTTTCATATCCACCCCTCGCTGCGCGTGATTGAGAAGAAACTTTACTGCTCCGCGGAGCCGGCGAAGAAGCCCCATATCAAACTGCAAAAAACCCTCCAGCCCGGCGCGGAACTTTCCCTCAAAACCTTTTTGGGCCTGGGCCGCTACCGCATGAGGCTGGGAGGCTCGGAAGTTTATCATCTGCTGGATGTGGAGGAAAAAGCCGATCTGTCCGAAGTTTTGTGGATTGACGAACTTTCGGCCCAGAATATCAAAGTTTCGAACTTTCCCACGGTCACTTTAAGGAACACTTCTAAAGAACCCCGAATGTTTATTCTGGAAGACAACGCGATGGACCAGGATACGCTGAGACCCGCGGACCTCTTCTCATTTCAGAATTTCAGGGATCTTTTTACCAACGAATCCCTGGGAAGCGATATCAAGCTGGAAATCGGTGTGCAGACCATTCTTTTCACCGACCTGGTGGGTTCCACCAAGTTTTACGAGCAGGAAGGGGACGCGGCGGCTTTCACCGAGGTCCGCAAGCACTTTCAAAAGACTTATGAGGGCGTTTTGAAACATGACGGGGCGATCGTGAAAACCATCGGGGACGCGGTGATGGCGTCCTTTTCCAAAACCTCAGACGCCCTGGAAGCGGCCATTGAGATGCAGGAATATTTTAACGGCAGCAACCCCGACACCCGGCTCCGCCTCCGCATTACCCTTCACACAGGCCCCTGTCTGGCGGTGAATTTTGACAACAATATCGATTACTTCGGCAACACCGTGAATTTAACGGCGAAAATCCAGTCGATCGCCGAAGCGGGGCAAATCGGCTTTACCCAAAAGGTCTTTCAGGACAAGGAAGTGGTGGAAATTCTTCAGAAGAAAAATCTTTTATGCCAGGAAATCGACTTTGAGCAAAAGTGGTCGAAAAAGATTATTCCGGTCTACCGTGTGGATGTGAGTTGAGAAACTTCCAGATGTGTTGTCATTGCGAGGAGTGCGCCGCGAATAGCGGCGCGATCACGACGAAGCAATCCCAGTTTAATATGCTTGTTTAAACCACCGACAAACTAGTCCTTACATCACTGATTAACGGCATATTTAAACTGGGGTTGCTTCGTCATAGACGTCCCCCTATTCGGGGGCCATTCCTCGCAATGACAACTAATTGGGAACTTCCACCTGCGGCAGATGCTTTTGTGCGGTGCTGTTGGTCGGATCGATTTGAAGAGCGGCTTTATAGTAATGGCGGGCTAAATCCAGACTGCCGTCGAATTTCAAATAGTACTGATAAATAATTCCCAGCATCGAATTGGCTTCTCCCACAAAAATCTTGTCCGCGGAACTGGCCGGAAGGCTTAGGGCCTTTTTCAGGTATTGGGCGGATTTTTTAAAGTCACGGGCTTTATAGGCGTTGATGCCGATATGGTAGGCGGCCCGCATGGTTAAACCCGAATCCTCCGTCACTCCCGGCGGCGGGGGAGGTAATGTTTTGGCTTTCACGCTGGCAACGGCGGTTGGAGCCGGTTTCGCCGGTTCGCTTTCCTCTTCCTCCTCGCGGGTATTGCTGGTGTTGGAAACCCTTTCATCCTCGTCGTCCGGCTGGTTCGGGGATGATTCCAGCAGAACAAATTGATAGGAGATCGCGACCTGATTGGTCAGGCCCAGGTTTCCATAGGAGGTCATGGCGTAATCCATCTTAAAATCGCCCAGAGCGATTCCCGCGCCGCCGCTGAGCCCTGCCTGGTCCTGGCTGGGTAGAGGCTGGGGAAGCCATTGATAGCCGGCCCGCAGAAAGACCGTTTGCTGGTATCCGATTTCCAAACCGTGATGAACGATCAGCCCGCCGTCGGTAAAAGTCGTGTCGGAAGCCAAATGAAGTGAAATGTTTTTAGACCCCAACGCGAGGGACAAGCCGGTATAGCCTTCGGTGGGGTAGTTGTAGCCGGTCACAATTCCAATGTTGCGCACCCCCCCGGCCAAACCCAGATCGCCCAGTTTATAAAGAGCGCCGGCGTCGATGCCCAATCCGCCGTAACTGTAATAAGTGGAAAGTATTTCAGAATAGATTTTGACGGCCATGCCGACGGATAGATTGTTTAACCGTCCGGCTGCGGCGAAAGTCGCTCCCCAGTCTTCGGGTGAAACAGTGGTTCCGGTGAGGGTGCCCGATCCGTCCCGCAAGGCAATGCTTCCCAGGTTGATATAAGAAAGGCGGGCGCCCAGCGCTCCCCAGTCCTTGGGCCAGACCAGCGACACATCCTGAAAGAAAGAATCCTGAAACCACTGATTGAAGGCGGTTTCGATCTGGATTTTGGGGAGCCATACCATGCCCGCCGGATTCCAATAGATGGCGCTGGTGTCGTCGGCCCATGCGCTAAAGGCTCCGCCCAGGGCGGACGCTTTGGCCCCATCGGGAAGATTCATGCTGGGCAGCGCGTCCCCCGCGCCGGTGAGAATTTGAGCCTGGCTGAGGTTGGGAAGTAAGAGCAGCAATAAACAAGAACAGCCCAATTTTAAATTTTTTAAAATTGAGAATTTAAAATTCAAAATTAAAAATTGCTTCTTCTTCATCAAGGTATCACCAAAAACTTGCCTTTGGCGATCGTGCCGGACGATAAACCGTTAATGACGTAAAAGTAAACACTGGGCACAAAACCCTGAAGCGAAATCAAAACCCGGTTCGCGTTGGAAGCCTGGGGAGTATCCATGACCGAATCCACTTCCTGGCCGCTGAGGCTGTAAATGTTAATGCGAACCTGCTGGGCGATGGGCGAGTTATAAACCAGATAAACCTGGCCACCATGGGCGGGCTGGGGATAGGCGTAACTGCTGTTGGTCGAGGGAGGGGTGGGTGTGTTGGTGATGGTGGGCGTGGCCGTGGGAGTGGGGGTAATGTTCGGTGTGTTCGTAATGGTCGGTGTGGGAGTGATGGTGTTGGTGGAAAGGGGAGCGACGATATCGGTGAGCAAAGCGCATTTGGGACTGCCCAGGCCGGTGGCTAAATCGTAGCCGTTAACAGCGGGATAAAGGCCTGAGCCCGAAGCATTGTTATTGCTTGAATCTTTGATGTCGTTGAAATCATTTCCGTAAGTAGTGGCGTTACTGGCCAAATTGTACAGATAAGGATTCAATAGTCCCATTGGTCCTTTTACTTCCGATTGGGCTTGCTCATTGATCAGGGTTGTAAACCCGGCCCAGAGAGGCGCTGCACAACTGGTTCCATAAGTTGAAAAGATGACGCCGGTAGTCGTTACACCATGAATAACAGTGGTAGCGATAGATTCAATATTTGCGGCTACCATCGATACATCGGGTATGTTGCGATTCGCCGCGGAAGCATCATTACTGCCGGTTATAAAAGTTGCGGTATCCTGATAAGTAGGAATAGGAACGGGAGTGGAACTGTTGCAAATACCGCCGCCGCCTTCTCCAAAACTATCATTCCATGTGGTTTCACTGGTATAAGTCGCGCCTGGCCCGGTGGTTAATTGGGTGCCGCCAACGACTGTCATTTCAGAAGTGAGATCGATGGGGCCTGGCACGGTGTTGCTTCCCACATAAGAGCCGCTATCGCCGGACGATTGGAAATAAGATTGGCCCTGTGTGGCGAATTCTTGAATAAGACCTGCAGTAGTATGATCGGCGCCGGGGCCATCGCTAAATGTCCAAGAACAGCTAATTTGGTTGGCCAGATGGCCTCGGGGTAAAGTGGCGATTTGACTCAAAATGTCATTTCCTAATTGTCCTTCGACCACCTCAATTTGAGCCTGCGGCGCCATGGCGAAAATCATTTCAATATCCAAAGCGACTTCACCATTGTCACTGCCTGGCGCACCATTAACGCTGTCCAATAAAATGTTTGTCAAAAGCTGGGACTCGGAATAACCCGTATCATTTTTATAAGCCGTAATATCCGAAGATGTGTAGCCGTCAAATTCAACCAGAGCCACGGTTTGTCCCGCGCCCTCTAAAGAAGAAATGGAAGAACAGGACGGGAAATAAGCGTTACGAAAGTCGCCGCCCAGATAAAGGCCGCCAGTGCCTGTTCCGGAATTAGGTTTGGCCGAGAATAAATTTTGAGGGCTTGCTGTTGACTCATCCATTTTGACCATGGAAAAAGAGGGTTTGGGAACATGATAATTTTCCAATCCGCTGACATGGGCTACTTCGACATCTAAATCAAGGGAGGGTTCTTGGTCGGGAGCGTGAAACTCGCTTCCGTCCTGCCGGCGATACCGGTTTAAGTTCACATGAAAAGTTTTTTGAATATCAGAAACCGAGCCCTGAACATCCACTACAAGATGATTGCTATAGGTATTGGTGACGGTCAGATTGTGGGTTTTGGCAAAGTCGACAACCGCCTGATAATCCGAATCCACGGGGCCGTATTGTTGGGCGAATTGTTCGGGGGTTAAGAAATGGTGGTAAAGAGGACTGTGTTGGTCATAAACCTCTTTGAGGAACTGTTGAAGATCACCCTCATTTTGTAAAGGCAGGCCGATAGCCAAATTCAGGGTCGCGGCAGTATCCATCGCACCCAAGTAAGACGAGGCATTGGCTTCTTGAGGAACATGGCCGTGCAACTGCTGACGGGCGGAGGCAGGAACGGTTAACAGAGAGAGAACGGTTAAGAGGGCAAAAATTTGTCGGGAAAGTAAGTGTTTCGACATGGATATGGCCCCGGGGTTATGGATAAAGTTTGAAATGAGGTACTTCCACTGCCTCAATTATACAGCGAATAGCCGGATTCATTTGTAAGGGAAACCAAGGGATTTCGCTTAGGTGTCATTGCGAGGAATGGCCCCCGGATAGGGGGACGTTTTTGACGAAGCAACCACAGTTTAATATGCTCTTAAGTAGTGACGTATATCCGGTTGATGGGTTAGTGCTCAGCCCATTTACCCGGTTGACAAGCTATTCCCAAAATCGGTAATTTATTCCCGA
>Ga0302140_10003137_pt1 | contig 21270 bp, 17 predicted proteins | sample I_Bog_E1_1_FD_202095 | JGI IMG/M metagenome (GOLD analysis project Ga0302140, IMG submission 202095) | Peat permafrost microbial communities from Stordalen Mire near Abisko, Sweden - I_Bog_E1_1 | ecosystem: Environmental > Terrestrial > Soil > Wetlands > Peat | place: Sweden: Abisko, Stordalen... | reverse complement strand
CAAAAAATCAATAATGGAACAACGAAAAAGCACCCCCTACGGGGTGCTTTTGATTTACACAGTAACAAATTCAATGGTCGGGACGGGCAGATTCGAACTGCCGACCCCTCGCACCCCAAGCGAGTGCTCTACCAGGCTGAGCCACGTCCCGACACAGTACAGCCGACCCGGAACGAGTCAGCGTGGGGTTACTCCTTCAGTTTACACGAGCTTGAGGCTCTGCGGAGCGCTGTGGAATGGGTTCGTTTATTACCGCGATGGAGGAACGTATTCCGCCGGAAGCGCTGCGCCATCGCCAAAGAAGAACTCCTGCATCTGCTCAACGAGAAAACTCTGCGCCTGCGGTGTCCATGGCTGCAGCCGATACTCGTTCAGGAGCATCTTCTGACGCTCGGCCCACTCCGCCCAGGCTGCCTTTGAGACGTTCTTATAGATCTTCTGACCAAACTCGGAGTCGAAAGGCGGCTCGTCGAGGCCCTCCATCTCCTTCTTGTTGCGTACGCAAAATACCATGTGTGCCATTGCTGAAAAGCTCCTGTTTTTATTGTAGGGGATAGTTCTCTGTTCCAAGCCATCTGCGGCTATTTGCGGCGACGGCCTTTCTTGGATAACTTGCGCTTGCCTGCCGGCCGCACTTCACTCTTCTTCGCCTTGGCGTGCTTCCTCGGAGCAATTGCTTTGGGAGCCGGCTTACCGGCTGTTTTGCCAGACTTCTTGAGCGCTTTCGGCAGGCCCGGTTCAATCAGTGCGAACTGGAGCTTGCGTTCCAGCGCCAGCACTCGATCAAGAATCACTCGTACCTGGTCTCCTGCCCGGTAAATACGCCCCGTATGAGCGCCTACGATCTCCCGAGTGTTTTCGCGGTATGTGTAGCGATCGTCAATCAGCGTCTCGATGGGAACAAGTCCCTCAACGAAGAGATCTTTGAGTTCGACAAACAGTCCATACTTAGCCGGATTAAGAATCATCGCCTCGAACTCTTCACCCACCCGGTCCTGCATGAACCGGACCTTCTTCCACTCCACCAGTTCGCGCTCAGCTTCAGCAGCGCGGCGTTCGGTGATGCTTGTTTCCGAAGCAATCGCAGCGAGTTCAGCTTCAGGGATGGGTGGTTCCCCCGAAAATACCGGCAAATCAGACGAATGCTCCCCGGGCTTGCGAAGATCGCGAATGCCGAATTTTGCCCCGAGGTCCGCTCTCGTCTGGCCCTCATTCGTGTGCGACCAGGGTGAGCTATGGCGGCCCTCAGCAAGTGCTCCAAGACCCGCAACGCCGGACCGCAGCAGCGACTTGGTAATCCGGTGCACGATCAGGTCAGGGTAGCGCCGGATCGGCGACGTGAAGTGCGTATAGCTAGGAGCAGCAAGCGCAAAGTGCCCTTCGTTCACCTCAGAATAGCGAGCCTGCTTGAGCGAACGCAGCATGAGGTAGCTCAGGATGCGCTCTTCCGGCTTGCCCGCAATGCGAGCACTCAACTTCTGATACATCCGAGGCGTAACAGCAATGTCTTCCGGAACCTCATAGGTCTTGGCGTCGCGCTCATTGCGTCCGCCGCGATGATGTTCGCGACGTTCCCCACGCGGTTGGAACTTCTTCACCGGTAACGCGCCTAATCCAAGCGAATAACCAAAAGCTGCCGCTGCATCTTCGAAATCTACAACACGCCGTGGATCAGGCTTCTCATGAATTCGATAAATAGACGGCACATGTAAATCTTCAAGCCACGTCGCGACGCACTCATTGGCAGCCAGCATGAACTCTTCAATCAGCCGATTGGCCCACGTGCGCTGCGCCTTGGTGACGCCCTCCATTTCGCCCTCGGCGTTGAACTCGATGATGGGCTCGGGAAGATCGAAATCGATGCTCCCACGCGCGCTGCGGCGCTTGTTCAAGCGGCCGGCCAACTCACGCATTCGCTCAAAGCCAGGCACAAGCTCCGCATAGCGCTCTCGCGTTACTGTATCGCCCTCGAGGATCTGGTGAACCTCGGTATAGGTCATGCGAGCCGCCGAACGGATCACGCCTTCGACGATCTCATAGCTTTCGATCCGCGCATCTTCCGTCAGACGCATGATGCAGCTTAGAACCAGCCGATCCTCTTTGGGACGCAAAGAGCAGATTCCAGTCGAAAGATCATGCGGCAGCATGGGGATTGCGCGGTCAGGAAAATAAACGCTGGTCCCGCGCAGACGTGCTTCCAGATCGAGATCGGTGCCGGGGCGAACATACTCCGCCACGTCCGCAATATGAACCTGCAACTCCCACCCGCCACCAGCAAGCTCGCGAACCAGCACCGCGTCATCGAAGTCACGCGCAGTTTCACCATCAATTGTGACAATCTGCAGCTCACGAAAATCACGCCGGCGATCGACTTCTCGAGGATCCAGGGACGCGACGCGCTTCGCCTCATCGAGAACATTGTCCGGAAAAATACGCGGCAGCTGATGCTTGCGAATGATCATCTCGACATCTACGCCAAAATCATCGGGATTGCCCAGCACCTCGATTACTTTTCCCACAGGAGGACGCGTCGGAGTAGGCCAGCTGGTGATCTCTACATCGACAACCAGGCCTTCAAGATCGTCAAAATGGGCCGCAGCACGGGCTTCTTCTCCAATCACGCGGTGCTTCGAATCGACGACAGCCTCAGGCAGTTCAGCACCCTCTGGAATGAGGATGGGCTGTGACATGCGCGAATCAAATGGAACTACAAAATGACCACGATGCTCGCCGGGGATGAACGCGCCCTTACGGCCCTTCTTCGCGTAATGAAAGACGCCTACGATGGTCGGATTGCGGCGCTCCAGGATGCGGGCAATACGTCCCATCCGGCGTCCATCACTCTTGGGTGGCCCAACCTCGACGAGCACCTGGTCACCCTGCATGGCGCCATTGATTTCGTTGGGCGGAATAAAAATATCCTCATCCCCGGTCGGAGACTTCACGCCCTGACCCGGTAGCAGGCGAACAAACCCAAATCCATCCCGGTGCAGATCCAGACGTCCGGCCGCGAGGTTTTCGCGCGTCTGCCCAGCGCGATTGGACTCGGATGCAGCAATAGCCCAGTGCTCGCGATCAACTTTGACGAGTTCGCCGCGAGTGGTCATTCGGTCGAGTTGTTCAAGCAATTCGCGACGCTGACGGCCGCCGCCCATGCCGAGTTCGCGGACCAGTTGCTTGTACCCAGCCTTTTGCCCGGCGGCGCGGCTGATGTGGCGATGTAGTTCCCGATCGGTCATAACTTCCAGAGTAGGCCATTTTGCAGGAGTTCTGCACAAGAACCGCCAGAAGGCCAGTGTTTCGCTGTTCTCGGCCGCATCCAGAGGTACTGATCGGAATTGGGCAGCAAAAACATCTGGAGACCGCCTAGCATCCAACTTTATTCAGAAGTCTAAGGGGATAACCCCCTGTGGAGGTTGATGATGAGCGCACATACCCAAGATCCGCACCCGCCTGAGAAAGCTGATCAAGTGAATCCGGATCTCTACACCGCCGTAAAGGATGAAGTCAAACATGAGATTTCTAACATTCGTGACAACAAAGAGCCAGTCGACCCCACCCAAAGCGACGTCCTGGTGCAAAAGCATGTTAACGGCTTGGTGATAACGCTTTTCTGCCTGGTGGCAGTAATTTTGATCGCGGCCATTGCGGTAATCGCTCTGCACGGGCACCACTAAGATCCTTGTCATCCTGTGATCGCCGACACATATCTTTTCCCCAATCCGATTCTAGATTTGGAATCAGAAATATCCGGGAAGCCATTACGGCTTCCCAGCGACTGGGGGATCGATGGCGACAACATTTACATCTCATCATGGACATACCGCTTCAAGCGGCATAACGTCAGAAGCCGCAGCTAACCCGAAGAACGCCCTGGCGATCTTCCTGCACGATCTGATCGAGGATGTAGGGCAAAAACCACTGCAATCCGCAGCGCTCGCCAAGCATGACATGTTCAGGGAACATATCTCGGCCATGACTATTTCTTACTTCGCGCTGATTCTGCTTTTGCTGGTGGTTTCGCTTCCGATCCTTGCGTACTTCATTCAGTACTGAATCGAGAAGTTGAAGTTCTGTATCACATTCAGGGTGTGACGTAGCCGGGCCCGCGAATTACCTTGCCCGGTAATGCTCCAGTCATCTTGCCATGAGTGATGACCGGCACACCGTTCACCAGCACATGCTCCATCCCGACGGATAGCTGGTTCGGTTGCTCGAATGTGGCCACATCATGGATGGTGGCGGGATCGAAAATCACGATATCCGCCCACATGCCTTGCTTGAGTACGCCTCGGTCAGTGAAGCGCATCCTCTGCGCAGGCAATGCGGAAAACTTCCGGATCGCATCCTCCAAAGTCAGCGCATGTTCTTCGCGAACATACTTCCGCAAAATGCGCGGAAACGTTCCGTAAGCACGCGGATGCGGGTGTTCCTTGCCTAGCAGACCTTCTGGTGAGGCGCCTTGAGAGTCGTTATCGACCGACATCCACGGTTGCTTCAAAGCGAGCACCACATCCGGTTCATCCATCCCAAAAACTGCCACCTGGGTAAAGGCTTTGTCCTTGATTAAAATGTCGCAGAGTGCATCAATCGCATCTTCTTTCCACATCGTCGCAACTTCAGAAAGACGCTTGCCCTGCAGAGGCAGAAGTTCTGGATTTTGCACCACAGCGATCTGAATCGCCTCCGGCCCCGGAATCTCCTGCCATTCGTTGTCCCAGTCGCCCTTAGGGTTGAGCATGTCTGCTCGAATACGAACGCGCGTAGCTGGATCCTTGAGCCGCGCAACAAGCTTCTCATCGCCTCCGTCGTGAGCCCATGGCGGAATAAATGCAGAGAACGTGTTGAACCATGCGGTATAAGCGTAAGTGTTCGCGCTGATATCAATCCCCGAGGTACGGGCTGCATTGATGCGGGCAATGATCTCCGGCATACGGCCCCAGTTCGCCTTTCCAGCAGCCTTCAAGTGCCAGATCTCGACCGGTAGATGGCCTTCGCGACCGATCTGGACCGCTTCATCCACTGCGTCCAGCACAGCATCGCCTTCACTGCGCATATGCGTGGCGTAGATGCCCCCGTACTTGCCTGCCTCTCCGGCAAGCGCCACCAGTTCAGGAGTCTTTGCATATGGCGCCGGCGTGTACTGCAGCGCCGTGGACAGTCCAACCGCCCCATCCTGCATAGCCTGGCGCACCAGGGTCTGCATCTGCGCCAGTTGCGCGGCGCTGGGATGTACGTCTTCGTCCCCCAGCACCATCCTCCGCACGGTGGTAGCACCAACGTAGCTCGCCAGGTTGATACCCATGCCATGCCGCTCTATCCGGGCGAAGTATTGCCTGAAATTTGTCCAGTCTGGAGTGATTCCAAGATGCGCGTAACTGGACTCATCTGCCTTGATCAGCGCCGGACTCAACGGCGCGGCAGAACCTCCTTCGCCAGTGACTTCCGTGGTGATTCCCTGATATATCTTCGATGGAAGCCGTGGATCGACAAGGATGGTCATCTCAGATTGCCCAAGCATGTCGATAAAGCCCGGCGCGACAACCTTTCCAGCAGCATCGATCGTCTGCTTGCGCGGAGCTGCGTCAAGATCGCCGATAGCCGCAATTTTTCCGTTGCGAATCCCAATCTGCCCGGAATACCACGGCGAGCCCGTTCCGTCGATAATGTGGCCATTCACGATCACGATCTCGTAGGAGTCAGCAGACGACGATTTAGATAAAGTTTTTGGAGGCTCCTGGCCTGCAAGCGCCGGAACCGCTACAACCACTCCAAACGTCAGCAGTACGGCTGTCAAAACTCGATGGTTGCGCACGCAGTTTCCTCTCAAAACCTGAAGATTCACCTCAAAAGCCTGCAAATCCCAAAATGGAAAGCGTTTGCTCACACCGCGCATTGATGCCGCATCGGCACTCAGCAACGCAAAATTTTGAGTATTTTTCACGAGCCGGACTGACCTGTTTTATACAGGAGGTTACCTGCTTTGAGTCACTTTGTTTGAGCTTTTCCGCAGGCAAACCAGAGTACCGGCCTATGCGGCTACAATCTCTACAAGCCAGATGTGCGACGCAGTGAAAGCACATCCTAGAACAATTTCGATTGGTAGTGCTCCTGCTTCATCCGTCTTATTCCGAAATTCGGACAGGAAAGGAAGTAAAGAAATCGTATGTGGAAACCGAATCAGCCAGGAAATTCTTCTCCGACACCGGCCCCTGAGCCAGTGCGTCCCTCTGCCACACCCGCCCCAAGTTATGAGCCGCCCGCCCGCGCCGCAGCGCCAACCGGGGACCAGGCCACAATTGGCAAGGGCCTGGTGATCAAAGGTGAAATCAGTGGTTCCGAGTCGCTCTTTGTCGATGGCAAAGTCGAGGGCACCATCAACCTTCCAGGAAACCGCGTCACCGTCGGCCGCAACGGCCAGGTTGCCGCAAATATTACCTCGCGCGAAATCGTTGTTCTCGGCAAAGTTCGCGGCAACGTCATCGCTACAGACCGTGTTGACATTCGCAGCGAAGGCGCCCTCACCGGCGACGTAACTGCGGCCCGCATCAGCATTGAAGATGGCGCCTTCTTCAAGGGCGGCATCGACATTCGCAAGCCTGACGCCAAGGCAGGTACACCCGCAGCCGCTGCAACTACCGAACCAGCCAAGGCTGTCCAAGTTTAATGGTCAAGTCTAATTGTCAGGTTTAATGGCTAGGTTTAACCACCAAGTTTGACAATCTGTTTTAACTACCGTCCGGTCCCGGTAGGATTGGGTTAACTTAGACGCAAAAAAGAAGAGCCATCCGGCGCGGTGGCTCTTCTTGCGTTTCGGCGCTCTGATTCCCTCCGCGAGTTCCTGACTTGACCCCAAAGAACTCGTTAAGTTCGCCTCAGTCTTCCCCAGGCTGCGCGGGGGAGAGCTGACCCAAGCCGGTCCAGCAGGATTCCCGCAACACCCAGCCATATTCCCCCCCCGAACACGAGTTCAACCAGATCGATCCATCGATTCTGCGCAGGCAGCACTCGACCAGCACCCGCAATCGCCAACCAGACAATCGTTCCACTCACTGCTCCTGCGGCAATGCAACGGCCCAGCTCGCCCACATCGATGCTGGCCAGCGAAACCATGCGCCTTCGATGCAGCAGAACCGCCAGAGAGACGGTCTGCAGAGCTATTCCAGTGTCCGATGCTGCAGCGAGGCCCATCGCGCCGTGAAAGTGATATAGGGTGGCATAGATCGGCAGAGAAACGATGGTCACAACCGTTCCCGCAATCATGGGCAGCAATGTGTTCCCCGCTGCATAGAATGCGCGCGCATAAATAGCCTGCGCCGACCAGAGAAATAGCGAAACGGAATAAACTGCAAAGAAAACGGCCGTTTGCCGCACATCCGCTTCATTGAAGTGCCCACCGAGGAAAATAATCTCGACAATGGCGCCGGACAGAGCGATCATCCCCGACGCGGCGAGCAACGCGAGAGCCATTACACGCGAGACTGAATTCGCAACCTCAACTGCAAAGTCATACTCACGTTTCTGTGCCCAGAGCCGTGCAAAAAATGGCAGCGATGCAGCGCCAGCTGCCTGAGCAAGTACAGCCATGGGCGCGGAAAAAAGCTGCTTTGCATTCGCCAGCATTGTGATCTCGCCCGCTCCATGCGAAGCGAAATAGCCCACAATATAATCGTCCAGGAATGGCAAAGTCATACCCGCCATAAGAGGTAGCGTCATCCTAAGCCACTCGATCAGGCCAGGATGTCGGAGATTAATCTCGAACGAGTAGCGAACCCCTGCCTGTCTCGCTCCCCACGCATTCAGCGCAAACGCACCGACAAACGCTCCACCAGTAGCTCCCACCGCCAACGCAGAAATACCCATCTGCCGCGCCAGGAGAACTCCGCCAAAGATGATGCCGAAGTTATAGACAATTCCAGATAGCCCCTGGTACAGGAATTGGCGGCGTACAAGCAACGTCGCGCCCAGCACTCCACCCGCAAAGAAAAATAGCTGTCCCGGAAGCAATATCCGGGTAATGCGAGCAGAAAGGTTAACCTGTTCAGGCGTAAAACCAGGATTGGTGTGATGAATATAGGGGGCAGCAAAGAACATCGCAATTGGGATTGCGATGAGGATCATGATGCCGACTACATTGAGTACGATGGAGAGTACCCGCTCTCCCTCCGCCTCTTCGCCACGCTCGCGATATCGATTCAGAATAGTGACAAAAGTGATCGAAGCCGCTCCGCCAACCAGGAAGTAGTTCATCAGATCTGGTAGGCGGAATGCAGCGAGATACGCGTCCGTCTGTGGCCCCGCACCAAAGAGCCACGCGATATATTTCACACGGACAAGACCAATGATGCGCGACAGAAACGTCGTAGTCATCAGCAACACCGTCGCCGTATACGCCGTGTGACTATGCGACGGACGCAGCATTCCGAGCATCTGCGCAAGGCGAGACCGACGCGGAGAAGCTTGCGGAGATTGTGCTGGTGGAAGATTACTCACTTGCATGATTTTACAGGGCTGGCTGATTCCGTTGCTGCGAACCATCGGCACATATCCATTTCGCATTACGAATGCCGCAGGGGGTATGATTCCCTGCATGAATTCTTCCATGCCTTTCAGAACTGCTCTCGGTTTCCTGATCTGCGTTGCCTTTTCCAGCCTGAGCGCAATCGCTGAACAATTACCAATTGCGCTACCTCTGCACACCAGCGGGCACTTCATCGTTGACGCAAAAAATACTCCGGTGCGGCTCACATCCGTGAACTGGTACGGCTTCGATGAAAAAGACTTTGTTGTTGGGGGATTGGATCATGCGCCATTGGCGACGATCATCGGGCAAATTCAAGAAATAGGTGTGAACTCGGTACGTCTTCCGTGGGCCAATGAAACATTGGAACACGATCCACTTGTCGCCGACTACGCGGTAAAGGCCAATCCACAGTTCAAAGGCAAGCATGCCATGCAGATCATGGATGCGGTGATAGACGCACTGGCGCGCGCGCACATCATGGTTATTCTCGACAATCACATGAGCCAGGCAGACTGGTGCTGCGACGAGAAAGACGGCAATGGTCTCTGGTACAACACAGACTATCCCGAGACAAAATGGCTGACCGACTGGAAAACGATCGTGCGTCGTTACAAGAAGCAGTCCTGGGTAGTAGGCGCTGACCTACGCAACGAATTGCGCAGCGGTGCCACCTGGGGTGGAGCCGATCCCAAACTGGATTGGCACGCAGCAGCAGAACGCGGTGGCAACGCAGTACTCGCCGCTAATCCGCAACTACTGATTATGGTTGAGGGCCCGGACTACTCGACCAACTTTGCAGGATTCGACAAGCTTCCAGTAAAGCTCAGCGTAGAGCACAGGCTGGTCTACTCCCCTCATGCCTACAACATCGATGGGCATGTCTTTTCGAGCTACGAAGAGTTGAAGCAGGCATACGACGCTCGCGCCGGATTCTTGCTGCACACGGAACCAGGCGTTCCCGTGTGGGTCGGCGAGTTTGGAACATGCCAGTCTCTCAATTGCGGCGCCAACTCCGACTGGTTCGCGCTCTATCTGCGATACATGCGTGAAAACAATCTCTCCTGGAGCTACTGGCCCCTTAATGGAACGCAATCCAGTGGCGCCGGACGCAAATATGACAGCGTCGAAGTTTACGGACTGCTCACGCCCGACTATCAGCACATCGCCGCGCCAAAGATCGTCGAGAGTCTTCAAGAGTTGGAGAGCTTTCCCGCACGTTAATTACACCTGCAGATCGCTAAGCCGGGGGAGCTTGCGTTCTTACCTTTGGGCACAGGATAGTCTGCGTGTATGGTTGTGAAAACGGAGCTTGCGATGCGTATCCTGCCCACTGCCTTTGCCCTACTCTCTGGAACACTTCTTATGACCAATCCTGCAACGGCTCAGAACATTCACGGAGGAGACCATATTACCCTCCCTCCCGCGCCTGCAGCGGAAAAAACTCCGGTCGTTGACGACTACTTCGGCACAAAGATCACGGACGACTATCGGTGGCTTGAAGACGCGAAGAGTGCCGAAACACGCGAATTCCTCGACAAGCAGATGGCCTACACCGATCGCTATCTCAAGCAGGCCAAGGTGCGCCCAGAGCTCGTCGACAATCTCGATGCGCTGATTCACGTAACAAGCTGGTCTACGCCGGTGCAGCGCGGCGACAGCTTCTTTTTCTCTAAACGTCTTTCGAGCGAAGAGCAGGCGTCCATCTATATCCGCCACGGCTGGACCGGAGTGAAAGGCGCGCCTCCAAAAGAAGAGCGCCTCATCGACCCGGCATCCATCAGCCGCGACCCGAATACATCTGTATCGCTCGCATCTGTTTCAAAGGACGCAACCCTGCTGGCTTACGGCGTGCGTCAGGGCGGCGCAGACGAGCAGGAGATCCGCTTCCTCAACATCAAGACAAGGAAGCCACTTGAAGACACGCTGCCCGCAGCTCGCTACAACAGCATTGATCTCGCGCACGATCTCGCAGGCGTCTACTACTCGCGATTCACGCACAAGGGTTCTCTGGTCTACTTCCATAAATTCGGTACGCGTCCCAGCGCGGATGTACTACTCTTCGGCAACGAATTTCGCAGCGAGCCTCTCGGCGAGATGGACCTCATCTCCGCGTATGTCACAGAAGATGGGCACTATCTTGAGGTCCACATCAGCCGTGGTGTTCCAGCCAGTCGCGAAGACATCGTCTTTCGTGATCTGCGTAAGCCAGAGTCGCCATTTGAAGTACTGATCTGGGGCTTCGATTCACGCTTCTCCTCAATTTACGCGCACGGCGACTGGTACATTCGCACAGATTACAACGCTCCCAACGGACGCATTCTCAAGGCCAACCCTGGAGTCGCTCCAGAAGCATGGGACACCATTGTCCCTGAAGGCAAAGATGTAATCGACAGCGCAAGTATCGTCGGCAACAAGCTGTTTGTACATCGGCTCCATGACGTGAAATCCGAAACCAGCATCTACACCTTGCAGGGAAAACCTGCCGGCAGTATTTCTTACTCCGGAATCGGCAGCGCATCCGGCCTGAGCGGTGATTCCACAGATCGCTACGGCTTCTACAGCTTCCAGTCATTCATCCAGCCACCGACGATCTATCGCTATGACACAGCAACCGGCAAACAGGAAATATTCGCTCAACCCAAAACCCCGTTTGAATCCGATCAGTACGACCTCAAGCAGGTCTTCTATCAATCAAAAGACGGTACCCGCGTTCCAATGTTCATCGCCGGTAAAAAAGGCCTGAAGCTGGATGGATCGCAACGATTGTTGATGACCGCATACGGCGGCTTCAATCTGAGCGAGACATCCGAGTGGAACCCATTATGGGCCGCATGGATGGAGCAGGGGGGATGGTTCGCCCTCCCGAATCTGCGCGCCGGCGGTGAGTACGGAGAGTCCTGGCATAAGCAGGGCATGTTCGAGAAAAAGCAGAACGTCTTCGACGACTTCTACGCCGCAGCGGAGTACCTGATTTCGAACCACTACACCTCGGCGCCGCATCTTGCCATCTCCGGGCGCTCGAATGGTGGCTTGCTCATGGGCGCGGCCATGACACAGCGTCCAGACCTCTTCGGAGCAATCTGGTGCGGATATCCGTTGCTCGACATGCTGCGCTACCAGAGGTTCCTGCTCGGCCGTCTTTGGACAGCCGAATACGGTTCAGCAGAAAATGAAAAACAGTTCGCCTACCTGAAAAAGTACTCGCCCTACCAGAACGTCAAACCAGGAACCGCCTACCCGGCGATCATGTTCTTCACCGGAGACAGCGATACCCGCGTCGACCCGCTGCATGCCCGAAAAATGACCCCACTGATGCAGGCTGCAAGCTCAAGCGGAAGACCCGTTCTGCTTCACTACAGCCTCAAAAGCGGGCACAGCGCCGGCGTATCCGCAGCCCAATTGATCGACGATTACGCCGACCAGCTTGCATTCCTCTGGACTGAAACCGGCGCCTCAAAATAGCAATCGCTTTACGAAGGATTCGAGATAAATCGGAGTGGCTTGAGCTATGCGGTTTCAAAAAAGGAAAGCAACTCGCTGCCTCAATCTTTCGGGAAATGTCGCTATCTCCTCCGGCAGTTTTCTCTCTTGTGACTAGGTTGCCTGACGCTATCCTGCACTCATGCGTCAGACTGTAGCCCCACCAGAACCGACCGCCGGACAGTTTGCGGACCTGCTTGAGAGCCTCGCCAGGCGTGCCGACGCGCTGAACGAAGAGTCGGAGCTAAGTCCGAAACGGTCGTCTTCGAGTCCACGGCAGGCTAATGGAATTCGCCCACTCAAGCCTGTCGATCGCTTCCAGCATAAGACGCGGGACTCAGATTCACTCGGAGCTATATTGAGCTATGAGCAGGCGTTGCGTAAACACGCACGATACCGGCCCTCCTCGAATCTGATTGATCCCGAAGTCATAACCAACCTACCCGAGCCTGCACTCGAAACGAGCCCCAGACCGACACCCGTTTCCCCGCAGATTTCAGCACGAACCACCGGTGTCAGAAAATCCAAACCCGCGCAGGCATCAAAAGTACGCCACATTAAGAATCGGTCTTCCAAAGATGCCCAGACGGAAAGCCCGCGCGCAGCGAGAGGAAATGCTCGCGCCCTTGGCAAAGTCGTAAACAGGCGAATACAACAGGATCTATGCGTGGTTCCCCGAACAACCGCGGTCTCAGTACGGCTCAATGATGCAGAATCGGTGCAGCTTAGAAGCCGTGCCGCCGAATCAAACATGTCAGTGTCGGCTTACATGCGCTCGTGCGTACTCGAAGCAGATCATCTGCGCGCACAAGTAAAGCAGGCGCTGAATGAAATGCGCGCTCAGTCTTTGCAGCCTGCTTCAAAACAGCCCATGAGCCAGACGAAGTTAACAAAATACACTTTAGCGTTTGGGCTGTTTTATAAGATCAGAGCTCTAATTTCAGGGGAGCAGTTTCTACTGAAGCGCAGTGTATAAAAATAAAAATCCCTGGTCTCACCCATTCAGTTAAGTAATGGGTGAGACCAGAGAGTCTAGAGGATTACTTCTTCTTGCCGGCGCCTACCGTTGCGCTGCCCGACCCGTAGTAGCTGCCACTACCGCCGTAGCCTTTGCCACCATAGTACTTCCGGTAGTTTCCATAGCCGCCGTAGTAAGTATCCGCGTGAGGCAATGCGTTGACCACGACACCAGTCTGCTTCCCTGGGTACTTGGCAAGATCCTGGCGAATTCTGCGCAGAGCCCGCTTTTGCGCGACACCGATGCGAACCACTACCAGCAGCGTGTCGCAGTGTGTTGCCACGATCAATGCATCGGTGACCAGCAGAACCGGCGGCGTATCGATCACCACGTAGTCATAGTGATCTCGCGCCCAAGCCAGCAGTTGTTCCAGTCTTCCCTGCCCAAGCAGCTCGGATGGGAACGGCGGAACTTCCTGTACTGGGATTACATCCAGACCCGTAACCTCAGGAACTCTCTGGATGCACTCCTCTGGAAATACAGTTGTATCGCTGAGGAATCGGCTGAGCCCAGGCTGATCCGTCGCCGGCAGCTTGAGCCTTTGCGCAATAGTTGGCTTGCGAAGATCGGCATCGATCAGCAGCACTCGTTTAGACTGCGTCGCAAGCACCACCGCAAGATTCAGCGCTGTTGTTGACTTGCCCTCACCCGGACCGCAGCTTGTAAGCGAGATGACCCGGTGCTTCTGGCTGACCGGCATAAGAGTAATTGCCGTACGCAACAGACGGTAAGCCTCGGTGCCCGCTGATCTAGGCGCGAGCAGCGTAACTAGAGGCAAGATGTCGTCCGAAATCCGCATCGCCGCCAGGTCGTCCTTGTATTCCGGCACGGATGCAAGAATCGGCAGCGGCAAAGCATCTTCAATCTGATCCACCGTCTGAACAGTATCGCTGTTCAACACGATGACTCCGACGATCAGTAGGGCGATGAGAAGGCCCGCTGCCGCGCCAACAAGCGCGTCGACCCTGACGTTGGGATACGCCTTGATTCCGGGGACCAGCGCCACTGTAAATCGGTTCAACTCCTGGGACTGCATACCGGCCTGAATTGCACCCGTTCCCATGGCCGTCAGTAGAACGTTATAGAGAGCCTGGTCGCTGATGTATTGAGATTTCAAAATCTCATACTGCACCGTCTCCGGAGTCCTGCCTTCAGCCTCTTTCTGCAGCGCGACAAGGCGATCAGAGATGCTTTGTTCTGACTTCTGCGCGCGTTCAACATTCTCCTGTGCGCCCTTGAGAACCTTGGCGCGAATGTCGTCCTGGCTCTTCTTTAGGCTGGCAACTTGTGCTTTTGCCTGCTGCAACGGCGGGTAATTCGGGCCATATCGATCTTCAAGAGAAGCGGCCTGCGCCTGAGCTGAAGCCAGCTCTGCCTGTATGCCTCCCAAGGCAGCAGCACCAGGAACATCCGGAGGAATTGTGGCCTCGGGATGAGCCTGCATGTTCTGATACTCAGCCTCCGCCAGAAACCGGTCACCCTGAACCTTGACCCGCTCCGACAAAAGTCCAGTCGTTTCGTTCAATAACAGGCTGGAGTCCGATGTTGCTCCCTGGGAGAGAATTCCGAGCTTGGCCTCAGAGTTCAGAAGTTGATTCTGCTCAGTCTGGATCTTCTCCTTCAGAACATCAGTCTGGATCGTCATGTACTTGGTAATACCCTGAGTGCTCTTGTAGCGCTGCGCAAAGCTCTCTTCCAGGTACGTATCCACCAGAGTGTTTACAACGATAGCCGCAAGCGCGGGGCTCTTGCTGCGAAATTTGATCGACAACAGTTCCGACTTCGGAACCTGCGTGACACTCAGATCACCCTCGAACATCTGCACCAATTGATCCCGCTGTACCGGGTTGTCAAGACTCTGATTAGGAGCTGGATTGAACAGTGGATTCTTTTGTAAATCGAGTTTGTGCATCGTCTGTACAGCAATGTACGGATTCTGGAATCCGATGATCTGCGTCATCATCTTCAGCGAATACTCATCGCTCTGGCCGCCAGAGCCGAGGCTGATCGAGTTGTGCTGATCCAGGTGCACAAAGGTTTCCGCGTCGAATAGAGGGGTCTGGAATTTGGCCCAGATGGTCGCCAATAGTCCACCCAACAAGGTCAGTCCGAGTAGATACAGACCATATTTCTTCAATATGCGGGTGATGTCGGAAAACTTAATCGAGCTCTCTTGGAGTTTGCTCGCTGCCGCTTGGGGATTTGTTGTCACGCAGACCTCGTCAAAGAATCATCAGCCTCAAGTTCAAGGCTCGTGTTATCAGGGTAGTAATAAGCACCCAAAATGAACGAGTAGCAGACCATAACCTGGCTACAGGTCATCGTTGCATTTCGGGTTAAATCCGCCTGGTACATTTGAAAAAAACAAAAGAACGATATCGGCAGTACATGGGGTGAGGAGCCTCTCCGCACAACCTGCACTGCGATAAATATCATTCCCAAAGCAAAACAAATCCGGATCAGTGCATAGCTCAGGCCTACCGGTGTACCTAGCTCCATGACCGTACGGATGATATCCGTTTCCGAAAGTTGATAGGTAAAGTTGTAGGCGTCCGCATTGCCAACATGAGAAGCATCAACACCCATTCCAACCCCGGCACCTATGAGGCTGAACTTGGGCTCCGTGGCAAAACCGATAAAACCTTCAAGTGCGCGGTTCTTCGAATCCGCAACATACTCGTCACCGGTAAAACGCTCGGAGACAATATTGAACTCGGCAGGCGAAATCACATACGTCATTGCTGCAACCACAGGCATCAGGACGCATATTCCGCCAATTGCCAAAATTGCACGGGTCGAACCTAAAACAATAGCTGCCACCATCGCACCCAGAATCGCCAGTCCAGCAAGCGCAATCGCTCCACGCGAACCTGATACGAGATGGCAGAGATTTGCCGCGACCGTGCAGAGCACCATCAGCCAGGTACGTTTAATCGCTCGTCGATGCTTGGGTAAAAGCCACTCTCCCATGCACAAGCCCACCGCAAGCGCAACCCAAAGTCCAAAGAAAGAACCAAAATTGAATGTTCCCGAGACGCGAGCAATCTCGGAACCCGAAACGCCAAATGCATCCCCCTGCGATGTCCTGTTTACCCACGCTTGCGGTGGCGATTTCGCCTGAGCAATGGCCAGTAGACACATAGGCAAACTGCCGATCAGATTCCACCAGATAAAGTTCTTTCTGAAGTGTTCCGTCAGGCACAACGGAAAAATAAACAGCATAGGAAGGTAGAACAAGTAATTGTGAAGGCCTACGAACGCGATGAAAGGCGGCAGACCTGGCACGATGATCTGAAGTGCCGCCTGCAGCATGATCACCACGCTCAGCACGACGATTCCCAGCATCAAATAAGTCCGCGCAAATAATCCTGTCCAGAGCGCGTACACATACGCTATGCCAATCGGAACATCCTGCAGCAAATACAGCGCCGAGGTTCCGGGAAACATCCATTTACGTACCGCGCCGGTAAAAAGAATCGTCCAGAAACATGCAAAAAATAGACGAGCCATGTTTCGGACAGACCGGGTTTCGCGCGGCTGCTCCACGGTAACTTCAGTCACATATTGAAGCGCAGTTGCCAATGATCAACCGTTTCCTTGAATGCCGGCCCGGTTAGTAAGTCTTGAGTTCGTTGGCAGCATAGATGCTGCTGATAGCCGTCGAGAACAGGTTATTAGTTTGCAGACGGATATAACTTGACGGGACGTAGATGATATCGCCCGCGTGAATGATCGGATCTGCAATCTCACCGTTGGAGAGCTTGAGCTGGTCAACCACAATCTCTTCACGTTTGCCATTCACCGTGCGCAGGATGTGCATCTTCGATCGCCGAGCGATTTGAGTAATCCCGCCAGCCTGGGACAATGCCTGCAGCAAAGTAATGTTGTTCACCACACCGATACCGCCAGTGTTGGAACTTGCCTGGCCAATACTCAGAGCGCCACCGAGAGGGAATATACCGGGCCGATTGACTTCGCCTGATACGAAGTACACGCCCAGCTTGCTGACATTTACAATGTCTCCCGGCTGAATCATCGTGTTCAGCGTAGCCAGAGAAGGCGAATCAGGATCGTAATCCAATGTTGTCGGCGGCTGATCACTGTGGTGAACAATAGTCAGCTGGTGAGAAGCCAACCCGGTAATACCGCCCACCTGACCCATCACATAAGAGATTGGAGCTGGAGCGTACAAGGGGAGTGCTCTCGGAGTCTTCACTTCCCCGAGCACCTGGACCAGCATATTCACAGCCGACACAACGTCCACTGAAACATTGGCCTGCTTGACCATGCCGCGCGAAACAAGAGCATCCTCTACTGCATGCTCAAGCTCCGGACCGGTCATACCCGAGACCTTAATTGTGCCAGCATAAGGAAGATGTAAAGTACCATCGCCGCTGACATGCAAATGCAGTGCACCAGATCCAAGATCCGGAAAGTCAAACATGCGCACATCGATCTGGTCACCTGGAGCCAACCCTGGCGGAAGAAATTTTGCTTCCGGGGCTGCCGCTTCCTGAGCCCAAAACGAGCCTGGAAGCATCAAAAAACCAGCAAGGAAAATGTTTGTCAGTTTCACTGGGGGTCCGTCACCTGTTTCATCTCGAAATGTATTCGGGAGTCCATCGGGGCGAAAGCTACTAGCTCCCATACGTTCACGGCAATCGGGAAGTCCAGTACTTGCGCTCTGATACCTATCCTAAAGATAACATGGGGCACGCTCAACATACGCGCCTGCAAAGCACTGTGTTTTCTTTGCCCAGCTTATTTTTAATCTAGATTTTCATGCGAAAAAAACACGCGGCAGACCTGATCAAACCGATACATAAGCTCGTCTAAATCAAAGTGCTCAATAGACTTCCCGAAAACGAACTCTGAGATTCTTTTAGTGAACTATTTCGGTCATAATCACCCTCTCAGCACAAGGATGCTCGGTGTTGGGGTATACCATTCTTGCACTGCATCTATATGAAAACTCAACGCGCCATCATCATTGGCGCAGGTCCAGCCGGCCTCACAGCCGCGCTCGAACTACTGCGTCGAACGGGAATCAAACCGATCGTGATCGAGGCAACACAAGCCATTGGAGGAATTAGCCGCACAGTTAATTACAAAGGTAATCGAATGGACATTGGCGGCCACCGGTTCTTCTCAAAATCCGACCGGGTCATGCAATGGTGGCTCGATCTGATGCCAATAGATACCGCTCAGCTGGATAAGGTGCAACTACGGTATCAAGGAAATCAGAGAACAGTACCGGCTGCACTGCCTCACCAAGCGCAACAGCATGACAACTTCGTCATGCTGCTACGCCAGCGTAAGAGTCGAATTTATTTCCTGAGACGCTTCTTCGACTACCCCATCCGGCTCACTGCCGACACGCTGCTCAAGTTAGGGATCGTGCGCACCAGCCGTGCCGGTTTCAGCTATCTGCACGCAGCTCTATTCCCGCGGCGACAGGAACATACACTCGAGGACTTTCTGATCAACCGATTCGGACGCCAGCTCTACCAGTTGTTCTTCGAGTCTTATACACAGAAAGTCTGGGGTGTCCCCTGCAGCCAGATCAGCGCTGAATGGGGCGCCCAGCGTATAAAGGGCCTATCCCTGAGAGCGGTAGCTCAGCATTTCGTAATCAACACCATCCGTAAAGCGCGCAGGCGAAGGTCAAAACTCAGCGCTCAAGATGCTATCGCCCAGAAGAAAACAGAAACATCCCTGATCGAACATTTTCTCTACCCTAAACTTGGTCCGGGACAGTTATGGGAACATGTTGCCGATCTTATTCAAAGCGCAGGTGGGGAACTACATCTCGGCATCACCGTTGACCGGCTAATTATGTCAGCGGATCAAGTCTCCACCGTGGAAGCGACTCACAACGATGGCAGTCGGCTATCTTTCTCCGGAGACTTCTTCTTCTCCACGATGCCCGTCCAGGACCTGATACGGGCAATGTCTTTCCCCGCACCAGAAGCGGTTCGTGCGGTCAGTGAAGGCCTCGTCTATCGCGACTTCATTACTGTAGGGCTGCTCGCATCAAGGCTCTCTGTCCACGAAAAAGACGGTAGCGCGTTGAAAGACAACTGGATCTATATCCAGGAACCGGATGTTCTCGTTGGTCGATTGCAGATATTCAATAATTGGAGCCCGGCAATGATCGCCGACCCAGCAAACATCTGGATCGGACTCGAGTACTTCTGCTACCAGACCGACGCACTCTGGAAGATGACCGACAACGAAATCATCGCACTGGCCAGCGAAGAAATCGCGCGCATCGGCATCCTCCGCGGCGAAGATATCCTCGATGCCCATGTAGTAAGAATGCCGAAAACCTACCCGGCATACTTCGGCACGTACGATCAGTTCGATCGCATTCGAACTTACACCGACACTATCGAGAATCTATTTCTAATAGGCCGAAATGGAATGCACAAATATAACAACCAGGACCATTCCATGCTTACCGCCATGACCGCCGTGGATAACATTGTCTCTGGCATCACCAACAAATCTAACTTGTGGAAGATTAATACAGAGATGGAATACAACGAAGAAAAGTAAGTAGACCACCGAACGTCCACTCCGAAAACAACAATACGGCAGACCCCGGAAGGGGATCTGCCGTATTCGAAAAGATAAAGAGGGAACGGTGTGAGATTACAGCGCCCAGGCAGGAGCGTTGCCAAGAATGGCTGCTCCGGAAAATGCGATAGGTCCATTCCACTCAGGAACCAGGAAACCTTTAGCAGGATGAGCCTGTGATCCAGAACCCTGGTGATGATGGTGACGCAATGTTGTTTCAATCTGGCGAAGAGCCTCACTCTTTTCCATCTTGGTCTGACGTTCCCAGAACATCACAAATCCCTGTCCACATACACTGCAACGGGTTTCAACTGCGGTCTCGGCACTCTTCAAAAGTACTTGCATTGGGTTTCTCCTCTTATCTTTGCCGGGTGTTTCCCAGCCACACTCTGAAAGTACCTGCATATACGAAAACAGAACATTACCCACGCAGGGATGTTGACGAGTCTTCAGAGTCATGCTGTTGTCACACAGCGGGTCAGCCTTATACAACACAAGTGTTAGGGACAGGCATCCCGTTTCAATGAAACAGCCAGGAATCAAAATTTGTCGCTCGAAAACGTGTGCGGTTTGAGGTCTTAGTTCAATCGCCAGAACGCCCCATTCAACAGCGAAGCAAAGGTCACCCACGCAAGGTACGGACCCATCAGCCACGCGGCAGGCACGTCAATCCGGCGGAAAACAAGTAGCGTTGCGGCAATCGCACACCAGAGCAAAACAATCTCCACCAGCGCGACACCGATTGCGTGATTGCGAAAAAAGATTAGTGACCACGCAAAATTCAACGCGAGCTGGAACAGGAACAACCCAATCCCCCAACTCCGGAAATCGGATGCCGGCGACTGCCACACACGCCAGGCGGCTACCGCCATCGCCGCATAGAGCATCGTCCAGACCGGAGCAAATATCCAGTTTGGTGGCGCAAACGACGGACGTACCAGCGTTCGATACCAGCCCGCAACGTTGGCGGCCGTCCACGAACCACTGATGCCAGCAACGGCAAAGCACAGTATCAGCCATCCAATCAGGGCTATCCAGCGCAAAGAGTCTCCTTCGTTATCGTATCCATCTGCCTGATTCCAATTCCATCTAGAACCTGCGTCGCGTCTTCAGTCCCAATGTAGCCCCAACGGCCGGTATTCGAGCAACGAATCGTTATATCCTGAAGAGTCGCCGATGCGCTGTTTTCTCCTCGCTCGGTGCCAGGCTTTCGAGGACAAATCCCTAAATCATGAGTACGCAGACAATTTCCGTTTACTTGCCCGATGGCGCAGTCCGCGAAGTACCCGCGGGCACCACGCCCTACGACATCGCCTTCTCCATCTCTCCACGCCTTGCCGCTGCCGCTGTCGTCGCCCGGCTCACTCCGGTCGAAGCAGACAGCACTACCGTCGGCGAAGATGAAGCAGACAGCGACGCGGCAATGTATGGTGCCGGAGATGCCGCTGCGCCACGTCTCGTCGATCTTTCAACTCCGCTGACCGAAGACACGCGTCTCGCCCTTCTCACCGAGAAAGATGCCGAGACGCTCAAAGTTGTACGTCATTCCGCTGCCCATGTGATGGCGACCGCGGTCCTCGAGTTGTTTCCCGAAACCAAACTAGGCCACGGCCCGGCCACCGATCAGGGATTCTTTTACGACTTTTACCGCGAAAAGCCCTTCACCCCG
>Ga0302140_10003136_pt1 | contig 21272 bp, 16 predicted proteins | sample I_Bog_E1_1_FD_202095 | JGI IMG/M metagenome (GOLD analysis project Ga0302140, IMG submission 202095) | Peat permafrost microbial communities from Stordalen Mire near Abisko, Sweden - I_Bog_E1_1 | ecosystem: Environmental > Terrestrial > Soil > Wetlands > Peat | place: Sweden: Abisko, Stordalen... | reverse complement strand
TGCTCGAATCATGCGGATGTTCACTACCCAGCATGGCCTACCCTTCAGGCTCATCTTGTATTGGAATCAACGTCTTCCTTCAGGCTCATCTTGTATTGGAAGAGAGTTCTCCTTGACAAAGGCCGTGACACCTCGATACCGTTAGTTCGCGGTCCGAACAAACTGCCTCGCACCTTTGTTCCAACCTCTTCGGCGTCGCTGTCTCGATTCAGCGTTCGATCTTTGATCGTCACGTGTAGCGACCGAACCCAGGAGTTCCATGGAAAATCTCTCGAGACGATCCCTCGTCTTCAGCGCGGCGGCCGCAGTGGCGGCAGCCGCCCTCAAACCCCTCCGCAGCCAATCCCCGGCCGCCCATTCTCCGTTTCGGATTGCCGTCATCAATGACGAAATCTCCCAGGATTTCGACCACGTCTGCTCGGTCGTCTCCCGAGAGTTCGGCCTGCAATGGATCGAGCTTCGCTCCATGTGGGGCAAGAACACGATGGACCTGAGCGACGCCGAAATTGCTGAAGCGAAAAAGATCCTGAGCAAATACCAGCTCCAGGTCACCGACATCGCCAGTCCCCTTTTCAAAACCGATTGGCCCGGCGCGCCCCGCTCTCCCTACGGCTCCAAAGGCGACATGCACGGAGCCGTGGAGATTGCATTCAAACATCAAGACGAGGTGCTGGAGCGCTCCATTGCGCTCGCGCGCCAGTTCAACACCGGCAAGGTGCGCTGCTTCGATTTCTGGCGGCTGGACGACCCCGCCCCCTTTCGCGCGGCGATCGATGAGAAGCTTCGCTCCGCCGCCGAAATCGCCGGAAAACAGAAGATCGAGCTGGTTCTTGAGAATGAATTCGAATGCAACACGGCTACCGGGCGCGAAGCTGCAAGGACGCTGAACGCCATCCAGTCTCCCCACCTTTCGCTCAACTGGGACCCCGGCAACGCGGTCATGCGCGGCGAACTCGACGCCTTCCCTGCTGGATGGGAGGCACTCCCAAAGAATCGTATCCACCACTGCCATGTGAAGAGTGCCATAAAAAACGCAGACGGGAAGATCGAATGGGCTCCGGTTGGTGCCGGGTATGTCGATTGGACCGCCCAGTTTCGGGCTCTCCGCCAAATTGGCTACCACGACGCCGTCAGCCTCGAAACCCACTGGCACGGCGCTGCAACTCCCGAAGAGTCGACCCGTGTCAGCTGGACCGGCATGAAGAAAGCTCTTCAGGATTCCGGCTCTCTCTAATTCGCAATCGATTCACTTCCTCACCTCGCACCCTTGGAGCCAACTTGCCAACACGACGGGAATTCATCGACTCTCTGGCAATCGGAGCAGCAGGCATGGCGGTTGCCTCCACTGCAAAAAGCTATGCGCAGATCCTCGGCGCCAACGACCGTCTCAACTTCGCGGTCATCGGGCTCAACGGAAGAGCCTATGCTCACTTGTCTTCCCTGAAAGCCAACAAGAAGTCCGCACGGATCTCGCATGTCTGCGACGTGGACTCCAATATCCTGACGAAATTCGCCAATGCGACTGAACGCGAGATGGGCGAGAGACCGGCGACCGATAGAGACTTTCGTTCCATCCTTCAACTCAAGGAAGTCGACGCCATCACCATTGCCACGCCCGACCATTGGCACGCCCCCATGGCCATCGCCGGTTTGCAGGCCGGCAAGCATGTCTATGTCGAAAAGCCCTGCAGCCACAATCCGGCCGAAGGAGCCATGCTGGTCGAGGCGCAGAAGAAGTACGGCAAGCAGGTGCAAATGGGCACGCAACAACGTTCGTCGCCCCATACCATCGAGGTGGTCGACAAGATCGCCAACGGACTCATCGGGCGCGCCTACTACGCCAAGGCCTGGTACAGCAATACCCGCAAATCCATCGGCGTCGGCAAGCAGGCACCTGTTCCCGCTGCTCTCGACTGGGACCTGTGGCAAGGGCCGGCCCCACGCCAGCCCTATACGGACAACGTCCAACCCTACAACTGGCATTGGTTCAAGACGTGGGGAACCGGCGAATCGCTGAACAACGGAACCCACGAGGTCGACGTCTGCCGATGGGCTCTGGCGGTGGACTTTCCCGAGCGCGTTTCTTCGTCGGGAGGGCGATACCACTTCAAAGATGATTGGCAGTTCTATGACACCCTGCTCACCAACTTCACCTACCCCGACAAGCTCATCGATTGGGAAGGTAAATGCTGCCAGGGCATGAAATTCTACGGGCGCGATCGAGGTTCCTGCATCCTGGGAACCACCGGATCGGTCATCGTCGATCGCGGCGGCTACGAGGTCTACGATCTGAAAGGAAACAAATCCTCTGAGGTCAAAGCCGGGCAGGCAGCCGATTCGTCTGACACCCTTGGACGCGATTCCATGACCGACCTTCATTTCGCCAACTTCATCGCCGCCGTCCGAAAGGGTGAAAAGCTCAACGCGCCCATAGCGGTGGGCAACGTGGCCGTCACCATGCTCCAACTCTCCAATGTTTCATGGGAGGTCAATCGAACTCTCGCGCTCGATCGAGCCGATGGCAAAATCCTGAATGATCCTGCGGCAATGAAGTTATGGGGCCGTGACTATGAACATGGCTGGGCGCCTCATCTGTGAACCCTGCAAGAGCGCGTCCTGGCTTGCGCTCGCTCCGGTAACGGTGTCAACCAGGTTCGAGGATTTTTTATGATGAAAACGTTGGTTTCTCGTCGCGGGTTTGTTCAATCCAGCGCATTGCTCGCAGCCTATTGCGCAGTACCCCGGGACGCCTCAGCTCTGAGCCAGCCTGCCCAGGCAAGCGGCAAGCCATCCCCGATCCACCTGGGTATCGCCACCTACACGTTTCGGAACTTTGCGCGTGCCCAGATGATCGCCGACCTGAAGCAACTCGGAGTGACTCAGATCAACTGCAAAGACGTGAAAGATCACCTTCCCATGGGCCCCACGGAAGAAGCGAAAGCTGTAGCCGATTACGCTGCCGCCGGCATCACTCCCCACGCCGCCGGCGCCATTTACTTCCCAAAAGATGAAGACGAAGATATCCGCAGTAAGTTCGAGTACTGCAAGCGCGCCAATATCCCCGTCATCGTGGCCGGTGATCCAACTCCGGAAACGCTGCCCCGCGTGGAGAGATTCGTCAAGCAGTACGACATTCGCATCGCGATTCACAATCACGGACCGGAGGACAAGGTTTGGCCCTCCCCTCTCGACGTGTACAAACTCGTAAAGAACCTGGATCCTCGAATCGGATGTTGCATCGACGTCGGCCACACCGTCCGTGCCGGCACAGATGTGGTCCAGGCCATCCACGAAATCGGCCCGCGCCTCTTCAACATGCATGTGAAGGACTTGACGGATTTCCAAAGCAAGGAAAGCCAGGTGGCCGTGGGCCGAGGCCTCATGCCCATTCGCGAAATATTCGAAGCACTCATCAAGATCGACTACAAAGGCTACGTCGATCTCGAATACGAGGTGCACGGCGATGATCCCATGCCGGGCGTCACCGAATCCCTTGCGTACATGCGTGGTGTCCTTGCCGGCATGGGATACCGCGCCTGACACAGAACGAATCTGCCCAGTAACTCCCGGGGATGAAGACATGCTGATTCACGAAGACCGCTTGTTCCCAGCCGAGCCCGAGACCCGCGCGGTGGCCCGGGCGCTCTACCAGAGCGTCAAGGATCTGCCCATCGTGAGCCCTCATGGGCACACCCAGGCAGCATGGTTCGCAAAGAACGAAGCATTCCCTGACCCCGCCACACTCTTCGTACAACCCGATCATTATGTCTACCGCATGCTCTACAGCCAGGGAGTTTCGCTAGAAGATCTCGAGATTGGGCGCCTGGCAATCGAAAACCCGCGCAAAGTGTGGCGCATCTTTGCAAGTCATTACTACCTGTTTCGCGGAACACCTACACGCATGTGGCTTGACTTTGCTTTCCATCAACTCTTCGGAATGAAGGAGCGCCTCTCCGGGGCCACCGCAGACCTTTACTTCGACACCCTCTCGGAAAAGCTGCGCACTCCGGAGTTCTTGCCGCGCGCGCTTTTCGAGCGCTTCCATCTTGAAGTCATGGCGACCACCGATTCCCCTCTCGACTCCCTCGCCGACCACCAGGCAATCCGTGATTCCAACTGGAAAGCCCGCATCCTGCCCACATTTCGCCCCGACCCGGTCGTCGACCCTGAATTCGCCGGATTCGCAGCGAATATCGAAAAACTCGGCGAGCAGACGGGTGAGAATACCTCCACTTGGGCCGGCTACCTTGCTGCGCTGCGCAGCGCGCGTGCCCGCTTTCGCTCACTTGGTTGCACGGCCACCGATCATGGCCACCCCACGCCCCAAACCGCCGACCTCTCCCCGGAGCAGGCACGAGACCTCTTCGACTCTGTGCGAAGGGGTGACGCCAACAGCCGTCAACAGGAGCTGTTTCGCGCCCAGATGCTTACCGAAATGGCCCTGATGAGTCTGGAAGACGGTCTGGTCATGCAAATCCATCCCGGCAGCCTTCGAAACCATAATCGCGCCCTCTACGAGCGCTATGGCCGCGACATCGGCGCTGACATCCCCCAACCCACAAACTATGTTCAATCGCTGCGCCCGCTTCTTGATCGAGTGGGAAATGAGCCGAACCTCACGATCGTCCTCTTCACGCTCGATGAGTCAACCTATAGCCGCGAACTTGCCCCTCTTGCGGGCCACTATCCTTGTCTGCGGCTTGGCCCTCCCTGGTGGTTCCATGACAGTCCCGAGGGCATGCTTCGCTTCCGTCAACACGCAACCGAGACAGCAGGGTTCTACAACACGGTCGGCTTCAATGACGATACGCGTGCCTTTCTCTCCATCCCCGCCCGCCACGACGTAGCTCGGCGTGTGGATTGCTCCTATCTCGCCAAGCTGGTTGTGGAACACAGGCTGGTCGAAGACGAAGCCTTCAACGTGGCCCGTGCTCTCACCTACGACCTCGTCAAGAAGACTTACCGGTTCTGAGGAGAGATTGATGCTCACTGCTAAACCGCGCCTCGCTCTCATCGAAAAGGAACCATCCGGCGGTGCGCGCCTGGGCCGGGTGCGATGGACGATCTGCGCCATGCTCTTCATTGCAACCTCCATCAACTACATGGATCGCCAGGTCATCTCGATCCTTAAGCCGACGTTGATGAAGCCAGTGGCCGAGCATGGAATCGGCATGACTGAGGTCAATTACGGCTTCATTGTCGGCGCCTTCACGCTCGCATATGCCATCGGCCTTCTCGTCGCAGGCAGATTTGTTGACAAGGTCGGCACGCGCATTGGCTATATCGTCATCATGGCGGTCTGGAGCCTCTCCGCCATGGGGCACGCACTTGCGAACTCAGTCCTCGAGTTCGGAATTGCGCGCTTTTGCCTCGGCCTCGGTGAATCAGGAAACTTTCCTGCGGCCATCAAGACGGTCGCGGAATGGTTTCCGCAAAGCGAGCGTTCGCTCGCCACTGGCATCTTCAACTCCGGAACCAACCTCGGCGCGATTCTCGCCCCGCTCCTCGTTCCATGGATCACGATTCGTTACGGATGGCATGTAGCCTTCCTCGCTACTGGAGCCTTCAGTGCATTGTGGATCGTTTTCTGGTTTCGAAAATACAGAAAGCCTGCCGACCACCCCACTCTCACCGGCGCGGAGCTGCGCCACATCTACCGTGAAGCGGCTGCGCAGATGGGACCCTCGACTCCCTGGCTGAAACTGCTTCGGCTACGCCAAACATGGGCCTATGCCACGGCCAAGTTCTTTACCGACCCCATCTGGTGGTTCTACCTTTACTGGCTTCCCTCCTTTTTTGCCAAAAACTTCCATCTCGATTTGCTGCATCTCGGCATGCCCTTGATCGTTGTTTACAACGCTTCGGCAGTGGGCAGCATTGCCGGCGGATGGTTGCCCGCTCCCTTTCGACGTCTAGGACTCTCACCGACGAACGCGAGGCTGAGCGCCATGCTTCTCTGTGCATGCCTGGTTGTCCCTGTCTTCCTCATCAACTATCTTCACTCCGAGTGGGCGGCGATCGCCTTGTTGAGCCTGGCTGCAGGCGCGCATCAGGGCTGGTCGGCTAATCTCATGACCACTTCGTCGGATATGTTCCCGCGTGCCTCGGTCGGCTCCGTCTCTGGAATCGGTGGCATGGCCGGATCGGTCGGCGGTTTCCTGCTCGCTACTTCCGCCGGCTATATCTTGAAGATCACAGACAGTTATGCCAGTCTCTTCGCACTCGCTGCCAGCGCCTATTTGGTGGCATTGCTCATCATGTGCATTCTGGCTCCCGGATTGAAGAAGGTTGAGTCCGTCGCATGAGCCTCTATTGCGCAGTGGGAAGCATCGATACCGATCTGGCGCCGGACCAACTCAAGCAATTGCTGGAAGAGGCTCTTGCCCGCATTGGGCCGCGCTACTCCGTGCTTGCCGTGCCACCGGACATGAGCCGCGAGCATTCCCGCGCTGGCGACTTAACGCGATATGCCTCGCAGTACCTGGGTGACAAGTTGAAGGCCGTCCTCCCGGCCCTGGGAACGCACACCCCCATGCGGCACGAACAACTTACCCGCATGTTTGGCGACACGCCCCAGCACCTGTTTCACGTGCATAACTGGAGGACTGGCATTGAAACGCTCGGCGAAGTTCCAGCAGACTTCATTCGCGAGCAATCCGAAGGAAAGCTGAACTATCCATGGCCCGCACAGGTCAATCGGCTCATCTCAGGCGGCGATTTCGATCTTATCCTCTCCATCGGCCAGGTTGTACCCCACGAAGTCATCGGGATGGCAAACTATACCAAGAACATCCTCATCGGCACGGGTGGCCGTGAGGGGATCAATCGCAGCCACTATCTCGGCGCGGTCTACGGGATGGAGCGCATCATGGGGCGAGCCGAGAATCCAGTCCGCTCCGTCCTTAACTACGCCGCGGAGCATTTTCTGGGCCATCTGCCCATCGTGTACGTCCTCACCGTAGTTGGACAGAGAGCAGCCGGCGGTCTTGCCGTTCGCGGATTGTTCATCGGCAACGACTCGGAATGCTTTCATCGCGCCTCTGAACTCAGTTTGAAGGTGAACTTCGAAATCGTCGACGAGCCGATTCGGAAAGCGGTCGTCTATCTCGATCCCCACGAATTCCACTCCACATGGATTGGCAACAAGGCCGTCTATCGCACCCGCATGGCTTTGGCCGATGGGGCCGAACTGATCGTTCTTGCCCCCGGTGTCAAGGAATTCGGCGAAGACAAAACGATCGACTGCCTCATTCGCAAATACGGATATCGGGGAACGCCCGCCACGCTCGAAGCCGTAAAGGCAAATCCCGAGCTAGCCGCCGACCTTGGCGCCGCTGCCCATCTCATTCACGGATCCTCAGAGGGGCGCTTCAAGATCACCTGGTGCCCCGGTCATCTTAGCCGGAAGGAGATCGAATCGGTAGGCTTCGATTATGGCGATTTGGACGGAATGCTGGCACGCTATAACCCCACTGAGCTCACTCTCGGCAATAACTCCGTTGACGGAGAAACAGTCTTCTTCATCAGCAATCCGGGCCTTGGCCTTTGGGCCCATCCATCCCGGCTTGGAAAGGTAAATGAATGAGCTCGGCTTTATTTAGCCTCGATAACAAAGTTGCAGTCGTGACCGGAGGGACGTCAGGCATCGGCCGCGCTCTCTCCCTGGGACTCGCGGATGCAGGCGCCCACGTCATCGCCACCGCTCGCCGGCAACAGCAAGTGGAAGATACCGCGCTTGCCATTGAAGCCAGAGGACGGCGAACCTTGCGCCTCCCATCGGATGTGGGCGATCGCAGTTCCCTCGAAGCCGTGCTTCAGGCCGTGCTCGGTCAGTTCGGCAAGGTCGACATCCTCATCAACTGTGCGGGAAGAATCAAGCGGACGCCGACCTTGACCATGCCCGAAGAAGAATGGTCGGCGATCCTCGATACCAACCTCACCGGTACACTGCGCTCCTGCCAAGTGTTCGGCCGCCCCATGCTGGAGCGGCGATACGGCCGCATCGTCAATACCACTTCGCTGAACAGCTTCGTGGCCTTGAGCGAAGTCGCAGCCTACGCCGCCAGCAAATCGGCCGTCACATCGCTCACCCGATCACTCGCCGTTGAGTGGTCGAAGCAGGGCGTGACCGTCAATGCCATTGCTCCCGGAGTCTTCCGCACCGAGCTCAATGCCCAGTTGCTGGATAGCACGCCACGCGGACAGGAACTCCTGTTGCGCACGCCCATGGGACGATTCGGAAAGACCGAAGAGCTGGTGGGAGCCGCCATCTATCTAGCTTCGGACGCTTCGTCGTTCGTCACTGGTCAGACTCTGGTGGTGGACGGCGGATTCCTGGCAAGCGGCGTCAACCAATAACGATTTGTGCATATCTTAAGGCCACGAAATCAAGCGGCCTGAGAAGGAAACGAAATGACATCGAGCCCCAAACTGCTCTTCGCGCTCCCGGTGTTACTCGGGATCTGTTCGGGCGGCAACTCTCTTCTCGCGCAATCGAAGAATCTGCCGTCGATCGACCCTTCGACTTTGCCTCGCATAGCAACCGTCGACGAGCGCTTTCAGTCGTACAACATTGAAATGGTCGAAGTCACCGGCGGACGCTTTTGGAAACCCTACGCCAGCAAGGCTGATGCAAGTGCCGCAGCGCAACCAACCGGAAACCAGCCCGCGGTAATGGACCCGTCTCTCTACGAATATCGTCCGCCGATTGACCTTTCCAATCCGCGCCTGCGCACGCTCGCCGCTGCCCTCGGTCCTGCATACTTGCGTGTAAGTGGGACCTGGGCCAATACGACCTACTTCCAGAACTCGAACGATCCAGCCCCCGTAACTCCACCCAAGGGCTTCAACGGCGTTCTGACCCGCGCCCAGTGGAAGGGGGTTGTCGATTTCTCCCATGCTGCAAACGCCTCTCTCGTCACTTCGTTCGCCATCAGTCCCGGTGCGCGGGATGCCAGCGGCGCCTGGATGCAGGACGAAGCCAGCCAGTGGGTGAGCTATACGCAGTCGATCGGTGGCCATATCGCAGCCGCCGAATTTATGAACGAGCCCAACATCGCAGCCATCGGCGGCGCACCGAAGGGTTATGACGCCGCGGCTTATGCGCGGGATATCAAGGCGTTTCGCGCATTCGCCAAGACGGCTCTGCCGGACCTGATCTTCCTCGGCCCCGGAGCCGCCGGCGAAGGCACCCTCATGACTCCATCCTCCATCGGAACCATCTCGAGCGCCGACCTGCTGACTGCCGCCGGCCCAGCCTTTGATGCGGTCTCCTATCACTCCTACGGCGCTGTGTCCAGTCGCTGCAAAATCTTTGGCGCTTCGGCAACAACATCCGCTCAAGCTGCGCTCTCCGATGAGTGGCTCGCTCGGTCTGGGCGCATCGAAGAATTCTATGCCGGCATCCGCGACCGTTTCGAGCCGGGTAAGCCTCTCTGGAATACGGAAACAGCCCAGGCAGCCTGCGGCGGAGATCGCTGGGCTTCGACCTTTCTTGACACCTTTCGCTATGTGAACCAACTGGGCCTGCTCGCCAAGCGGGGCGTCCAGGTCAATATGCACAACACCCTCGCCGCCAGCGATTACGGCCTGCTGGACGAGAAGACTTACGCGCCACGTCCTGACTATTGGGCAGCCCTCCTTTGGCACAAGCTGATGGGTCCTGTCGTCCTCGACGTAGCGGCGCCTGGTGCCTCAGGCCTGCACATTTATGCACACTGCCTGCGCAGTTCTCCGGGAGGAGCATCACTGCTGGTGATCAATGCAAGCCGCGACGAAACGGTCTCTCTGCAAATTCCAAGCGCGTCGCAACGATATACATTGAGCGCTCACGACCTTGAGGCGACGACTCTCCAGTTGAATGGGGTAGAGTTGCAACTTGCGGAGGGCGATAAGTTGCCAGGGTTTGATGGCGAGCCAACCAAGCCTGGTCAGCTCACTTTCTCGCCCGCGACCCTCACATTTCTCTCAATTCCGAAAGCACACAATACAAACTGCAAGTAACTCAATGACATTCTTCTGCGCCATTTTCTGGACCCCACCATCATCGACTGCGGGACCACAACGATTTGAATGTGCATTCGGGGCATAGCTGATTCGGTACAAACCATGCCAAACAGTTCGAAAATCCGATCTCGCTCTGGGCCTTCGCGCTTCTCATTTGCGAATAGGATGGGCGCGTCCAATAAGATCCCCCGTCAAATCAATCGCAACCTCATCTTCAACCAGATCCGCGCACGACAGCCCATCTCCCGGGCCGATCTGGCCCGTGCCTCGGGCTTGCAAAGAAGCACCGTTTCGTTGATCGTCGAGGAACTACTTGCCGACCGTTGGATCGTGGAGGGCTCGATGGGTCGTCTTCCTCGTGGACGTAGGCCCACCTTCCTCAACGTCAATAGCCAGCGAGGTGTGCTCGCCCTCGACATTCATCCATTGCAGACCACACTGGCCGTCACCGACGTGGGCGGAAAGATCATATCGCAGCAAAGGATCTCTCTCCCGAGCGACCCGCAAAAGGTGATTGCAGCCATCGTGCTGGCCATCCAGCAATTGATCGCATCGCATCACGATCGATCGTTCGATGGCATCGGCATTTGCCTTCCTGGGCGACTCGATCTGCCTCATGCCAAGTCCCCGTCGAGGGGAAGCCGGACCGGCAGGCCCATCTTTGCTCCTAACATTCATTGGCCCATTACCGAAATCACTGCAGCAGTTGAAAAAGCCACGGGCCTTCCCGTCGTCGCCGACAATGTCGCAAACGCGTGCGCCTTATCCGAGGTGTGGTTTGGAGATAGCGACGCCGTGCGCGATCTTGTTGTTGTGAATGTCTCGGAGGGTTTAGGGACGGGCATCTTTGCCAATGGCCGCATGGTCCGCGGCGAAGGCGGGGCTGCCGGAGAATTCGGCCATGTCCAGATGGACCCAGGTGGTTTGCCATGCGCCTGCGGAAGCAATGGGTGCTGGGAAACTCTGGCGGCCAACCCCGCTGGGATGCGCTACTACGCCGAACTCACGGGAAAGCCGTCGCCTCCTTTTGAAGAGGTCCTTAACCTGTTCGAATCTGGATCGTCGCATGCCCAAGAAGCACTGGAACGGATGGCCAAAGAACTTGGACGGGGCATGCACATGATTGCATGCGCACTCGCGCCATCTGAAATCGTCGTCATCGGAGACGTCACGGCCAGCTGGGAACGGCTGGGGCCAGTCATTGAAACCGAACTGCGGAGAAATCCGCTCATCAACGTGCCTCGTCTTCGTCCCGGACTGGAAGCCACCACGGCACGTCTGCGAAGTGCCGTGGCATTGATCATGCAGGGCGCGCCCGTGTAAGCCTAGCCTCTGAACCGAACAGGCTCGTCACAAGCCAGCGTATTGTTCCCAAGAAAGGCGGATACATCCAATGCGAATTTGCTTCCTCCTCAAGGTCAAAAAGGATCGGCTCGACGAATACAAGCAACGCCACGCCAATGTGTGGCCGGAAATGCTCGATGCACTCCGCAATACCGGTTGGCATAATTACTCTCTGTTCCTTCAATCGGACGGCTTACTCGTAGGCTACCTGGAAACAGATAACTTCGAAAAGGCATGTGAAGGGATGAAGAATCATCCCATCAATGCACGATGGCAATCCGAAATGTCCTCCTTCTTCGAAGCCCTCGACGGCGCTGCTCCCGACGATCGAATCATCCCTCTTCAAGAAGTTTTCCACTTGGATTGAACCGTCCCGAAAGACGAATCTTTGTCTGGACTGGAAGTGCGCGGATACTCGATGATCACCGCGTCCATCCATGGACAGAATGAATCCCGCCGTCTCCCCGAAAGTCATTACGATTTACGGGTTACAAGCGAAGAATAGGATTGCCTCATGATTCAACTCGATAAATTCTCCATCGGCGTGGGCGATCGTTTCGGCCACCAGGCCCTGGCCCAACTGCATGCCTGCGCCCTAGCCGGCCAATCGGGCTTGAACGTGATCCCCGTTTGGAACAAATCGAATCGCGAGCACACCATCATTGGCTCAGAGCCAATATCGGTTCGAGCCGCGGCAGACCGTGCTGTCAAAGAAGCGGGATGGCGACTGCCCTACTTCTGCGATGCGGACCACATCAACCTATCATCCGTCGACCGATTCATCGACGCCTGCGACTTTTACACAATCGATGTGGCCGACTTCATCGGCCGGCCGGCCGAACCTTCATCCATCGATCGCTTTGTTGCCAACCATCCGGAGCTCATTGGCTCCATCACCCTCGACATTCTGAGCAAAGAGGTTGAAATCCGCGCAGAGCTTCTTCTGGAAACGGCGGCCAAATTCCTTTTTGCCATCCAGCAAGCTGGCGCCATCTATCGGCACATCGTCAGTTGTAAGGGCGAAGGCGCTTTCATTGCCGAGATATCCATGGATGAAACGGATGCTGCGCAAACCCCTGCGGAGTTACTCATCATCCTGGCGGCGATTGCAGATGAGCGGATACCCATTCAAACCATCGCACCGAAGTTTAGCGGCCGCTTTAACAAGGGGGTGGACTATGTTGGCGACGTGCGTCGGTTCTCCGAGGAGATCGAGCTTGACATCGCTGCCATCCAGCTCGCCGTGCGCAATTACGGCCTCCCCCCGAACTTGAAACTGAGTATTCACTCCGGAAGCGACAAGTTTTCCATCTACCCCGCGCTTCATGCGGCCATGAACACATTCAACACGGGGATTCATCTCAAGACCGCGGGGACAACCTGGCTTGAAGAAATCATCGGGCTTGCCGAAGCAGGAGGCGATGGGTTGGCGCTCGCCAGGGAGATCTATGCGCAGGCCTTTTCCCACGCCGCCGAGCTCTGCGCTCCCTATGCAACGGTGATTGACATCGACTCCAAACAACTCCCATCCCCTGCGGATGTCGCCCAATGGTCGTCCGACCGGTTCACCTCCGCCCTTCGGCACAACTCGAACCACGCAGGCTACAATCCCAGCTTTCGCCAGTTGCTGCACGTCGGCTTCAAGGTTGCCGCCAAGCTGGGGAAACGCTACACCGATCTGCTCGACGTTCATCGCGATGTGATCTCCCGGAACGTGACCGAGAATCTCTTCGACCGGCACATTGCTCCCGTATTTCTTGGGACGATACCCACGTAGATCCCGCAATCACTGGCAAAAGTAATTTCTTCATAGGTCCATCCGGAGCCCATGCCCGCAGACCAACACCCCGTCCATATCATCGGCTCCGGCCCGAACGGCTTGATCGCGGCCATCACGATGGCAGAAGCGGGCCACTCCGTGTCTGTCCATGAGGCGAAGCAAGGAGCAGGCGGTGCGGTTCGCACCATGGAATTGAACCTGCCCGGCTTCCGCCACGATTTTGGCGCGGCCGTTCACCCCATGGCGCTCAGCTCTCCGGTCTTTCGCTCCCTGCCCCTCGAGCGATACGGGCTTCAATGGATTCATGGCTCTGCTCCTCTGGCCCACCCCTTCGAGGACGGCACTGCATTGTTGTTGCTGCAAAACCTTGACGAGCAAGTGCGCGCGCTCGAAGAAGATGGGCTCGCCTGGAAGAGACTCTTTGATCCCCTCGTGCGCCATTGGCCGGAGTTTGTTCAAGACGCCCTTGGCCCCATCCTGCGCATCCCGAGCCATCCGTTGCGTATGGCGCATTTCGCCACACACGCATTCCAGCCGGCGGTCTCTCTCGCTCGTCATCGCTTTTCCAATCCTCGCACTCGTGCCCTATTTGCGGGCCTCGCCGCGCACTCCTTCCTCGCTCTCGACCAACCGCTCAGTGCGGCAGTCGGCCTGGTCATCGGAGCGGCCGCGCATGCGGTCGGCTGGCCCATCCCACGCACCGGATCGCAGGCAATTACGGATGCTCTCGTTGCCCATCTTTATGATTTAGGTGGCGAGCTTTTTACCGGAGCCCGTATCACTTCTCTCGATCCGCTGGAATTTCCTGACTCAACCATTCTGTGCGATGTTACGCCGCGACAATTGCTGGGGATCGCCGGCTCGCACCTCAGCCGCAGTTACCAAAAACGCTTGCGCCGATTCCACTACGGGCCGGGCGCTTTCAAGATTGACTACGCACTCTCACAACCCATTCCCTGGCGCGCTCCCGAGTGTAAGAGCGCCATCACGGTGCATGTCGGTGGTTCCTGGGAACAGATCGCTGAATCGGAATTCGCAGCCACCCACGGCATCGCCGCCGACAAGCCGTTTCTGATCGTGGTCCAGCCATCCCTTTTCGATCCCACCCGCGCCCCGCAAGGCAAGCACACGGGCTGGGTCTACTGCCATGTTCCGAACGGATCCGACGTGGACATGACCCATCGCATCGAAGACCAACTGGAGCGGTTTGCCCCGGGATTTCGCGACTGCGTTCTGGCCCGGAGCATCTCGTCGCCGGCTGTTTTGGAATCGATGAACGCCAACCTAGTGGGCGGCGATATCAACGGCGGCGAACTCTCGCTACGGCAGTTCTTCTTTCGTCCCGCTTGGGGCAACTACGCTACCGGGACACCGAACCTTTTTCTGTGCTCGGCCTCTACTCCGCCGGGCGGAGGGGTGCACGGTATGTGCGGATATCATGCTGCACAAATGGCACTGCGACATGCGCGAACTTAGCCGTGCGCTTGTCTTCCCATCCGCCGCAAACAGGACATTTTTCCGACCATTGATACGCATGTCGACCCTGCTCCATCAGGTATACTTCAACCGCCTGAGCGAGCCCCCATCTTTTGCGCCCGAACCAGCGCAGGCTCTAAATGACACCTGCCCTTGCCACGCTTTATGGCGACTCAAGTTCTCTTCTCCGCAGGAGTGACCTACATGTATCAACCCGAAGTGTATGCGATTGCCTTGGCCTTCATGATCTCGAGCATGCTCTGCTGGGGATCGTGGGCGAACACCGTGAAGCTCTGCCCGGGCTACCGCTTCCAGCTGTTTTACTGGGACTACGTCATAGGCCTGATCGCAGCCGCCCTTCTCTGGGGTCTAAGTTTGGGAAGCCTGGGCTCAACCGGCGCACCCTTCCTCTGGCAATGCACGCATGCCGGACTTCATCCCATCCTTCTTGCCGTCGCCGGCGGAGTCATCTTCAACGTCGCCAACCTGCTGCTGGTTGCTGCCATCGACATTGCAGGTCTCGCAGTGGCCTTTCCCGTCGGAATTGGGATCGCCCTCGTCGTGGGCGCAGCCAGTAGCTATATCCTCTCGCCGCAAGGCAATCCTGCACTGCTCTTTGGCGGCATTGCCCTCGTCGTCATTGCCATTGTGTTGGACGCCATTGCCTACCGGCTCCGCGAATCGAACCGCCCCATACTGAGCCGCCGCGGCATTCTCATCAGCCTGGTCGCCGGCATCCTCATGGGTTGCTTCTATCCGTTTGTGTCCAAGGCCATGACCGGTCCGTCTTCACCCGGCCCTTACGCAACCGTCTTCTTTTTTTCCATAGGCGTTGCGCTCTGCGCGCTTCCGGTCAATTACCTGCTCATGCGTCTTCCTCTGGATGGCCGTGAGCCAGCCGCGATGAGCGGTTATTGGCAAGCTCAGCACAGTTGGCACCTCTGGGGCATCGTCGGCGGCGCCATCTGGTGTACGGGCGCCATGCTGAACTTCGTCGCATCCCAGGCGCACCTGGTCGGACCGGCCGTCTCCTACTCCATTGGCCAGGGAGCCACCATGATCTCCGCTGCCTGGGGCGTCTTCGTCTGGAAGGAATTTGCGCAGGCGCCGCAACGCTCCAGGGCTTTTCTCACTTGGATGTTCGTCTTCTTCCTTTGTGGCCTTTCGGCCATTGCGGTGGCTCCCTTGTTTTAGCTGGTTGTACGCGGCCTTACGCAGGAGAATGGAAATGTCTCAGAAACCCGTCGTCGTTGTTGGAAGCATCAACACTGACCTTGTCGCCATCACCCGCAAGATTCCCGCCGTGGGCGAGACCGTGCTCGGCTCTGACTTTCAGGTCCATCCCGGCGGCAAGGGCGCGAATCAAGCTGTCGCCGTCGCACGGCTCGGCTATCCCGTCCGCATGATCGGCCGCCTTGGGAACGATTCTTTTGGCGGTCAACTGCGCAACTACCTGGAAAAGACCGGGGTCGATGTCACCGGGATCATGACTACGGAGGGAGTGTCGGGCGTTGCTGTCATCGTCGTCTCCGCAAAGGGTGAAAACAGCATTGTTGTCACCCCTGGCGCTAACGCAAAGCTCACACCGCAAGACCTTGATTCGAACATCGAGCAGATTCGCAGTGCCGGCATTGTCCTTGCCCAACTCGAAATCCCGATCGAGACAGTCGAACACCTGGCAGTCCTCTGCGAACGGGAAGGCGTGCCCCTGATACTCGATCCAGCACCCGCAGTCGAGCTTCCATCCAGCCTTTTGGAGCGCACCGGCTGGTTCACTCCCAATGAAACAGAAGCAGCCTTCTACCTCGACGATTCGCACGCCAAACCACCTTCTCAACCGGGCGAGATCGCCCGCATGCTTCTGTCAAAAGGCGTTTCCGGTGTCGTTCTTAAGCTGGGAGCAGGAGGCGTCTATCTCGCATCGCAAGGTCTTGCCGGCGAGGCCATCTCTGGCTTCCCTGTCAGAGCAATCGATACAACCGCTGCGGGCGATGCCTTCAACGGCGGGTTTGCCACTGGCCTCCTGCTTGGGAAAACCCCGTCGCAAAGTGCCCGCTTTGCCAACGCGGTTGCGGGCATCTCCGTCACCCGGATGGGCGCTCAATCTTCTATGCCAACCATGCAGGAAGTGAATGACTTCCTGCAACACTTCCAAGTGACGACTTAGAATCACGCACAAGTTGCTCTTCGAGACTCGAATCGACTCCAACCCAAAACCACAATCAAGTTTCGCAGAGAAGGAAACATGGCCAGAGAGGATCGAATGAACGCCGCGCACCAATCGTTTCGACGGATACTTGCCCCTTGTCTTGTTGGGCTTCTCCTGGCGATTCCCCTGTTCGCTCAAGATTCCTTCTACTATCCGAAAGAGCAACAGATTCCCGCTCCCGGGTGCTTTACAATTCGCGGCGCCTGGGAAGGCGGCTATGTTCCCTGCTCCCCCTCCGCTCATCGGGATTGGCTCGCCGACATTACTCATTGGCGCAACGAACGGCTGATCCGCATCGGCCTCGATCCGGCACGCTACCAAGCTCCTGCGCTCGAGTGGGCTCAGTCCAGTTTCATCCAGCCCCAGATGATGGTCCACGATCGCTACTTCTTCGATCCGGCAGCCGGAAACTACACGGTCGACCGTTATCTCGACGATCTCGACAAGCGCTATGGCGGCATTGATGCGGTCTTGATCTGGGCCACTTACCCCAACATGGGAATTGACGACCGCAATCAGCTGGACATGGTGCGGTCGATGCCCGGCGGCGTCGACGGAGTGCGCAAGGCTGTGGCCGGCTTTCATCGCCGCGGTGTGCGCGTCCTCTTCCCCATGATGATGTGGGACCAGGGCACCCGTAATCCAGATCACGCATGGCCGGACGAAATCGCTGCGTTGATGAAGGAAGTCGATGCGGACGGGATCAACGGCGACACCCAGGATGGCGTGCCGCTGGCCTTCTCCCTCGCGGCTGAGAAGCATGATCATCCCCTCGCCTTTGAGCCTGAGTCCAGCCCCAGCGACGAGGCGCTTGCCTGGAATGTTCTCAACTGGGGTCAGTATTCCTTTGAGTTTGTCCCCACGGTCGATCGATACCGGTGGCTTGAGCCGCGTCACCAGGTCAATATCCAGGGCCGCTGGAACCGCGACAAGACAAACGACCTGCAATTCGCCTTCTTCAACGGCGAAGGTTGGGAAAGCTGGGAGAATGTCTGGGGCATCTGGAATGGCATTACGCCACGCGACGCAGAGGCAACGCGCCGCGTCGCCACCATTGAACGCGCGATCGCGCCGTTTCTCGTCAGCAGAGACTGGGAGCCGTTCTATCCCATGCGCCGCTATGGCGTCTTCGCCAGCCGTTGGCCCTTGCGCGAGCAGACCGTCTGGACCATCGTCAACCGCAACGAATTCGACGTGAACGAGCGGCAGATGACCGTGCCCTTCAAAGACGGCATGCGATACTTCGATCTTTATCACGGTACCGAGCTCACGCCAGTTCGCGAGGGGGACCGCTCTATTCTTGAATTCAACATCGAAGCCCACGGCTATGGTGCCATCCTCGCCACCCAAATCCCAACGGATCAGCGCATCGGACAACTCATCGCGGCGATGAAGACCCTATCCGAAAAACCACTCGCGAGTTACTCGCACCAGTGGACTCCACTCCCGCAGAAGTTAGTCGAGATTCCCGCCACACATGCAAAGTCCGCCGCACCCGATGGCATGATCCGTATCGAAGCCGCTGATTTCGATTTCAGAGTAGAAGGCATCGAGATTGAAGGGACCGACGATGTAGGCGTCGATGTCCAGTATCCATGGGAGGACACGCCCCGGCGATTCCATGAGCACCAGATGCATCTGAAATCGTTCTTCATCGATCGGTTCCCAATCACCAATGAGCAATTCAAGTCCTTTCTCGAGGCCACGCACTATCGTCCTCAAGACGACCTCAACTTCCTCAAGGATTGGAAAGATGGCGCCTATCCCGAAGGCTCGGCCAAAAGGCCAGTGACGTGGGTCTCCCTCGAAGATGCGCGGGCCTACGCAAAGTGGGCCGGTAAGCGTCTCCCGCATGAATGGGAGTGGCAATATGTCGCACAAGGCAACGACAACCGCCTCTATCCTTGGGGAAACTGCGACTGGTCCTCGTCCGCGGCTACCGGCGGCGCTCCCACTGCCATTGAATCCGCCGGTGTATCTCCGCCGCCCGCGCCCGCAAATCCCGACGCGCAGACCGTCCGCTCCCCCATCTCACCTTGCATCTGGTTCGATGCCAAAGATGCTCCTGCCCCGATTGCCGACCGTGGCCGCGTGATGCAACAGGCCAACAATGTGGATGCCCATCCCAACGGAGCCAGCCCCTTCGGCGTCATGGATATGGTAGGCAATGTATGGCAATGGACGGATGAGTACGTCGATGAACATACCCGCGCTGCCATCGTGCGCGGCGGCAGCCACTACCGTCCTTTAGGCTCCATCTGGTACTTTCCCCAGGCCTATCGAAACAACCAGCATGGAAAGTTACTGCTGATGGCGCCGAGCTACGATCGTTCCGGAGCCCTCGGCTTCCGCTGCGTCGTGGACGCCGACTAAAACATCTTTGCTTTTGCGGTAGACTCGTGCCCCATCCTTTCCGCTTTTTCCTCCGGAAAGGGTGGGAAACCCATGAATTCCACGTCTACACCATTTCGGAAACTTCCCTAGCCGCGGAACCCTTCCTGCGATCCGCTCCTGCTGGATCCTCATCTTCGTTTCCCTTTCGCTATCAAAGCAGCTCGCTAAGGGATACATTTTGCAGGGGCCAGGTCAGACGCTATTCCCATGGACCTCGCGCTGGAGGAGTTGCGGGACGCTATGGAATCCGGCAAGGAGGCCAATCCCTTCCTAAAGGGATCGAATCTGCGCGAGCCCATCTTCCATGGCGCAGAATCAACGCATCCTTTCCAGTTCCGGGCCGGTTCTGTTCTGAAATGCCAGCACGATAACCCATGGCTAGAGTCCGTCTGAGTAACGTACGCCGGAAGGAAGCTCGGTTCACTTGGCTCTCTGGCAAGCAAGACCAAGGCCCATCTTTCCGTTCTGAGCAATTCTGTCCATCCATCCTCATCAGCCCGCTTCATACTTCTTTCAGTCGCGGCGATGCGGTCCGGGGTCCATCCTCCAGGACATACCAGGCATCTCGCAGAGGAGGATGTAATGCAATCTCAATTCAGCGGAATGTTCTCTCAAGTAACCAGCACCCAACTCTTCGTCGCTGTGTGTGTGCTCGTCGTCGTTGGCATCGCGGTTTCCGCGTTCATCGCACTTCGCAGAAGCCGCACCCGCAAACTCCGCAATCGATTCGGCTCCGAATACGATCGCGCCGTCGTCACCCACGGCTCCTCTCGCCAGGCTGAGGCCAAACTGGCTGATCGAGAAAGCCGGGTTGAGGCCCTTGATATCCGGGAACTCGGGGCTACCGAGCGGGATCGCTTTATCACCGAGTGGCACTCTGTCCAATCTCGCTTCGTCGATTATCCCAAGCCCGCCGTGGCTGAAGCTGACGAACTAGTCAACGCCCTCCTTGAGGCTCGCGGCTATCCCCGCGCCAGCTTCGAGCAGCGCGCCGCCGATGTCTCTGTCAATTACCCGCGAGTCATGGATAAATACCGCCTGGCGCACGCGATCACCGCACGCACCGGAGGCAGCGCCGCCGCTACCGAAGAACTCCGTAGCGCAATGATTCAATACCGTTCCATCTTCGACGAATTGGTAATGGTCCAGCTCAGGGGGCCCCGCAAATCGAGAACCGCCGCATAACTCTGCGCGAGCAAACTCCCGGTCGCCCTCGAATCGACAATGGTTCAATCATCGCCGGTGACGACCTGCAGGGATCCCCCCGCAACGAACACCAAACTCCGAAGGATTGCGGATTTTTGGCTGGCAGTTCACTTTGGTGACTTTTCGATGGAGCCTGCGGTTAGTTCGTTCACAAGTGCGGACACATTCGGGGTCCACTTTTCTCAAGCCAGAGGTGCAGCGATACATGCGCCGAAGAAAGAGTGCTCGAAATGATTCAGCTGAGTCTTTGGTCTTCAGCAATTGCCGAACTGTTTGCGACTCTGGCATTGGGTTCTGGGGGAATTTCGGGTTACCTTTCTCCAACCCAGGATGTGATTAACACCGGATGGCTTTCGGAGCAAATTGAGTCCGCGATGCATTCGCTGTTGTTCGGGAGCCGTTCAGGGGTTGACCGTCGGCGGCCCTAGCAGGGCAGCTCAGCAAGCACTTCACGTCAGCCATTCGAAGTACGATGAGCGCAAACTCCCACGTGAACCGTTCCCTGAGCCGCCTTCACGATTGCCTTCTCCTGATCCGAATTGCGCAAGCCTTCCTCAATTCGCAGCCGCGCCTCCGCCAGCATTGGCCTACGTTCGGTACCTGCACCGGCACTCTATTTCGCCGGCACCGATTGACCTGAAAGAACTGCTATGGCCGTAGCGATGCACTGCAGGGCAATCTCGATGTCCTTCCGCTGGGTGCCGAGTTTCTGCTCTTCGATGGCCATTCCGGCGAGTGTGGTTTCAAGTTCTGCCTTCTGGGCAATGAGGAATCCAAGAACGGCGATGCGAAGTGGGGCATGGAATTCCCCCTTGAGCTTCCGCCAGCAAATGCGCGCCGGTACGGTCTCTACGGACG
>Ga0302140_10003133_pt1 | contig 21281 bp, 23 predicted proteins | sample I_Bog_E1_1_FD_202095 | JGI IMG/M metagenome (GOLD analysis project Ga0302140, IMG submission 202095) | Peat permafrost microbial communities from Stordalen Mire near Abisko, Sweden - I_Bog_E1_1 | ecosystem: Environmental > Terrestrial > Soil > Wetlands > Peat | place: Sweden: Abisko, Stordalen... | reverse complement strand
AGGAGCTCACGAAGTCGGCAGCTACTGCTGGATACCAGCTTAAGTCAGATTATAGTGACAATTTTTTGACATAGAGTGTTATAGTTTTGGGAGTGTCAGGATATTGCAGCATTGTTCTGACATGGGGGTAACCATTGCCAAATCACCTATCCAGCATCCCAGCTGCTATCCGGGACCGCGTCTCCGTCCCGGCGAAGCCGCACGTCTGGACCCCGGACGACTTTGCCGACCTTGGGCCGCGTACCGCCGTCGATCAGGCCCTCCACCGTCTGGTTGCGTCGAAGCACCTTCGGCGGATCGCCCGCGGCCTCTACGACACCCCTCAACCCAACCGTCTCACTGGCAAGTCTACCCATCCCGATCCGCGCGACGTGATCGACGCACTGGCCCGGAAAGGCAATGTCCGGGTAGTAGTCGACGGCATCACCGCCGCCAATGACCTTGGCCTCACCGACGCCGTTCCGGCCCGGATCACAGTGCTGACCGATGGGCGCCTGCGGCCGATAACACTCGGTAAGTTGACTCTCGACTTCAAGCACGCCGCGCCCAGCCGCCTCTACTGGGCTGGCCGTTCTGCCATGCGGTTTGTCCAGGCGCTCTATTGGCTGCGCGACATGCTTCCCTCCGATGATGGGCGCATCCTGAAGCGCCTTGTCGCAATCCTCAAAGACCCTGATCATGGGCAGGCCATTCAGCATGATCTACGCAGCGGTTTGTCAACCCTCCCGGACTGGATGCGCGTGATCGTGCGCGACCTGTTCCAACGTGCAAATGAAAATAAGAAGTCAAAGGCTTCCCGATCCGCGAAGGCAGTAGCACGAGGAACTGCTCCAGGGATCGGGAGCATCGCGAGAACCAAGAGAAGCAGATGACCGAAGCCTTTCACGCCGTTCTGGCGGCCAGCGAACGGGAGCGCCAAGACCTGTTTATCGGAACCGGCAACCGGCTTGGTACCGCCGAGCAGAATATCGAAAAGGATTTCTGGGTTTGCTGGACGCTCGATGCGCTCTTCAATGAACTGGACGCGGGTGGCCCACGCCTGCTCTTCAAAGGGGGCACCTCGCTCTCGAAGGGTTACGGTCTGATTGAAAGGTTTTCCGAAGACATCGATATCACCGTCTTCCGGGAGGACATTGGCCAGGCGGCGACTGTGCAGGAGCTTGAAGCTCTAAGTGGAAAGAAACGCACAGCCCGTCTGGACGCGATCAAGACAGCGTGCCAGGAATACATTCACGGCCCGATGTTGGAGCAGATTTCAGACCTTTTGCAGCGAGCGCTCAAGACAGCAAATCTGAGTGCCAATCGGGCGCGTGTCGAAGCAGACCCGGATGATCCGGACCGTCAAAGCTTGCTGCTCTGGTATCCCACGGCGACCGCAGAGGGAAATGCCTACATCCGCCGCGCCATCAAGATCGAGTCGGGCGCGAAATCTGCGCTCGATCCGAATTCTCCATTGACTATCCGGCCCTATATCGCAGACGACCTTCTGCGCCTTGATCTGACCGTCGGCAACGTCACAACGGTTGATCCCAGCCGCACTTTCTGGGATAAGGTTGTCATCCTGCACGGCCTGCGCCGATGGTGGGACCACCGTGGCGAGTTGAAGGGAGGAGGACAGCGCGTCTCGCGCCATTACTACGATGTGTATCGGCTCCTCGCTTCCGAGATTGGTCGGAAAGCAATGACAGATGCGGCAATGGCTGAGGACTGCGTTCGTCACGCGCGAATGTTCTTCAATCGGCGCGACTTTGATCTTTTGTCAGCGGTTCCCGGCAGTTTTGCCCTGACTCCTCACGATGGGATGTTCGCCGAGTTGCGCCGGGATTATGTTGCGATGTCTGGCATGATCTTCGGACGCCTACCGACCGTGGACCAGGTTGTCGAGGCCATATCCGAGTTGGAATATCTTCTCAACCGCATCGCTCGCCCCTCATGAGATCAATGGGTCGCCGAAGTTCTGCATTCCGGGAGTTGTTCCCTCATTGTTCGCCGCCCATTATTTCGGGCGCCAGCCTTGGTTCGGCTGGCGCTGCTCGTTCAGATGATGCGCTCGGATTCGGGGGAACAATAAGGGAACATTGCGCGGGTGAAAACAGCCTAAACCGTCCCGATTGGTACTAAACAACGTTTCTCGTAAGTGATTCTCCACCAAACACTTCCGTTGATTCTGAACACCTTAACGCTTATCGGTAAGCAGCCCTGAAAAGGCTGGTGTCGGGGGTTTAAGTCCCTCTCCGGCCACCACATTTTCAATAACTTACAAGCATCGATTCGGCATTTTCATTCCATTTCAATCCAAAACAATGGCGCGACGATTCGCCTCGTCTGGAATGCAAAAAGCAGCTTGTGGTTGCCTCTCGATTCCGCCATTCCTCAAAATCGCGTCAGAGGTGTGATTCCCCCTTCCGGCACGGCTTCAGCGTGACGCGCGAAGTCAGTGCGGGAAATGCGATTCGATCTCTTGGCTGCCGTGCAACACGTGATGAACGTGTACTGTGTCATCGTCCTCGACGGAATGGAGGATGACGTAGTCGCTTGCGGCAAAACCCCGAAGTTCAGGGGACAAGTCCGCGCTCTGGCGTCCCATACGCGAGTGCGTCGCTGGAAGCAAAAAGCGGTCGCTGATGCCTTGAACGATGCGAATCGCGGTATCAACACTTTCGCTTTCCCGCGCGACATATGGCCAAATATCATCGAGTTCCGCTTCCGCTGGGGAGGAAAGACGATAACTCACAAACCCATCCGAGTGAGTTTTGCTCAGCCGCAAGCCGCCATACCGCGCCGGGTAATGTCGCTCACGAGCTGATCGGATTCCTCGCGGTTCGTGACGGTACGACCTTCCCCGCGAGCAAGAGATGCTTTGGACAATTCCACCTTAGCCAGGATTTCGAGCCGTCGGCGCTCGCGCTTTTCCCACAGCACTAAGGCCTGCTGCATGGCCTCTTCGGGGCTAATCGGGGGAAGCCCTGCTCGCCGAACCCCCCGGGATTTTCGCTTTGCAGCCAACGCCGGCAGGATATTATGCACTCAGCCGTCACAGAGGACAAGTGCCATTGCCCTGTGGTGCTTGTAAACCGCGTTTCGCAAACGGGCGCGGCTTAGGCGGAACGACGGCAGGCGTCCGGTATGCTGTTAAATTGATTCATCCGCATTCTGAACTTCGATACGTGAGCGACGCAATCGGGTATGGTCTGTTCGCCACGCGCCTGATTCCCAAAGGCACCATCACGTGGGCGGGCGATTCGCTCGATCGGGTCATTTCTCCGGCGAGCATCGATGCGTTGCCGGCGCTGCTGAAAGCGCAGACGCACAAGTATTCCTATCTGAATGGCCGTGGCGACCGCATTTTGTGCTGGGATCACGGTCGCTTTGTAAATCATTCCTGCGCCGCCGCGTGCCTGAGTCCCGGATTCGATTTTGAAATTGCGGTCCGCGATATCGCGGCGGGAGAAGAGATCACCGACGATTACGGCACGCTGAACCCGGAAGAGCCGTTCGCGTGTCTGTGCGGAGCGCCGAATTGCCGCGGCCAGGTGCTGCCGGATGATCCGGAGCGGTACGCGGCGGAGTGGGACAGGCTGATTGCCGGCGCTTTTATCGCTATCGATCGGGTGGACCAGCCGTTATGGGAACTGGTGCAGGAGAAGGCGGCGATCCGGCAGGTTCTGGCGGGGGAACTCGCGCTGCCATCGGTGTTGAGTCATTACCGGGGAGTAGCGAAAGCGCGTCCGGCATAGCCGTTTGCAACAGCGGTTCGGGCGGCAGCAGTTCGCCGCGTTTCTTCACCGAGATCCAGAACATGTGGCGGTCCCAGGAGCCCTGATTGGAGATGCCCCGGTGGATGGCGCCGAAATCCATCAGCAACATACTCCAGGCGGGCGCGAGAAGCTGGCGAATGCTGATCCAGTCGCTGGTGTTTGCGATCTCGCGCAGGTCCACGCAGTCGGGATTTCCGATATCGGGGGGTGCGGGCAGCACGGCGTACTGCACCGCGTTCTCCGGGCTGAGCTCGGACATAGGGATGAAGATCGTGGAATAGCCCCGGGTGTAGTCGATGTGCCAATCCTGCGCGCGCGATCCGACAGGATTCACGATCATGCCGTAGCCATCGAGTTCGACGTCTTCGTGCCGATAATGTTGCGCGGCCAGATCGCGAGCCCAGGCGCCGAGTTCCTCGGCGCCGTCCACCGGCATGCCGCGGCCATCCCCGGACCGCTGCCAGATGTTCACCCAGAAAATCTCGCCGCGGGCTTTGCTCGCCTCGCACTCCGTAATGAGGAGCGTGAAGGCCGAGGCGGACACCCGTTGCAGAAGTTCACGGCTGGCTTCCGGCAGGATTCCGCAGTGCCGGAAGCCAGCGGGGGCGTCATCGTAGACGGGCGTGGAGCGGGCCGGTTCCCGCCAACTGGCCACAATGAATACGACCCAGGCGAACTCGCACCAAAGGTACACGAGGGCCGGAAGCAGGAGCGCCAGGCCAGCTGTCCTCAATCCAAGGCAAAATGCGAGGACGCAGAGCGGATATGCCAGCCAGAGCGCATTGCCCAGCGCGGTGTAGGAACCGCCGGGCATGCTCCAGTCGAGAATAGCGAAGAACAGGTGCCGGTCGCGCAGACGGGGCGGCATTTTGGGATAGCGAGCCGTCGCGGTGCTGGCGAAATCGAAGATGCAGTTACATAGTTCGATGCAGGTGGCCGCGGCGATCCACGGCAGAACCGACGGCTGCAGGGAGATCCACCAGCCCATCGCGACCAGCTGCGAGGCCATGTCCGCAAACCAATCGATGCCGGAACCCAGGATGCTGCACTGATTGGCGCGCCGGGCTATGGGGCCATCGATCCAGTCGAGCAGGGTTGAGCCGAGCAATAGCGCGGCCGCCAGCCACGGGACCCGGTATACCAGGAATGCGGCGACCATGCACATCGCCAATCGGGCATAGCCGATGACGTTGGCGTAATACCACTTTACGTCGGCGAAGCTCGTGGTATTCCGCGGCGCAGCGCCGCCATCCACCCACTTGCCATTGCGAAATACGAGAATTTCGTCCGATAACATGACGCGTTTCAGATGTTATAGAAAAATAGCAGGCCGGTTTAGTCGCGTGGCCGTGTGCCTCGCCAGATGCCGCCCTGAATCCAGGCCTGGCGGATGCGTCCCCGGAGCGCGGGCTTGCTGCGATGCAGCAGTTCCGGTGGGGCGAGATCGAGCAAAGTTTTCGTCTCGCGATCCGGCGGCTTCCGCTCAAACCCAGTGATCTCCGTCACCGATTCACCATTTCGTCACAGTATAGTGTAGCGAAATGCACAAATGTGTCACTGCGCTTTGGACCGGTGCGGTAACATAACGCTGATCCGATGTTGAAGTCCAATGAGCTGCAATCAAACGACACATCCTGGCTGGAGATCTGGCAGAGAAAAGGCCGGGAAGCTGCCGCCAAATCCGTTTGGGATATTGAGGATCTGCTCAAGGCCGATGGTTTCGACGGAGCGATGGCGCAGACCGGCGCTGCGGCGCGCCGGCATATTACGCGCGTGATCGGGGATTCGCTGGCCATTCGGCCGGGAATGCGGATACTGGAGGTCGGCTGCGGCGCGGGAGCTGCGTTGGCGCTGCTGCGCGGCTCGGGAGCGGATTTTGCCGGCGTCGATTATTCTGCGCCACACATCGATATTGCCCGTCTGGCGCTGCCGGAGGTGGATTTCCACGTCGCCGAAGCGGCGGCTTTACCATTCACCGATGACACGTTCGATGCCGCGTTTTCTTACGGGGTCTTCCTTTATTTTCCCGATTTTGAATATGCCGCGGCCGTGGTTGGTGAGATGCTGCGAGTGGTGCGTTCCGGAGGCCCGATCCTGATTCAGGATGTGCCCGATGCGGCGAAGCGAGAGGCCTGCGAGGCCGCCCGGCGGGCAGCGGGCGCGGCACTGAATCCGCCCCATTGTTACTACCCGAAAGACTTCTTCGAACAGTTGGCGGCAGCGACAGGCCGTCATGCGAAGATAAATGACCAGGCCGTGCCGGGGTACGAAAATTCCCGGTTCCGCTATAACGTGCTGCTTTGAAAGCAGGAAACTCTTGCGTTCGTTTTTGAGATACTTCGGGCCCTACCGGATCAGCCTGATCCCGGTGGTGCTGGCCTCCTTGCTGGAGATGTTCTTCAACGCTCAGATTCCCATGAGCGTGAAGTTTATGATCGATCGCGCTCTGATCGGGCACAACGGCCGGATCATGCTTCTGATCCTGGGCGCGCTGATCGCCAGCACCGTGGTGGTTTCGGTCACTTCACTCGGCCGCGACTATCTGTACGCGAAGATCACGGGCCGGATTATTTCCTCCATCCGCCAGCGGCTGTTCGAACATCTGCAGACGCTTTCCATGGAGTTTTATGCCCGCACCGAAGTAGGAGACGTGATGTCGCGTTTCTCCAACGATATCGGTTCGGTGGAGACGGGCCTCGCGGCCGGCGTTGCGTGGGGACTGCAGCCCATGATGGATCTGCTCATTTCAGCCGTCCTCGTTTTTTCTCTCGAATGGCGCCTGGCGCTGTTGGGTACGCTGCTGTGTCCGCTTTGCGTGCTCGGGCCGCGGATACTGGCACGCAGGGCCACCGCGGCGAGCGTGGAGAAGCAGGAGCATGAGAGCCGCATCATGTCGTCGCTGCAGGAAACGCTCATGGCGCCGGCCCTGCTGCGGGCTTTCAATCTGCAGGAGCCGACTATGAAGCAGTTCCAGGCTCGCAACGGGCAACTGTTCGGGGCGAGCCTGCGGCTCGGCTTCATGACGTCGCTGATGGAGCGGTCGTCCAGCTTCGGAACGCTGTTTCTGCAAGTCGTTGTGATGGCGATTTCAGGTGTCCTGGCTTACCGCGGCAGCATCACGATCGGAACGTTTGCGTCATTCCAGGCGCTCTTCGTATCGCTGAGCTACTCGTTCATGTATCTGGCGCAGTACACACCAAATCTCATCAAGGCAGGCGGAGGCCTGGCGCGGATCGGGGAAATCCTGCAGGAAAGGCCACGGGTCGCAGACGCTCCGGACGCGCTGTCGCAGGCGCCCTTCCTGGACGCGATCGAGGTTCGCGACGTGACTTTTGGCTATCATGCGGAACGTCCCAATCTGCAGCACGTCAGTCTTCGCATCGCGCGGTGCGAATCGGTGGCGTTCGTGGGACCCAGCGGGTCGGGCAAGAGCACCATGCTCAGCCTCCTGCTGCGGTTTTACGATCCCGACAGCGGAGCGGTTTTGTTCGACGGCGCCGATATGCGGCGCACGAAGCAGGCATCCCTTCGCGAACAGATGGCGGTGGTCTTCCAGGAAAGCTTTCTCTTTAATACGACAATCCGGGACAACATCGCGCTGGCGCGTCCGGACGCATCCGACGAAGAGATTTTCGCAGCTGCGAAGGCGGCCGAAATTCACGACTTTATCGCGTCGCTGCCGGAGGGTTACGACACGCTGGCAGGCGAGCGCGGCGGCCGTTTTTCCGGGGGACAGCGTCAGCGAATCGCCATCGCGCGCGCCGTACTAAAGAACCCGTCGATTCTGGTGCTCGACGAAGCCACTTCCGCGCTCGACGCCGCGAGCGAGCACGCGATCAACAAAACGCTGGCCCGGCTGGCGCGTGGCCGCACCGTGATCTCCGTGACGCATCGCCTCAGTTCGGTGGTCGGGATGGACCGCGTCTTCTACTTTGAGCGCGGACGCCTGGTGGAGCAGGGCCCGCATACCGAACTTCTCGCCGCCGGGGGCCATTATGCGGACTTGTGGCGCAAACAGTCCGGCGTGCAGGTGAGCGAAGGAGAGGAAAGGGCCGCGGTGGATGCCGGATGGCTCGCCAAACTCCCTCTGATGGACGGCGTAAGCGAAGAGACGCTCGCAGAAGTAGCGCGTTGGTTTGGCACTGAAGTTTTCCGGGAAGATCGCGCGATCGTTCATCAGGGGGATCCGGGCGACCGCTTTTACGTAATCGCGCGCGGCACCGTGGAGGTCGCGCGCAATGAAAACGGACGCAGCGTGCAACTGGCGAAACTGCAGGACGGCGACTATTTCGGTGAAATGGCGCTGCTCAGCGATCAGCCGCGCAACGCCACCGTACGGACCCTAACGCCGTGCGTCTGTTTATCGCTGCCGCGCGATCTCTTCAACCGCCTGCTGGCGAGGGAGCCGGAGTTGCGCGACCATTTTCAGAAGGTCCTGATGGCACGCACGGCGCGGGGCTCGCAATGAAAACGCCGGCGTGCTGCCGAATGAGGCCCTGATCGATCTCACCAAAGCCAGGACGACAGCTGTTCGTAAAGATCAGCGATCTGATCCGGCGCTGACGGAAAGACCGCGGGACGCACCGGAAATTGCTGCGCAGAGCCGGGCATTCTCTTCGGGCAGGCGCACTGCCAGACGCCACCAGGCACGGCCATCAGGGAAGCGGGCCGAGACATCTTTGACATAGATGGACTGTTCCGCGAGAAGCTTTTCGGCTTCGGCCTTCCCGCGCTCTCTGTTCCAGCGAAGGCGAGCCAACAGAAAGTTCCCACCGCTCGGCCAAACCGCTTCCACCGCATCGGGAATCGTCAGCTGCTCGCGGAAGGCGGCGCGGTCCCTTGCTGTGGCGCGCAGGCTGTCTTCGATGGCGGCGCGGTGTTTCAGTGCGATCTCCATAACGAATTCGGCGAGCGAATTCAGGTTCCAGATGGGAAGCTCGGCGCCCATGGCCTCCAGGAATTCCGTGTTTCTGGTGTAGAGGTAACCGAGGCGAACTCCAGGTATGCCCAGTGTCTTGCTTAGGCTGCAAACAACGTGAACGTTGGTGAGCGGTTCTTTTTCGAGAAGGCGGATGATGGAGCCGTCGCCGCACAGTTCAGCGGTGTGAAATGCGAGAAACGATTCATCGACAAGAATCGTTTTACCGGGGTTGTGGCGCGCAAAGGTCATGATTTCCTCCGGTTCGCATATCGTACCGGTGGGATTATTCGGGGTGACGAAGACGACAACCGTCGCCTTTTGAGCCCTGATCGCGATGTCCGCCACATCGAAGCGTCCGTCATCGGGATAAGTATCGTGTTCCGGAAATGCCGCCTTATATTCCCCGAAAGCGGGTGACGGAATCAGGGCGTTCTGGCCCGCAAAGCGCCGTCGCAAAAACGGATAGATCTGGGAAGCTCCATTCATTACCTGAAGACAGGCAGCCTCGCACAACAACAGATAGGAAAGCTTCTCATTGAGAATCGTCTGCTTCGATCCGTAGTTCTGAATCAGGGCCGCGCCAGAATTACGGATCTCGGCGAGCACGCCCGCAGTGGGGAAATACATATTCCGCAGAAAACAGAAATCGAGAAGACGATGGGCCCAGTAGCCGCCCATGGTGCGCGCAAGAATCGCTCCGCGCTGCGCACGGTCGAAGATGAACTCGGCGGCATGAAGATCGTTGGGGTCGTCGACCTCGGCCCACAGTTCGCCTTCGACAATTTCGGCGTGGATCTGCGCCTGGCGCATATAGATCAGCATGCCGAGGATGAGCTCGTAATAGCAGTTATCGTCGATGAACCGCGAATAAAACGTCAGCAGCCGGTGCAACTGGCCCGTGCAGAGTTCCTTCGAGAGCTTGTAGATGTTCAGGGTCTTGTATTTGCCCGAGAAGGAGAAATCCTGCTGTTGCAGATGAGGCGGAATGACGCTCGTGACGATGCCGCCCGAAATGCTGACCACCGTGCCATCCATGCCCGTCCGGTAGTGATCGACAAGAGCCACGTCCTTGTGCGGGGATTCAAGCAGGCGCGTGAGCACGGAGGGCTCAAAGATGAGATCGGACTCAATGAGAAGGATGCCCTGGTCGAGCGGAAACTGTTCAAAGGCCAGGGCCAGGGAGTGAATGTTGTTCGTCTCCCGGTACCGGGCGTTGTGGATGAAGCGGAAGTTGTAATCGGGATATTCCGCGCGCAGCCAGGCGGTGAGTTCTTCGGCGCGGTAACCCGTGACGATCGCGGTTTCGCGAATGCCGTTGGCAATGAGGCCGTCCATGATGCGGCCGATGATGGTTTTGCCCGCCACCTGGAGGAGCGTCTTGTGAGTAACGTCGCTCAGCGGACGCATGCGGCGCGCGTATCCTGCGGCCAGAATAATGGCTCTCATTTTGGTGTTGTCTGCGCCATGGATAACCACCATACCGAATTCTATAGCAACGGGCCAACCAGAGGGGCTCCGCCGAAAACGGGAACTCCGTGCGATTCGTTGGCTCAGGCCTGCCCGTTTGAGTCGATAAGCTCCTCGATTCGCGCCAAATGGTGGTCGTCATGTTCGGCTACGAAATATAAGTGGTCGACGAGGCGCATGGGTACTTTCAGGCGTGGATGCGGGATCGAACGGGCATAGAGCGACGCGTCGAGTTCTTCGACACGCCGCAAAAGCTTTTCTCTGGCGGCCCGGAATTCACCGAGGATCTGGTCGAGCCCGCGCGCGTTGTGGTTGGCTTCATGGGTTTTGCGGTTGGTCAGGTCTGCCGGGGTGAGTTCGCTGCGGCCCGCCGCGTAATCGTCGACACGTGCGAGCCACAACGGTTCCATATCGGCCAGATGACCGGCTTGTTCCTGGGCTGACCACTCTTCGTGCGTCTTGCCTGTCAGCGTGTGGCGCGGGAGGCGGCGGAGGATCTCTTCTAATCTGGCCGGCGTGCCGCGCAGACGGGCGCAGATGTTCGGAAGCAGTTCGACGGGAAATGAAAAATCGAAGCGGCGGTCGAACCAAACGGGAATGTGAGACTCGGATTGCGACATACGCGATTCACCTGGATTCATCATGACGCCGGCTTCCTCGCGGTTGCATGGTCGGGTCCCGCGGGCTACAAAGCGGCTTTCTTCCATAGTTCCGCTACGCGCATTTTTACATCCGCGGGCATCGTCAGCACTTCCGGCCATTCGCGCGTAAAGCCTTCGCCGGGCCATTTGCGGGTGGCGTCGATGCCCATTTTGCTGCCGTAGTTGACGAGGCGGCTGGCGTGGTCGAGCGAATCGACGGGGCCCATGGTGAATTGCACGTCGCGTTCGGGATCGATGTTGTTGAGCGCGCGCCAGGCGACTTCGCTCACGTTTTGCACGTTCACATCCTCATCCACAACGACGATGACCTTGGTGAACATGGCCTGGCCGAGGCCCCAGATCGCGCTCATTACTTTGCGGGCGTGGCCGGGATACGATTTGCGGATCGAGATCAGCATCAGGTTGTGGAAGACGCCTTCGGCGGGCATGCACATGTCGCGCACTTCGGGAATCTGCATGCGCATCAGGGGCAGGAAAATGCGCTCGATGGCCTTGCCCATGTAGAAATCTTCCATGGGCGGCGGGCCGACGATGGTGGTGGCGTAGATGGGGTCGCGGCGCTCGGTGACGCAGGTGACGTGGAAGACAGGGTACTGATCGGCGAGCGAATAGTAGCCGGTGTGGTCGCCGAAAGGGCCTTCCGTGCGGAGTTCGCCGAGTTCGACGTAGCCTTCGAGGACGAGTTCGGAGTTGGCGGGGACTTCGAGATCGACGGTCTGGCACTTCACCATTTCGACGGGGCTGCCGCGGAGGAACCCGGCGATCATCATTTCATCCAGATCGGGTGGCAGGGGGAGGATGGCGGAGTACATGGCGGCGGGGTCGGAACCGATGGCGACAGCGACGTCCATGCGGGTGCGTTTACCTTCGGCGACGTTGCGGCGATAGTGTTCGGCGCCCTGCTTGTGGGTTTGCCAGTGCATGCCGGTGGTGCGTTCGTCGAAGACCTGGAGGCGGTACATGCCGCAGTTGCGTTTGCCGGTTTCGGGATTGCGCGAGAAGACCATGGGGAGCGTGATGAAGGGGCCACCATCGCCGGGCCAGCAGGTGAGGACGGGGTAATCGTAGAGCGAGAAGCCGGTGGTTTTGACGACTTCCTGGCAGGGTCCTTTGGAAACGATCTTGGGAAAGAACGCTCCCATTTCGGCCAGTTTGGGTAGCATTTTGAGCTTGCCGAGCAGGCCTTCGGGCATGCGCATTTCGAGATATTCGCTGATGCGCTTCGCGACTTCGGAGACGGAATCGACTTCGAGCGCGAGTTCCATGCGGCGCATGCTGGCGAAGGAGTTGATGAGGACGGGGATGCGGGAGATGGAGCCATCGGCCAGGCGCGGCTTCTCGAAGAGCAGGGCGGGGCCGCCGGTTTTGACGGAGCGATCGGCGAATTCGGTGATTTCGAGGCGCGTGTCGACTTCGAAGGGAATGCGCTTCAGTTCGTGGTGCTTTTCGAGGGTGCGGATGAAATCGCGGAGGTCGTTATGTGCCATGTTCGTGTGCGATGCGGTCTGATCTACTATGATTGCAAGTTCAATATGACAAATCGCATAGCAGTGGTAACGGGAGCCAGCCGCGGCATAGGAAGAGCTTGCGCGCTGGAACTGGCGAAGGCGGGCGCGAAGGTGGCGCTGGCGGCTCGTCAGGTGGAGAGGCTGGAATCCGTGGCGGGCGAGATTCGGTCGGCGGGCGGGGAAGCGTTTGTGGTTCAGATGGATTTGAGCTCACACGATTCGATCAAGGCGGGCTTCGCCGCGGTGACCGGGCATTTTGGCGCGGTGAATATTCTGGTGAACAATGCGGCGGTGACGCGCGACGGGCTGGCGCTGCGCATGAAGCCGGCGGATTGGGACGCCGTGATACAGACGAATCTTTCGGGTACGTTTTACTGCATACAGCAGGTGTTGTCGCCGATGATACGGGAGCGGTGGGGGCGGATTGTGAATGTGTCGTCGGTGGTGGCGGAGGCGGGGAACGCGGGGCAGGCGAATTATGTGGCGTCGAAGGCGGGAGTGATCGGGCTGACGAAGGCGATGGCGCAGGAGTTGGCGTCGCGGAGTGTGACGGTGAATGCGGTGGCGCCGGGGTTTATCGAAACGGATATGACGGCGGTGCTGAAGGACGAGGTGAAGGCGGCGGTGATGGCGAATATTCCGCTGAAGCGATTTGGGCAGCCGGAAGACGTGGCGGCGGCGGTGCGGTTTTTGTGCAGCGACGAGGCGGGCTATATTACGGGGCACGTGCTGGACGTGAATGGCGGGATGTATATGCGGTAGGGCTCAGAGGAGCCGGAAACATTCCGCGGCGTTCATTGGCTGCGAGATGTCGCCGAGGTCTTTCAACTGCGCTATGAGTGTGTCCCAGCGCGCGGCGGTCATGGTGCCGAGTCCGTTGGTTGCGGTATCGGCGGTCTGGATCCAGGGCTTCTGGGCTTCGGCAACTTCCGCGAAGGTGGCGAGGTCCATGGAAGGATTGACGCCGTGCATGTTGGCGTTTGTCGCGGTTGGCGAGGCGAGGTAGGATTGCCAGCCTTCGCGAACGGCTTCCACCATGGCGCGTGCGGTGGCGGGGTGGTCGCGCAGCAGAGCGCCGCTGGTGGCGAGGACGGTTGTGTAGGGGTTGTAGCCGGAATCGGAAATGGGAAATACCTTCGTTGCGACGCCGGCATGCATGGCGGCAAGAGGTTCGGAGGTGACGAAGCATTGCTGCGCGAAGTGGGGGTCGTGCAGGAAGGCGCTGATATCGCCGCCGGGCGAGGGCACGATTTTGACCTTATCGAAACCGTACTTCTTTTCGAGAATGCGCGCGTAGGGCAGGCCGCGCTCGATGGCTACGGTGCCACTGCGGAAAACGTCGCCGATGGAATTCATGTTGGGCGAAGGGTGCACCATGATGCCCTGCGGACAATTCTGAAAAACGGCGAAGAGGGCTACGACATCGTTGCCGCGCGCTCTGGCGACGACGAGTTCATCGGCCGAGACGGTGCCGAACTCGGCGGAGCCTGCGCCGATCATCTGCACGGTTGGAGTGCCCGAGCCGCCTGGCAGGATGTCTACGGTGAGGCCGTGATTCGCGTAGTTGGCCGCGTAGAAGCCACCGAATTCGGGTTCCGGCTTCCAATCGAGCGCCAGGCGGAGTTTTCCGGCCGGCGTTTTGCCGCAGGCGTTCAGGATGGCGCAGAGCGGCGCGGCGGCGAAGGAAGAGGCGAGAAAGTTTCGGCGATTCATCAAACCGGATTATCGCGTGTCAGGGCTGCTGCTCGGAGGCGTGCCAGCGACGCAGCGTCAAGGTGCTCACCAGATTGATGAGGCCGAATAGCAGCAAGCCGAGCAGCGAGGCCATGAGGACAGCGGCGAAGACTTTATCGACGCGCTGCTGGGTGCGGGCGACGTCGATGACCGAGCCGATGCCATCGCCTCCGATGAATTCGCCGACGATGGCGCCGATTACGGCCAGGCCGGACGAGATTCGCAAGCCTGTGAGGATTTGCGGGAGGGCGGCGGGAAAGCGCAGTTTGATGAGCGTGTCGAGTTGCGAGGCGTCGTAGAGGCGGAATAAATCGCGCAGTGCGGGATCGGTGGAGAGGATGCCGTTGAGTGTGTTGGCAATGACGGGAAAGATGGAGACGACAAAGGCGGACGCTACGACGGTTCGCATTCCGTAGCCGAACCAGATGACTAAAAGTGGCGCGATCGCGATGATGGGCACGGTCTGGAAGAAGACTGCGTAGGGATAGAACGCGCGCTGCACCCAGCGCGAGGACGAGAGCAACACGGCGATGCCGATTCCGATTATGGTGCTGAGGGCGAAGCCCGCGAACGCGCTGCCGGAGGTCTTCAGCATGGCACGGGTGAGTTCGGCGCGGTTGTCGATGATCGCGCGGAAAACGGCCGTTGGTGTGGGCAGAAGGTATGAGGGCACGATGCCCGCGCGTACGATCCATTCGCCCGTGAGAGTGAGGACGACGAACGGAATCAGCGGCGGCAGTATAGTTTTCGCGGAGGTGCGCCATTTGCGGGGCATTTATTCCTCCTCCATGGCGGCGAGAAGGATGGCGATTTCGCCGCCCAGCGCCGCGCCGCTTCGCAGGCCGTTGTCGCGCACGGCGGGGAGGTCGATGCGGCGGTCGAGCTTGATTTGTCCACCGCGGCGCGTCATGACGAGAGCGCGATTGGCCAGAAAGGCCGCTTCGGAGATTGAGTGCGTCACGAAGATCACGGTCATGCCGAGGCGCTGCCAGAGATCGCGCAACCGCACTTCCAGATGGAAGCGCGTGATCTCGTCGAGCGCGGCGAAGGGTTCGTCGAGCAGCAGCAGCGACGGTTCGGTCACGAGCGCACGGGCGAGGGAGACGCGCATCCGCATGCCGCCGGAGAGCTCGTTTGGATAGCGGCTGGCGGAGTCGCCGAGGCCGACCTGTTCGAGGATGGCTTGCGCGCTGGCGTGCGATTCCGCCTTGTTCTTGCGGGCCAGTTCGAGCGGCAGGACCACGTTATCGAGCACAGTGCGCCAGGGAAGCAGATGCGCGTCCTGAAAAACGAAGGCTGTGCGGTGGGCGGCGGGATCGGCGTCAATGCGGCCGGTATCGGGCTCTGCCAGGTTCGCGATCATACGCAACAGGGTTGACTTGCCGCATCCCGACGGACCGAGGATGGCGAGGAACTCACCGGCGTCTATCTGCAGGTTCAGATCGCCGATGACGACACAATTCGAGAAAGTCTTGCGGACACTTTCCAGTTGGAGCGCCACACTTTTGACGGCAGGGCCGCATTGCAGTTCCATGTGGGATGATCGCTTCAACGTAGCATATGGAGGCAAAGTTCACGGCCACCGGTGAATGCCGGTACATGCCGACGATCGACGGTGTTGTAGAAAATGAGATATTCTGTGTCCAGACACTAAGTTATGGTCCCCCGATATGTTCACTCTTGATTACTGGCTTACCGGGATTCTACGGACATGCGAGCTGATTGTCGACGGGGATGCATTTGTGAGAACCTGGATTGAAGGCGACTACAGCATCACCTCAATACATTATTACGGCGAACTGTTTGAACAGTTGGCCGGGGATCTTCATCTTGATGAGTGTGTCGCGCAATTCGAGCCTCAGCTGAGAAGGTGTGGCATATTTGAAGCCGTCTCTGATTTTGCGCTCAGTCTTCATCGCCTTGACAGGTCCGTAGAGAGCGGGAGTGATCTGAAGAGCTCAAAGATTCTTCTCGCCTCTCCCGAGTGGGTAATGTTTCAAGCGGCGGCACAGCGGGTACTGGAAGCACGCCGAGACTCGTCGGTTTCATCGAGCGCATTGTCGTACAGTTAATCGAGCTGACGATGGGCTGAGGATGAGAGGGATATGAAAATAATACTGGCTTTCGCGTGTTTTGTTTCGCTGCTGATGGCGGCGGATTCGATCGGCGTTTTCGGCGAAAAGTGGGATGTGCAGTCGGCTTCGGACTGGGTGGTGGGGAATAATCTGCTGCAACTGAAGGTTTCGGCGGAGCCGCCGGCCGGGCAGCCGCGGCGGCCGATGAAATATGCGCTGCTGGAATCGAAACCTTTCAGCAAGGTTACGGTGGAGGCTGAGATCAAGCGCAACGGGCGCAGCCTGATTATCGTTTATGCGTGGCAGGACGAGGCGCATTTCGACTATGCGCACATCTCAGTGGATACGGCGGCAAGCCAGAATGTCCACAACGGTATGTTCCATATTTTCGGCGGCGAGCGGGTGCGGATTTCGTCCCTGGAAGGGCCTGGCTCGCTGCCGACTCAGGACTGGACGCCGGTGAAACTGGTATTCGACGGCGAGACGGGTCACTGCTATGTGGAAGTGAACGGGAAACGCAATCCGAGCCTGGACGCGGTGGATCTGAGCCTGCGGCGCGGGCGCGTGGGGATCGGGTCGTTCGATGAGACCGGCGATTTTCGGAACGTGAAAGTGACCGGGGAGTAGCGCTCAGTTTTTCAATGCTGCAGCTATGGCGGTTTCGAGTTCGGGAGACAGCGGCTCGATGGCGGGCTCGAAGCGCTGGATGACTTTGCCGTTGCGATCGACCAGGAATTTGGTGAAGTTCCACTGGATGTCGCCGCCGGTTTTCGGGTTAGCGGTTTTGTCGGTGAGGAATTTGTAGAGCGGGGCGATGTCGCCGCCTTTGACCGAAATCTTGCTGAACATGGGGAAGGTCACGCCGTATTTGGACTTGCAGAAGGCGCCGATTTCTTCGTTGGAGCCGGGTTCCTGGCCGCCGAAATTATTGGCGGGGAAGCCGGCGATGACGAGGCCGCGATCCTTGTATTTCATGTACAGCGCCTGGAGGCCTTCGTATTGCGGCGTGTAGCCGCACTGGCTGGCGACGTTGACGACCAGCATGACCTTGCCTTTGAAGCCGGCGAGCGCGGTGGGTTCGCCCTTGAGCGAATCGAGAGTGAAATCGTGGACGCTGGACGCTGCGAAGGCGATGGCGGACATGAGGCAGATGGCTCCGATCAGTTTCTTCATGTGGGAATTTTACTATAAAGCATGATGTCGGATATAAATAACGGAATCGTGACCATCAGCGGAGGCTTATCTGTGGATCTGACTGTTCAGAAACTGGAGGCGATGCTTGCCGCGAAGGGTATTAAGCTTTTTGCGCTGATCGATCATAGTGGCGAGGCGGCTGCGGCGGGGCTGCACATGCCTGCGACGAAGCTGCTGATTTTTGGGAATCCTAAAGCGGGGACGCCGCTGATGATTGCTTCGCCGAGCGTGGCGATCGATCTTCCGCTGAAGATTCTGGTTGCGGAAGACGCCGCTGGCAAGACCAAAATTTCCTACAACGATGCTGCGTGGCTGCGCGCGAGGCACGGATTTCCGCCGGAACTGGAGAAGAATATTACGGCGGTGGCGGGGCTGGCGGCTGCTATCGCTCAGTGACGCTGCGCGCAGCCTCGGTGATGTTGCCGAGGGTCTGCCACATGGCTTCCCACTGGTGGCCCGTCATCGCGGCGCGAAGGCGGGTTTGCGCGCGCTTCCAGGCGGGCTTTGCTGCCGCCAGCAGTTTGGCGCCGGTGGTCGTCAGGCGGTAGCCGCGCTCACGCCGGTCGTCCGAAGCGATGTATTCGAGCCAGCCATTCTTTTCCAGTAGTTTCAGATTTCGCGAGAGAGTCGTCTTATCGAGATCGAGCCTGCGCGACAGCGTGGCCTGATTGCAGCCGGGGAGAGCCTGGAGCACGGAGAGAAGCTGGAACTGCGGCGTGGCGAGATGTTCGCGAAGTTCCTCTTCGTAGATTTGGGTGACCAGACGCGACGCATGGCGGATGGCCGCGCAGGCGCAATCCAGTTTCCGAGGCGCAGGCTTCTTCATTTTGCGACGGGCGGGGGACCGAGCAAGGCAGAGAGCGGCGCGAGGGGCGAGAGAGGCAGGTAGTCGTAATCGACCAGTTTTTCCTTGGCCAGCGGGAGTTGCTCCATGAGGGCCTGCGCTTCGGCTACGTCTTTGCAATCGAGGATGAAGACGACGCCTTTGCCATCGCTGCGCGAGTACCACTGGCGGATTTTGCCATCGAGATAAAGGCGAACGGTGGCGCGCACTTCTTCGGGCAGGACCTTAGTGACCTGATCTCGGTTGATGCCCTGTTTGACCGTGAGTGTGACGAGAACGTCGGTGGTTTTCGACGGAGTGGCGGGAGGTTGCGCGGAGAGCGGCAGGGCGATTGCGAACAGGAGTGGGATGAATTTTAGTTGCATATGCAACTATTATGGCACGATCACGGCCGAGCCGTGCCGGGTTTCTTCTTTGACGGAGAGCAGCGCCTGGTTGGCGTCGTCGAGAGAAAATACCGTGGCCTTGGGGCGAATGCCGAGTTCGTGGGCGAGTTGCAGGAAGTCGCGCGCATCCTGCCGGGTCATATTGGCGACGCTGCGGATCTGGCGTTCTCCCCAGAGAAGTTTGTCGTAATCGAAGGCGGGCATTTGATCCAGATGGATGGCGTTGATGGCGACGACACCGCCTTTGCGCAGCGCGGCGAGAGCGCCGACCACCACCTTACCGGCCGGCGCGAACGTGATGGCGCGGTCGAGTTCGGCGGGAGGTTTGTCGTCTTCGCCGCCGACCCATGTCGCGCCCAGAGATTCCGCGAGCCGACGATTGGCGTCGCCGCGCGTGACCACGTACACTTCGCATTTCCAGGCCTGCAGGATCGCGATGGCGAGGCTTGCGGAACTGCCGAAACCGAAGAGGCCGACTCGCTCGCCATGCGCGACGCCGGCTAAGCGAAGACTGCGAAAGCCGATAATGCCCGCGCAAAGCAGCGGCGCTGCATGGATATTATCCAGACCATAGGGCAGGGGATAGGCGAAGTCCGCTCGCACGAGCGCATATTCCGCGTAGCCTCCGTTCACGGTGTAGCCGGTGAAGACCGGCCTATCACACAGGTTCTCCATCTGGTGTTGGCAATACCAGCAATCGCCATCCGTGCCTCCCATCCAGGAAACGCCGACGCGCGTGCCCTGCGGTAAATCGGAGGTGGCGCCTTCCAGCACTTCACCGACGATCTGATGGCCTGGGATCAGGCGCGGCAGAAGGGGCGGCAGATCGCGTTCGACGATATGAAGATCGGTGCGGCAGACTCCGCAGGCCAGCACGCGGACGAGGATGTGGTCGGGCTGAAGCTGCGGTCGCGGAACTTCTTCGATGGTGAGCAACTGCGCGGGCGTGCTGACGGCGGAGGCGAAAATGGCGGCTTTCATGCTTACTGTCATGGTTGCTTTTATGGTAGTGGGCGGTCGGGGCCGTTATAATTGCCGAAAGCGGATTCAACCGGCAAGGAGAGAAAAGCAATGAACTGGACAGGCATCGTCAATGTGATTGAAGGCACGGTAACGGGAGTCGGACTGCGGGTGATCGGCGCCATTATTTTGTACATTGTGGGCCGCTGGCTGATCGGTTTTGCCGTTGGTCTGGTGCGAAAAGGACTGGCGCGGCAAAAGCTTGAGCCCACCCTGCTGCGTTTCATTGGCAACACGATCGCGGTGGTTCTGAACATCACGCTGGTGATTGCGATTCTCGGTTATTTCGGAGTGGAGACGACCAGTTTCGCGGCGCTGCTGGCCGGCGCGGGCCTCGCGATCGGCTCCGCGTGGGGCGGCTTGCTGGCTAACTTCGCGGCGGGTATTTTTCTGGTGGTGCTGCGGCCGTTTAAGGTGGGCGATTTTATTTCCGCGGGCGGAATCACGGGCACGGTGGATGAGGTGGGGCTGTTTGTGACTACGATTGACACGCCGGATAACGTGCGAACGTTCGTGGGAAATAACAAGCTTTTCGCGGACAACATTCAGAATTTTTCGGCGAATCCTTATCGCCGGGTGGAACTATCGGCGCAGATTTCCGGGGCGGCGGATCCGAAGGCGGTAATGGCCGCGCTGAAGCACCGGCTCAAACAGATTCCCAACGTGACGGCGAACCCGGAGCCGGATGTTGTGATCGCGTCATTTACGGCGGTGGGGCCGGTGCTTGCGATCCGGCCGTATACGAGCAACGATTTCTACTGGCAGGTTTACTTCGATACCAATCTGGCGATTCGCGAAGTGCTGGGCGATGGAGCTTTCCCCGCGCCGATGCCGGTGTTTGGTATTCAGCAGCTTAGCGAGAGGGCCGCGCGGGCTTAGTACGCGGTTCGGCTAGATGTGCGGGGTGAAAGCTTCGAGAACTTCGGCCAGCGGCATCTCAATGCCGGGCGCACGGAGAATTCCGTCCGTGGTCTCTTCGAGGCTGTCGGATGTTGCCACCCAGCCCGCTCTGCGGACAGAATCGACAATCCAGCACAAAGGGACGCCCATGTTGAGGTAGTCGCTCACTCGTTCCATGATCCTTGAGAGAGAATCCTGCGGTGAGAGAATTTCAATGCAGAGTTCCGGTGCGACATCGATCACCTTTTGCCGTGGTGCGTGCTCAGCCAGAATGCAGACATCCGGGACACGAAAGCGACTCTGACCCACCTGGATTCGCTGCTCGGGCTGGAGGCGTTTGCGCAGTTGCGGGTAATGAGCGGCAAGAAACAGCATGATTTCCCGCTGCGCACTGCTATGTTCGAATTCTCCCAGGTTTCGCTCAAGTACTTCGCCGTCGATGTAGTCGCAATCGGGACGATAGCTCGTCTTCAGATAGTCCGAGACCGGAACGAGGACTCTGAGTGCCATACCGTCTATCGTAGCGCAAACGCCGAGGGCGGCTACTTCATGGTTTTGGCCATCCACTGGATAATCCAGTCCTGTGTCGCGTTCGGAAGCCGGGTGAAATCCCAGGGTTCGTAGAGGGCGAGATTGCTCTCCGCATTCTGCAGCGCGTAGATTTTCCTTGCCTGCTCGACGGCGGTGTGGACATCGGCGGGTGTTCCATCGCGATCCAGTTGCGGTTCCACGATGAGCGTGGGGCGCGGCGCGATGGTGGCGATCAGCTCGTTGTAATCGTAAGGGAGCTGCGGCTCGTGGCCGATGAAAAA
>Ga0302140_10003126_pt1 | contig 21321 bp, 24 predicted proteins | sample I_Bog_E1_1_FD_202095 | JGI IMG/M metagenome (GOLD analysis project Ga0302140, IMG submission 202095) | Peat permafrost microbial communities from Stordalen Mire near Abisko, Sweden - I_Bog_E1_1 | ecosystem: Environmental > Terrestrial > Soil > Wetlands > Peat | place: Sweden: Abisko, Stordalen... | reverse complement strand
CCTGCAACCCGCGCAATCTCCGCGCGACCGCGACGATGAACTACCCCTACTGACTCTCCACTCATGGCTACAGTCCATCACAACCATGAACTGTTTAACAGATGCGGTTGCTCTGACGGATACGCTCGTCCCAGCAATAGCGATAGGGTTTGCTGCTTTCGTCGCGGTTGATGCCAAAATGGCCGGAGAGTGTCTCCAGTTGCCGCTCGATGGTACGGATGTCGCGATCGATGCCAGCCTCGGCGAGCTGCCGTTTCAGTTGCGGAGCGGTTACGGATCGGCCCTTCGGAATGCGACGAAGCAACTCCAAGCCAATCTGCAAAGTCTCCAGCGAGTTTGGAGGTTTGGGCAAATGAAGCCACCTATTCCGTGATTGATGGTTCCGGAAACTGCTTCCACCAGTGGCCGTTTTGAGTAACCGTATGCAATGCAACACCATTTTCAGGGTAATCGTCCCCGGAACTTTCCCCAGAAATAGTATTCCCTGTTAGATTCTCGACGCAAGGATGAACAAACAACATGGCTATACCCGTGAATGCACGTTCTTCGGTGAAGTTATTCTTATTCTGCAAATACTCCTGATAGTTCTGGAGCTTTGTAACATCCCTGGAATATCCAGGCTCTCCATAGCCAGGTTGCCAGAGCTTGATTTCAATTGCAATGCGGCAGGGTTGACGCCAAATAGCAAACGTGGAATCTGGCTGCTCGGATAACACTGCAATATCGAAGCGATCTTGTTTTTTCATATACGGGAAATATTCTGTCGTCACAGGGTGAACACAGAATGGTTCGGTGAATCCGAATCGGCGATTCGCGGGCTCGGCAGTGTATGGATACCGGACCTCGCTCATCGCATTCCGAAGCTCTACGAAAAGCAACGCCTGGATGTCACTTTCCGAGAGAAAATCTAGAGGATGCTCCTGGAACTGTTTCACGGTTTTGCAGATTGCGCTTCTCAACTGATCGATCATTCATGACTCCAATCTGTAACGTTTTTGGTCCTAGCCACGCGCCAGGATTGTGACCCTGTAGTCTGAGCGGAGACTCTCATTTTCAAGGGCGCTGACAAGAATCTTCGCTCCATTTCCGGCGATTTCCCTCATTCTACTCCTTACGATTTGGGTGTCCATTTCCTTGAGAACGCCCGGCCTGGTCTCCACAGAAACCATTACCCCGCGGGACGCTTTGACTCCGTCTGAGCCCAAAAGGGGGCTTGTGATTGCTGCTTGGAAGGCCGCAAGGCAACCCTGGACGCCATCTCCATTGCCATAACCCGCCATTGCAGCATTGTCTCCTCTCAGGACCGACCTCAGTTCATCTGCATCAATCCCGATAGATCCTGACTTCGCGAGTGAAAACGTGATGACACGGCATATTTGTGCAACTGCTGCAGGGATAAGTTCTGTCCAGCAACACTTTCGAGTCGTACGAGCCTCGTCCATAAGCACCTCGTAGGGCACCTCAAATACAACATCTACCAAACGTTGGAGTGATCTGGAGAATTCGAAATATCTGAGGCCAGGCGTAATTGCAATGGTGAAAACGTCCAATTCACCGAGTGTTTCTGCAACAACGGAAGTAACTCCCTTTCCTGCTATCCCATGTAGGCCGGTCAAGATGAATGCCACATCCAAGCCAGAAACCAGTCGTAAAATGTCGGATTTCCGGTCACGTCCCATGAGCTGAGCTTCTCTGATCGTTGCCGGCTTAAAACCGTGGTCACTAATCAATAAAGCATCTTCGGCGTGACTCCAGCGAAGACGAGCCATGTTGGTCGCAATCGCAATTGTTTTGCACGGGAAATTCAAGTTCTGAGCAACCCGATCCAGGTGGTATAAACCTACACCCATAACACCCACTATCCCGACGCGGGGTTGTCTATCCGAAGGTGGCTGCGCGTCCCACTCGGAGCGTTCAGCTCGGGATTCCTGGCTTGGTTCCAGCGAGAATACCCGTGGCACAGCGATACTGGCGGCAGGAAGGGTAGACAGAAAATAGAGAAACTTGCGACGATTCACGAGGACATTCCCGAAGCGTGGCTTCATTCTTCAACTGTCCCACATTTATGCGACAAGATGTGTCGCAGGTTAACAAAAGTGTCGAATCGAGAACATGGGAAGGAATTCTCTGTTCTGCCTGGGTATTACTCTGGATTTATGCCAACAGGCCATTGCGCTCATTCAGCTTGGTTTATTTGCCAAAGGCCGGATTGTATCAGGAAACGCCGTTCCAGCTATCCGAATCCAAACCGGCTAGCGACAGCTAAACGCAGTGAGAGTTTACTGCATTTGCAGTATAATCTTACTGCAATGCTTTCTCTTCGGTCCGAGCTGCGGCGCAAGGTGCTGACCTTCTTCCTGATAAACCGGGAGGCGCGGGTCTACGTGCGCCAACTGGCCGTGGCGCTCGATGCCGACTCGACGAACCTCTCCCGCGAATTGGCACGGCTTGCCCGCGAAGGGTTTCTGCGTGCGGAGCCGGAGGGACGGCAGCTCTACTACAGCGTGAATCGCACCTACCCATACCTGAAACCGGTCTTCGCTCTGCTTCAAGGTTCGGTGGGCATCGAGCCAACGCTCAAGCGGGCGCTCCAGCCGCTTGGTGGCATCGAATCGGCGTGGATCTTCGGTTCCTTCGCCAAGGGGGAGGCGGACGCGGCCAGCGACATCGACCTGTTGATCGTGGGCCGACCTGATCAGGCGCTGCTGTCGCGGGAGGTTCGCAAGGCCGAGCGCGCTTTGCGCCGCGAGGTCAGCTACACTATCTTCACGTCCGAGGAACTGGAGCGAAGGCTCGCTCGGCACGACTCGTTTGTCACCGACATTTGGAACGGGAAGCGTATTGAGGTGATTCGGAATGGCAACGACAAAGCCGCAGAAGATCGATCCAAAACAGGTGAAGCAATTCCTGGCTGACGCGCGGAAGAAGACTGTCGCGACCCGGAAAAACCTGGTGATCGACGAAGAAACCGCCTACCAGACGGCCTATCAGGCCGTGTTGAAGGCCTCACTGTCGCTGATGCTGAGCCACGGGCAGCGCCCTCGCGTACAACTTGGCCACCACATTGCCATTCTTGAGTTTGCGCAGAAGCACCTCGATCCGGCGCTAGAGCCGACTTTCGATCTTTTTGACCGGATGCGCCGCAAGCGCAACGATGCCTTTTATGACATCGCGCTCATCGGTGAGGTGGAGGCAGAAGAGGCGGTCGCGGCGGCAGAAGCGTATATGTCGATTATTGCCGCCGACATCGGGAAGAGGATTCCCTGAGGCGTCCCTGAGCCCACGCGTGCGCTGCTATCCTCCACCAGCCCCATCTGCTCCCAGACAGATGGCGACTTATGAGGACTAGTCACGCTGGCCACAGAACAGTTTGTCACCTTCGGATTGCAGATGATACGAGCGCCTGTAATTGTCTACTTGCCACTGGCGGCATGAGCAGGAGTCGTTATTCCGAGCAATGCATTCATCTCGCCCTCGAAGTCGGTTTGGAGTTGTTGACCCAGCATCGAGAGGCTAATTGCGATAGCTTGGCAGTCAAGCGGACTCACATCAATTTGCGCTCCGATCTTCCACTCGCGAACATAAGGCTCAAAGTCAACCTTTACTTGAGCAGCCTCAATGGTGGTATAGGGAAGCTGGACCTCCTTCCCATCCAGCAAAACACGCGGTCGCAGCCAAATCGCTTTCAAAGTGTCATCGTCCTTCGTTTGGTCAAGCGAAACGCCGAGTGGTTTAACATCGATCATCTGGACCATGCCCAGCCGATGCGCGAGGCAATTGCGAACACGGTATAGACCTTCGAGCCATTCCATCTTTTCCTTCAGAGCAGCAGAGGGCTTGGCGATGACCAATCCGTCGCACATTTTTACGGGTCCTGATTTGCTCTCAGTTTGTACGCGTGTCAGTATTTTCCAGAAACTTGGGCCATCCATTCTCTTGTTGGAACCGTTCAAATGCTCAAGGACTCGACGCTGGCGTAGTAAATTATGCGCGTGAATCTCAAAGCGACTAATCATCGAGATCAAGGAGAACCGCGCAAATAGGGCCGGTGCTTCTCGTCGTACAGCCTGATCCTGTTCAAGCCCGCCGCATCTGAAAGGAACTGTAAAGTCAGGCGCACCGTCAGGTAGATGCAACTTCGACAGAGCAGCCCCGGCTACAGCGACAGCCGCGTAGTATGCTAATCCGCTGCAAAGTGAAGTCAGTTCTTTCCGTGCATCCTCGGGGTACTGCAAATCTCGAATCATGCCCATACAAACCCCCAACCAAATTTCCCAAAGTGCTCATTATGCCAAGACTTGTCCCTGAACGATCGATTCTGCCGTAGGATATTTACTTGCTGCTATCTCTTATCCGAAATCGCAGATGCAGCCAGAGCAGCCTTCGCTTGCTCCGCGGTCATCTTGCAGAACGCGCCTTTGGTCGCAGTCAGAGCAGCGACCAAAATAGCGGTTGCCACAGCCGTTGCGATATGTGGCAAGACGCCGAACTTTGCAGCCAGCCAGCTCGCCACCGCGACAAGCGCCCCTTTTGTCGTGGTAGAAAGACTTTTGCCTCCCTTACATATGATCCCGCGTAATTCTTCAAGAAACAGCTCTATAAATCTTAGAACGCTCTTTGCAGTCGTACTGCCAAACTTGATTTCAGGGGTACGAGGAGGAGCGGGTGTCGCCGAATCCATGGTCAAGCTCGTTCCATGCGCGAAGACCTGCGACTCTGGTCGCGGTCGGGCGTTGTCTGGCGATTTGTAAAATGTTGCCAAACGAGTACGCATGAAACCGCGCCATCGCGGCGAGATACGCGGTCAATGTCTCGCTCTTGCCCGCCTCAAGCTGTTGGATAAGAAAATCCACGGCTTGCTTGATAAGTTGCTGTGTGGGGTTGTCCTTCTGGCTGGTGCGCTGCTGATAGGGTGAATTGCTGCGAGTGCGCAGCGCCGCATTTTTGCTGTGCGGCGCGGTGGTGCTGCCGCTGTTGCCGTTGCTGTTGTGGTTGCTATTGAAATTCATGTTTTTGTTCTCCTTTTCCGCCGAAACCGGCTGAGCGTCTTTCTCACCCACGGCTGGGAAGCGCGAAGACGGTTGGCGGAAAAGGGACAAACGCAGCGCACGACGGTGGGAGTCCGGAGGGAAAAGCGCGGTCAGTGACAAACACGTACTATCGTTTGGCGCGCAGCCGCGCTCCGAACGGACGGAGAAGGCCCGTTCAGCGCACGTTCTCTGCGCGCTGGGCCGTCCACCCGAGGGCGCGTAGTGAGATGGAAGAAAACAACCTGCTACGAATTCAGCGGCCCCGCCAGGGACGGAGATGGCAGGTTGTCACGGATGCTTTCTGTGTCTGGTTTGGAATGCAGGCGGAACGGAGTGGCCGTTAGGGGATCGTCTATTTCATAATGAGAATATGACTGATACCTGGTTCACATCCGACTTTCACTTCGGGCACTTCAACATCATCCGTTATTGCAATCGACCGTTCACGACCACGGAAGAAATGGATGCGTGCATAGTGGATAGGATGAACCAGCACGTCAAACTAAATGACACGCTGTATTTTCTTGGGGACTTCTGTCTAGGCAGCGTTGAACAGGTCGCCGCCTATCGCAATCGTCTGAACTGCAAAAAAATCCATTTTATTGAAGGCAATCACGACAAGGTGACGCGCAAACTCCAGAATGTGTTTGCTTCGTGGAGTTCCTTGTCCGAGATTCATGTGGGCAATCAAGGAATCGTTCTTTGCCATTATGCGATGCGCGTATGGCTGCATCAAGGGCGTGGAACGTGGCATCTCTACGGACATTCGCACGGCAACTTACCGGATGATCTACTGTCGCTGTCAATGGATGTCAGGGTTGACACGCATGATTTTTGTCCGTGGCACTTTGATGAGGTACACGCGTGTATGAAAGCAAAAGTCACAGCAAGGGAACAAACTTCAAAGGAGCAGTTAATCACAAAGGTGGGCGTAATAGAGGCGTGATCGAAAATAATTGCCATGATGGCGGCCACCATCGACTTGATATTGCAAAAGTAGGAAAAAGTTCTGGTCCCGTTTCGTTCACGGCGTGCTTGTCCGACCTATCCGACCTGTAGGAACTGCGCTATCAATTCGTCGATGTAATAGAGATGCCAGAGTTAGTAAATCGAACGCATCCTGTTCTGTAATGATCCAGGATATTTTGGCTGCGTGAGCCGTGGGGTTCCTGAATGCAGAGAACATTCCCTTCATGAGGTTAATCATTCCGTTCTGCTCATTGCGCTCGGTGTCGGTTTGCAGAGAATTGAAGGCAAGCAATGGTATGCCAGTCTTTCCGAGCGCGAATGCGTCATCCACAAGCTGAGCGCCATCACTTGTCAGACCTGATTGTTGCCTGATTTTGTCGGCAACGCTTTTTGTCGCCTCAAGGACGGCATGAAAGTAATTGTTGCTTACCAGTTCGGCGCGGCAGAATTTCAGTACATCTGAGTGAACTGCTCGTCTGGATAACTCGCCGCGCAATTTCCCAGCCCGCTCCTCCGCTTCGTTTAGCGTCTGAGCTGCTTTCTGGATTCTAAGTTTTCCGTTTTCTTCTAGTGAGTAACCGCAGAAGATTAAAATCTGATTCAACTCATGGCGGTATTGTTCAAAAGATTCGCGATTGGCTGTATAGCGCACTGGATTCATTGCTTTGTACATGAAAGCAACGAGGCAATTGCCACAGCGGTCCTGCCGTTGCCGTTCGCTGAAGGCCGCCTGAAGCCGCCGCCACTTAGTGCCTTTTGGATTGTCATCTGGAATATTGAGTTGCGCAAGCATGGTGCTGATTTCTGATCCAGACGCAGTCTCTCCAAGAACTTTGCAGATTTGCTCAAGGTACGTTTCGTCAAAACAGGGAACGGTAGCCATTTGCCTTATGCCTCCTGATCCGATTGCGGACTATCAGAAATAGTACGTATGTGCATTCACGTCGCTGCTGAGAGCTTTATCGACTCAAGAGTGCAGGGTACTTTTTTAGTCTTAGCTCTTCAATTGCGCGCTCTGTTTGTTTCCAAGGATCACCCTTGATTCTGGCAATGAGCGTGGTCCAGATGCTCTCGAACGCGGCCACTGCATCGTCCTCATGAAAGTGGATACCGGGAGGCAAAAGCGGCGCAATGTCCTCAGTCAGGTTGCGCGTTAGTTTTTCGAACATCCGTTGTTCGGCGTTAGCGCGGGTGATTGGTTTCCCTTCAAGCGCCAGATAATGATCGAAGCAGGCAAGCAGTTTATCCGGGTTCATGGAAAGCTGCTGCAATCCCATGTACAGGTCGAATAGATCGCGATTCTTGCGCCGCTGCAAGAGCGCGCGCAACTTGGTCCCGAAGAGTTCTTCAGGCGCAAATGACGCGATGTTGGCGCTGGCCTGATACCAGCCGTTCTCGACTGCAAATGGATATTGCCGAATGCCAAGTACGCTGTCATGCTCACGGGTATTGATCTCCACTTTGACCTTCAAGGTGGTATCCGGTTGGGCCTCGGGTGCAAACCGGAAGACAAAGTGCATCGAGTGGCCCGCCTGCTCACGCTTGCAGTCACCGAGCCACGACAGAGCCTCACGAATGGCGCTGGCCGTGGTGCCGATTTGTTCGGCTTGTGTCTGCACCAGGTCTATGTCTTCGGAGTAGCGAAGCGGTTGCTTAAAGAGCAGCTTGTGGATGGCGGTGCCACCGCGAAATGTGATTTTGCCCGCCAATGCTGGCGCATTGAAGAGATCACACAGCGCGCGGCTGATAATTAAATCCTGCTCGATCTGGTGCGAGGTCGGCCAAGGAGCCTTGATGCTCCACTCCTGAATATAAGATGCGGGAATCAAAAGTCGACCTCCACGGGTTCATTGATGACGAGCTTCCATTTGGTAACGCGCGAGGCTTCTTCTGAGAGTGAAGCGATCAGCGGCTTGACGGATGGGTCGAGGAGCAGTGAGGTCTTTGCCGTCTTGACGAAGGGTTCGAGCGCATTGGCCTGTGGCTCGTATCCAGCCTGATCGAGCAAGTATCCAAGTCGGCGAACGGATGCGTTTTCGTAGACCTCAGCGGCCTTGGCGAGTTTGTGGGCTTCGGCCCGCGCTCCGATATCTTTGACGATCTGAGCAAGCCCGTTGATGCCTGCCGACTTGTGGAAGTACCGGGCGCAATCTAGTAGGGTCAGTTCAACACCAGCGACCTTGGCGAAACCAGCTTCGCTCTTCATGCTTCCGAGCCATTCGGACTGGTTGACCTGCGCAAATGCTGCCGGTGCCTGATAGACAAACTGGAGCCGGTGCCGGCCGATCTCAAAGTCACGAAGCTGCTTCGGAACGATCACCTGGAAGGTCATGGCCGCCTGGTGCGAGGAACCATGAAAGGCCGCTGCGCGGAGTAGCGAAACGCGGTAGTCGATGCCCTGATACTTCATTAACGGATCGATCCAACGGGCCGGGTCCGGCGCGCCCGCAACCCGGTCTTCCGGGCGCAGAATCAAGTAAAAGCCGTGGCGGAGATTGGCTACGCGCTGCTTTTTAGCCATCCGGCCAATCGCTGCCTTTAGTGCGAGCGGAGACAGACGCAACTCGGCCAGTACCTCTTCACGGGTGAAGTGAGCGCGCCCGCGAACGAGTTGAGCATTGAGATATTGATCGAGGCTGGTCATTCCCATATTGTATGCGAAAAGCTGCTATATTCGCATCTTTTTGAATATGAATTGGGGGAGCGGCGAAACTGTTGGTTTTGGCGTGAATCGCCGAACGTGCATATCTTTTCCTTTCAACAAGTTAATTTGCTTGCATGAATTCTTGCGACAATGTCGAAAGAATTTGCCAGACGGTGTCTGGCGAATTCAGATTTTGCAGACATCGTCTGCAAAATCTGGTTGGACGGGTCCACATCATCCCAATTTCCTGGTCGATGGACGGCGTTTGCGAGATTTCTAGAGCAGAGGTCTTGGACGCATCGGCGCTGAGATGCGGGCTGAGCTTGGCTATGTCGTCGGTGAAAAGCGTAGCCTCGTGGCTGGCGCGGGAGATGGAGATGTAGCCAAAGCGAGAATTGAGCAGGTCCGGGTGGGCACTGAAAATAAGAACGCCCCGTCTCCGGGGCGTTCAAAGGTCGCTCAGTGAGCGGAGCCTTACGACGAAAGCTTACTAAGAATAGTCGGGCAATCGCCGCTCAAGTACACTAATATATTTCTATCCTCTGTAGAATCATTGTGTCAAGGTGGTATTCGATGTCCTCTGCCCTGGAACGACCGCAGAAGTATGTCCTCGGACTCGATCTTGGATCGGCCTCGCTCGGATGGGCACTGATCGCGCTCAACGATGCCGATAACCCCACGTCGTTAATTCGTGCTGGCGTTCGTATTTTTGAACCTGGGGTTGACGGCACATCGATGGAGATCGAACAAGGGAAAGATCAGTCAAAAGCGGTCGAGAGACGAACAGCTCGCTTGCACCGCCGACAGCTTCGCCGACGTGCCGCCCGGCAGAGGGATCTATTCCGCCTTCTCCAAAGACATTCCTTGTTGCCAGCGCCAGGGACGTTAGATGGATCGCCAGAGGAGCAGAGACATTCGATTCTCAACGAACTCGATCAAGCTCTCGCTCGTAAATGGCAATCCGCATTTCCAGACAATCGTTTCGCCCAGCTACCTCTGTATTACCTTCGCAAGAGGGCACTTGATGAGCCGCTGGAGGCGTACGAAATCGGGCGGATACTGTTTCACCTGATTCAGAGACGTGGCTTTCTCTCGAATCGCCGGGAAAACAAGCAGAATCCAGATCAGAAGAAGGAACTAGGGCAAGTCAAGGCCGAAATTCATAGCCTGGAACAAGAAATCCAGAATGCAGGTGCACGAACCCTTGGCGAGTTTTTCGCCGGCCTGGACCCACACGCTCAAAAGGTGCGTCGTCGCTGGACTGCAAGAAAAATGTTCCAAGATGAGTTCGAGAAGATATGGGAAACACAGGTGATTCATTGTCCCAATCTATTGACGCCGGAACTTCACGACAAGATTGCTCATCTTCTGTTCTTCCAGAGGCCAATTGCAGCACAGTCACATTTAGTAGGCAAATGCGAGTTGGAATCAGGGAAGCAGCGAGCACCGTGGGCAGCAATGGAAGCTCAGAGATTCCGCATTCTGCAAAAGGTGAACGATCTGAGGTTAGTCAATCCTGGGAGCTTGATTTCCGATCCACTGACGGAGGAGGATCGCCAGCGCCTGTACTCCCTTCTCGATCGGGAGGGGGATCAGACGTTCAAAGCTATTAAGAAGTACCTCTCGTTCCCTACCGATGTACAATTCAATCTTGAAAAGGGAGACGAGAAACGTCTACGGGGAAATCGAACGCAGGCGGCCATGCGGAAGGTGTTTGCTGACCGCTGGGACACAATGAGCGCGGGGAAGCAGCATCAGATTGTCGAGAATTGGAGAAACAGTGAGTCCGATGAGGCATTGATCCGCGAGGCAGAGGAACAGTGGTCACTGGATGATACCGCGGCGACTTTGCTGTCAGAACAAATTCCGGAGCCTGGCTATTGTGCCGTCTCACTGACCGCAATCTCCAAATTGCTCCCTCTGATGCAGTGCGGTAAGTCTTTCAAAGAGGCGGAGACGGAAGTGTATGGCGCTCGCTTTTCGGGCGGTGTCGTATTCGATACGCTACCAGAGGTTCGTAAGCAGCTTGAGTCGCTGCGTAACCCAGCGGTTGAGCGTGCCCTTACGGAGTTGCGCAAAGTTGTGAACGCCATCGTACGTGAGTATGGAAAACCCTATGAGATACGGATTGAGCTTGCACGCGAGCTAAAGAAACCTCGGCAAGAGAGGCTCGAAGCAACCAAGAAGAATCGGACTCGCCAAAGAGAGCGCGAGGACATTGCCGGCAGAATTCTGCGTGAATGCGGCTTATCGAATCCTTCCAGAAAGGACATCGAGAAAGCGCGCCTGCATGAAGAATGTGGTGGCATCTGCCCCTATACAGGTAGACCCATTCCTTTTTCGACTCTTTTTGATAACTCGGAGTTTGATGTGGAGCACATCATTCCGCGTAGCCGCTATCCGGATGATTCGTTCCAAAACAAGACCCTCTGCTACCTTCCCGAAAACCGTGATGTCAAAAAGGGGCAGACCCCTTGGGAAGCGTATGGAAAAGATGAGCAGCGTTGGGCAGAGATCATGACTCGCGTGGGCAGTTGGAAGAACAGAGGGAAAATGGCCCGTTTTTCCATTCAGACTGAAGAGGCTCTTGGTGAGTTCAGCGCGCGCCAAATGAATGATACGCGCTATGCAAGCGTTTTGGCTGCACGTTTTTTGGGGTCGCTGTACGGAGGCCGCGATGTTGTCGATGGAGACAATGCGCGCCAAGTAATCTTTGCCTCCAGCGGCGCGGTCACAGCGTCGCTGCGCAGTTCGTGGGGGCTGGAGGCAATCTTGCATGAGATCGTGCCGGCAGAGTCTGGCGAGTCTCGGGGGAAACCGCGCACGGATCATCGCCACCATGCGATTGACGCCATTACGATCGCTCTCACTCGTCCCAAAGTCATTCAATCGATGGCACGGACTGCATCTTTGGAGCCATGGCAAATAGATTCGAGAGCCTGGCGCAAGATCGAATTGCCTTGGCGAGACTTCGTTCCATCAATCCGTCCGCACATTGAACAGATGCTTGTTTCGCATCGGCCCGAACACAAGATGAGCGGAGAACTGCATAAGGGGACGAATTATTCGGCTCCTTATAACTACAAAGGAAAACCCACGGTGCACACAAGGTGCTTACTGTCGGCGCTGTCGGCTGCTAAGATCGCAGACGATGAAGTAATCATTGACACTGCTGTGCGGGATGCCGTTCGCAAGAAGCTAGCGGAACTCGGAGGAAATCCGAAGCTATTTGATCGTCCTGAAAATGCGCCATGTCTCTGTGCCCGCGATGGACGCCTTATTCCGATCCGCAAGGTGCGCATCCGAGAGACCAAGAATCCAGTTAAAGTCGGCAAGGGCGTTCGGGAGCGATTTACGTCCTCAGGTGGTATCCACCACGTTGCCCTCTTTGTAACCCGTGACGAGAAGCGACGGGAAAAATGGGACAGTGAGGTGGCGCAGGTGACCGAAATTTACCGCCGCTGCCCCCGAAATGACCGTAGAAAAAGCAGGTCACAACCCGTTGTAATAGAATCTCCGATTTCCCGACAATTGAAATCCGACCCGGAGGCCCAATTTCTCTTTTCGGTGATGAAAGACGACACGATCGAGGTTACTGACCCGAACGGAATTTACATCTTGCGCGTGAAGAAATTCAGCGATAACAAACAAATGTGGTTTGTTCCCGTGAATGATGCGCACGATGATACGCAACAGATGAAACTTGGCATAACGTGGTCGAAGACTCCAAACTCTTTGAAAGAACTTCGTCCCAGAAAGGTTGTCGTCGATCTGCTCGGAAAGGTGCACCCGGCCAATGATTGATCGCATTATCGAAATCGCTAATCCTGCGCGACTGAGCGTCCGCGATTCGCAACTGGTCATCGAGCGAACACAGACGGAGCAGCTTTCACTTCCCTTTACAACGCCAATCAGCGAAATTGCGGTCCTACTGCTGGCGCATCCGCAGGTCACCCTCTCGCAGGCAGTTCTTTCCCGGATTGCCGAAGCCGGCGGTTCGGTAGTGACGATCGACGGAAAATTCCTCCCAGCGTCAATGCAGTTACCAGTGCAAGCGCATTTTCTCCAGACAGAACGATTTGCCAAACAGATGCAGCTTTCTCTCCCGACACAGAAGCGTCTTTGGCAGCAGATCGTGCGCGCAAAGATCCGCGCACAGGGAGAATTGCTAAAGGAAATTCGTGGAACCGATGGCGGGTTGGTTGCCATGGCAGCGCGAGTTCGCTCCGACGATGCTGGCAATCTGGAGGCACAGGCAGCAAGACGATATTGGGGACAGGTATTTGATGATCCGAAGTTTCGTCGAGGTTCCGAGGACCCGAATCAGAACCGCCACCTTGATTACGGATACACGGTTCTGAGGGCCGCAGTGGCTCGTGCGCTCTGCGCGGCGGGGCTGCATCCATCCATCGGCTTGCGTCATAAGAATCGTTATGATGCCTTTTGCCTAGCTGCGGACGTGATGGAACCATTCCGGCCTCTCATCGATCGCCGGGTTTCCCAGTGGATTGTCGATCACGACCCGGCCGAGCCGCTGAGCACCACGACGAAATCCTGGTTGATCGGTGCAACGACCGCGCGCTATGTATTTGAGCGCGAGGAGCGCTCACTCTTCGATATTCTGTTGCGAACAGCAAATTCCCTGGCAAGGTGCGTCACCGGGGAATCCAGTGAAATCGCGATTCCTTCATTGCTGGAACCATGCCGTGAGTCTGAATCGCGTCGGAAGGGTCCACAGAGCGTCAGACTGCAAGAACAGATCGAAACAGTCGGCTGATTATAGGGACTAGATGTTGATGCTCGGGGATGTTGAGTTGATCGCTCATGAAAGGATTGCTTCTTTCTGCGTACCGGTCTTTGTGGCTCATCGCCATGTTCGACCTGCCGGTGGAAACGTCGGCGAACAGGCGCGACTATACGCGCTTCCGCAAGGCTTTGCTCAAAGACGGGTTCATGATGCTCCAATTCTCTGTCTATGCGCGTTACCTTCCAAGCGAAGAAGCCGCAGACGCCCATCGAAATACAATCCGGTCGGTGATTCCACCATTGGGGCAAGTGCGACTAATGACGGTAACAGACCATCAGTTTGGCAGAATGGAGGTCTTCTATGGGAAAAAACCGCGAGCACCGGAAGATATTCCAGAGCAAATTCTCCTTTTCTGAAAAAAGAAACCGCGCCAACCTGCTGCTTTTCAGCAAGTTCGGCGCGGTGAGTGTACTTGAGCGGCGACTCCCGGCCATCCCCAGCGGAAACTTCAACGACCGTGCCGGAATGTAAGTGTACTTGAGCGGCGACTCCCGGCCATCCCCAGCGACCATTCAGAAGCAAGTGTCAGAGCAGGTAGTGTACTTGAGCGGCGACTCCCGGCCATCCCCAGCGGTGACCACAAAGAAGTACTTTCGCTCTGAAGTGTACTTGAGCGGCGACTCCCGGCCATCCCCAGCCTCTGCTGTGGATGAACACAAATGAGACAGGTGTACTTGAGCGGCGACTCCCGGCCATCCCCAGCGGGAAGCACAGCAAGGACGCAACACAGCAACAGTGTACTTGAGCGGCGACTCCCGGCCATCCCCAGCCGATGCGGTAGTCGATGTAGCTGCCAACAAGTGTACTTGAGCGGCGACTCCCGGCCATCCCCAGCAGCTCGCCGCGCGTTAAGGAAACGCCGGAAGTGTACTTGAGCGGCGACTCCCGGCCATCCCCAGCCGTCGAGCTGCTCCATGCGCCCATCCAGATAGTGTACTTGAGCGGCGACTCCCGGCCATCCCCAGCTGAATGTGGAATCACTCAGCGTTTGGGGTGAAGTGTACTTGAGCGGCGACTCCCGGCCATCCCCAGCGAAAGCAGTGCGGGAGAGCTCGGATCTTACAGTGTACTTGAGCGGCGACTCCCGGCCATCCCCAGCGAAAGCAGTGCGGGAGAGCTCGGATCTTACAGTGTACTTGAGCGGCGACTCCCGGCCATCCCCAGCAGTCCTGATACTATGCGATGCAGTAACTGGAGTGTACTTGAGCGGCGACTCCCGGCCATCCCCAGCGTTGTTGAGTTAGCTCCCCACACTGGCCCGAGTGTACTTGAGCGGCGACTCCCGGCCATCCCCAGCAAGGGAAAAGCCCCACAGGCGATCACATAACTTGCATGGCCATCCCGATCTCTGTGCAGATCGCCTGTGGGGCTTTTCCCTTGCTAGAAATGAACTACAAAAACTTCCCGGAAGATGATACTGATGAAGACCGGCTTTCCACCATATTCTAGTTGCTCAGGTTTCAGATCCCGATTCCTATCTCCTCAGTGGCGGCTTGCGATTGGTTGATGTCAAGAGCCGAAGTCTTGGAAACATCGGCGGTGAGTTGCGGGCTATCGAAGACCTCAGCAGGAATGTACTTTGGCGCAATGTCGATACCTTTGGAGCGAGCTTCTTCCAGCACATTCGGGAAGAGGCCCATCTCAAACTCAAAGCCCAAAATATCTACGCGGGTAATGCGCTTCTGGCGGCACTCAGCGATCACCTCTTCCACATAAAGCCGCGTTACCGGCAGATTCACCGGGCCAACCGAGACCAGCCGCCCCGCCTTCTTGCCGTGGAAGGTGGCAAATCCATCTATTTTCTCCGCCCGGTACGCTTTGAGAATGAGGTCAAGGAAAGCTGCTTCTTTTTGCGCGAGCTGCGCCTGCTTCTCCGCCTCGCGCAGATTGGGATTCACGCCGACATAGTGCTGCCGCTCATACTTGCCAAGGTTGAGAATCTCGAAGGCGCGGTAGTCCTTGCCGCTGGCCTTCAGTTCGCGTTGGACACCGATGAGACGCTTGCGCGTGGTGTGGATGGCGAACTTGCCGAGGTCACTGGAAATCCATTTCCGTCCAAGTTTCTCAGCAACGGCAGCAGTTGTCCCTGAACCGCCAAAGAAGTCAGCTACGATGTCTCCTTCGGTCGAGCAAGCTCTAATAATTCGATCAGCGATTGTTTCAGGTTTTTGAGTCGCGTACCCTAAATTCTGGGTTTTATCCGCCGGCTGAAGCATTGAAATACGCCACACATCATCTATCGTCTTTTCGTCAGTTTCTATGTAGATAACCTTTCCGTCAGCCCCTTTCGCATTTACGATTGCACCCTTGTCCTTGTCCCAAACCCGCTTCAATTGCTTGACTACTTCTGCGCGCTTCTCTCGAATCCTGTTGAATGCGTATCGGTCTGACTTTCTATACCAGTAGAGATTGTCATGGTTAGACGCGAACCGATTTATGTTTCCCTGCATCTTGTTGTAGTAATACCAGACGATTTCATTTAGGAAATTACCGCTGCCAAACACTTCGTCGAGTATGGACCGCAAATACTGCGATACGTGCCAATCACAATGGACAAAGATGCTGCCATCATCCGCCAACAAATCACGCATCAGAATAAGTCGCTCATAGAGCATGGCAAGAAATGAGTCAGCGCCCTTGCCCCACGTATCCCTGTACGCAATCTCTTCAAGGATTCCCGGCTTCTTCGTGAATGTCTCATCGCCGATCTCAATATCCATGCTGAAGTCGGCACCCACGTCAAACGGCGGATCAATGTAGATGAGCTTCAGGCCGCCCTGTGCTTCAATCTCTTCGCGCAGCGGCCCGTTCTTCAGCGAAGAGAGGATCAGCTTGTTGTCGCCCCAGATGAGCTTGTTGGTCCAGCCCTTCAACTGCCGTCCGCGCTCATCGAACAGCCCCGCCTGCAAGGCCATGTCTTCCGGCTTCTCGGCGCGTGGCTCGTCCACCTGCTCGATCACCTGAAAGGGCAGTACGACATTCGTCACCTCGTTGGTCTTGCCGTTCCACACCAGTTCCACTTCGCGCTTGTCGTCAAAGAGCAGAAAGCGGTATTTCTCCGGGAGCGGCTTGCCCGCTTCGATAAAGCGAATGACTTCCTGTTGTTCCTGTTCTGTCAGCTTTGCCATGAATCCTCTTGCCGCGCTTCGTCTGGAGCAGCAAATTCAGAGATCGTTTGTCGACAATTTGTTGTCCACATTTAGGATAGGCGCGAAATCTCCGATGGGAAGCGTCCTCAAATGCGATTTTTGCCACACGGCTACGATGGCCACCAGAAATGTTCTCGCATTGCTCCGAAACCAGTTTACAAAACATCAGAATAGCGCATAATTGTAAATCAGAGAGAGGAGTTGGCCATGATTGCAGATCGTATCAAGCTCGCACGGCGTAAGGCCGGCCTTTCCCTCCGGGATTTGGCAGCGGCAATGAACGGCAGGGTCACCGCACAGGCCATTGGAAAGTACGAACGCAACGAGGATATTCCGAGTTCGGGCGTTCTGATCTCCTTGGCCAAAACCCTTGGTGTATCAATCGCTTACCTGATGGATACCCAGGGAGTTGTGCTGTCTGGCGTAGAGTTCCGCACCAAGGCCAGCACGACCGCCGCTGACCGGGCCGTCGTAGAGACCGAAGTCCTAGAGTGGATCGAACGCTATTTGCAGATTGAACATGTGCTGGAGTTGGAGAGTTCAGCTTGGCAGTGCCCGATTGCGCCCCTTCGGCGTCTGAACGAAGCGGCCGATGCGGAGGCACTCGCTACCGAAGTGCGGAAGAAGTGGAATCTGGGGATTGACCCGATTCCCAATATGACCGAACTGCTAGAGGAAAAAGGGCTTAAGGTGCTCATTGTTTCTCTCCCGCAGCGGGTTTCCGGCTTTACCTGCATAGTCGGCCGCGGCAAGGACAATCCCGGCCTGCCGGTGATTGTCGTCAACAAGGAGTTTTCTTTGGAGCGCCGGCGCTTGACCTTGGCCCACGAATTGGCTCACCGGCTGATTGACACCGCCAGTTTGAGCGACAAGGATGAAGAGAAGGCTGCCACTCTGTTTGCCGGTGCCTTCCTCATGCCGCGCGCTCACCTGCTCCGCGAGGTTGGGAAACAGCGGAATGCCCTCGGCTACCGGGAACTGATCTACCTGAAACGCCAGTATCGCGTGAGCGGCGTGGCGCTGCTGATGCGATTGCGGCAGATTGGCGTTATCAGCGAGCCGGTTCTGATCTACGCCTTCCAAACCGTTGCGCGTGGCTGGCGGACTCAGGAACCGGAAGAACTGGAACCGCAAAGTGAGCGCGGATCGCAGGAGCGGCCACTTCGCTTTGAACGGCTCTGCTACCGCGCCCTGGCCGAGGACTTTGTTTCCCTCAGTAAGGCTGCGGAACTGCTGCGAATTCCTCTGCCCTTGGTGGAATCCGGTTTGAAAGGACCGCTGATAGCCGATGCGGATCATCGTCAGTGACAGCAGTTGTCTCATTGATCTCAAAAAGGCCTCGTTGCTCGGGGTCTTTCTGAGCCTTCCATATGAGATTCTCATCCCGAACACCCTCTTCGAGGACGAGCTGCTCAGCTTTACGGCGGCAGATAAGCGAATACTGCTTCAAGGTGGCTTGCAGGTTGTGGACTTACCTGGTCAACAGGTGCTCCGTGCGCGAGATGTCATTACGAGCAGGCCGCGTCTGTCCGTCCATGATGGCTTTGCTTATGCACTCGCTGAAAGTCGAACAGATAGCATCCTCCTGACCGGCGACGGCCAACTCAGGGCGCTTGCGACAAGCAACAAGATTGAGGTTCACGGGGTTCTGTGGGTCGTGGATGAAATTCACCGGGGGCGTTTGACTACGGTGAAGGCACTTCATGCGGCTCTCAGCGTCTTTGCGGATGATCCGACGGTACGGTTACCCAAACGGGAGTTGACAGCAGCACTGGAACGGTTCGAAGCGCTGCTTAAATGCAATTGAGGGTGCTCAAAAGGGTGCTGAAGGCATAGTCATAGACCATGCGAGGCGTGTTGATAGGCATTGCAGCCATGGGACTCTTCTTTTGCGCATCCTGAATTACAAATTTGATTTAAACTTCTCAGCAAGATGCAACTCGACCCCCGCGCACTTCACATCTACACCGACGGATCATGCTACCGAAACCCTGGCGGCAGTTCCGGCTGTGCCGCGATTGTGCAGTACCCGGACCATCTAGGTCGAGAAGATGAACAGATTCTCGATTTTGGCTGCTCTGAAAGCAGCAACAATCGAATGGAACTGCTTGCATGTATTCGTGCGCTTGATTGGATTCGCGGAAACTCTCCATGGTCAGGTGTATCTCGCGTACAGATCATCACTGATTCTCGCTATGTTGATGACAATAGATCGCGTGCACAGATGTGGCGGAGAAATGGGTGGCGCAATCAGCACGGCGAGCCTGTAGAAAATTCTGATCTCTGGAAGGAGTTTCTCTCCGTATCTCAGAAAGTTGGGATGACAGTTCATTTCGAATGGACAGCCGGGAAGAAAACGCCCATCCTGAAGCAAATTGATAAAGCAGCGAAGAACGCAGCAAAACGCGATGGTACTGATGTTGACCGGGGCTATCGACCCGGTATAGTTGCGCGTTCAATGGTTTCCGGAGCCGCTACGAGGTTTGCTGCACACGGTCAAATGGCCATTATTCGCCCCTACAGAAAGAGCGTGATGCGGCAGGGTGACGACAAGGTACGCTTCGACGTCTTCTCCGAAGAGAAGGGCACCTACACAGAAAGCTGCTACGCATATGTAACCACTGCACTTGCGGCAGAACTTCATCGTCAACATGGTTATCGCGTGCGGCTTGATGACAACGCCAAATGCCCGCACATTCTCGAAATCCTTGAGGAGGTTGTGATCCCCAATCGTGTCACCAAACGCGTTCCTTAAATGAGTTGAAAAGTATAGGTTCCTTAATTTCTGAAAGCTTAGCTAGCGGTCCGAGCACGGCTCATTTACTACGAGCTATGATAGTTCAACCAGTTTCAGCGGCCTCGTAGTGAACCGGAACTCATGTTCAAGCAGAAAGTCCCCCATGTCCGCGTTGGTCAGACGCACAACGACGGTCCCTTCCGTTAAGTCGGGCATTGGTTTTTCTTCCGTCATAATGCTCTCCATGTTGAACTCGGCTGGTACTCGCCGTTTTTCGACGGTGTGTACCCGATCATCGAGCATCACCGCAATTATCAACTCCTGCGTCTCGTCGACGCGAAATTCGATAATGTCGGATGCTGCTTCCAACCAGCATCCTCCAATCCGCCGAAATTCTCCTTCTTGGCTTCGGTAAATCAGTTGGGCTCTTACAGGACCACCCACATTCTGAGCCCCCCTTTGAGCCTCGTTCGTAAACTTCGCTAAAAGTGCAATCTGCCCGTGCTCCACGACCCACTGTTTCTCGAATCTGCCCATGTCGCGGCTCCATAATGTTTGGCCTGCACCCGAGACTGGAGCAAAATCCGCGCCCGTGAAAATGAGGTTCAGAGTCGGGTGGTGAATCCTAGCTTTCGTGATCTCTGCTGAGCCGCTGGTTGACAATCCATTGAAATGAATGTTGACAGTATGAGCGGTGATTCCACCGGATTGGTATGTTGTGGAGAGAGACTGATCGATTAGCAATCTGACTCCTTGTTCAGTCTGTTCCTCAGAAAGTTGCCCAACACTCGCCATATGCTCTGATTTCATTTTCTGCAAACGGTCTACCGTGTAAGCCTCAGGATCGTCATCGATCACATCATGATGCCTTCCACAGAGCAGGATCAGGTTGTCATAGTCATGCCGTTCCACCGGAGTTTGATTCACATCGAACCGAGGTCCGCCTTTTTCTCTGGCTTTTATGTGGCAGATTTTACCGATCACCGTTTTCCCCTCGACGATGGTAGATTTGCACTTGGGGAACGCACACCTATTCCCCGATTCAGCGAAAAGCCGCTTGATCGTAGCTGTGCTCGGTCCTGAGGGGTTATTCAATTGCTGGTTATCTGTCATGGATTTCCAACCAACTTTAGTTTACTGTTTCAATCGCCTTGCGGAAGAATGCAAACGTGAAAGCTTGTGATTGTAGACGGAGCTACTGGCACTCCGGAAGTTCCGGATGTCTGGCTCCAGAGTGGCGTAGACTATTTTGCAGATGCAGGTTAAGCGACAGGTGGACACCAAAGCGCCAAATCGACGCCAAATGCCCTTCCGGTACTGCAAACGGCTTGGTGGAGAATGCGGCATTTTCACACTGGGATCGACACCGGAATGGACGCCAAGCAGGACACATCGCTGGACACCAAACCGGACACCAAGGGGTGGCGGAGATAGCGCTGGACACCAGAGTCGAATGTTTCATTCTCCCGTGAGGCGAATTTTGGGCCGAATTTGGGTCGAAAATGCTTGGTATCCATGGTGTCCCAAAATACCCGAAAATGCTCCCAAACCGTGGGTGCAAAAAAAATCATAAAAATTGTGGACACCAAGGAAAGTTTTTCACATCAACGAGTTACCGCAAATTGTTGATGACAAATAAGTTGGGAAAATCGGCGTGCCCGAATCTCCCCCTCTCCGCCATAAAATATTGCATCCCATTGATTCCATTGACACACGATAGATAATAGGCGTCTTACACGTATTCCGTCTTGACCGCACTATCCGGTCCTTCCGTCCAATATGGCCCCTATAACGAGTTCTGATGACAACGAAGTTGCCATCAGAACTCGAAGGCTTTCAGACGCGAGGATCGTGGCGTTAGAGCGGAACCAAAGTAGCTATATCCCGCATTCTTGACTCGGGTTACATTGGATTCGGCGATTTCCGCGAAGCGAAGAAGATGGCACAGCCCATTTCGGATGATTTGCGCACTCGGATTCTGGAAG
>Ga0302140_10003125_pt1 | contig 21335 bp, 20 predicted proteins | sample I_Bog_E1_1_FD_202095 | JGI IMG/M metagenome (GOLD analysis project Ga0302140, IMG submission 202095) | Peat permafrost microbial communities from Stordalen Mire near Abisko, Sweden - I_Bog_E1_1 | ecosystem: Environmental > Terrestrial > Soil > Wetlands > Peat | place: Sweden: Abisko, Stordalen... | reverse complement strand
ATAATGGGGTAACGCCAAGGCATGATTTTAACCCTGCTTCAGGAAACTGGGGTGCTTTTGAGTTAGCAGGACGGTATGGGCAATTAAAGCTGGATCGTAATATCTTTACCGAAGGCTTTGCCCTTGCCAATACATACATATCCAAAGAGGATGCCTGGGCCGCTGGTCTTAACTGGTATTTGAATAAGAATGTTAAGGTAGTCTTTGATTTTGAACAGACTAAATTCCATAGTGGGGCTGCCAATGTTATTAATAATGGTAATCGAAAGGCTGAAAATCTGTATACGACTAGGCTCCAATTAAGTTTATAGGCAGTTAATTTATCAAACATAAGGAGAATGATATGGTAAAAATCAAAAAGAAAGAAACAGATACAGTCGCCAATATTGTCCAAAGTATATCTTACGGTACAGGGCTTATTTGTGCCAAGGTCTCCAATTTGGGCAAGGTAACCAAAACAAAAGAATGGAAAGATGTTGCTTCCAAAACACAAAGTATCGTTAAGAATGTGGAGAGATCTGTGACGGATAGTATCGCGGATCTAAAGGAATCATTTGATGAGGGGGTTAAATCCATCGTCCAGGAAGGACAAGAACAAAAAGCATCAAAAGCAAAAGCTAAGAAAAAGGAAGAAGTTGATAACGAAGAGGCGGAAATCGTTACTGAAGAAAAAGAGATTTCCGTTGAAAAACAGGAGATCTCCCTTCAGGAGGAAAAGATCGCGGTCCAAAAGGAAGAGGTCGTATTTAAAGAGGAAGAGATCGCGGGTCAAAAAGAAGAAGTAGCCGTCGAAAAGCAAGAAATTATTGCTCAAGAAAAGAAAGAAGCAGAACTTTCTCCACTCCCGTCTGAATTAGCACCTGTTCATGGCGAAGAAATTGAAGGAGAGTTGATGGAGGAGGATGCTCCTAAGAAAAAGGTCGCTTCAAGTAAAACAAAGAAGGACCATGAGGTAAAGAGTGACCCTTCAGAATTTACTATAGGAGAATTCAAAAAGGACGGTAAAGATCCTAAGGGATTAATGGGATCTATAAGAAAAAATAAACCGGAGATCAGTTTAGGATCCACAGATCCATTGGAATGGCTAAATGAACTTTTGGCAAGCGGTGAAGACGGTCAGCCCTTGAAATATGATATCAAGAAGACCCCGGAAATAAAAGAAGCTAAAGAAGCCTTCGAGAATGCTTCGGGAGCAGAAAAGGCCCATGCCTTGATCAAACTTAACAGGCTAATATTAGAACAGGCCTATCCTTTAAAGTGTCCCAAGATCCAAACCGGAGAAGCGCCTAAAAAAACCGAAAAGCCGAAAGCGGATAAAACAAAATCCAAACGTTCGAAGGGTTCGGACAGCGGATTAAATCTGAATTGACGACCCATGGGTCAAAGTTAGGATAAAAATATGAGCTCATCTACAGGTAAGAAAATAGTACGAAAGGTCTTTTATTCCACTGGCGCTGTTGTCGGTGAGGCGAGCAAGATCAAGGATGGTCTCGTTGACATAGCCAAGTCATTTAAAGCCGGCTATCATCTGCTGAGCGATGAGCAGATAAAATCAACAGGTCAGCAGCTTGATGGGCTTTATGGTTATTTTGGCCGGATCATTCATGAGAATATTGAAAATAAGGAACTTTCGTTTGGATTTAATCCGGGCTATGAGACACTTGCAAGTCAAGCAGAAGAATTATTAACTGAAGTCTCATCGACAAAGGAAAATCCTAAGCAAGAGGCCACTTGTTCTCATCAAGATCCTCAAGAAAGTCAAACAGTTCAGATCATCCAATCGAATGATCCTCTAACACGTTTAAAAAGCGTTGTGCAATTAAGCCGGATGAACACTCCCCAAGCAAGGTCGGCCCTTTTATCGCATGCCAAGGATCCGGATAGTATGGTGCGAAGGGTCATTGTTAATTGTATAAACCCTGAAGAAGGGGAAGAAGAGATCTTTGCGATCGTTAAATTCATCAATGATCCGGATGAAGATGTGGCAAGGATCGCCATCCGTAAATCAGCTAAAACCCGTAATCGACTGGGCTTTACCTATCTGATCTCCAAATTAGACAGTGAGAATGTAAAGATCAGAAAGGAAGCGATCGATGCCTTAATTTTGATCACTGGCTCAGATCTGGGTTTTAACCCGTCAGCCGCGATAGGTCAACGTAATGAAGCCGTCAGGCTTTGGCAGAAGGTATGGCAAGATAATCAAATGAACACGCAATTCTTAATAGATGATGAGGCAACGCGGGCGGTCTTTAAAAAGAAGCATCCTGAAAAAGAACCGTCATCAACTCAAGAGCCTGTTAAACATACAAAAAAAACAGCTAAAAAATGAAAATGGCCTATAAAAAAATAGAACTGGTCGCGGGTTCGAATATCCCTATCAAAGAGGGCACGAAAACATTGCGTGCCATCAAAAAGGCGTATTCTTTGTTAAAAAAAGATTTTTCTGCCGGAACAAATAATATGGCAGAGGTATGGGTCAAAGGTAATGAGTTGAAAAAGAGTCAGAAGGTCAAAAAATTAAAAGATGGGACTGTTTTGATGGCCAAGAACATGGCTGGCGATCTAAAAAAGAGTTTGAATGGGATCAGTGCAAAAGGTGCTATTTGTGATATTTCTTATGAAATAGGCGGGGCGTTTAAAAAGACGAAGGATGTTTTTAATGAGTATATCGATGAAATGACGAGGATACCCAATGGAAAATAAAAAGTTTATAAGATTAGGAAAAAATTTTTACGAATGGTACAGGGCTAACAAGGTCAAATTCACCATCAGCACCTCTCGTAAGGACCTTGATAGTGAAATTAAACGGGTAGCTGAGTTAATTGACTACGTGGAAGAAAAAAAGCGTAAGTAGTACTACGTATAAATTTGAGTATAAATGCGTCTATCAGGTAAAGTTAGATTAGATTATTCTATGTAAGTATGTTATTATGCAAATATTCTGTTATTTAAGTATCAAATAATAAAGGAGGACATATGATCACAAAAACTCTATTAGCGATCGCAGGTGTTGCGGTGGTGGGTGTTGTAGGTTACAAGATCATCAAGAAAAGAAATCCTGAATTTTTTAAGGATTGTGCGGCAAAGATCAAAAATAGCACGAATAATTTCTTTGAAGGGGCTTCAGAGGCTTTCAATGAAGGCTATGCAAGCGCAGCGGCAGTGTAGATCTTAAGCCTGAAAAGGCCACAGTGATGGCCGGGATTAAGGGAGGACGAGAGTATGACTAAGCTAAAAAGTGAGCCTATGGTCCAGAAATCCGTTGAATCAAGGGCGTCAAAAGAAGAAAAAGCAAGTGTATTAGAGATCATCGCTGATCTGGAAACGCAATTGGAATCAGCTTTTAGCATTAAGGATGAACAGGCTGATGAGATCGCGAGACTGGAAAAAGAACTTGAAAAAGCAGAACAAAGGATCGCGGTAGGTGATCAAAAGGCCAAGGAATTGCAAGAGCTGTTGGCCTCCCAAGAGAAATTGAATTCTTATTTAGAGTTTTTGGAAAATGAGCGTTTAAGCTCTATTGAACATATTAAAGCCCTGGAAGTCCAATCGGAAATGGCTGGACGTGAAAAACAGGAATTTTTCAAAAAGTTAGATGAGGCCTCAAAAGAATTAAAGACGAGAGAATCGCGCCTTGAGCAGATCGAAAACGAGCTGAACAGCGCCTATCAGACAACTCAGAATTTCCAAAATCGCATCCATGTGGCCCAGGAAGAAAAAGAAGCTCTTCGTAAGAAATTTGAGCAATTATCAGAAGAATTGAAGGTCAGTATAGCGGAAAAAGAAGAATCTAAACGTGATCTGCAACAAGCTAAAGAAGATCTTGATGAGATCCGGACGATGTTAGTTGATACCAGGGCCAAGGCCAAGGGACATATTTATAAAAAGAAGGCTTGAGATAGCCTGAGCCTATTTTACTAGAGAAAGGGTAAGAACAATGGCAAAAAAAGTCAGAGGCCTCGATGTAGGCACAATGAATTTGGTAGGAGCTACCCAGGCTGATGATGGGAGCATCAAGATCAAATTGATGCGCCATTGTTTTCTTGATGTTGATGTCAGCCCTTTTACGAAGAAAATGTTGCTGCAGCAAAAGGTCCAATATGTCGAAATGGGTAAAAAAGTCTATATTCTGGGAGAATCCGCCTTTGAATTAGCCAATATCATGAATAAGGTGATCCGTCGGCCGATGAAGGCTGGGGTCATGAGCCCTCAAGAAGCGGATGCCGCGCCGATCTTTGGTCTTTTGGTGGAAGCAGTTTTAGGCAAGCCAGAAGTACCTGGGATCCCTTGTTATTATTGTGTGCCTGCCAACCCCATAGACGCTGATTTTAATATTGTCTACCATTCCGGGATCATTGCCGGCGCACTTAAAAATCTTGGATATGTGCCCAAAGAAATGAACGAAGCGCATGCGGTGGTATTTAGTGAATTAGCTGATCAGGATTTTACAGGAATAGGTATTTCATTGGGTGGCGGCATGGTGAATGTATGCGTCTCCTATAAAACCATCCCTGCGGTTTCTTTCTCAACGAGCCGAGCAGGGGACTGGATCGATAAGAATGTCGGCCAGGTGCTGGGGATCAATCAGACCAGGGCCGCGGCATTAAAAGAAAAAGGGGTAAATCTTAAAAGCCCTAAGAACCGCGAGCAAGAAGCTGTTGTTATCTATTATCGCAATTTGATCAGTTATACGTTAGCCAATATTAAAGCAAAATTTGAATCGACTGAAGGGATCCCTCAATTCCCTGATCCTGTTGATATCGTTTGTTCCGGAGGGACATCGTTGATAGGCGGATTTATCGATGTCTTTGAAGAAGAGCTTAGGAAGATCGAGTTTCCCATACCGATCAATAAAGTCAGACTGGCCGGAGAACCGTTGAACGCAACTGCCAAAGGTTTACTTTTAGCAGCCCTCAACGACGATGAAATGGGTCAGGAAGAACGCAAGAAAACAGCAGGTAAGTGACCTCCAGGCAGGTTTTTTAAAGGGGGCACCCCTGAAAGTATTTCAGCCATGGGCTATTGTGTCTTTGGCAGAAACCGGGGGGGATAGGATATATCCATCTAAATGAAGAGACCTGATGCAAAATTTTCTTACCAGTCGAATGGATTATGTCTTTTTTATTTACGGCCTCTGCTTTATTTCCCTTTCCGTAATCTGTTTTTTATTATCTAAAAATTCTAAAACAAAGATCTCCTGGAGTTGGCTGGGGATCTTTGTTTTCCTTTATGGGACCAATGAATGGCTGGATTCTTGGTCGCTGTGTTTTGATGACAATACTGCATTTAAGTGGGCCCATCTTGGTATCAGAGTAGTATCTTTTCTTTTTTTAATTGAGTTTGCGCGATCTACCTTCTTAAGATCAAAGCTTAAATTTGAAGATGATAAAATTGAGAATTTATCGTTCAAGATCGCTTTGATATCCCTATTGGGCTACGGGGTAATGTCCTTTGCCTTTTCCCAAATCCAGTTTTTGAGATTGATACTCGCGTGCGCTAGCAGCCTTAGCTTTTGGTATTACTATGAAACGATACGTGTAAAGAACAGCAAGCAGTTGATCGTATTGAAAACATATTTGAAGCTGGTGATCCCGTTGATAGTCGTAGTATTGGTCGCCGGATGTTTTGTGAGTGATTGGTATAAAGCGAAGGAAGAGATGAGGCAACGTAATTTCTTCCTTTTCTTGGCCCAGAGAACCTCACAAACTATTAATTCTGAGGAAATAAAGAGTTTGACGGGTTCAAAGGCCGATCTAAAAATTTCTAGCTATCAACAATTGAAGACTAAATTGATGATCTTGTATGAAGGGATGCCTCAGGTCAAGCGTCTTTATTTCATTCGACCACAAAAAGTGAACAATATTGTACTTGTTGATACCGAAGCTTTCAGCAGCAAGGACGGATTTCTTCCCGGTCAGGTCTTTAATCAAGATCACAAGATCATCAGGGATGTCTTTAATTCAGCGAAGCCTTTTATTGAATCAGCTGTGAACCTTCCTGAGGGTGATTCATTGCTTTCCGGGTATTATCCATTGACTGATGGGCGGACAGGAGCAACGATCGCTGTTTTAGGGATCGATCAGGATGCCCATGAGTACATATCAGCGATGGCGTTTGAGCGCATTAAGATCTTTATAATGATCGCGACCCTATGTTTGATCATATTCTTGACCTTTATTTATGCGCATAAATTTTGGATATTCACACATCAATTAGAAGGATGGCAAAATGCTGATTGGTATCTCCAGTGGGGCAATGCCATCATCGTTATTATCATTGGGTTAGCGCTCACCATAGGGTTCTATATTCAGGCAAGGCGGGATGCTTTTGAGTCCTTCCAAATGATCTTTTCAGAACGTTCTGCCGGAAGGATCGAAGTTATAAAAAAGGACCTGGAATCCCAGATCAATGAGATCAAACAATTAAAGAATATTTTTGAACGAATACCTTCCTTTAATCGCCAATCTTTTGCTTATTTTGTGCGTCCTCAATTGCAAAAATCTCCTCTAGAGGGCATATTATGGGTCCCACGCGTAGCTCAGGCAGAGAGAATTGATTATGAGAATCGTGCCCAATTGGATGGTATCAACGATCCTGGCTTTAAACAGATGGATCCTGATGGAAAAATGGTCATCGCAACAGAAAGGGATGAATATTATCCTATTTATTTTATAGAACCTTTAAAAGGTAATGAAAAGTCTTTTGGATATGATATTGCGACCGACCCCATCCGGCTTAAAGCCATGAAAGAAAGTTGTGATGAAAACATACCCGTGGCAACAGCTCCGGTCCATTTAGTCAACAAGATCAATCAGGCCAAAAGTGTCATCGTATTTATGCCCGTATACTTGAGGGGAGAAGATCCCTTGACCATCGAGGGTAGAAGAAAGAATTTGCGTGGTTTTATTGAACTGGTCTTCAATAAGAATTTTCTTAAAGTGATCTATTCCGCCATGCCGGCAGAAGGATTAGCCGCTATGGTAGAGGATGTGTCTGCCTCACCTGAAGACCGAGTGATCTATCGTCATAAAATACGTTTAGGAGGCATCAATTGGGACAAACCATTTATCAAATTTATACTGCCTATCGATATGGCTGACCGGGTATGGCGGGTCACCATTGTCCCCAGTACTGTCTTTATCGCTAATTATTTGTCATCCGGATATTTATCAATTTTGCCATTCGGGATATTGACCACATTATTATTAGCCTTGTTTTTAAATACCTTGATCCGTTCCAGACAACAGGCTGAACGGCTTGTCCACATACGCACCTCAGAATTACAAGACGCAAATAGGGCGCTTGAACGCACCCATGCTGAACTTCGGGAGTCTACGGCACAGATGATGAATGCAGAAAAATTCACCGCGCTGGGTGAAATGGCCGGTGGGATCGCCCACGAGTTAAATCAGCCCCTGAATGTGACCAAGATCATTTGCCAGGGTTTATTAAACGATATCCGTAAGGACAGGCTATCAGTGGAAGACCTTAAAAAAGACCTTCCCGAGGTTGTTATCCAAATGAATAAAATGGCAGAGATCATCGAACATATGAGGGCCTTTACAGCAGTAAAGAGTGGAGATTGTCAAAAAACTTTTGAGATCAATACCGTGATCGAGAATGCCTTCAAATTTATCGGTGCGCAGATGTCGGCCCATGGGATCAACGTGAAAAAAGAATTAGCTGCCGGTTTGCCTGAGCTGAGCGGCGATCCCATCGCCCTGGAACAGGCCATCCTGAATATTCTTTCAAATGCCAGGAATGCCGTTGAAGTGTCCGGGAAGAAAGAGAAGAATATTACAGTCAAAACTAGTTTTGGGGAAGATAAGACTAGTATTTGTATCGAGATCGCGGATAACGGTATTGGAATTCCCGCAGATGCCCAGGATAAGATATTTCAGCCGTTTTTTACAACTAAAAACGCCTTAGCGCCTGACGGAAGACCTGTTAAAGGCAAAGGGTTAGGATTATCTGTGGCCCAGAAGATCGTTAAAGATCATAGTGGAGAAATTATTTTAACCAGCCAAGAAGGCATAGGGTCAACTTTTAAGATCCTTTTGCCGGTTATATGAAAAAGGAACTAACAATGTCCAGAGCTATCTTGGGAAAGGTTTTAATTGTCGATGACTCTTCTGTTGATCGAAAAGTAATACAAGAACTTTTAAAAGATGATTATCAGATCATGGAAGCAGAGGATGGGCAAACGGCTTTGGACCTGATCGCCCATGACTTGCCGGATATTATCCTTTTGGATATTCAAATGCCGGTCATCGACGGGTTTGAAGTGTGCCGTCGCATCAAGGCCGAGTTGGTCAATCAATTGATCCCCATCCTTTTTTTTACCTCATCAGGAGATATTGAAAATAAGGTCAAGGGCTTTACATCCGGAGCGGTTGATTATATTACCAAGCCGTTCATTGCCGCGGAGGTTAGGGTCCGTGTCCATGCTCATTTACATATCAAGCAAATGCAAGAAGAGCGTTTATTAAAGCTTGGGCAAGAAAATCAATCCATCACAGAAAAATTCAACAATGCCGATCAGAAATTGAAGGATTTTACCGCCCAATTGATACAAACTGAAAAAATGGCCGCTATCGGTGAAATTACAGCAGGTGTTGCCCATGAATTGAAACAGCCTTTGAATGTAATGAAGATCATTTGCCAGTCCATCATGAAGGACATCGAAAAACAGCGTTTTGATATGGAAAGCACCAAGCAGGACCTTCCAGAGCTTTTGAACCAAATGAACCGTATGACCCAGATCATTGATCACATGCGTGTCTTTTCCAAACGCACGGTGGGGACAGCCATTGAAGATTTAAATATTAATGAGACCATCGATGCTGTTTTTGTCTTTGTCGGGCAGCAATTATTGAACCATAACGTGGCCATTGTTAAGCAGTACGGGGAAAAATTACCCAAGGTCAAAGGGGACCCTATCCGTCTTGAACAGGCGTTCATGAATATTATCACCAATGCCCGACAAGCATTGATGAGTTGCGGCAAAAAAGAAATGAAGATCGAAATAAAGACGTATCTAAGCCAGGATCAGAAGAACATGATCGCGGAGATCAAGGACAATGGGCCAGGCATTCCGGTGGAGATCAGGGAAAAGATATTTGAATCATTCTTTACGACTAAAGAATCCGGCGAAGGGGCTGGATTGGGCCTTTCCACGGCCAAGAAGATCATTGAAGAACATGGCGGCCGGATTGAAGTTGAAAGCGCGCTGGGAGAATGGAGCAATTTCCGGGTGATCTTGCCGGTTACGGCCTAACGAAAGAATAATGGAATTTTAAACCAGGAGAACATTATGGAAGATTGTAAAGTTTTGATCATGGAAGATGATGAGAGCGCTAAAAATATGTTGGCCCGGATGATCAAAAAGGAAGGGTTTAATGTATTGACGGCTGAAAATGGACGGGTAGGGATGGAGATCTTTATGAAAGAAAATCCCCAGATCGTTGTCAGTGATCTAAAAATGCCGGAAATGAGCGGCTTGGAAGTTTTAAAGAAAATCAAAGAAATTTCTCCCAGAACACAATTTATCCTGATGACAGCTTTTGGCGAGGCGGATACTGCCATTGAGGCTTTAAGGGAAGGGGCGTTGGATTACATTAAAAAGCCGATAGATCTTGATATCCTGACCTTGGCTTTAGGACGTGCCAAGGAAAAGATCGAAGAAGAAAATAAACTTTATGAATTTTATCCTCTCATCCTTTTGGCTGAAGATGATCAGATGGCGCGCGAGCGGCTTACTAATATATTACAAAAAGAAAATTGGAAGGTTATAGGTGCCGGCGACGGTGAGGAGGCTTTAAGTTTATTTCAGCAACATAAGATCGATATTGTCCTGACTGATATCAAGATCCCCAAATTAGACGGTTTGGAGGCTTTGCACGAGATGCGAAAATTAAGCCAGGATTTTGAGGCTATCATTATGACCGGATATGGGGATGAGGCATCGGCTATCAAGGCCATGCACGAAGGGGCTCTTGATTATATCAAAAAACCGATAGAACTCGATCATTTGACGGAGTTGATCAATAAAGCCATTGAAAAGCTTCACATTTCCCGTTCTTTGAAATACCGCACACGGGAAGTGGAATTAGCTAATCAAATCATTGCCAGGATCACCCACCAAAAAGAGATCATTGTTGACTTGAGCGCTAGCAGCAGCAGCAGCAGCAGATTGTTCGCTCAAAACATTATTGATTCTATTCCACTGGCTTTACTGGTAGTGGACCAGAATTTTAATATCACCCTGAGCAATAATGTTCTTAATTCCGCCTTGGGATATGTGCCGAAAATAGTCGATGAAAAATTAATTACGGAGTTAGAGAAGGTTGGTATTAAAGATCTTGGATACTCAAAGATCATTGATGCATTAAAAAAGACAGTGAGCTTGCCCATGGGAGAATTTGAAATGATCAATATCAGCCAGTATTCCTTCTTGATCATGATCCCCTTGTCCTATATAGAGAAAAAAGGCAAGGAGAAGCTGATAGCGATCATTATCCGCGGAGAAAGAAAGTCGAGTTGAACTTAAAGAAAGTTTGGTTTAGATGAAAATACGAAAAGTCCTTATCGTTGATGATGATGAAATGACACGCCAGCAGCTTGAAAAAGAGCTGAAACGGCAATATTGTGAAACTTTCCTGGCGGCCAATGGGCAAGAGTGCAGGGCCATTTTTACCCGTGAAGTCATCGATATATTGCTTTTAGACGTCAAGCTTCCTGATATTAATGGGCTCGAATTTATCAAAGAGGCCAAAGAGCAGAGGCCTAACTGTCAGATCATTGTGATCACAGGTTATGGCAGTGAAGAGATCGCCATTCAATCCTTAAGGCGGGGGGCGATCGATTATCTTGAGAAACCTATTAAATTTGATGAACTGTCAGCTTCTTTAGGACGGGCCCAGGAAAAATTATCAGCGAAAGAAGAGTTGGCGTATAAAAACACTCTTCTTGTGATCGATGATGATAGCGCTGTTTTAGGGCCGATCAAACGTTTCCTGGAAAAGGAAGGTTACGAGGTTTTTACAGCAGCCAGCGGTAAGGAAGGCTTGATGATCATTGAGAAGAACAAGATCGATGTCCTCATTACCGATATCAATATGCCGGATATGAACGGTATTGAAGTCTTACAAAACGCTAAAAAGTTTTATCAGGACATTGAAGGGATCGTGGTAACCGGACAAAAAGATGAAGTCCAGGCCATCGAAGCCTTGAGGGCCGGAGCCTTGGATTATATTACCAAGCCGGTGAATCTTGATGAGCTTTTGATGTCTGTCGAAAAAGTCCTGGAAAATATCAATTTAAACCGTGATCGCCTTTACCGTAACCGTGAATTAAAGATCTCTTCAGAAATCATTGCCAAGATGAACGAAGAGCTTGAGCGGCGTATCGAAGAACGCTCCCGTGAGCTGAGCCAAACGCAGTCACAACTTTTTCAGACCTCCAAACTGGCCACTTTAGGAGAAATGTCCGCAGGGCTTGCCCACGAGATCAATCAACCATTGGGAGGCATTGCCTTGATCTGTGCCAATATCAAGAAGGCCATCCAACGGGGAAAATTTTCTCAGGAAATGCTTTTGGAAGATATTGCCGATATCGAAAAATCCATTCAGCGCATGACAAGGGTCATTCAGCATATGCGTACCTTTGCCCGCCAGGATACGTTGAAGTTCATTGAGGTGGATGTGCCTTCGACGATCAGCTCAGCCATGAGCCTTTTGGGTGAACAGTTAAGGCTGCATGAAATTGAAGTTGTCCTGGATTTTACCAATGAGCTTCCTCAAATATCAGGGGAACCTTTCCAGTTGGAACAGGTATGGATCAATTTGATCTCGAATGCCCGTGATGCCATGGATGAAAAAGAAAAAAGGATCAAGGACGGCAGATTGCCTGCCGGAGAATATCATAAAAAATTGACGATCAAAGCATATCAGGAGTTGGAGAATAAATGCGTAAAGATCAATTTTTCTGACAATGGTATAGGGATCTCGCAAGAACATACGAAGAGAATCTTTGAACCGTTCTTTACGACCAAAGAAGTAGGAAAAGGCTCAGGGCTTGGTTTGTCTATCACTTATGGCATTATTGAAAGTCATAAGGGCAAGATCATCGTTGAGAGTCAGGAAGGTCAGGGCGTGACTTTTATCGTTTCTTTACCTATTGGAGTTGAAAATGACAGCGGAAAATAAGATCAAGATCCTCGTGGTAGATGACGAAGAGATCTTACGGGACAGATTAAAAAGGCTTCTTGAGCTGGATGATTACGAAGTGGTCACGGCTGAGAATGGTCTTAGAGGTCTTGAGGAGTTTGCCAGCTTCAAACCCGATATTGTCCTTTTGGACATCAAAATGCCTGGAATAGACGGGATCGAGGTCTTAGAAAGGATCAAAAAGATACCTAACATGGCTGAGGTTTTTATCATGACGGGTCACGGTGGTTTGGAAACGGCCATTCAGGCCATGCGTAACGGAGCTTTTGATTATATGACCAAGCCTATTGATTATGATGAGCTGGAGATCAATCTCAAACGGGCCATGGAAAAAAAGATGCTGCGTCAGCAGTTGGACAGTTATGTCCATGATATTGAGGATGCCAATCGCAAATTAAAAACACAAGGGGCCCAATTGCTTCAAGCGGCTAAATTGACCGCTGTCGGTGAACTGGGCGCAGGTGTCGCCCATGAAATGAACCAACCCTTGATGGCCATTGCCTCTCATTTGGAAATTCTATTGATGAACCCAACGATCTCATCCGATCAAAAGATCAATGAAAAGATCCTTAAGGTCAAAGACCAATTCGCACGATTAGGGACCATTGTTAAGCGCATGCATGAATATTCCAGTGGCAGGACCGGTACCTATATGAATGAATCAATTAATCGTCCCATCCAGGACGCGATCTATTTATTTGCCCAGCAATTAAAAGATCATAATATCGTCATTTCTCATAATTTGATGGAGGATCTCCCTAAGCTTTACATTGACCGTTATCAGATCCAGGATGTCATCATCAATTTTTTGATCAATGCCCGTGATGCCATTGATGATGCCTTTGAACAAAAGGTGGGCGGGAATATCCATATTTTCTCAAAATTCCTGTCAGAACATCAATGTGTTGTTGCCGGTCTTATCGATAACGGTATTCCTATTAAAGAAGGAACGGAAACAGAACTCTTAAACCCATTTTTCACCACTAAACCCGTAGGCAAGGGGACAGGATTGGGACTTTCCGTTTGTTATAACATCGTCAAGAACCACAACGGCGTGCTTAGTTTTACCAAGATATCAGGAGGCCGTAAGATCTTTTATTTCGCCCTTCCTGTGGATAAGGACAGGAAATTAGCGGAAGAATCAAATTTAGTTGAAGTGATCAATAGTCAATTGCAGAAAAACTAACAGGAGATGCAAATATGGTAAATGAAAAACATAAAGGATGTATCCTTCTAACGGATGATGACGATGCTATTCGGGAATCCTTAGGGGAACTTTTAGAATCTTTTGGTTTTAAAGTTTTTACGGCCAATTGCGTGGATGCGGCCATCAAGGTCCTTGAAAGCAATGATGAGATCGAGGCCATGATCAGCGATCTGAAAATGCCGGGTAAATCAGGGCATGACCTTCTTAAATATTTAAATGACACCAAAAGGACCATTCCTCTGATATTTTTAACCGGATACGCGACACTCGACAGTTGTCAGGAAGCGGTGCGTGACGGTGCTTTTGATTATATCCTCAAGCCTATTGATAATAAGGACAAGGTCATCCTGCCTTTGACCCATGCTGTTGAAAAAAGAAGGATGGAGAAAAATATGCAGGAGATCCAGCGGGATATCATCCAGATGGCAGAGGAACATCAGGCCATTCTTGATGAGCTTTTGATCGATGCGGAAATGAAGACCAAGGTCCAGGACAAGATCGAGAAGATATTGAACAAATGGGACAATAAAAAGAAATGAATGATGAATCGAATATAAATAATGACCTTGAAGATGTGGGTGCCCGTTTAAAAAAGCTCAACGCCAGGGTCAAGTCCCTTGCTTCCGGTAAAATGGGGGAAGCTAAGCCTCAGCAGCGGCCAAGTGAGGGCGTCAAAGATCTGTCTGTCGAACAGATGCGCGATAAGCTGCGTACTATCAATCAATACTTGCGCCGCAAATTAGCTGATGATTCCGTTGTTCCTTCTCCTGAACCGGTCGTTAAAAAGACAATTTCGAGAGAAACTATTTCTGAGGATGTTGGAGAAGATAACTTTCCTGATACCAGCGCGCCGCCACCTCAACAAGCACAAGAAACAACAACATCGGTTTCCCTGCCAAGTACCGGAAGCCCGTCCGTCGAAGGCCCTTTACAAGAACGTTTGGGGGTTGGTCTGGATGTGGGGACAGCTTATCTGGTTGCTTCCAGGGAAATCCAAGGTTCAAAAGTTTTTGTTAAAACAGAACGTAATGCTTTTCTTTCTGTCAGGGGGGATCAAGCGACGCAGGATTTCTTAAAAGAGTTGAGGATCAAATACGCAAGCCTTGGGAATAATATGTTCGTCTTGGGAAATCTTGCCCATAAATTCGCCAATATCCTTAATAGCGAAGTCCAACGTACCATGAGCATGGGCATCTTAAATCCTTCTGAAAGTGAATCCATTTCGATCATCAAGTTGATCGTCCAGAATATCATTTGGGAGCCGAGGGAAAAAGGGGAGATCTGCTGCTTTTCCATTCCTGCTAATCCTGTTGATAGAAATCAGGACACTATATATCACCGCAGCGTTTTTGAAGGGATATTGAAAACCATAGGGTATGAGCCTGTTGTCATCGATGAAGGATATGCAGTTGTGCTTTCTGAATTGGAATATAAGAATTTCACCGGTGTAGGCGTTTCTTGCGGTGGAGGGATGGTCAATGTTTGTGCGGCTTACAGGTCTGTACCGCTGATATCTTTTTCTATGACACGCGGAGGTGATTGGATCGATAAAAGCACGGCCAAGGTCTTGAACATACCTATAACTCAGGTCACGACTATTAAAGAACAGGGAATGGATTTAAAAAGCCCTAAATCGAGGGAAGAAGAGGCGCTGGCCATCTATTATCGTAACTATATTCGATATTTTCTCGAGAATATGGCTCAGGTATTCAACAAGGCCCAGGAGACACCCCAATTTAGTGAACCGGTTGATATTGTTTTTGCCGGAGGATCTTCCTTGGTCGGAGGTTTTATTGATATGGTCAAAGAGGAACTGAGCCATGTCAAGATAGGCTTAAGCATCGGTGAAATTAAGATATCTGATGATCCCTTTACCAGTGTTGCCCGAGGGTGTCTGTTCCAGGCGATCAATAATCAGGAATCAAAGGTATAAATGGATATTGATATAACAATCCAACATTTGTCCCAAAAGATAGCTGAGATCGAATCAGCTTACTCCAAGCTTAATGAGCTTTTGTTCTCCATGGAAGGGGATTTGAAAAAATCTTTTGAGGATGAATGTGCCTTGAATAAAAGGCTCAAAGAACTTCTTTCCAAGAAAATCGCCGGGAATGGGAAGCATCCGGCATCAGGTGTTTCAACGGATGCTATTTTGCAGAAACCTGTATCTGAGACCGTGGATCCTACCGCACAATTGGAGAAATTATTACAAGGTACTCTGGATGTGCTTGGCGATAAGATCTCAGACCGTTTAATGGGGATGCTAAAAGAGCTGAAATCTTTGCCTGTGGACATGCGTATTTCCAGGATCCAAGAGGTTAAACAAGTGGCAGATGCTGAATTGATCGATCTCTCAAGTCTTTACAAGCATCAACAAGTTGAAAGCAATATCGAAGACATCGGCGTGACTGAAACAGAATCTAAAAGTATTGATAAAAATTTGGATAAGTTAAGGCAGTTGAGACAATCGCGGCTTAAGTAATGATATTAGTCGGGTACAATTTATGTTAATAACTATTTTTAGTTTGTATTTTATCTTTGTCACCGTTATCGGCGTGTGGATATCTTTCTTGCTTATTAGGCAAGACAAAGAGGTCCGTCGCATGAAACGTGTTATTGATGATCAAAAAACACAGGCTCAAACCAATACTAAACAATTGGAAGAATTTTATCAGCAAAAACAGCAGTTCATGAATGATAAAAACAATGAAATTGCAGCCTTCGAAGCCAAATTACAGGATGAACGCAACATTTCAGCCCTCACCTTAAAGAACTCTGAGATGGCCAGGGCCCAATTGCGTCAGCAACAGGAAGAAATAGTTAAATTGAAATCCGAGATCCAAAGTTTAAATGGGCAACTGCAGGGTGCCAATGAAAACAGATTGATCGAAGTACAAAACGAGAAACAGAAATGGTCGGATACTATTCAGGCCAAAGAAAGCAAGCTGCAAAAACTTGGTTCCACGGCTTCTTCGATGGAATCCGTGATGGATACCTTGGGCCTTATCTCAAAAGAAATGCACCATCGATTGGATGAACATCACTCCAAGATGCAATTATTAGATGAAAAAGCGCAGGAAAACCTGGAACTGATCGGTCAATTAGAAAGTTAAAAATGCCAAAAATATTGTTAGTTAATGATGTGGCCATTGTCAACAGGATCATTAAAAAGAGGCTTGAATCAGAAGAAGGGTTTTCTGTTGATACAGCGATGACGGGTAAAGAAGGGGTCAGCAAGGCGCAGAAAAACAATTACGACATTTTCCTTTTAGATTATTACATGCCGGATATTAACGGTGATGAGGTATGCGCGGCTATAAAGAAGAGCGGGAAAGATCCTTCTGCTCCCATCTATTTTATTTCATCGATGGATAAAATATCGATGACGGAAGTCATTCAAAGGACCGGCGCGCATGGGCATATTGATATGGCGATGGACCTAACAGAACTGGCTGGGAAATTAAAAGCTTTGGCAGGTGAATGATATATGTCCGATTGGAAGAAACTTACTGAGTCCGTTGATCAGCTTAGTCTCGAGGTCAATCTTATTGATCTGACTGCCGATGACCATGGCGGCAGGAAATTTATAGAGACTTTATCTTCTGTGTGCAGTTCTATGAAAGCCGCCTTAACTTGTTTGGACCGGGGAGAGGATCCGGCTGATTATATCAAATCGTTTGTCGCCAAACCCAAGACATATTTTGATTCACACGTGGATGAGCTTCCGGGATTTATAAGCTCAGCTAAAGGGATGCTTGATGAGGCTCGGCAGTGTTTATTGGCTTTGGAGAAATCGTCAGATGATAAAGCCAGGATCGAAAGTGCTTTTCGTATTTTTCACACCCTTAAGGGAGAAGCTAATATAACAGGTCTTCTCTGGATAGGTAAGCTGGCCAATGAAGCAGAAGATCTTTTGAGTGCATTGCGAGCAGGGACGATCAAGATGGATAGTGAATTGATCGCTGTTCTATTAAAGACTGTTGACCAGTTACGCAAACTATTTGACGAACTGTCTATAGACCCTTCTAAAGCATCGCAAGAAGACGTGGCGGTATCTCAGCCGCCATTGCTGGATTTGTCCAATGGTCCTGACATATACATGGATTTCATCGCTGAAGCATCTGATCATCTGACGAATTCGGAGAAATCTGTCCTTATCCTTGAGACTAATTTGGATAATAGTGAAGCTATCAATAATATTTTTCGTGCTTTTCATACGATCAAAGGCGCGGCCGGATTCATGGACCTGGAAGACATTAAAAGATATGCCCATGAAACTGAAACCATGCTGGATTTGGTACGTAAAGGAAGTCTTTCTTTTAAAGGGTCGGTCGTTGATCTTACCCTACTTTCCATTGATGGGATAAGGAAGCTTTTGGAACTTTTGCAGGAACAGCTTAGGAATAACGGTCAAGTCAAAGGGAAATATCTGGATATTGGCCCCAAGATCGACGCTTTGAGAGATGTATGTAGACTTAAGAAGAACCAGCCTATCGGTGAAATTCTGATCAAGCAAGGAGTTATTACTAACGGAGAACTTCAGGAGGCTTTGAATATTCAAAAAGAGGTGTTGGGAACTTTAAAATCCGGTGCTTCTGTCATGCCTACGATCAGGATCCATCTTGATAAACTCGATGGCCTTGTTGATATGGTCGGGGAGCTTGTGATATCCGAGACCCTGCTAGTGCAGAATCCCCAAATCGTAGCGATCAAGGAACAGCATTTTAAGCGCAATATCGATGAATTCGACCGTATCACGCGGAACTTGCAACAAATGGTCATGTCCATGCGGCTTGTCCCCATAGGACCGGTGTTCCATAAAATGGAACGTCTTGTCCGTGACCTTTCCAAGACGGTCGGCAAGGATGTTGTGGTTATCCTTAACGGTGAAGAGACCGAGATCGACAAAAATATGGCAGAGCTTGTCGCTGACCCCTTAATGCACATGGTACGAAATTCAATGGATCACGGCATCGAATCCAGGGAAGAACGTCTGGCTAAGGGCAAGCCTCCGATAGGTAGGGTGGAACTTTCCGCCTCTCACAAGGGAGGGTTTGTGGTCATCGAGGTCAAGGATGATGGCAACGGACTTGACAGGGAAAAGATCCTTAAAAAGGCGATTGAACGGGGGATCGTCAACAGTGATGAAAATCTTTCCAATAACCGGATCTTTAATTTGATATTCGAAGCAGGATTCACAACCAGCGAGAAAGTGACAGACACCTCCGGCCGTGGGGTGGGGATGGATGTCGTCAGAAAGAATATTGATAAGCTTCACGGCAAGATCAATATCTCTTCTTTCGAAGGCCAAGGCACGGTCTTTAGTCTTTATATCCCTATTACCCTGGCCATTGTTGATGGGATCGTTATCCGGGCCGGTGATGAACGCTATGTCCTTCCTATCAATTCTGTCATTGAATTTATTCAGCCTAAGGAAGCAGACCGTACTTGGGTTTATGGGAAGGAACAGATGTATAAAGTTTACGATAAGGTCTATCCCTTGGTTCATTTGAAGGATGTGTTTGGTGTTAGCGGTGGGAAGCAAAATTTTGAAGAGCAGACGATCTGCATCCTTGATTCTGATTTTGGCAAGGCCTGTGTGGTGGTTGATGAGCTTTTAGGCCAGCAGCAGGTTGTGATCAAGAATTTAGGAAAGAAATTAACGAACATCCCAGGTATCAGTGGTGCCGCCATTTTGGGTGACGGTCGAGTAGGTTTGATCCTTGATGCAAGTAGCCTTATTGAATTTTCAGTCAAACAAGCAGTCTATTAAATTTTATGTCCAAGAATTTAACCTGCGTCGTCCCAGCCGGACACCTGGCCTATAGTGAGGATCCCGCATTTCTTTGCGCTGTCTGTGGCAATGGGGTGGTCGTGACCATGCGTGATCAGTTTTTGCGAATTGGAGGGATGGCCCATGTTGTATATCCGAAACTGGAAGCAGAGAAAAAACCAACCCATTTTTATGTGGAATATGCCCTCCGCTCCTTGTTTGCAGTGCTTTCAAAACTTGGTACCCAATCAAACGAAGATCTTGAAGCGCAGATATTCGGAGGCGGGCATCAAGAAGGTCTGGGGAAAAAAAGGGCGGAGGATTGTGTGCGCAAGATCCGTAAGATGCTTAAGGACAGGAAGGTCAGGATCATTTCCGAGGATGTCGGGGGTTCCTTGGGCCGCAAGATCATTTTTAACACGAATAATGGTGAGACTGCGGCGATCAAAACATCAAGGATCCGCCGGATGGATTGGATACCTGAATGGGAACACCAGATAGGTGTTAAAAGAATTGCTTACGCAGAAGGACAATAGATGGACCTTATATCTCATCCAATATTGCTTAAAGACCAGGAGTATCGATCCTTGGTCAAGTTGATCTACGATAAAAGCGGGATCAATTTGGGGGATCAGAAGATGGAACTCGTCAAGACCCGTTTGGGTAAGCGGCTACGGGCGCTGGGGATCAAGTCCTATGGTGAATATTTTAAATATGCCACTGATCCGATCCATGATGAGGAGATGACGTTGTTGATCAACGCGATATCAACGAATTTTACCTCATTTTACCGGGAACCGCTTCATTATGATTTTTTGATCAAAACCGCACTGGGGGACATTGCCCAAAGAAAAGAGGCATTAAGATCCAAAAAGATCCGTGCCTGGTGCGCGGCGGCTTCCACTGGAGAGGAAGCCTATTCGCTTGCGATCAGCTTACTTGAATATTTCAAAGGACAGTCAGCGTGGGACATTAAATTATTGGCAACGGATATCTCATCGAAGGCCCTTACTGATGCGTATCATGGGATCTATCCTACTGAGAAGGTAAAAACGGTCAGTCCTTTACTTTTGGATCGTTATTTTGACAAGGAGTTAGGAGAAAAAGGTGAGATGTATCGTATCAAAGATGAGGTCAAACGTCTGATCGTGTTCCGTCATTTGAATTTGATGGATACAACGTATCCTTTTCGAGGGCCGTTTGATTTTATTTTCTGCCGGAATGTGATGATCTATTTTGATCTGCCGACACAGGAGACGCTTGTTGCCAAACTGTTGAAATATCTGGTGCCGGGCGGGTATTTTTTTACCGGTCATTCAGAGAATCTTCCGCCGATGTTCAGGGGGCAGGTCAAGGTCATCGCTCCGGCGACATATAGAAAGATCTAATGGATAAGATCAAGGTCCTCATTGTTGATGATTCAGCTGTTGTACGCTCATTGTTGAAACATGAGCTTGGCGTATATCCTGATATTGAGATCATTGAGCCCGCGCCGGATCCCTATGTGGCCCGGGAGAGGATCGTTGCACATCATCCGGACGTTATCATCCTTGATGTGGAAATGCCGCGGATGGATGGTATTACCTTTCTTGAAAAGCTGATGCAATCAAAGCCAATGCCGGTTGTCATTTTTTCTTCTTTGACGCCCGCGGGATGCCAAACGGCGTTAAGAGCGATGGAGCTGGGGGCTGTTGAGGTCATCCATAAGCCGTCTTTGGACGTTTCCATTAAGCTAAATGAGATGATGGAAGGCCTAGCCAATGCTATTCGCGCGGCATACCTTACACGGGACCGTTATAAGGATGCAGATAAATTTTCAAGGATGGCGGTCAAGTCTTATGTCGGGGATAGTGCAATGATCAAGACCACAGATAAGGTCTTTGCGATCGGCTCGTCCACAGGAGGTACCGAGGCCTTACGTGTTCTTTTAACCGCGTTACCTGCGACATTCCCTGGAATTTTAATAACTCAGCATTTACCGGAACATTTCACCAAGACTTTCGCGGAAAGTTTGATGAAAATTTGTGCCATGGAAGTCCGTGAAGCCAAGGATCAAGATAGCTTGCGTCAGGGGCTGGTGTTGATAGCGCCGGGTAATCATCATATGCTTTTACGCCGAAGCGGAGCG
>Ga0302140_10003124_pt1 | contig 21339 bp, 20 predicted proteins | sample I_Bog_E1_1_FD_202095 | JGI IMG/M metagenome (GOLD analysis project Ga0302140, IMG submission 202095) | Peat permafrost microbial communities from Stordalen Mire near Abisko, Sweden - I_Bog_E1_1 | ecosystem: Environmental > Terrestrial > Soil > Wetlands > Peat | place: Sweden: Abisko, Stordalen... | reverse complement strand
CGGCGGATCGCCCCATGGTCGGTGACCCCAATCACACACCACGCCTGCGAGTCCGCACGCCGCGTCAACTTGCCTGCACTACCCCGCGGCCCCTCGGCGGATGCAGTTATTCTTGGCGTCCCCAACGGGATTCGAACCTGTGTCGCCGCCGGGAACAGGCGGAGTCCTGGGCCACTAGACGATAGGGACGCATGAAAAAGCGAAGAGCCAAGCGGACTTCGAGGGAACCCCTCAACCGGATTCAAACTCATCGTACACCAGCGAAGGATGGGCGTGCCCTGGTTCCAATGGCATATTGTCGCGGAGGAAGACGTTGCATTGGAGCCGGGATGTAGACCCAAACAGAGATGGCTCAATTTGTTCGGCCGAGGATTCCCGGTCAGGATTATTGTCCAGCGAGCCTTGTCCGATGATTTTCGAAAGGCGATACCTGCCCGGCGATTCGAACGCAAAAACGGCGGAGCTGGTTTGCTCCGCCGCCATTGATTGCAAAGTTGATTTCAGGCGCTGCTTCACGCAGCGTCCAACCGGCTAGCGATGTCCACCGCCGCCGCCGCCACGTGCTCCACCACCGCCGCCGCCACGTGCTCCACCACCGCCGCCGCCGCGTGCTGCGCCGCCGCCGCCACGTGCTCCGCCGCCGCCGCCACGTGCTCCACCACCGCCGCCGCCGCGTGCTGCGCCGCCGCCGCCACGTACTGCTGCGCCGCCGCCGCCACGTGCTGCTCCGCCGCCGCCGCGTGCTGCGCCGACACCACGTACTGCTCCACCACCACCGCCACGTGCTGCTCCGACGCCACGTACGGCACCACGGCCGCCGCCTGAATAGCGCCCTCTACCGTCACCGCCAAAATAGCGTCCTCCACCGTAGCCGGCGAAGCGGTGGTCACCCCAGCCGTGGCCATAGCCCCAGTTGGCCCATGGGCCCATGCCCAGGAAGATGCCGTTATAGAAATAGCCCGACCCATAATAACCGTAGGGCGCGCATGCATAGGGTGCATAGCCATAGTAGCCATAGGAACAGACCGGCTGAACCCCGATGCCAATACCAATGGATGGAACACCGATTCCAACCACAATCTGTGCTTTTGCCGCTGGCGCTGAAGCCAGAGCCAGGGTAGTAAGCAACGCTGCTGCACAAAGTAGAACTCTCGATCCACGCATATGGAACCTCATGTACGGTGGCTGCGGCTCCTGGTAGATGCGTTGGATACTGCGGTGTCCCGTCTTCGCTCGTCTCAACCATCCGGCTGAAAGAGCACTCATACCATAAGATGACGAATCTCAGGATAGGTTGTTCGGCGGGTATGCAAGCATTCCGCTATGGCTGGCAAGCCATTTATTTTCAGCCTGATTGTCGAAATCTGTTGATCCCGCCTGTCTCCTTGAGGCTTTGTCGGGTTCAATTTCGGCACCACGGAGTTCCATCGGCAATGGGCGGTCCTGCACTGGTCGAATGGCTCCAACGCCAGACTCCCCGAGATTGAGCTCGTTCACCTCCCTGTGGGGTCAGAATTCGTCCCGGCAGCATTTAGTGAGTCACAACACGCGGCCTTTTCGGCGGAGACCGCGTCTTAAGCTTCGACAGCTTAAGATCGAGACTATTTCGCTGGGATGACCCGTTGGCGAGATATAGCTTGCCAGCGGACGCAAGACGATTTGTTCGGAACGCGACTTTCTGATCCAACGGGGTTTTCTCCTGGATGGACTCTTAGTTGTCCGAAGCACCGAGGGAGAATCCACAAATGTCTGATGAAGTTGAACTTAGTGATACGCCGAAGGTTTGCCGCATTGCAATAATCGGCGGCGGCCCCGGTGGTTTGATGACGGCGTATCAGTTGCAACAGCGGTGCTCCCTGCCGTTTGAAGCAACCATCTACGAGGCAAGTTCGCGACTGGGCGGCAAGATCCTCACCAAACAATTCGAGTCTGCTCCGGTGGCCTACGAAGCAGGGGCGGCCGAGCTCTATGACTATTCGCAGGTTGGGGAAGACCCGCTGCGCGAACTCGTAGACAAGCTGGGGTTGAAGGTAAAGCCAATGAGCGGCACCGCGGTCGTCATCCACGACCAGATGATGCGCAATCTCGATGACGTCGGCCGTGTCTATGGAGAACCGACCCGGCAGGCCCTGCTTGAATTTGACGCGCGCGCCAAGCAGTGGTCGAGTCCGCAGGAGTACTACGACTCCGACTGGCAGGAATCGAACGACGATCCGATGACGGGCAGCAACTTTCACGACGAACTGGCACGGGTTCCCGGCGAAGACGCGCGCCGCTATATTCGCACCCTGGTGCATAGCGATCTGGCCACGGAACCGCACCGCACAAGCGCGGCCTACGGCCTGCAGAACTATCTGATGAATGACTCCAGATACATGCGGCTGTACACAATCGAAGGAGGCATCGAACGGCTGCCCCAGGAACTGGCGGCCCGTGTTCAAGCCAGGATATTGCTGCGAGAGCCGGTCGTCCGGGTGGAACGCGCCGGGAACGAGGTGTTGCGCGTCCTTTCTGTTCGACATGGAAGGATCGCCTCCGAAGAGTACGACTTTGTGGTGGTGGCGCTGCCCAACGCGTGTGTCCCGCTGATCGAATGGGGAGGAGACGAGCTGGGCGATGCAATGCATCGTCACTGCGTGCGCTACGATTACCCGGCCCACTACCTGCGAGTCAGCGTGCTGTTCCGCGAGATATTCTGGGAGCAGACTTTCAAGGATTCCTACATGATGCTCGACGCCTTTGGCGGGTGCTGCCTGTACGACGAATCGTCGCGCAACGGCTGCCGGACCGCCGGAGTGCTGGGCTGGCTGTTGGCCGGGGATGCTGCAATGGTCGCCAGCAATCATACCGACGAACAGTTGATTCGAAGGATGATCGATACGCTGCCTTCCTTCATGCAGCGCGGGCGGGAGTTGTTTGTCGAGGGGCAGGTCCACCGCTGGATCGGCGCGGTCAACGGACTTCCGGGCGGTTCGCCAATCCTGGATATGGAATCGCGCCACATCCCCGAGCCTGCGCGCCCGAACCTCTTCGCGGTCGGCGATTATCTGTTCGATTCGACGATCAACGGCGTCCTTGACTCCGCCGACTTTGTGGCGGAATGCCTGACCGAAAAGATCGAGGCGCGCATGAGTTCCCGCACTCCCGAGACCATGTGTACAGCGGCTTTATAAGCGAAACAGTCCAGAATATGAGTGAATCAGTCCAAACAATGAGCGAATCAGTCCAGGCCATCCATCGCGGCGCGTACGTACGCCGCATTCATTTTGTCGATCAGATCACGAGCGGCGATCGCGTGTTGATGTCCTTTCGAGATCCGGCACCGCGCTTTGCCATCCTGGCCGAGGCCCCTGCGGCGGCAACTGGAGCAATTGCAGCCGGGCCGCGCGGCGACGTCATGGATGTAGTTCTTTTGCCATTGTCCACTCCGCCGCAAGGGACGCCTGCGGGGACGAATCATGGCTTTGCGGACTGGCTGGAGAAGACAAACGGCCCAGGTACGCCGCCGCCGATATACGTCAAATTTCGCGGCGTCGAGTTAATGTGGCGTCCCGGCCACGTCATGCTGCAATGCGATTCCGAACAGGCGGAATCGCTCCTCTCCGCCATCGCCGAATTCGCTCATTATGAAGCTGAACTGCGGCGGATTGAGCGCGAGATCGCCGACTCCTGGACAGAACTGGAGCAGGACAAGGCACTGGCATTCGATGTAACGCCTGCCGATCTGAAACGCAGTACAGCCGTCGGCGAACGCATGAATCGAACGCTCCAGCGGCGCATCCGTCTCGCGCGGATTGAACCGCATCTGTACGATCCGGAGGTGAGCTTGCCGGCGGCCAGCCAGAAGCTGGGCGAGGAACTGCGAGAGAAGGCACGGGCCGATGCGAGATTGGAGACCGTCGATTCACAACTCGAGGTCTTCGAGGACATCTACGAGATGAGCGGTCAGCGAATGGGAGAATATCGGGCCGCAGAGGTGGAAAAAGCTCTCGAGTGGATCATTATCATCCTGATCGCCTTGGAAGTGCTGCTGCTGGTGGCCCAGTCGGTGTGGAAATTCTGAGTTGAAATCGAAGAGAGAGCCCGTTGTGCCCCGAAGCGCGGCGCATACGTGACTTCATGATTGGTCGGGGCGGTCAGATTCGAACTGATGACCCTCTGCTCCCAAAGCAGGTCAGACCGCTTATTGAATTCTGCTGAAATCGAGTGAGAATAAGCGATTTCGATTGAGATGTTTACCGTGTACGAGCTGATCCCTGTTGATCTTTGTGGCTTTTGGGTGCTTTGACAGCTACAAAATCGACTACCGACGATTTCATCCCCACGGATGCTCGGATGGAGTATTGACGAGGCATAATTTATGGCTTGCGCCAATCCAAATAATGGCACTTAAGTTGCATGGTCGACCCATGGACGACGCATTGACTTGGCCCGGGAGCCAACATAGGCTTGAATCTAGCGCGGATAATTGCGCATAAGCGTAATCAGTGCAATCAGATACGTCAGGTCGTCCGGCACCAATCCTGGTCGGGCTCATCTGTTATCCCATTTGCCGCGTCGCGACCTGGTTACGCAGGACATGTACTGGTGTTCTTCATGGATGTTCTTGAGCAGCAATTGATGTTTATCGGAGGTTCTCTGCTGTGCGCGTGCATCGGCGCGGACACTGACGTCCGCGAGTGCACGATCCCAAACTGGGTTATCGGCCCGGCGATGGCCGCCGGCCTCATGCTGCCCGCGCTGCATCTGGTGGTGATCTCAACCGCCATTGCGGGCGGGGTGTTTGCGCTGGCCATCGGGATCCATAACCGGCGGCTGCGCGAGACGCTGCGCAACGTAGCCGAACTGCTCGATCACCACGACCGGCATGGTCTGAAGCCGCACCATGATCTGACCCTGAGCAACCTGCGCACCCTTCGCCTGCCCTTCGCGCTGCCCATTGCGGCCGGATGTCTATTCACACGCTGCACCCTGGCGTGGGAGGCACGCCCATGAACTCAAAGCGCATCCTCATCTCCCTTGTTCTGGCTCTCGTTGTCTCCGTCCTGTGTACCTGGCTTGTCTCCAGTAAAATGACCGTGCCGCCGGCGCCGACAGTGCAGAAACTTCCGGACGCCAGGTACGCGACGCCGTCGCGCGCGCTGCGTGCGGGCGAAATTCTGAAGTCCAAAGACATCGAGCTTGTCGCATGGCCGGGCAACGATCCCCTGGACGGCGCGTTTTCGCAGCCCGCCGAAGTGATTGGCCGCGAGGTCCTCTTTCCGCTGGCCAAAGGCCAGCCCATCCTCGACCGCGACCTGTCTGCCGCAGGGGCCGGCACCGGGCTTGCGAGCAAGATCCCGGACGGCATGCGCGCCATCGCGTTGCGTTCCGACGAGGTGGTCGGCGTCGCCGGATTTCTGGTTCCCGGCTCTCATCTCGACGTACTGGTTACCTACCACTCGGACCGCACGCCAGAGCCTGTTACGGCGACCGTTCTACAGAACGCTGTTGTCCTGGCCGCCGGACAACAACTGGAACCCGACCCCACGGGCAAGGCAGCGGACGTTACAGTGGTCACGCTGTTGCTGACTCCGGTGCAGGCAGAGCGCGCCGTTCTGGCAAGCACCCAGGGCACGATCCACTTTGTCCTGCGCAACGAAGCGGACAGCAGCCAAAGCGGAGACGCCCCGATGCTGCTCTCGCAACTCTCAGGTCCGGTGCCCGCAGTGGCGCATACCGCCACCCACTCGGCTGCCGCGGCAAAACCGGCAGCTACGCTACACCAGAGGATCGAAACCATCCTTGGCGAGTTCAGCGACGCGCGATCCGCGGCAACGCCGGATGGAGGAGCCAGACCATGAGCCTGCGCGCCTCACATCCGTCCAAGCTGGAACCAGTCAAGCCGAACCCAGTCCATCCTGCGCGAACCAGCCCGGGCCGAGTCGCGCTTGCGTTCTTTGTGCTGCTCGGCGTGGGTGCAATCGATAGGGCCGCCGCGCAGAGCCGCGCTCTTCCGGTCAAGCCATTTGTTCAGACGCAGAATGCCGCATTTGCGCCGCCTATCATTCACTCCGCGACCGCCAACGACGTGCTTCATCTGACCGTGGGCCACTCGGCGGTGCTGACCTCGGCCGTGCCATTGCGCCGCGTATACATTGGCAATCCGGCCGTGCTGGCGAGCTATTGCTCCGGTACTGCCGAGATAGTTCTTACGGCGAAGGCCGCGGGAGTCAGCAGTATGGTGTTGTGGGACGAGGCAGGCAGCCACCGCTTGTACACCGTCTCCGCGGACCTGGATCCAGATGCTCTGCGCGGTTCGTTCGATGCGGCATTTCCCGGCTCATCCATCCACGTCGAGACAGGCGAAGGCAAGATTTTTCTTACCGGATCGGTTGCCAGCGACGCTGCCAGCGACGCTGCACTCAAGATGGCTTCGTTGTATGCGAAGGACGTTGTCAACTCGCTGGTTGTGGTACCCGTGCATGGTAAGCAGGTGCAACTGAAACTGCGTATTGTGGAGGTCGATCGCACCCGCCTCAATCAGGTCGGCGTGAATATCTTTTCTCCGGGAGTCGGAAACACCATGGCTTCGGCATCAACCCAGCAGTTCAGCAGCACTGCCACCGGCAGCGGTTCGTCGCTGGCGGTTAGCGATCCGCTCAACATTTTTATGTACAACTCCAAACTGAACGTCGGGGTCACCATGCAGGACCTGGAGCAGAAGCAGATCCTTCAGGTCCTGGCCGAGCCGACACTGACCACTCTCAGTGGTCTGCCTGCGAGCTTTCTCTCCGGCGGCGAATTTCCGTTTCCCGTCGTTCAGGGCGGTACCGGGAACTCGACAGCGATCTCCATCCAGTTTCGTCCCTTCGGCGTCAAGGTCGAATTCACCCCAACGGTCAATGCCGACGGCTCCATCCGCATCAAGCTCTCGCCCGAGGTCAGCACACTGGACTACAGCAACGCTGTCACCATCTCCGGCTTTACCATTCCTGCCCTCTCCACGCGCCGTGCCGAGACCCAGGTGGAGATCCAGAATGGCCAGAGCTTCGTCGTCTCCGGCCTGCTGGACCACCGCACCACCGAGATTATGAGCAAGATGCCTGGGATTGCGGAGATCCCGATTCTGGGCCAACTCTTCCGCTCGAAGAACTTCAGCCATTCTGTGGTGGAGCTGGTCATCATCGTCACCGCGACGGTGGTCGACCCTTTAACCACGTCGCCGCTGACGCAGCCAGACCAGCCGAAGATGCCGGTGCCCAATCTCGACTCCGGCGCCTTCGACGGACGGGCACATAACCTGCCCAAAGCCGGCGTCTGGGCGCCAGCGCCGCAATCGCAGCTCCCAGCGCAGTCGCATTCCCCAGTGCAACCGCAATCGAAACCCACAGTGCAACCGCAATCGAAACCCACAGCGCAGTCGCAATCGAAACCCCTAGCGCTAACGCAATCGAAACCACAAGTGCAGCCGCAATCGAAACCCCTAGCGCTAACGCAATCGAAACCCCCAGTGCAGTCGCAATCGAAACCACAAGTGCAATCGAAGTCTACCCAGCCTGCGTCCCAGGTGCGAACGGACTACCCATGACCAGCAATACATACCTTTCGGAGCATTCCTCTCAGGCCGTCTTCTGCGTCTGCGCGGATGAGGACGTGGTGCAAGTGGCGACCTCCGCGGCGAGCAATATCTCCGGCGAAGTATCGACGAAAGACAACTAGGGAGCGCACACGATGAGCCGGCTGACAATCACGTTTCTGCTTGCGCTGCTGCTCAGCTACAGCATCCTCATGCTGGGCACGCGCACAACGGCATCGAGCAAAGCCGTCCTAGTGCGCCTGGCGATCATCCAGCGTTCCATCCAGTCCCTGAAGACCGGCGCGAATGGGGTATATTTGGGGGCAGACGAGGAACGGAATTACGTTATCCGCCTTGGCGTTTTCCTGCAGCGCTACCAATTCGCGAAGAAGCTCCAGGTGCTGCTTATTCACGCCGACAGCAGCATGAGCGTAGGCGGCATTGTTCTGGCCTGCGCGGGCGCCGCTGTGGGCTGCGGCCTGCTCAGCTTCCTCTTTCTGCACACGGTTCTGCTTGCCGGCGCCGCATGCGCCGCCGGCGCCTGCATCCCATATTTTCTGCTGCGGCGCAAACGCAACCGGCGTCTCAAGGCGTTCAACGCCGCTCTGCCCGACGCCATTGATCTGATGGCGCGCTCGCTGCGCACCGGCCACTCGATGAATGCTTCCATCGAGATGATCGCGGAGCAATCGCTCGAGCCGCTCTCCTCCGAGTTCCTACAGGTCTTCAAGCAGCAGAGGCTGGGTGTGCACTTTCGCGATGCCCTGTTGCAGATGGGTAGCCGCGTCCCATCGCAAGACCTGCATTTCCTCATCACCGCCATTCTCGTCCAGAAGGAGACGGGAGGCGACCTGACCGAGATCCTCGACCGCACCGCGCACGTCATCCGCGAACGCGTACGCATCGAAGGGGAGGTGCGAACCCACACCGCGCAGGGGCGTCTGACCGGATGGATTCTCGGTCTGCTCCCGGTCATCATGCTGGTGCTGATTAACCTCATCAACCCCGGCTACTCGGCCATTCTCTTCCACGATCCCACCGGGCAGAAGCTGCTTTATACAGGCGGGGCCCTGATTGTTCTCGGCGGTCTCGTCATTCGCAAGATTGTCGATGTCCAGGTTTGACTGTCCACTATGACTGCTCTCTTCAAGCTCACCTTCGGCGCATCCATTTTTTTCGCCCTTGCACTCCCTGTCTTTTTCTTCGTCACCCGCACACCGCGCGCAGCCCTGCAGCGCATCCGTGAGGTCACATACAACGACAGACACTTTCGGCGAAGCGTTACGATGGGCAGCAACGCCGGCCGACGATTCATGGTGGTGGTCCACTGGGTGCGTGCGCGCCTCGGCCTGATCGCGGACGTCGACATGCCCGAGCGCCTTGCCAACGCCGGATACAAGGGCACGCTGCCCGCCGATATCTACACCGCCACACGCATCTTCTGCCCCCTGCTTGCGCTGATTGCGGGCTCTTTCATCCCGTACAACCGCTCGTTCTGGATGATTGCGCTTCCCGCCGCCGCCTTCATCGCGCCCAACATCACGCTGACCCGGCTGGTGAAGCGCCGCCGCGAAAAGATCCGCAAAAGCATTCCCGATGCCGTCGACCTGCTGGTGATCTGCGTCGACGCCGGCCTCGGCATCGACCAGGCGCTGCTGCGCGTCGGCCAGGAGCTGGGCATCAGCCATCCCCAGATCACCGAAGAGCTGCTGCAGATCAATCGCGAGCAGCGCGCCGGAAAACCACGCATCCAGGCCTGGACCGACATGGCCGTGCGCAGCCAACTGCCGGACATCGACTCCTTCGCGGGAATGCTGGTGCAGACTGAGCGCTTCGGGACGCCCATCGCCCGTGCCCTGAGCGGCTTCGCCGACAGCATCCGTGTGAAGCGCCGGCAACTGGCCGAAGAGAAGGCGGCAAAGACCACGATTAAGATCATCTTCCCGCTGGTCCTGTTCATCTTTCCCAGCATGTTCATTGTCCTGCTCGGCCCCGCCGTGCTCAGCATCATGCGCGGCATGGCAAGCATGGGCCAGTGACAAGAACCCTCCAACCAGCCAAGAGAGACTCTCCGCTGCGCTGCGGAATGACAAACAGAGAACAGGCAAAGGCGGAGAACTGACAACGGCAAGGGCAACGGCGAAATGCGGGGGGGCCTCCACTGCGGCGGCAAAGTACGCCGCCTTCGGTCGGGATGACGGTTGTTGGGGGTGGTTCGCCTCCGGTCGGGATGAGGGAGGGGGTGGGGGGTGCGGACGAGAACAGGCAAGGGCCAGGGAACAGGGGTTGCGGTTCAGGGTTTGGGCGATTGCGGTACCATTCTGGAGCGCGGTTCTGGCGCGAGGAGATGCGATGCGGATTGCGGTTGGAGTGGGGTTGTTGGCGGCGATGGGCGTGGGGATGATGGCGCAGAGCGCGTCTGCGGCGGGTGTTGGCGTTGCAACCGCGAAGCTCTGCGATGCGCGGGTGTATGGTGCAAAGGCGGACGGGGTGACCAAGGACACCAAGGCGATCCAGGCGGCGGTGGATGCTTGCGCGAGCGCGGGCGGCGGGACAGTACGGCTGAGCGGCGGGACGTTTCTGAGCGGGCCGGTGGTGTTGAAGAGCAATATCACGCTGGAGATTGAGAAGGGCGCTGTGCTGCTGGGCTCTGCCGACCACGACGATTATCCGCAGATCGAGGTCTTCCGCGCGCCAGGACGCCAGTCGCTGGTGAGCGCGGACCACGCCAAGAACATCGCCATCACGGGCGGCGGCGTGATTGACGGCAACGGCGCAAGCTGGTGGGCCGAGGCGCGCGCGACCCCGGGCGCAGGCATTGTAGGCAAGGTCGTCTTCCGGCCGCGGCTGGTGGTCTTCAATTACTGCCAGCACATCCGCATGGAAGGCGTGACCGTGCAGAACTCGCCGAGTTGGCAGATTGTGCCGTACTACTCGGACGACATTGTGATCCGCAACATCAGGGTGCTTGCGCCCTATCCCTCTCCCAATACCGATGCGATCGATCCGTTCAGCTCCAGCAACATCGTGATCGACCATGTGTATGCCGACACGGGCGACGACCACATTGCGATCAAGAGCGGCGAGATCAACTCGCCGGGGCCGGACGCTCCGAGCAAGAACATCACCATCACGGACTGCACCTTCGACCACGGGCATGGGCTGTCGATCGGCAGCGAGATTGCGGGCGGCGCGCAGAACATCCACGCGGAGCGCATCCACTTCAAGGGCTCGGACCAGGGGATTCGCATCAAGGCAAACCGCGACCGGGGTAACGATGTGTCGAACATTTCTTACAAGGACATCACGATGGAGGACGTGAAGACGGCGATCCTGATTACGGAGTACTACCCACATGCGGCGCCGGAGGGCGCGGTACCGGCTGAGCCGGTGGGGCGGCTGACACCGTTCTTTCACGATATCTTGATCGAGAATATGACGGCGACGGGAAGCGGCACGGCGGGGACGATTGTGGGGCTGCCGGAGTCTCCGGTGCTGGGGCTGACGATGAAGAACGTGCATATTGCGTCGAAAACGGGAATGTCGATCGCCTATGCGACGGTGGCGATGGACGACGTAGTGGTGACGCCAGTGACGGGCGATGCGATGAAGATTGCGCCGACGGCGAAGGTGACGGTGACGGTGAAGAAGTAGTTTTTTTTCTACAAGCAATGAATTGACCAGGTGAGAAGAGTGGCGGCGCGCGCTGGCGGCAGAGCTGCGCGCGGTACTTCGGGCATATTACCTGCGTTTAGTGGGCTGGATTTGTTGCCCGAATCCGCTACAGAGATGTGTGGGAACACAACAAAGACGCAGCCTCCGGCAACCCCTGACGAAGGACAGGGAAACAACGGAGGTGCAGTATGGCATGGCGATGGGGAGTGCGGGCTGGGTGCGCTGTTGCATTGGTCTTCGTAATCCTGGTGACGGAGTGCGGGGTGGCGCAGGAGCCACCGCAGACCGCTCTTCCGCAAACCACAAACGATGCACTGCGTGCGATGTCGCGGCTGGCGGGCGTGATCTTTACCGGGCAGGTGATCGCGGTGCGCCGGATAGAGGGATTGAACGGCGCGACGGGCGTGGTGGAGATTGAGTTCGCGGTGGAGGATGCGGTGCGCGGAGTGAGCGGGAGCGCGTACACGCTGCGCGAGTGGGCGGGGCTGTGGCCGGCCGGCGATGAGCCGTTTCGCGTGGGCCAGCGATACCTGATGCTGCTGCATTCGCCGGGCGCGGCGGGGCTGAGTTCTCCGGTGGGCGGGATGGATGGAGCGATTCCTATACGCGGCACGGGACGGGCGCAGGCGACGGGAGAGGCAGAGACAGGTTCGGCGGGAACGGGCGCTCCGGCAGATGGCCGTGTGGTGGACCTGCGCTGGGTTGCGACGCGAGTGGCGCAGCCGCTGCAGTACAGGATTTCGCCGGTGGTGCATGCAACCGCGCTGCCTGTCCCGGTGCAAGAGGACGCGGCGGAGTCTGCCAGTAACTTGCAGAGCGCCAATCGTGGAGGGGCTGAGGCCAACGGCACAACAGCGGCCACTGCCTTGCAGGGCACGGCGTACACAACGGTGCTGGCGATGCTACGCGGTTGGGAGAAGACCGACGATGCCACGCGCTGAGGGAAAGTTCGAACAGAAACGCGAGCGCTGGACGCTGGCCGCGCGCCATCTGATTGAAGCGTGGCTGCCGATTGTGCGCAGGCTGCTGATGTCGGCGGTGCTGTTGCTGATGGCGGGCGTGGCGCAGGCGAGTGGGCCGCGCTGGGTGACCGGGCCCCCATACTTCACAGCGGCCAGCGGCAATCCGGTGGTGTGGTACACAAGCCAGCCGCACTACTTCACCGATCCCGGCGACCTGAGCGCAACGGTGAACAACGCGGCTGCGAATGCTCTGGTGGCCACGGCTGCCAGAGTGTGGAACGTGCCGACCGCGGCGATGACGGTTGCGTATGGAGGCGCGCTGGCGGAGCATGTGAGCGGTGCGAACGCATATCTGAGCAGCAATGGGCCTGTGTTTCCGGCGGACGTCGAGAGCGCGAACTATGCGGCGATCCAGATTGCGGTGATCTACGACAGCGACGGCTCTGTGACCGACATGCTGCTGGGCGGAGGAGCGAGCAGCCCGGCGGAGTGCCGTCAGAACGCGGTGACGGAGAGCGTGGACTCGATCACTCCGGCGGGGCTGATCCAGCACGCCATCCTGGTGTTGAACGGACGCTGCACGGGAAGCGCGCCGGAGCAGCAGTTGCAGATGCAGTACCAGTTGCAGCGGGCATTCGGGCGGGTGCTGGGGCTGGGCTGGTCGCAGACCAACGACAACGTCTTTACGCGGACTCCGACGCCGACCGCCAACCAGGAGATGCACTGGCCGGTGATGCATCCCATCGACATTGTGTGCGGGACGTACACCTACCAGTGCATGCAGCAGCCTTTTACGCTGCGCGACGACGATGTGGCGTCGATCTCGGGGCTTTATCCGTATGTGATTCTATACAATCCGACGGCCCCTCCGCCCGCTCCGGGGAAGACGTGGAGTTACACGCAGGCCAGCATCATCAGCGGGGCACTGACCTTTCCCACCGGCCAGGGGATGCAAGGGGTGAATGTTGTGTTGCAGCGGCAGCAGGGCGGTTGGGGCATTCCAGAGGCCTGGGCCGACGTCTCCGCCGTGACCGGGTCGGAGTTTGAGAGGAATGCCGGGAACCCGGTGACGGGGGGGGTGAGCGGGATTGCCGCAAGCATGGGATCAAGCAACCTGCAATTGGAGGGGTACTACAAGTTTTCGTGGATTCCGGACATTGATCCGATGGGCGCGCCAAACGGCGGGATGTTCGTTGTGCTTACAACGGAGGCGATCAATCCTTTGTATATCGGGGCGTACTCGGTGGGGCCCTATGTGAGCGGAAACGTGGAGCCTTCTGGCGCACCGATGAGTGAACTTCTCAACCAGAACCCGGCTTTACCGTATATGTACCCTGGGTACTGGTTGCAGTACAACTTTCCGCCGAACGGTGCGGCAAGCAACTGCAACACCAGCGGCGATGGCGAGGAGTCGTCACCGCTGGCGGTTTCCACGGGCGGATGGTGGACTGGAGTTCTGTGCGCGCATGGTCATACGGCGTGGTCGAGCTTCGCCGCGCGGGCGGGGCGGACGGCGACGCTGGAGGTGACGGCGCTCGACGAGAGCGGGCTGGCAACAACGCAGAAGGCGATGCCGCTGATCGGGGTGTGGGCGGCGACCGATCCGACGGGAACGCTGCCCACGGTGGCGGCGACTCCATCGGCATTCAACACGGTCACGCTGGGAATGACGGCAGCCGACGTGGCGACGACGCAGGCGGAGAGATTGCGGTTTGTCATTGCGGATGCGCGCGGCGACGGGCGACCGGACTTCGCCTACCAGGCGCGGGTGCTGTATGCAGACACGATTCAGCCGGCTGTCACAAGCGTCAATGGCGGGCAGATCACAATCAGCGGGATGGGATTTCGCGCGGGCAATGAGGTGACGGTGAACGGCGTGGTGGCGACGGTAGCGAGTTGGACGGCATCCACGATCGTAGCGGTGGCCCCGCCGGAGAGTGCGTTCGCGTCGAATCCTACAGGGCCGGTCGACGTTGCGGTGGTGGATCTTTCGACCGGAGGGAGCAGCGTGATGACGAGCGCGCTGACCTACAGCGCCAGTGTCGCGCCGGATGAGATGACGGTGGTCTCCGCGCCGTCGGGCACGGTGGCGGTGGGAACGGCGGCGGCTGTGCCGTTCGCCGTGCGCGTGTTGCTGGGCGATGGCGTGACGCCGGTGGCGGGAGTTCCTGTCACATTTTCTGCGAGTGGCGCGGCGACGCAGTTCGGCTCATGCTCTGTGCTTCCGTGCATACTGCGGACGGACGCGACTGGGCTGGCTTCGACTGTAGTGATGCCAGCGGCCTACGGAGCGGTGACCGTGCAGGCAGCAGCGGTGGGCGCGGCCCAGACGGCAAGCTTCAATGCGGTTGCGCGCAGCGTGACGATGGTGCAGCCGGAAGAATTTATCGCGGCGGGCGCGACCGTGGCATGGACCCCGCAGGCTACCGTGGTGCAGAATGGCGCGGCGGCAGCGGGCGCGACCGTGACGTGGACGGCCTCGGGTGGGATGACGGTCTCGCCGGGCGTGAGCGTGACGAGCGCGACGGGACTGGCGCAGATTGCGGCGGTTACGGGGCCGCTCGCGGCAGGCGCGCTGGCGACGGGGCAGGCCTGCGCGTGGACGAACGTCTGCGTAAGCTTTACGGCGCAGGGAGTGAGCGCGTCGGCGTGGCGGCTATTGGTGGACAGCGGCACGGGCCAGTCGGTGGCCGTTGCGGGGACCTTCGCGCCGGTGGTGGTGATGGTGACGGACGTGAGCGGCGATCCGGTGGCTGGAGCGCCCGTCGCGGTGCATCAGACGGTGAATGCGGCTGCCGTGCCGTGCCCTGCGCGCGGAAGATGTCCGGCGGCGGCGGTGCTGGCCAGCTCGGTCACGGCAGCAGTCTCGGACGCGAATGGGCTGGTGAGTGTGGTCCCGATGCAGCTTGCGGGCGTGGGCGAGGTGACGAATATCGCGGTGGCAACGGGCACCGAGGGCTTCGCCTCCTTGTCCCTGCAACAGGGGCCGTAGCAACCACTGATTCAAGCCACCCGGACGGTCTCCGCCAGACCGGATGTGCCCGGACGTTATATCTTGGATAAGGAAGCGTTGCGAGGCGGATCTCTGGACGAGGCGTCTGGAGGTTGCGTTCGCGCGAGTGCGTGATGGACGTCGTGTGCGAATGCGCGCGATCGGGCCGCACGCGATTTCCGCCCCAGTGAGCAAGAACGCTCGCCGGGGGCCAGATTTTCACCCCAGCGAGCAAGAACGCTCGCCGGGGGCCCCGAATTGGAGATCAATGCTCAGGATGATGACGAAGAAGATTGCGATGGCAGCGGTGCTGGCTGGGCTGCTGACAAGTATCTGCGCGCAGGCGCAGACCAAGCTGGGGCCGGCCGCGCCCGTCACCTACGACAATAAATATGAGGTGTACGGCGGGCTGAACTTCATGAACTTCATGGCTGGCCAGGAGCTGACCCGGCGCATGGACTTCGGCGGCGGCGAGCTGGAAGGCACCTACTGGGTGACGCCAAAGTGGGGCGCGGCGGCGGAGTATCGCGGCGAGGCGGGCACGACGCCAGTGTTGCCGAACGCAGGGACCTATGGCATTCACCGCCCGCTGGCGTACATGAACATGGTGCTCTTCGGCGCACAGTATCGCTGGATGCAGAACCAGCACGCGGCGCTCGACCTGCATGCGTATGCCGGGCCGTCGTATGGCGTCTTCGACGCAGGGACCCAGGGTGCCGGGCCTACGCCGGGCATCAGCGCGGCTTCCAACGCGCGTCTTGTCGGACTCTACAGCAACCACACCGCTGCGATCTTCGCGCTGGGAGGGAGCGTGGACATGAACCGGTCGAAGAACTGGGCGATCCGGCTCTCGCCGGACCTGATTCTGGATGAATTCGGCTCGGGGACACGCGAGTTCTTCGCCATCTCCGGCGGAGTGGTCTATCGGTTTCCGGTGAAGAAAAAGTAAGCGCGCGGGGCGCGCCAGGGCGGGCAGCATGGAAGCGATGAGAGAGTTATTACGCGGCAGCCTGAGGTCGAGCCTGGGCGGAATGCGCGACGAAGACCGGCTGGCGGCGGCGTGGGCGGTGGCCTGCGGACGCGCGATGGCTGAGCACGGCGCGGTGGTTGGGTACGCGGCGGGCGTGGTGCGGGTCGAGGTCGACGATTTGATGTGGATGCGGCAGATGATCTCGCTGGGCGGCGTGCTGGAGCACGAGATGGCGCGCATCAGTGGCGTTCCGGTGGCCGCGATACACTTTGAATTGAAGAAAAATTGAGCGACGGCGGTAAAGACAAAAGCAGATTCCTCCGCTGCGCTACGGGATGACAACAATTGGCGCTGCGGAATGACAAGCAAAGGATGGGACGGATGGCTGAGGTTGCGGGCGTAAGTCTGGACGAGGTGCTGCGGGTCGCGGAGTTGTCGAATCTGGACCTGACCGCTGATGAGGTGCCGCGCATGCAGCACGACCTGAACGCGATCCTGGGCCACATCGCGCAGTTGAATGAGCTGGACACTACCGGCGTTCCGGCGATGGCACAGGTTGGGGAGATGCTGGGCGCAGAGATTGAGTCGACCGGCGCACAATTGCGCGCGGATGCCGAGCGTGCGTCGCTGGACCGCGCGGCGGTGATGGATGCGGCACCGGAGAGCGATGGGAGATTCTTCAAGGTCCCCAAGGTGATTGAGAGATAAAGCAGCGAGTTAGCAGGTTAGCTACGGGAGATTGAATTGGGAAGCGCGACGATTCAAGAAGTGCGAGCGGCGATTGCGAGTGGAGAGGCGACGGCGACAGCGATTGCCGAGAAGCACTATGCGAGGATCGCGGCCGAGGACGGGCCGAGCGGAAGAGGGATCAACAGCTTTCTGGCGCGGAGCCGCGAGCGAGCGCTGGCGCAGGCCGCGAAGATTGACGCGATGGCAGCGTCGGGCGACGCGCTGGGGCCGCTGGCTGGCGTTCCCGTGGGAATCAAGGACGTGCTGACGATGAAGGGATCGCCTACGACCGCTGGCTCGCTGATCCTGAAAGGCTACATGCCGCCATACGATGCGACGGCGGTGACTCGGCTGGAGGCGGCGGGCGCGGTGCTGCTGGGCAAGCTGAACTGCGATGAGTTCGCCATGGGCTCGTCCAACGAGAACTCGGCCTACGGGCCGGTGCACAATCCGCGCGCGCTGGACCGCGTGCCGGGTGGATCGAGCGGCGGATCGGCCGCGGCGGTTGCGGCGGGCTTCGTGGTGGCGTCGCTGGGTTCGGACACCGGCGGATCGATCCGTCAGCCGGCGGCGTTCTGCCGAGTGGTCGGTGTGCTGCCGACATATGGGCGCGTCTCGCGCTACGGGCTGATTGCGTTTGCCTCGTCGCTGGACCGCGTGGGGCCGTTTGCAACCAACGTGCGCGACGCGGCCACGATGCTGGGCGTTCTCGCCGGGCAGGATGTGAAGGATGCGACCAGTTCGGACCGGCCCGTGGGAGATTATGTGGGCGCTCTGGAGAAGCCGGTGAAGGGGCTGCGCATCGGCGTCCCGGCAGAGTACTTCGGCGAAGGGCTGGACGCGGAGATTCGCACGGCCATTGAGCGCACGCTGGACGGGCTGAGAGCCGCGGGCTGCGAGGTGAAGACGATTGCGCTGCCGCATACCAAGTACGCGATTCCCACCTACTACGTGATTGCGACGGCGGAGGCCTCGGCGAATCTGTCGCGTTTCGATGGCGTGCGCTTTGGCCTGAGGGCGGAGAGCGCCCACACCCTTTCGGAGATGTTCCGCGAGACGCGCGACCAGGGCTTCGGCGCGGAGGTGAAGCGCAGAATTCTGCTGGGGACCTACGTGCTCTCGGCCGGATACTACGACGCGTACTACCGCAAGGCGCAGCAGGTGCGGACGCTGCTGACGCGCGACTTTCTGGCAGCATTCGCCGAGGTGGACGCCATCGTCGCGCCCATCACTCCGACCCCGCCGTGGAAGCTGGGCGAGAAGACCGCCGACCCGCTGCAGATGTACCTGGAAGACATCTACTCGGTGGCGGCCAGCCTGGCGGGCATCTGCGCCATGAGCGTGCCGTGCGGCGAGACGGCGAGCGGCCTGCCCATCGGCGTGCAGATCATGGGCCGCCACTTCGACGAGGAGACCATGCTGCGCGTCGCGCTGGCCATCGAGGCGGCACAGACATAGAGCGTTTTCACCAATGGTGTAGAGTTTCGCGCTGCGAACAAAATGCGGGGATTCTTCGCTCCGCTCAGAATGACAATTCATTTCCCTCTACATCAAAAGTGAAACTGCTCTGGTTTCAGGAATTTTCCCTCCGCTTGCTCTACACTCGGCAGATGGATGCGGAGCGCGACGCGAACCCCACAGAGCCCGAACTAGCCGAGACGCCAGCTGGCGAACTGGTGCGGCGCGTGGTGGGGTTCGATGTGGGCGACCGGAGGATCGGCGTGGCGGTTTCTGACCCGCTGGGCTACACCGCGCAGCCGCTCTTCACGCTGCACCGCACTGGCGGGAAGGGGGGTCACCACGCGGAGATGAAGTCCATCGCGCGCGTGCTGCGCAAGCACGAGGTCGCGGAGGCTGTGGTGGGCAATCCACTGTATATGTCCGGCGACCAGAGTCCGCAGGCGGCCAAGGCGCAAGAGTTCGCCGAAGAGCTGCGCGCCCAGTTCGGCCTGACTGTGCATCTGTGGGACGAGCGGCTGACTACCACCGAGGCGCATCGGCATCTGGACGCGGGCGGGCACGCAGCGGGGCGCGAGCGCAGGCAGATCATCGACCAGGTGGCGGCGGTGCTGATCCTGCAATCGTTTCTGGACGCGCGTGCCAACCAGGCTGCACGGACGGCCCAGGAGCAGGAGTAACGGGTAGTGGGTCAGTTTGGCAAACGAGCATTCCCTCGGGGACTAAAGTCCCCAATATCGTTCGGCCCTACGGACGGGCTGAAGCCCGTCCCTTTCAAGGCGGATGCAAACTGACCCTCTACCGAGTAGCGGGCGCGGGATGGATTGGCGCGGCCGGAGACGTATAATGGAGGTTTGATTCAGAACGCGCTGCCAGTGCAGGCGACTGAGCGTGCGTGCGCAGGAAGATTCCGGAAGGCCCCAATGCCAGAACAGATCATGAAGCGGCTGGTGGAAGAGATTAAAGTGCTGGAGCGTGAGCTGACCACGGAGCTACCAGCAGAGATCAAGCGCGCGGTGGCGCTGGGCGACCTGAGCGAGAACGCCGAGTACCACATGGCGAAGCAGCGCCAGGTGTTTGTGAACGCGCGCCTGGGCCAGTTGAAGCAGCGCATGGGCGAGCTGGCGATGGTTAATCTGGTGAACATTCCGCACGACAAGGTGGGCTTTGGCGCAACCGTGGTGGTCTTCGACTCCAGCAAGAACGAGGAGCTCAGCTACAAGCTGGTGACCAGCGAAGAGTCCGACGTGAGCCAGGGGCTGATCTCGACCACATCGCCGATCGGGCGCGCGCTGCTGGGCAAGAAGGTAGGCGAAGTGGCCACCGTGGTGACGCCCAATGGCAAGCGCGAGTTGGAGGTGCTGAAGCTGACGACGATCCACGATGTGGTGGAGAAGGACATATCGGGCGCGGATGGCGTGGCCGGTTGAGTCGGAGAGCGGCAAGACAATGGCAGCAAGTTGATGGCTGGACTTCAATAACGAGACTTCAATGACCTGGACGAGTGCATTTGGCAAGGGCAGCGGATGGCTGCTGCAGAAGATCGTAAACGGGCTGGCGCTGACCAAGATCTCGCCCAACGTGCTGACCTTTCTGGGACTGGTGATCAACATTGTTGCGGCGTGCTTCTTCGGGTTTGCGCGCGGGCACAACGCCGACCGCATGTTCTTCTACGCGGGGCTGATCATCGGCGGCGCGGGCATCTTCGACATGGTGGATGGGCGGGTGGCGCGCAAGACCAACCAGGTATCGGTCTTCGGCGCATTCTTCGATTCGGTGATGGACCGCTATTCGGATGTGGCGATCTTCTTCGGCCTGCTGATCTACTACGCGCGCGGCAACCGGCTCTTCTATGTCGGGCTGGTGGCGTTTGTGATGACCGCATGCGTGATGGTGAGCTACACGCGGGCGCGCGCCGAGGCGCTGATTGGAAGCTGCAAGGTGGGCTTCATGGAGCGGCCGGAGCGGATTGTCTGCGTCATCCTGGGCGCGCTCTTCAACCACTGGGGAGTGATGGCCCCGTGCCTGTGGGTGCTGGCCGTCTTCTCGACGATCGCCGTCATCAACCGGATTCGATATACCTTCCTTGAAACAGAACGGCGCAAGCTGGCGGCGGCTGCGCAGTAGTTTATTGCCGGATCGAGTTCATCCATTGCAATCAGACAGGACACGGCGGGGGAGACTTGCATAGATGCTGATTCTTGCTTCAGCTTCTCCGCGGCGGCGCGAGCTGCTGGCGCAGGCCGGCTACACCTTCACCGTGGAATCCGCCGATGTGGATGAGTCGCTACGCGTCAGGGAAGAGCCGGTCGCGTATGTGCTGCGGCTGGCGGTAGAGAAGGCGCAGGCGGTCTTTGCGCGTCATCCCACCCATCGCGGTGAGACTGCGATGGGTGGGGCACCCGATGTGTTGGTGGTTCTCGGCGCGGACACCAGCGTCGTGCTTGACGATGAGGTTCTGGGCAAGCCCGCCGATGCTGCCGACGCGGCGCGGATGCTGCGCAGGCTCTCCGGGCGGACACATCAGGTGTTGACCGGCGTGGCTGCGGTAACGCGCGTGGGTACGGTGAGCGGCGTTGAAACCACCGAGGTTACATTTTCGGAGATTCCCGAAGCGGAGCTGGCCGCGTACTGCGCGACGGATGAGCCGCTGGATAAAGCCGGGGCCTACGGCATTCAGGGCTACGCGGCGCGCTGGATTCCGCGGATCGACGGAGACTACTTCAATGTGATGGGGCTGCCGATTGCGCGGACGGCAAAGCTGATCGAGGACGCGCTCGCGGAGTGCGAACGGCGTAGCTAATGTCCCGCTACTTCCTTGCGGACGCGCTCCATGATGTCGAGATAGAAGGCAAGGTTGTGGATTGAATTCAGAGTCGCGCCCAGCGGCTCGCGAGAGATGAAGAGGTGGCGGAGGTAGGCGCGGGTGTAGCGCTGGCAGACTGCACATGAGCAGGAGGGGTCGATGGGGCGTTGGTCCTCGGCGTACTCCACG
>Ga0302140_10003123_pt1 | contig 21342 bp, 20 predicted proteins | sample I_Bog_E1_1_FD_202095 | JGI IMG/M metagenome (GOLD analysis project Ga0302140, IMG submission 202095) | Peat permafrost microbial communities from Stordalen Mire near Abisko, Sweden - I_Bog_E1_1 | ecosystem: Environmental > Terrestrial > Soil > Wetlands > Peat | place: Sweden: Abisko, Stordalen... | reverse complement strand
GATTCGAAGTTTGAGTATATAATAAATTTTGAAGTAATTTTATTTTTCTAAATGGCAAATAATATATATATTAGCCTTTAAAAAACTTAATTAAAAATCTCTAAAATTCTGAAAATCATCCCCCAATTCCTTTTAAATGTACTCCACATCCCAAATCAAAGTCATATTCATATTAATTGATGGGATTGGTGAGCTTTCGCTTCCTCAACTACATAATCAAACCATACTTCAAAGCCTTTCTCTCCCTAATTATAACCTGATAGCATCCACCGGTCTCAACGGAATCATGGACCCTGTTGAAACTGGTCTGGCTTGCGGTTCAGATACAGCACATATGAATATTTTCGGCTATAACCCCTTTACTGAATACCGAGGAAGAGGCTCCTTTGAAACCTTGGGGTCTGGAATCCCAATGGATTTGAATGAAATTGGTTTCAAATGCAATTTTGCCTACATGGACCCAATTACGAAGCTCGTGCATAAGAGAAGAGTGGACCGAGAGTTTCATAAATGGGGGATGCCATTAATAAAAGCGATTGATGGGATAGAACTTCCAGGTTTCCCAGGATATAAGTCTTGTTGTGTTCACGCGACCGAACATCGCTGTGCAATAAAAATCACAGGACAGAATCTTTCAAGCAGAATAACCTCAACTGATCCTTTGAAGGATAGTTTGAAATTGAAGGAAGTCGTTGCAAAGAATGATTCTGATGAGAAAGCGGTTCTAACTGCTCAAATAGTTAACAGTTTGTCTGATGCCATCTTTCAATCGTTGAAAGAACATCCTTTGAATAAACAAAGAGAAAAGGAAGGACTACTGCCAGCGAACATTGTGTTATTGAGAGGCTGCGGGTCCAGATTAAAAGTGAAAAGTTTTAAAGAAGTCCAGGGCTTTAACGGGTTTATGATAGCACCAACAGCCATCATCAATGGGATTGGACAAAGCATTTTTTTGGATATTGTGAAGGTGAAAGGGGCAACTGGGGATTATAACAGTAATTATGATGCGAAGGCTGATGGCTTGATTGAAAACATCAGGAAAAAAGAGTATGATTTTGGTTTTTTGCATGTGAAAGCAGTAGATGACGCGGGACATGACAAATCCCTTGACTTGAAACAGGAGTTTTATATCAGAGTGGACAAAATGTTGGAGAGGATCTTCAAGGGATTGGAAGAGGATTTGGATGAATATGTGATTTGTTTGACTGGAGATCATACAACACCCATTAAGCTTGGGGATCATACGTTTGAGCCTGTGCCTTTTGCTGTGTCGAGTTTAGGAGCGGTTTTGATTGAAAAAGGGAAAAGAAAAGAAAATGAAACCAAAGTTTTGAGGGATCTCGTGATGAAGTTTGATGAAGTTAGCTGTGCAGAAGGGTGTCTGGGAAGGTTTAGCGGAGCTGAAGTCATGGGAATTATAAGGAGGTTTAAGGAGAGTTTGGGAGAGATTTTGGGAAAATTTTAAAATTTTATTGAATTAATTTTTTTTTGGATTACCAAATTTTTTCATTACGTAAAAATTTTTTCTATATTTTTTTTTTAAGAATTTCAAAAATTTAGAAAATTTTAAACATTTTAATTTTTTTCACTATAGAAAATCAAATAAAAGGAGGATTTAATGAAAATAACTTTCAAATGGAAGTGGTTTAGTTTCATTGGATCATAAACATATCAAAATATTAGAAATAGTGTGTTGCAACATCTCAATGCATTTGATGTTAAAAAGAAAATTGCTTTATTAATTGGAAACAATACGTGATTTTTGGTAATTTTGATATTATTGAAAAAAAAAAGTACGAATTTGTTAGGATTTAAAAAAAAAATCCTTCTTTGAAAAAAATTCTTGCGTTTTATTTTTTTTCTCGATTTCTGTTTTTTAAGTCTTTCTCTTATTTTTTATTCCCACCATATTGCAAAAACGGGTTAAAAATCTCAGGTGCTAAAAAAGTCCCCAATCCGAAATATCCAACCACAGTGTTTCTCAGGGCACTTACAGCTCTTCCATGAACTTTTTCCCAATTTTATAAATATTTTACAAAAAAAATAAAAATCTCCCACCTTTCAACGACACCATCGAAATCGCCAAGGTCGAAAAGGCCAAAGTGATCAATCTGACATTGACAGTGGCAGTTTCTAGGATATACTTCCTTTTGAAATCTTAAATTTTGATAAAAAAATTAGAGGTGTTTCGGGTAAAATGCCTGTCATTTGATTTGGCAGATGACATAATAGATCATGGGTTGGTTTCAATATCTGGCTTCCGACTTCATTCTAAAATGATAAATTGCATTGAATTTTAATTGGGGGGGGGGGTGATGGTGTTACATTGTAGTAATGACAAGTTTGACGGAAGGTCATTGATTCTGGTTGAGGCTCGTCTTTTTTGTTTTCTTCCATAGCAAATCAAGAAATTTTAATATTTTTTTCTGCTCGAATTTTTGAATGAATATCTAAAAAAAAAAACAAGCGAATGATTAAAATCTGCAAATCGTTTCGTCGTTTTTCTTTCTTTTCAAAGCCCTGGTTCAGCTTCTCCTATGAAACCAACCCCAACGAATCTGATTCCCATACTTTGGAATTAAATGAAGAGCATTACTTGACTCTTCGGAACCAAGATTTCAAAGATTCATATAAAATCAAAGCAACCACTAATTTTCCAGGTTTCGCAACCCCCGAAGGCACATTGAAATATTCCCAAAGACGAAAGGATTTTGTTCATGAGAAGCATTTCAGAAAGCCTTATCACAATGATTTGACTTTAAGTTCAATAGGCATTGGGACATATGTCGGAGCTCCTGATGAAAATGATGATTTAAAGGTTTATTTCTAAAAAGATTTTAGCTTTTAAATAATTTTACTAGATGTTCAACTCTGTGATCGATAGTGTTTTGAGTGGAGGAGTGAATGTTATTGACGCGGCGATAAACTATCGTTATATGAAGTCCGAAAGGACTGTGGGTGCTGCGCTTCGACATCTAATTTCAACCAAAAACATCGATCGGAATGAATTGTTCATTTGTTCTAAAGGAGGCTATATCCCTGAGGATGCAGATCAGGGAATTCCTGGACATACAATCATAAAAAATTTAATAGAAAAGAAATTGATTTCTGAAGAAGATTTCGTGGGGGCGTGTCATTGCATGCATCCGAATTACCTGGAGGACCAATTGCAAAGATCATTGGATAATATGGGATTAGAGACTCTAGATCTTTATTATTTGCAAAACGCAGCTGAGACTCAATTGCCTTTAATTGGTGAAGCGAAGTTTTTTGAGAGATTGGCTAAGAGTTTTGAGTTCTTAGAGAAAAAAATACTGGAAGGAAAGATCAAAAGCTATGGGTTAGCAACATGGGTGTGTTTTAGAGAAAATGCAGAGAATACCGGCATCTATCTAAGTCTTGAGAAAGTTTTGGAGTTAGCAAATAAAGTTGGTGGGTCGAGTCATGGGTTAAAATACATTCAAATGCCTATTAATATAATGATGCCTGAGGCATTTGCTGAAGTATTTCAAGAAATTACTGAAAATGGAGTGAAAACTAAGGAAAGAATGCTAACAGTTGCAAGGAAACTTAAAGTAAATATCATTAGTTGTTCGCCATTATTACAAGGGACGATGATTCAATTGCCAATGCCATCTGAAATCTTCAAATGCAAGAATCTTGGAGCAAAACATCTGCAATTTGTTAGATCTATACCAGCCGAAAGCCTTTTAAGTATTGGGTTTTTATAGGGGGTTTGGAACAGTTATAAGAATTAGATAGCTACTCTTGTGGGACAGAAAAAGAATAGACATACAAAGATGAATTTGGAGATTATTCAACATGCACCATTGGAACCAGAGGAATTTTGGAATTTTTTGATACCACCTCATGTGAGGAAACCGACGCCAGATGAACCGATTGAAATGAATTAAGAAATATAGAAGAAAATTACAAAATGTTAAATTTTTTTAAAAAAAATAATTTTTTTTTCTTTTGAGCACCAGAAAAATTGTGCATATAAAATTTTTTCTTTAATTAGTTTGAAAAGGTAAAAAATGAATTTTCAATAAAAATTTGTTACTTAGAAAATTTATGAATTTTCAAAAATGATAAAATTTAAACATTTTCATTTCACTTAAAAGAAAAAAATTCCTGATTTTTTTCTTATTATTGAAAGAGTTCAAAAAACTTCTTTTTTTCCTTTTAGAAACCAACTTAACCCGATTCCAACTGTTAATAAAATAATACTTAGAAAAATTTCGCAACAATTCTGATTTCTGAAATTAAATGCAAAAGCCTCGGACGCTTCGAAAATCCTTCAGTTCCTACTTTCATCCCAAAAATAAGATAGTGCCAATCCAAAATGGTTTTTTTCGTCGTGAGGCCCTTCGATTATCCCCAATTATCCAGATCCAAACCGAAGCCGAAGAAGACATTCCGCTTGAAAAGAAAGACTCTTTTGAGAAATCTTTAGATAATACCATTGATGAGACCTCAGTGATAAGGAAGCAACTTTACGAAAACATGAAGATGTTATTTAATTATAAAGAGTCCAAACAAAGGAAACCCTTTATATTCGCTCGAGATGATGATGATAACAGTTCGGTTGAGGATAAAGAAGAGGACAAATTGGGTTATGTGGAATATTATGAGCGGAAGTATGAAGAATTCCATCGAGAAAACGATACAGTTGACAACCTTTATACAATGAAGAAAGAGCCGTTTGAATTATTGAGGTATTACGGTGATCCTTATATATGTCTGGATTTTCGCAAGAGACTTTTGTTTGTTAAATACTTCATAAGTTATATTTCCATAAAGATCACGCATCAGAAATGGTTTGATTATTTTATGTTGGTGATCATCCTGTTCAATTGCATCATTTTGGCAATGGATACTCAAACAACTGAGGATCAAACTATGAGTGATATGGATGTAGCATTCATTGTTATTTATACTGTGGAAATGATGTTGAAAATGTGGGCTAATGGGCTGTTTTTCGATAAATACTCTTATTTTAGAGGGGGATGGAACCTCCTTGATTTCACAATAGTGGTAACTTCATATATTCCATACGTTTTCTCTTATCAGGTCAAATCATTCAATATCTCAAGTCTCAGAACCTTGAGAGTTTTAAGGCCATTACGAACAATAACTTCGATAAAAAGTCTCAAAATATTGATGGCGACCTTATTTTCCTCGATCCCTTTGTTGATGGATACAATAACAGTGCTTCTATTGTTTTTTAATATTTTTTCGATTTCTGGCCTGCAAATGTTCTCTGGAGTCTTGAAACAATGTTGTTTTAATCTGGAGACTGGAATTAAATTGGAGGGGACAGATGGAGAGGACCTTCTTTGTGGTTATGATCAATGTCCAGAAGGGGGTATATGTGGCAAAATAATTGATAATCCACGATGGGGAGTCATAAATTTTGATAATTACTTCTATTCTTTACTGATGGTTTTCCAATGTGTGAATCTCCAAGGCTGGTCTTATATTATGTTATGTTTGATAGAAACCTATACGATTTATGTGGCCATTTATTTCATAATATTGATATTCATTGGTTCCTTTTTCCTTCTCAACCTCACATTGGCTGTAATCAAAGCTAAATTCACAGACAACGCCTCTAAAAGAACCGAACAGTCTAATAAGGATCCAATCAGTAAACCTGAAGATCAGGTCGATATCAATGAATTGAAGGTCATCAAAAGACTTGAACGAACCCATTATAACAGATTAAAAAAGAGAGGCACTGCCATTATTAATAACAATGCTGAGATCTTTAAGAAACGGATCTCTATCAAAACCCATGGACTCACTGAGAATGAAGTTATGGGCCTTTCGCAAAGGATTCTAGAACAAAAGTTCAAAGAAAAAATTGTTATCATAAAATCAGATAAAAAAATCCATAAGCTTCCTTCGAAGGGCTTTCCTTTAAGCGAACTGATAATGAAGCGGATGTTGAAAAATAATAAGAAAATGATTAAGGATCTCTTTAAAATCAAGCAAAAGCCGCCTGATAACTATGAATCAATCCCAGGCACTGTGACCATCAAACCCCAAAACATTCAAAAATCTTTGAAGTTCATTGGATTACAACACATTTATAAGGAAAGATTGTTGAAAAGAAGCATGAGCAAAGATTCTCATGGCAATAATAATCGAGGACTCAAAGGACTCATATCTCTTCGATCGAAACAATTCCTTCATGAACCCGAAGATGATTTTTTAGATGAGATCCAGAAAGAAATCCCAAAAGATATTCAAGTCAAGCCTGAAATAACCCTGAAATCATTGAAAGTCTCTTCTTCAAATTCCACAAAACAAACGATCGAAAGCCCCAGAGTGCCTTACTTTTTAGAAAATGATGAGGATTTAGTTAAAAATAACCTCTTCGAAATAGCAGAAGACCCTGAAATCTTCAACATTTTCAATGATGGGATGTTTAAACATTATTATCAGGAAACTGGAGCAATGGCACCAATTTTGCCCGCACTAAAATTAGTTACAAATTTCTCCTTGGAAGTGAGAAACGATGGTAAATTCAAAGAATTTTGGCTAAAATCGCCCGAAGCAGCCAAACAAACTGCCTTAGATAAATTCCTGAAGAATCCGTCAGCAGATACAGAAGTCATGTTTCATACTGCCCAATTAGGGAACAAGTCGATCGTGTTGACGAAGAAGCTTTCTATGGTTTCTCCGGATAAAACCAGTCAGATAGATTATTTAAGGAATGATAAAACAGGTGCTTTGGCGAATTTTTCGCATCTTTTCAATCAGAAGAAAAGGATGAACCTCAGAAATTATAAGATCATGGTGGATTTCAACAAGCCCTTCCGATCTATTTCCCAAGATGATGTATTAGAAAATCGTGCTCAATATTTGATAATGAAGAAAAAACAACAGGAACTCAAAAATTTCAAAGCAGGGAAATATATAATGATCTATCATCAAAGGAAAAAACTAAAGAATCCAATAAAGCTCAATAAACAAAAAACTGTGATCGATCAAATGCTACTACGCAGAGTCAAAACTATGAGCTTCAGAGAAATGACCAACAAAATCACCACCACAAAAGAAGAGGTCATAGGAGAGATGATCGTTGGTTCGAATATCTATTCATCTTCGCCATTGAAATCTTCCCCGGGGAAATCCCCTAGATCAAAAAAAAAACATTTGATGTATTCAGCGAATAAAAGACCTTCGGATGCTATTGTTATGTCTTATGATAATGTAAAGAGGCTGATGAAGGAAAAGATGACTCATGAACAAAAACCTTTGAGAAGAGAAAATGAGGAGCTATATTTCACGATCATAGTAATTTTTTTTAATTGCGTTTGGGTTTTTTTTTTTTCATTCGCGGTTTAAAAAGAAAAAGGATCTGAAAGAAAAAACCAAAAGTGTCAATCATTGGTCTGGAGAAGAGGTACTCAACAACCCAATGAACTTTTTCAGTAAATTCAACAGTATTTTCAAAGCTTTGTCCACGAAAAATCAAGATAAAAAAATCTGGCTCCCAGGGTTCAAAGGACAGGTTTCCATTTTTTTTTTTTTCTTCATTTATTTTATAATATTTTCTTATGAAAAAAGATGCTACTTTCACATAAACTCATCAAAAACTTCATCTGCTCCAAATTTGTGGAGAACTTCATGCTTCTTCTTGTGATCTTCAACACTGTAATTCTTACTCTCGACAGCATTTTCACGGATCCTGACACCCTCGATCTTTTCCAAAACTTTAACCTTTTCTTCACAATCGTCTTCGCAAGTGAAATGTTGCTAAAAATCATTGCTTTTTCACTCGTAGGCTATCTCCAAGACAAAACCAACCTCTTCGATGCCATAGTAGTGGTCATTTCAATGATAGAAATCATCTTTATAGAATCACAAGATTCCGCAACTTTGAAGACCCTCCAGACTTTGAAAGCTTTCAGAGTATTGAGAGTCATGCGATTGCTCCGTAGTCTCAAATTCATGAACATGATCGTTAATGTATTATCTAAAACCCTCGCATCGTTTATATATATCGCCATTTTATTGATAATTTTCATACTTATTTATGCTCTCTTGGGGATGAAGCTGTTCGGAGGCGAATTTGACTTTCCTGATAAGGTTTATAGGCAGAATTTCGATAATTATGGCCAGGCATTTTTGTCAGTTTTCCAGATTTTAAGTCGATCTTATTGGTACTACTTCCTATACCTCATGTTCAGATCACAAATCAACAATTTCATCAGTGCGTTTTATCTAATTTCATGGATTTTTGTTGGCAATTTTGTGCTTCTCAACTTGTTCTTGGCAATTATCCTTGATGGATTCAATCAAGCGGTGGTTGAAAATGAGGAAGATCTGCCTAATGATTATATATGCGATGAAATTGAGCCTCCCAATAACGCGGTCGTTGAAATGAAACAACCTCCAGTCAAATACAAATCAATCAGTCCATTTGACCCCCTTAAAAATTCAGAAATTGAACGACTTTTTGAAAGTCTGGCCTGCGAAAATTCCTTCTACCTCTTCAACAAATCGTATCCTTTACGAATATTTTGTTTTCGGCTTACGAAATCCCATAAATTCGAGAATTTCACCCTTTTATTAATCATTTTAAATACAGCCAAAATGATTTTAGACACTTATATAGACCCTGCTGAATATAGCAGTTCTGGTATATTAGATGAGATTCTCACCTTCGCCTTTTTAGTGGAAACTCTGATTAAATCTGTAGCTATGGGCTTCGTTATTGATAAGGGCAGCTATTTAAGAGACACTTGGAATGTATGGGATTTTATCATAGTGGTCACTTCTTTGGTGGATGTGTTTACAACAGGGTTCACAGTTTCGGTTATTAAAGTGTTCAGATTGTTGAGAACCTTGAGACCATTGAGATTTGTGTCACATAATGTCAATATGAAGATTGTGGTGAACAGTCTATTGGATAGTGTGACTTCCATTATTAATGTCTTTATTGTGATTTTGACAGTTTGGTTGATGTTTGCTCTTTTGGGGATCTCGTTGTTGGGTGGAAGGATGGGACATTGTGATATAGAAGAATTTTATGGCGTTTCAAAGGAGATGGTAATATTTTTTTTTATTTTTTTTTATTATATTATATTTGGTTCTTTAAGTGCCTGCAAATGGGTCAGGAATGGGTGATTTATGACACAAATTTCGACAATATCTATTATGCTATGAATTCCTTATTCATTATAGGGTCTTTGGAAGGTTGGCCTGATATAATGTATTATTGCATAGATTCAAACACAGCAGATATAGTAAACAAAAATATAAATTCACCAAGTATTTTCTAATTGTTTTTAAATTTAGGGACCTATTCAAGACAATTATAGCTTCATATCAATTTACTTCATTTTTTTCATACTAATAGGCGCCTTTTTCCTTATGAACCTCTTCATTGGTGTCATGTTCTTCCATTTCAACTTGGCTCAAAAACACGAAAAATCCAAAAAAAACCTATTTCTCACAGAAGATCAATCTAAATGGCTAGATATCCAGAAAATGATAGTCAATGCCCGTCCCGATTTCAAATATAATCGTCGACCTGACACCCGTGTTCAGAAATATATCGATAACATCATTACCTCCAAACTTTATGAGTATCTTCTCACTTTTCTCTATGTCTTAACAATCCTAATCTTATCAATGTCATATGAAAGCAGTCCCCTCTCCTATAAAGAAACATTAGAGAATTTAAACTTCAGCATAATTGTTTTGATCCTGTTAGATTTCTTATTGAGACTTATTTCCTATGGTCCGAGCTACTATATCTACACAAATTGGGCTAGACTTGATCTTTTTATAACAACTTGTTCATTAATAGATTTTCTCTCAATTCTTTCCCTTTTGAAGATCTCCTCAGAAATCAGACAGCTCATGCGAATCACCAGAGTACTATTTCTTTTAAAACTGATCAAGCGTTTCAAAGGTATCAACAATTTAATCGGAACCCTGATGTTTTCACTTCCTTCACTATTGAATGTAGGAGCCCTGCTCATATTAATCTACCTTATGTACTCAATCCTAGGTGTCTATCTCTTCCAAAACATCAGTCAAGGCGTCGTGATTGATGAATATAACAATTTCCATAACTTTCATTTAGCCATGCTCCTTCTTTTCAAATGCTCGACTGGTGATGAATGGTTCCTTGTGATGTTCGATCTCTCAGATAAGAATCCCGGGTGCGAAACTGATGATTCATGTGGATCTATCTATGCCATTCCCTATTTCCTTAGCTTCTTTCTCATCTGCTCATATATCATGCTCAATCTTTTCATCCTCATCATCATTCAACAATTCGAAGAATACCACCTTAGAGTCAATAACCCAATCCAAACATTCCGCGAAAACCTTGAAACCTTCAAAAAAATCTGGTCTGAATTCTCATTGGCCTCAGAAGGATTGAACATTTCCCATAGGAATCTCATTGAATTCTATATGAAATTACCAGAACCTTTGGGGTTCCATCCTGGAATTTCTCGTGCTGTTATAGCTAAAGAGATCATGAACATGAACCTATCAGGAGACGCAGATGGGAATATATATTTCAATGAATTGTTGTTCTCTTCAATGAGAAGAGTTTTTGGGGCGGAGGTGTTGAAAAACGCTCAATCGGAGATCCAGATGCTTTTGAAAAGGGAGGAATATGCGATCAGAAAGAAAATAGAAAAGTTCAAGAAAAAAGATATCAGAAAATATAGCATAATCAGCTCGAGAGTCAGTTCTAAGAAAACGAGTCGAACCAGCAGTTTTTTCTCTAGTTTTTTCGAAAAACCGATTCCTGAGGAGTTCGGCTTCCGCAAAAACATCGTGAATCCTATTATGGAGTTTTTTTTTGTTGGTATGGCATTCAAGTCTTGGAAGAAGTTCACTAATTTGAAGCTGGAAAAACAATTGGCTAATGATGATAGTTTAATTGTGGCAGAAGATGATGTGAGCAATGATGAGGAAATTGAGGAAGAAGAGGAAGAGAATGAATCTGAAAGTGAAGAAGAGGATGATGAAGCCAGTCCGGTCGAAGGAGTGAGAAAGATGCCTTATTTCCAAAGCAAATATTTAAATAGAAATAGGGCGAAAAGCATTTTGGTGAGAGGTGAAGAAAATGAGAATAAACTTGGAGAAATGAATTTTATGATGAATTTGAAGAGGAGGGTGTCAAATTTGTTCATGATAAAGCCACTTAATGTGGTACATCCTGAGTAGTTGTTTTTATAATTTCGATGGATATTTAGAAAATGTTTGGTAAGTAAATTTAGTAGAGTTTTTACCAATTTTAAAGTAATAAATTATTTTTTTTGGAAAAAAGAACAAATAATTAACAGAACTATTCTCATAAAATTTCAAAAAATGTTTTATTTAGAGAACAATTTGATAAATGAAAATGGGAAAATTAAAAAAAACCACAGAGTCGTCCTGATGTTCATCAGGATATATGAAATTTTTTAAGTAATATTTAGGTTGGTATTGGTTTCAGGCTGGTTTTTGATTTGGATATGATCGTTTCTTGAGAAATCATGTGTTTCTGTGTAATCTTGACAGATTAAATCGAGAAATGGAACTATATACCATAAGTTATCCTTAACAAACGCAATTTTCTCGAGGAAAAATCTTAAAAAATCAAGAGAATTTTACTAAAAAACACAAATCAACTCCATGAAAATATAGTCATAGAATCGGCTGTGTAAATAAGGACGTTTTTTTCGAAAGTGCTGAGATAATCCCCTAGAATTGAGTCATTTCTCTGAGCAATATGTAGCCAAAGAAGCTGAATAGCCTTTGCTTTCATATCCTTTTAAATCAAATATTGTTTATTTCTTTAAAAAATCAATACCCAGAACTTTTAATGTCCGATCGTCGCAAAGATTGATACGGCCCCAAACTATCAATAAATTGAGAAAAATCCATTGATTTTCATCTAATTCAAAGGAAATATTGCTTGTTTCTTCAATATTCATGAAATTTCTCAAAAAAATCATTGAGGTCCTTTACTATTTCCTCTGGTGTTTTATGGAAAGTATCAGCATAGGTGAAATCTTTACAGCCTAACTCATGAATTCCTGAACAATCAAAAGCTAATAGTAGGAAAATGTTGAGGATTAGAAAGAAAAGTGTTTGGATTTTTCTCATTTTGTTTGAAATTCAAGAATAATTTAAGGGGAATTATTTAGTATTCAAGTATTGATCAAGTGTTATTATTTCGTTTCGTCTAAAACTTAGATTTATGGCTTAAAATAAGCCAAATCGACTATTTTCGCTAATAATTTAAAGAACGGGAATATAGCTGAAAATAAATAGGGATATTTGACTTAAAGTCATGAATTTTGTTATTAAGAGTATAGACTATATTCTTTTCTTTTACCATTAAAGATAAACTTTCAAATTTCGAATTAGAAAGCCGAAAAACTAAAAAAACAAAGGCTTTTTTAAGTTCAAAATCATGACAAAATGACCTGAACAGAAATTTTAGAAAAAAAAATTATTAATGAAATTAAAATAATTAAAGCATTTCCTGGATAAAGATTCGATAAATTTATATTTGAATCAGAGCTGAAATCAAATAACAGAGATTTTTCTTTAAATCTGATTGGCTGTCTAAAAATAGAATTGGGCTGGAATTAGATATAAAAAACAATAGCTTCGAAGAACAGATAATAAAACCCTATTTTTCCCCAAAATGAACACCAAATATTTCCTTGTTATTTGTTTTTTCCTTTCCATTTTCATCACACTTTCCGCACAAACAACTTGCCCAACAGGATTTACAGGATGTAATACATGTGATTCAACCTCCACCATTTGTTTGACATGTACTCCAAGCACAAATTACCCTGCACTAAATCAAAGTGCCTGTGATATTTGCTCAAACGATATTGCGGATTGCGGCTCATGTGCAGTAAACTCTTTAGGAAACACCACATGCACACAATGCTCAACTGCTGGAAACGTTCCTGCCCTTGCAAATAAGCAATCTTGTGTGGCTTGTTCTGCAGCCATTGGAAATTGCAGTACCTGCTCCGTTGATTCAAATGGCAATGCTACTTGTCTACAATGCAACCAAACTGGATTGGTGCCAAACCAGACAAATCTCCAATCATGCGTTGCTTGTAATGCTACCATTTCAAACTGCAACAATTGTTCTGTCAATTCCACTGATGGATCTGCCACATGTTTAGCGTGTAGTTCTGGAAACGTTCCTGCACCTATATATATGGATTCATGCGTCTCCTGCGGGACTGCCATTAATGGTTGCTCAAATTGTTCTGTCAGTTCGGCTGGATCAACAACATGCATAGCTTGTTCTGGTACTGGAATGGTTCCTTCTTCAAATATGGCATCATGCATCGCTTGCGGGACTGCCTTCCCTGGTTGCCAAAATTGTTCTGTCAATTCCAATGGGTATGCCACATGTTTAAATTGTGTAGCCGACTACTTATTTTCCAATGGAGCTTGCACAGCCTGCCCAGCAAATTGCATGAATTGCACCAGCAACACTGCATGCACACAATGCAATAATGGATTTACTTTAAGCACTGATGGAACAACATGTTCATCATCCATTCCAAATTGTACTACCTTGAACCCTTCTGCTGCATCTGGAGTGCCAACATGCAGCGCCTGTGCTTCAGGATATGGTTTACAAGGAGGGAATACTTGCTTAAAATGCTCAGGAACTTGCACAACTTGCAGCTTTGACTCCAATTACAATGAAACCTGCTCAGTCTGCTCAAATTCTGTTAACAATGGTGGAGTTTGTAACACTTGCGCAATTGGGACTTTCTACAATAGTACTACTGGATCTTGTGTGTCTTGTTCGGCATCTGCTACTGGCGGAATGACAGGCTGCGCTACTTGCTCAATTAGTGGTTCAACCTTCACATGCAATTCATGTAATTCAGGATATTTCTATAACGCCGCAGACACTTGCGTAGCATACAACGACCCCAATTGTGCTACTGGTTCGGCTGTGAACAATTGCACAACATGTCAAAATGGTTTTTTCATGAATAGTACATCTACCAACTGCACTAGTTGCATGAATATAACTGGCAATTGTACAAGTTGTACAAATGCTGGTGTCTGTACTGGTTGTGGTTCTGGATTGTTCTTCAATACTACTGCTGGAAATTGTTCTGGAAGTTGCAGCTTAATTAACGCCAATTGTGCAGCTTGCTCATCTTCGAGCCTGTGCACTAACTGCTCTGGTGGAAATTACATTATCCAAACAAGTGCAACTACGGCTACATGTGGTTCCTCCTGCGCTCCTAATACTCAAATTAACAACACAGTTGCTCAGACCTGCACTGCTTGCGGTTTATTAACCACCTCAAGTGATTGTGCGAATTGTACTTCAGCCAGCATGTGCACGATGTGTCAAACCTTGAAATTGGTTTCTGATGGAAGCAGCTGCACTGCTTGCAATAATACTGCTGCTGGAGAAGTCTTGGGTAGTGGTAACACTTGCAATTTGCAATCAACTGTTACATTGTCAACAATCACATTGGACCCCACCAGCAAAATGCCGATCGGAACCATCAATTGTGCTGTTAATTCAATGGCCTTTTATGCTTGGGGCCTGGGAAACTCTGTTAACAGTTTGACCGTTTCAAATATCATGAGCATGACTGGAAACACAACATCAAAAACAGTGCCAGCGACAGACATGATTTCTTATTGGGTTGGATATGGATTCCTTTCACAAGTGTCAGGAACATCAATATCACTTCCAATTGTTCGTCCTATTAAGAACTCCGGAGAAACCTATACATTAATTGCTTATTGTGTTAGTAGTGCAGGAGGATTGATGTCCAATGGTAATACCACCTGGGTTTCAAATAACAATGGTGCTAGCGAAGTAGCCATTCAACTTTCTTCAACAACCCCTTTGAACAGAACTGCCAAGCAGACATTAGGAAGTTATGTGAAAAAGACTCTTGGAATCAGCAGAACCATGTACACTGATCAAGGTGATGTTGTACCAAGTTTGACTTCATCAAGACTTTTGCAAAACACCACAAACGGCACCAACACAAGCAATTCCAGCTCAAGCTATCCAGTTTCCTTCTATGTACTCCCAGATTATTCTCTCACAAGCGATAACATGAACACATTGATCAACAATAGTTTGTCAAACTCCACTACTTTCTTAACAGCTCTTAACACTGCTATGACTTCTTCAGGATCAAGTGCCCCAGCCTTCTCAATTAGCTCAGTGGCTCAAACAGTGTTAACTACCCAACCAGTGCCAATTTTCGCCTCAACCAGCCCAACAATCACTCCTGCTAGCACATCTGTCTCTATTAGCTTAACATTGAGCAACATCAACGGCATAATCTTCATTGGCATCGGTCCCACCTTAACAGTTGCCTCCTCCAGACTCTTACAAAACTCAACAGGCGGAACCAACACAACTAACTCATCAAACTCATCCAATACATCTAACTCAACTGCAAGTAACTCATCCAACTCAACTGCCAGTAACTCATCCAACTCAACGACCAATGCAACAAACTCAACCACCTTGAACCTCACTGCTCCTTCATGGGCTCAACTGATTGCTTCAACTGATGTCAATGGTGCCACTTTAAATAATATGCAAAATATCAGTGCCACAAGTGGAACAGCTGTTACCTTCAATTTGACCAATTTGACTGCTGGAACTACATATAACATCTATTTCGGAGCTGAAAATTCTATGATCCCGCCTGGACAGAGCTACATCTATGTTATCTCAACTACAACAACTAATAGTAGTGGAGGCGGCGGGGGAAGTGGCTCAAGCTCTTCTGGAAAATTGATGGGAGGATTGGCCTTGATTTGGATGGCTTTCCTTGCTTTTATTCTAGGATAAAAAAATAATTAGTAGATAGAAATGAATATTATTAGAATTTAGATATAAATTTTTTTAAAAAAAATTTAAATAATTAATTTTGATTTATTACGAATTCATATTGTAATTTGGAATTTTGTTTGCGATGAGAAATCGGTAATTATAAATTTTGTGAAAAAAAAAAAAATGATAATAAATAAATATATTTTTCAAAAAAAAATATTTCTCTGGGTGCGATTATATTAAAAGGTTGATTTTTTATAAATTAAATAGGTTCTTCCAACTCAAAATTCGTCTCCAAAATATATAAAGCTTTTTCGTAGATTTCTTCATTTGAATGGTACTGCAACTGTTCTAATTTGCTCACTCCATTCAATTGTTCCAATTTATTTAAAAATATATTTTCTCCTCCCTGACTGAAGTACTTTTCCCCGCAGCTCAGAATGTTTTTAATCCCCTCCAACACCACAGCCAATGTTTTTATATCATCACAATAAAGTAATTGGCAAAAAACATCCAACACTCCATATTCCACCAACTTATAAATATCCTGATGAGATCCTCTATTAGTGGCATTAGAAATTACCCAAGCAGCTTCTCTTTTAATCTAAAATGGCCATATAAAAATTATAAGGTTTTAAATACTTCAGGCGAATCAGAATTGATCAATGAAATCAATTTTTCTATATAAGCAGGATTGGTTACAACTAAGGAAATTTGTTCTTCATCTCCTGCTGTGATGTTTGAAAGTGTCCAACAAGCTTCTCTTCTCACAGCTCTTTTTTCATGTCCAAGTAGTCCGAAGAATTTATCCAAGGCTCCTGCTTTTAAAACCTCGTTGGTTTGCTGATCTGTGCCTGTGATCAAATTCCCTAAAGTTCTCAGAGAAGGAATCACAATGGATAGGATATTTGAACTATTGACATTATATATAATTCAAACAAATAACAAAAGATAACTTTAATAAAGCGACTAGTCTTGGAACACAACCTGTGTCTATAACTGATTGAATTCTGCTATCGCTTCCATCAGATAAATAAGAAAGCGCCCATGTGGCGTCCGTCAAAACTTCAGGGTCATCTTCTTTTATAACTACACTAGCAAGTATTGGAATGGCCTCTTTCACTTGTTCGAAATCAGGCAAAGGTTTGCCTCTACATAGGTTAGATAACGCCCATGTTCCATGTTTTATGCTGTTTTTGTTCTCTGTGGTTTGTAGTATCTTTATAAGAGGTTTGATCCCTCCGCAATTCAAAATCATGTCTCTGAATTCCGAAGAGTCTCCAGCAATATTTCCCAAAGCCCAGATCGCCTTGAAATAATTTCCTATAAAGTTAAAAAACATGCAAATTTACCTGTTCTGCCACTTCCGGATGTTTTGAATATAAAATCTTCACAAACAAAGAAATTCCACCCTTATCGATAATCGTCTGGGTCTGTTGGGTGGTGCCTGAAGCCACATTGGTCAACGCCCAAGCACTTTCCAATTGCAAATGCGGTAATTCTTCCTTCTGCATAAACTCAATCAATCTTGGCACCAAATTCGCATCAATCACAGGTTGGATTGGTGGGCCTTCTTCAATACTTAAGATTTTTCTCAATCCAATAACTCCCATATGTTGTTTTTGAACATCCTTTGAAAGGATGGCATCAACCAAAAAGGGGAAATCCTCCATAGTGTAGGTTTTCTTGAGACATTCATCCACCAAAGCCTTAAGTTTCTCTGAGTCTTCGTTCATATTGGCTTCATTGAGCGTGTTATGAACGTTGTTGGTGTTGGAGGATTCAGGTTGATTTTCCTTGATTGGTTCTAACAGATTTCTCTTTTTCTTGAAGAAGTCCTCTCGGGTTTGACGACGGATCTCTGTGGAGTATTCCTCACGCTTTTTCTTTAATTCGTCTTCATCATCTTCACCTGGAAAGAGATTAGAAGGGGAAAGTTTGGAAAATCTTACGATTTTTAGCGTTTTGATTCATTTTTTAATGGATTTCTGGGTCTTTTTTGATTTTTTGGGATTTTTTTTATTAATTTAGATATAATAACAAAACCAGGTTTAAAAGATTGGGATGAGAAACTATTATAGCAAATATTTCAAATTATTTTAAGTGCGGTTTTGCTGTCTTTATTTTATTTTTGATTCCCAATGACTTTTTCTTTTATTTTAATTATTTTCTATTTTTTCTTCCGTTTCCAAACTATTGATCTAAATATCATTGCTTCAAATTTCCCTCCATATATAATCTGTGCTAATGACTCCCAAGCCTTCCTTTCTGATGTATTATCCCCTCCATTGACTACTCTTTCAAAACCTAACATTTCAGGGATAATCTTTGATATATTAAAAAAAGCATTATGGAAACTTCAGCCTTTAGCATTAACAGGATCTATAATTTGCAATAACACTATCAATATTCAGCAAATGGGCACTTTTGATTCTTCAAAAAGCTATCTGTTTCTTGGAAATTTCCATTACAAAAGCGGATATACTCAATTGGGTTTGATTCCAACGCAGACTTTTTTAACCACAGGGCTAAAAAGGATAGTAAGAAAGGAAAATATAGTCATTTGGCCCTTTTTAACACCCTTATCTTATGATATAGGTGTCATTTTCACTGTTATTGGGGTGATTGTGGCTGGGTTTATTTGGCTTTTTGAGGAAAAAAAGTGGAAAAAACCCATAAAATCGCATTTAGAGTCCATGAGCGAAATTATCCTGGAGGTTTTCGGATCAATTTTTATTGGAAATCAGCTGTTTTTCAGATCATGGGCCTCCAGAATGCTCTTATGGAGCTTTTGGCTGATTATCTTATTTTTTTTGATGATTTATGCCATGCAATTATTCGTGAATATGATGAATTATTACCATTTTTATGAAGATCCCATCGATTTTAGTGATAAGACATTCGGAGCCTTAGATTCAGAATTGTTGATATATGGAAATTTGCAAAATGTCCAGCTTTATAATGATTATGAAACAATGTTTTCTGATTTATTGATAAATCGAAGTTTGGATGTGGTTTTGGCTGATTGGGTTGTTGTTTCTCAATATAACAATTTGTTTCAGGATCAATTAAAGGTTTTGCCTGGTTTTTATCAGGAATCTTGTTTCATAGGGCTTTTTTTTGGGAATTATATGGATTTTAATCAGAATTTTTCCGCTTCTTTGATGAAATATCAAAAAACGATTGATTTCAAGCGGTCATTTAAAGATTTTATGTCAGGAAACTCTCTGAATTCATCAGGAAATTCTTTTGTTAATTATAACGTGACTGATGAGAATTTGTTGGGAGTTTGGATAATATTGCTTTTCTTGATAATTTTAATGGTGTTTCTGTATATAACGAAGAAATTGAAACTATTCCCCTTGAATTTCTTCTCAAAGAAAAAAAACTTCCATCTCAGTGAAGAAAACACCGAAATAAACAAAAAAATAGAAACTTCCTTCCAAGAAACCTTTTCAAATTCTATTGAAAGTACTTTTCTTTGAATATTAAATATTTATTTAATAATTAATAAATTTTGGCTTAGGGTTATTTCGAGAATATAAAAACAATGTAATCACAGAAATCGACAGTTTTGAAGGCATGGTGCTGCTATTTGATGATGGGAAAAAACAAGCATTATCTACTGGTGAAATCCAAACTTTTCCTAATGAAAAGTTTACAGAGGAAGAGGAAAGATTGATACCTATAAAGATCTCATCAATGATCCAATTAAAATGATTTTATTAACTCATTTTTCTGATAATTTTTGAGAAATATGATATAGAAAGTATTAAACAATAAAAATTTTTTTTAGTTATTAATATTAAAAATAAAAAATAAAAAAAATGATTTTATCTAGAATAGATTCCTTCTCTGTAGTTTTGAAGTTAGACTTATAAATGTATATGAACAAAAAAAATTAAAGCCAAAAAATTGTAATTAATTAGTTCATGTTTTTGAACAAACTTTCCTTCTTGGGCTTAGAGTCTTGTTTGTTTAGTATATCTAAGGGAGAAATAGCCTTTATCACCATTTCACTTCTGACGTTTTTATGAAGCTCTCCTAAAATATCCAAAGTATGATGGTTCATCTCAATTTCTTCAGTGCTTCCAGGGTTTTTCAGGAATAAAGATGAACGATGATTGATCACAGATTGTCTTAATTTTTTGATGACTGATTTCTACCCCCAAAAAGAAATATGATCATTATTTATATTAAAAAAATTGCATTTACTATAAAAACCACTCTCTCGAGAGGTATCACCACATTTTCATAATCTTGATCTGAAAGTTGGACTTTAGTGAAATTTTTCCTATGAAAAATCAATAAAAAATTGATAATTTTTTTAGCAATTTTTTTTTCAACACTAAATTTTCCAAAGAATTTTCTTGGCCTTTATTGAACCAACTTTCCTTCACCAAATCTCTAAAAATTCCATAAATATGATAAAATCATTGAGAAATTTATTAATTACTCTATTTTTATTCGTTTCTGAGGGTCTTTCTCCATCATCAGCAACAAAATTCTCTTTAAATCCTCAGAAATCACCCTCCCTTTTCCGAACTCCACCCGATTTTCACTTATGTTCTTCACCATTTCATTCATATTATTTCCATAAAAAGGCACTTTCAAATACAAGAAAGCATAAAAACTGACCCCCAAAGCCCAAATGTCCAACGGTTTCCCCTCAATCCCCTTCTTTAGTTTGAAGAGTTCCGGCGCCATGAAAAAATATGTGCCTTCTGTTGACTCCAGTTGATCGTTTTCGCCCTCGCAAAGCTCCGATAATCCGAAATCAGCCAGTTTAGCAGTCCCATCCTCCATAAATAAGATGTTTTGAGGCTTGATATCACGATGAATTATATGATTATGATGAACTTTTAATTGAATTTTTTAAAAATTATGGTATTTTTTGTTTTTTTTGTGTTTTTTACGATAAGAAAGTCCCAAAAGACAGTCTCGGAAGATTGGTCGCAATTCATCTTCAGGCAGAAGCACGGTGCTTTCAGGCTCTTTTACGTAAAAGAAACGGGCGTCATCTTCTTCCCATTCTATTAATTGTCCTTGGGACGCATAATCCAACACTTTTTGAGTTATTTTAATGATCTATTTTTTATTTTGATACCCAGATAAAGTTTCCCTTTTTCTTCTCCAAAAAGGACCTCATGAAGACGAATCACATTAGGATGGTCCAGTTTCTTCATAACTGCGATTTCCTTCATCACATCTTGCATTGCATCGTGGATGACGAGTCCTTTTTTGTAGAACAGTAATTTTTTATAAGAGTTTTATTTTAGTTTTTGTACCCCCATTGGCATTTTTCTTCATTGTCCGAATTTTCATCAGCTTGGACTTCTTAAAAATCTTCATTGCGTATTTTTTCTCGAGATCGAGCATTTTTTTAATGCAAAGCTTAACTTTACCATAACTGCCTTCCCCAAGTGATCCTAAAATCTTATAATTATTGATCATTTTGCCGCCCTGTTAATTTTTAATGGTTTTAACATATCAAAATTCTCATAATTTAA
>Ga0302140_10003116_pt1 | contig 21361 bp, 17 predicted proteins | sample I_Bog_E1_1_FD_202095 | JGI IMG/M metagenome (GOLD analysis project Ga0302140, IMG submission 202095) | Peat permafrost microbial communities from Stordalen Mire near Abisko, Sweden - I_Bog_E1_1 | ecosystem: Environmental > Terrestrial > Soil > Wetlands > Peat | place: Sweden: Abisko, Stordalen... | reverse complement strand
CTGACCTATGACCTGCTTGTGCTCGAGCGACAACTGCCAGTTGCAATCGAGTTTGTGGATCGCCACCCAGAGCAGCCAATTGTCCTGGACCACGGCGCAAAACCTCTGATTGCCGCGCAGGAATTTGAACCCTGGCGCTCACGCATCCAGGAGTTGGCAAAGCGGCCCCACGTGTCATGCAAATTGTCTGGATTTGTGGCCGAAGCGGACTTTGATAACTGGACGGTCGAACATCTGCGTCCTTACGCAGAGACTGTTTTGGAGTCGTTCGGGCCCAAGCGGGTGCTGTTTGGTTCTGATTGGCCGGTGTGTACGGTGGGCACAAGTTATTCTCGCTGGGCATCGGTGGTGCAGGAGTTTGTTTCGCATCTGAGTACAGAGGAACAGGACGCGATTCTGGGCAGCAACGCGGCCAGATTTTACGGTATCTCTCAAGTTCAATAAGTGAGTTTTATGAGGTGGCAATCGATTGAATATTTCTGTGCCTGGTGCTGAGACTGGTACTGACCGAGGGCCGGTCGTTGGATCCAAACAACCGCTCGTGCCCGCTGGCCGTTTGTTGCCTTTCATCCTGGTGACATCGCTCTTCTTTCTGTGGGCGATCCCCAACAATCTCAACGATATTCTGATTCGCCAGTTTATGAAGTCGTTTGCACTGTCGCGCTTTGCGGCGGGATTTGTGCAGACTGCTTTTTATCTCGGCTATTTTGGACTCGCGATTCCCGCAGGCATGGTGCTTCGGCGATTTGGCTATAAGCACGGAATCATTACGGGCCTGTGCCTGTTGGCTACGGGAGCTTTTCTTTTCTGGCCGGCGGCAAATGCAGGGAACTACTATTTTTTCCTGCTGGCACTGTTTGTGATTGCCTCGGGTCTTTCGTTTCTTGAGACCTCCGCAAATCCAATGATTGTGCGCATAGGCTCGCCGGAGAATTCAGAGCAGAGACTAAACTTCTCGCAGGCATTCAATCCACTCGGAAGCATCTGTGCTGTGCTCGTCGGGACGCTCTTCATCTTTTCCGGCGTCGAACTCACCAAAGATCAGATCGCAGCGCGTCAAGCTGCTGGAACTTATGCAGCTTATCTGCATTCCGAAATACTTCGGGTCATTACGCCCTATATCGCACTAGGCGTTATTGCTCTCCTGCTCGCGTTCCTGATTGCCCGCACAAAATTTCCGTCGCTGGATGTAGAAGAAGAGACATTGGACTCGGGGCAGGGAGACGGCCTTGGCCTTTTGCTGCAGCGGCACTTCTTGCTTGGCCTGCTCGCCCAATTCTTGTACGTCGGGGCGCAGGTGTGTACCTGGAGCTACTTCATCCAGTACGTGCAGCAGTATGCGGGAGTGCCGGAGCGCACCGCCGGATACATGCTTACCGGTACCATGGCTGCATTTGCGATAGGCAGATTTCTTTCAGCATGGCTCCTGAAGTTTATTCGCGCTGACAAGTTGCTTGCGATTTTTGCATCAGGCAACGTGCTGCTCGTGCTCATCGCCATTCTGCAAACGAACTGGGTGGGCGCAATCTGCCTTCTGGCAAGCAGCTTCTTCATGTCGATGATGTTTCCAACGATCTTCGCCCTGGGTATTCATGGACTAGGATCGCGTACCAAGACCGGCGGATCTCTGATGGTGATGTCGATCATTGGAGGAGCAGCGCTGACTCCGCTTATGGGCAAGCTCTCAGACGGCGTCAGTGTGAGTGCAGCGTACTGTGTGCCTTGCGCTTGCTATGTCGGCGTTGGACTTTACGCATGGCTTGGAGCGAGGCCCACTGGAATAAAAAATACAGTGTGAAGGCTGAAGCAACAGATGTGAAATGGGCTTCTGATAAGTCGCATTCAACGCGAACAATCAGAAGCCCATCTTTTTGCGAAATGTATTTATAACAGGTGCTGCTTATCCCGCGACGGTCGGATTTGTCAGTTCGCCGAGCCCTTGTATAGAGACTGTCACCGACTCGCCTGGCTTGAGCCAGCGTTTGGGATTGCGCCCCAAACCAACACCTGCCGGAGTACCTGTGCTGATGATATCGCCGGAGAGCAACTCGGTGATGGATGAGAGATATTCGATCAGTTCCGGTATACGGAAGATCAGCTCGCTCGTATTCGATTTCTGAAGAACCTCGTCGTCAATTGAAAGCTGAATATCAAGAGCATGCGGATCAGCAATTTCATCAGCCGTCACGATGGCTGGTCCCAAAGGACAGAAGGTTGGCAGGCTCTTGGAAAGCGACCACTGAGATGTGGAGAACTGAATGTCGCGGGCACTTACATCGTTCAGTATTGTGTAACCATAGACGTGTTCCATGGCGCTTGACGCGGGAATTTGATATCCGCCCTTACCCAGCACCACAGCGAACTCTGCTTCGTAGTCGGGCTCTTTCGTAATCGAGGGAAGCACGATCGATTCGCCCGTTGCGATGATCGATGGCGTCATCTTGAAGAAGACTACCGGGAACTTGGGCAGCTCCATGTTCGACTCGATTGCGTGGTCGCGATAATTCAGTCCGATACAGAAGATGCGCGGGGGATTCGAGATCGGTGCATGGAGCTTGACTTCCGAGAGAGGTAGCTTTGTCGCTGGCGCTTCAGGCTTTGTAGAGCTGCCAATTACAGCAAGCGCGTCTGTAAAGTCTGCGGAAAGATCTGCGACTTCGTTGGTTGCTTCGAGTAAATAGCCAGGACGAATCTTGCCATCGGCAGTTGAAAAGGAAACAAGCTTCATATCTATCTCCAGATAGGTTGGACGGCAGAGTTAAGCGGCAGTCCAGCCGCCATCGATTGAGAAAAGAGAACCATTGATGAAGCCGGCTTCAGGAGAAGACAGGTAGCGCACCATGGAGGCTATCTCTTCCGGTTGGCCGAGCCGTCCCATGGGTTGACGCGCTTTGAGTTCTTCGCGGATCTTCTCTTTTTCGTGCGCATGATATTTGTCCAGGTAGCCCTCGACAAAAGGCGTCTCAACCGTACCGGGACAGATCGCGTTGACGCGCAGTTCTTTCGCATACTCGACCGCAAGCTGACGAGTCATTGCGAGGACGGCGCCCTTGGTTGTGCAGTAGGCGAAGCGCTGTTTAATGCCGATCAGGCCAGCTACTGAGCCGATGTTCACTATGCAGCCTTTAGCGGGGCTTGCGAGCAATAGCGACAGCAGCCCGCGCGTCACCAGAAAAACGGAACGCACGTTGACATTGAGCAGCTTGTCAAAGTCTTCGACGGTTGTCGTCGCCACACTGCCAACGTGGCCGATCCCCGCATTGTTGACCAGGATATCGAGTTGCGGCAACAGGGCTGCTGCGGCTTCAATGGATTCCGTGCTGGTCACGTCCATCTTTATAGCGCGTGCATTTCCGAGTGAAGTAGCGAGTGCTTCCGCAGCCGGAAGATTGATATCCGCAACCCACACAAAGGCTCCAGCGCGTACCAGCTCTCTCGAAGTAGCCTCGCCAATACCACTTGCCCCACCGGTTACGAGCGCGTGCAAGCCGTCGAGACGAAATGCGCCGTCAGCTGTGGTCAAAGTCATTTCAGTTTGCTCTCAATCTCAGGCAGAGCCTGGCCGTCGAGTTCACTCGATATGTAAGCAGCCTCGACTGTGCGCATGGTGTCCAGTGCATCGGAGACGCGCGTGGGTAGTTCAGTTGACGCGCCGCAGACAAATGCTTGCAGTGAACCCATCGATCCCATGAATGCATCAGGGAACCAGTTGCCCTCGGTCGGAATGGTTTGCCATTCGCCAGCACGATCCCCGGTGCGGGATGCGTATCGGAGCCGATCCGGTTTGCCGATTGGATAGTCAAGGTTGACGCCCATGATGGCTTCGAGAGCGCCCTCGGTGCCTTCCCAGGTAACCTGGCTCACCTGGGTTTCCGGGTAAGTGTGCGCGTGATTGGCGGAGATGGTAACCCGCTTCCAGTCATCGTAATCCAGGATGATCGTGGACCTGGTCGCTACCAGTTTCGGCGTTATGGGGTTGCGCGAAGTCTTAGCGAGAACCTTGCGTGGATTTCCAAACCAGGCTCGGCACAGGTCGATGTAGTGAATGCTGTGGTAAAGAATCTCAAGCCGGGAGAGCGTGGCCATAAAGCTCCACAGATCCCACGGCATGAAGACATTCACGTCAACCTTCATCTCGTGTACGTCGCCGATTTTTCCAGCGAGAGCCATGGCGCGCGCGGCCTGCATGACAGGAGACCAGCGCAGTTGAAAGTTTACGGCTGCGGTGAGGTTCTTCTCTCGGCAAAGACGCTCGATCGCGACGGCTTCGGCCAGCGTCTCGCCCATAGGCTTCTGGATCAGAACAGCGGAGCCGTCCGGAAGCTCAGGCAACACTTTAAGAATCGCGCTTGCCGGCACCGCAACATCAAAGATGGCGTCACGTGGAAGCTTGGGCAACGCTTCAGCAATGCTTGTGAATACCGTTGGGATATCGAACTGCGATGCGAGGGCCTGTGCTTTAGCGCGATCCGGATCGATAATGGCGGCAACAGGGAAGCTTGCCTTGCGATAGGCGGGTTGGTGCGCGTCGTGGACAATGCCGCCCGCTCCGATCGAAACGATTGGCCGGGGTGTGAATTTGAGCTCAGGAGCCGGGGATTGCGGCTGTGGAAGGTCGTTCAAATTAAGCAGGGTCATCTGGGAAATTGTTCTCAGTGGAGTTTTCTTGCCGGACGGGGAAATCATACATGGTGGTGGGAGCCTGTGTCAGTTAACGATAAAGCGAGAACGTCCCTTTTGTCTTCTTATTCCCGGCTGACCTGGCACGGTCTTAGCTCTCTATCGGGAAAGCTTCAAGCTTATGGCTGCCGTCGCGCTGTTTCACCAGCATCTGGACCTTGCCTTCCGCCGCGTCGAGTTCCTGCTTGCAGGCGGCGGAAAGGCTAACGCCTTCCTCGAACAGCTTCAGCGACTGCTCAAGAGCCAGGTCTCCCTGTTCCAACTGCTCGACGATGGTTTCCAGCTTTTTCAGCGATGTTTCGAAGTTTGCCATGGTGCTTTGCTGCTCCTCAATATTGTGGCCGCACTCTCTGCGGCTAGACTAGCGCGACGGATGGCTGGTCTCCGGCAGTACGGAAGCGATCACTTCGGCGGCCAAGGCATAGCGGCCAAAGGGAGCGCTCACCTGCACACCCTGGACCATGGGCCGGGCTTCGGTAAGCATTTCCTGCGCAATCCGAATGCCTTCGGCGCGTGCAGCGTCCGGGCTTTCTGCCTGGGCCATGCGCAGCATAACCGCTTCGGGCATGGATACTCGCAAGTCGTTTCGCATGAACTCGGCATTGCGCAGGCTGGTCAAAGGCCAGATACCTGCAATTACAGGAATTCTGAACTCTTCGATCCGCTTCAGAAAGGTTTCCAGAAGGCGCAGGTCAAAGACCGGTTGAGTAATTGCGTATTCAGCGCCCGCTTCGACCTTCCAGGCAAATCGGCGAAGTTCCTGTTCGATGTCCGGTACACCCGGATTGGCAGCGACGCCGATGGTGAAGTTGGTCGAAGCCCCGATGGAGTTCCCACCAATATCCAGTCCGTGATTCAGGCGCCGGACGATATTCACCAGCCCGATGGCATCCACGTCGAAAACGGCGGTCGCGTCAGGATAATTGCCAAGCTTCGGCGGGTCGCCTGTGAGACAGAGGATATTGCGCAGGCCAATCGAAGATGCACCCAGCAGGTCAGACTGGATGCTCAGGACGTTCCGGTCCCGGCAGGTGTAGTGCAGCACGGTTTCGATGCCGGTGTGCTGTTGAATTTGTATGCAGAGACTCTGGGCGCTCATCCGGGCAGACGCTCGGGGCGAGTCAGGCACATTGATTGCGTGCACTCCGAGCGAAGCCAGCAGCCGTGCGCCTTCAATCTCCTTATTACAGTCGATTCCGCGCGGAGGCACAATTTCAACCAGGGAGACGAATGTTCCCTCGGCCAGCAGGGCGCCGATGCGTGAGCGTTCTCCCAGCGGCGCGGGCGGGACTTCCGCAGTGTTAGCCGCTGCCGCCGTAGTGGTTACTCCGGCTGTAGTACGGTCCTGGTTTCGATTCTGAGCATCAATCGCGCGAATTGCCGATTTCATCGCGCGGATGTGGTTGGGAGTTGTTCCGCAGCAGCCACCCACGAATTGCGCACCAGCCTTGATGGCCTTCCGGGCAAAGCTCGCCATGTATTCTGGCGAGCATAAATAGATATTGCGCCCCTCGACTGCTCGCGGCATCCCGGCATTGGGCATGGCCACGATCGGCAGGGAACTGACAGCACGCATAGCCTCAATCGCGGTCAAAACCGTTGCTGGACCCGTCGAGCAGTTGCAGCCAATCGCATCTGCGCCCCACTCGGTCAGCAATGTAGCTGCCTGAGCGGGAGATGAGCCGTCGAGGCAATTGCCATCGTCATCCACGGTGACCATCACGAAAACCGGCAGATCCGGCGCTGCTTCCTTTGCCGCCAGCAGGGCTTCCCGTGCTTCATTCAGCGCGGGCATCGTCTCAATCATCAGCAGATCGGCGCCTGCAGCAGCAAGAGCGGTAATCTGCTCTGCAAATGCCGCGCGGGCTTCTTCGAGTCCAGTCTTGCCCAATGGCTCGAGGTGTACCCCAAGCGGTCCAACGGACCCCGCAATCCACGCATCCCCGGCCTGCTTGTCTTTCAGATGCTCAGCCGCCTGCCGGGCAATGCGAACGCCGGCCTCGTTGATCTCGGCGGTCCGGCTGGCAAGTCCATGGCGAGCCAACCTGAAACGATTGGCTCCAAAGGTGTTGGTCTCAAGAATCTCCGCCCCGCTCTGGAGATATTCCTCGTGAATTGAGAGGATAAGCGCGGGATCGGAGAGGTTCAGCTCGTCGTAGCAGCGATTAATGAAGACTCCGCGGCCGTAGAGCACCGTACCCATTGCTCCGTCACAAAGGATGGGCCGCTCGGCAAAGATTTCTTTTAGTGTGCGCACGTTACCCATCATGCTATCGCGTTTGCGATCGTACTGTCGCGATTGTGACTCTTACTGCTTTCCTGAGAAGTATGTCTGCGTCCAACAGGCAGCGACAGCAAGGATTGCCGGGCAAGGATCGTCATACTTTCTGATCTTCGGGCCGAAGCCCAAGTGCTGACGACCGCCTGTCACTCATAGGTCAGCCCCTGCTTTGTTATACTTTGCCAGTCAGCTCGTTTATCAGAGGTATAGGATTTTGAAGAAGAGAAGTCTCGTAATTTGCGCCCTGGCGGCACTGGTGACCGCGGGTGTACTGGCGGGCTGTGGCAACAACTACTATTTTGACGGTCGCGTTCTGCCTCCGAGCGGAATTGCCAATCGTGTCCTGATCGCTATCCAGAACCCTAGCCCGGCTTCTCGTGGATCCCTGCAATTCGTAGATGCTTATTACGATATTCGGCAAAACTACAAGGATACGATCCCGTACTTCAGCATTAGCGGATACAGCGGGGCCCTTCCAATCACCATTCAGAACATGCCCGAAGAGCAGGTTGGGGCTGTATATGGTTCCGGTGACGGGAGCATCACGTTGATCAACTATGCCAAGGAGACGACGATTGGGGCTGCAGCAACTCTCAGCACCCTGTCCTCCAGCATCTTTGTCACCCGCAACCAGCTCTATGTCTTCGCAGCGAGCCAACAGACTCACGTCTTGACGGTTGTCGACAAAGCGGGCGGCAAGCAATACAGCCTTGGTCTGCCGGGCGTCTACCGCGTTTCCACCAATCCAGGCGGAACAATGGCGCTGGCTTTCGTCCAGAACTCCAACTATGCCTACTACCCGCGCAAGCTGCAGTCAGCTGAATCGACCGCATTGGCAGCTTATTACCTGCAGAACAAGTCTTGGCCTCAGCCGTACGTAGATTGCGAGCCCCAGAATCTTCCGGGGATGTGCCTGGCGCAACTGCAGAGCCCCGACAACTTCAACTCGACATTCGATGAGTATTACGGCGCACCCCTTACCTTTGATCGTCCTGTGAAGGCGTTGTTCTCCTCAGACGGTAGCTCAGCATACATTCTGAACTGCGGTCCTGAGTGCGGCGGAACAGCCTCGGCGGTTTCGATCATTCCAATCGGGCCTCTGAACATTCAGAGCGGTCAACAGTCGGGCCAGTTGCCGACTCAAACAGCCCTTGGCAAAACGACAATCGCGGTTCCTGGAGGGGCAAGCAACGCGCTCGTGGACTCGACGACACTGTACGTGATGGGCCAGCAGCCACAAACCCAGACCAACGGGCAAACGCTGTTCGCAGGCAATCTGACTCCAGTCGATCTGACCAGCAACACCGCTGGAAGTCCGGTTCCGGTAAGCGACGGCGCACCAGGCCAGCCCACCCGCATGATTCTCGCGGATGACAATACCCTATGGCTGGGAACGATTCGATGCTCAGAAGGCGTTCGCTTCGCCCAGGGACAACCTTATGGCTGCCTGACCATGTTCAACACTTCGACGAATACCGTCACCATGCTTGAACCTTTCCAGGGCGATCTGACGGGAATCGCAGCCGTAACCGGCCTGCACAAGGTCTACATTGCCGAGGGTGGGCAGGTCTACATCTACTCGACCACTGACGGCTCGTCGATCAACAACTTCTATGTAACCGTCAACGGAACGGCCTACGACGTCGCTTACATGGATGCCATTACCGACTCCGACAACACCGTTTACTAGCCGCAATGGATACCCCGCCTGCAGTGGATGTTCTGGCCATCGCAGCTCATCGCGATGATGTCGAACAGACCTGCGGCGGGACTCTCCTCCGCATGTCAGCACACGGGCTCCGCACCGGAATTCTGGATCTCACGCAAGGGGAGTCAGGTACCCGGGGAAGCGCAGCTGAACGAGCAGCCGAAGCAGATGCCGCAGCTAGAATTCTCGGAGTGAGTGCTCGGCAGGCGCTGGATCTTCCGGACGGCGCTGTCTCCAACACCCTCGAAAATCGTTTGAAAATCGCGAAGGTAATTCGCGATTGGCGCCCACGCGTAGTGATTTTGCCCTACTGGGAAGCTCGCCATCCCGACCACGCCATCTGCGCGACGCTCGGATACGAGGCATGTTTCATGGCCGGCCTCTCCCGGCTGCAAGGTCTCGGCATAGAATCCATCGCGCCCCACCGTCCCTTCAAGATCATTTACGCCAGTCTCTACGCAGATGTCCGCCCCAGTTTCATCGTCGATATCACGCCGTTTGTCGAGCAGCGGCTCGCGTCCCTCATGGCTTACAAATCCCAATACGCCAACCAGCAGCAAGGTGGGGGACTCTTCGTTCCGGAAGAAGAGATTCGCGAGCGGACCCTTGCTGAAGCCCGTCATTACGGGCTGCTCGCAGGCGTGAAATACGGCGAGCCGTTCGTGCAGCGCGAAGTTGGGCTGGTAGATGATGTAACTTTGATTCCCGTCCAATCCATATAAAACTCAATAAAGACGCATATTATTACGTTTTCTTATGCCTAACCAAAAATGAATAACTTTGCGTTATGAAGACAGCCCGTCGAAACTCAACTCAGAGGTGAAGAGATGATTCAAAGTTGGAATCCCGCTGTCTACGCCGAAATAGGTAGCTTTGTCCCGAACCTGGGAGCCGGAGCGCTCGAATGGCTGGCCCCACAACCACGGGAGCGCATTCTCGATCTGGGGTGCGGCGACGGCCGGCTGACGGCCAGTATTGCGTCTGCGGGTGCGATCGTGACAGGGGTTGATTCTTCTGCTGAGATGGTGGAAGGGGCTCGCAGCCGCAACCTGGACGCTCGCATGTGCAACGTTGAAGCACTGCCGTTCAATGCGGAGTTCGACGCGGTTTTCTCTAATGCCGCATTGCATTGGGTGCGCGATCAGGACGCAATGATGGCTGGGGTAAAACGCGCCTTGCGGCCCGGGGGAAGATTCGTCGCGGAGATGGGCGGCCACGGAAACATCGCATCGATCCAGGTTGCCCTCGCCGCCGTGCTGGCAAAGCATGGGCTGGCGCGCGAATACACAGCCGAGCAAATGAACTATTTCCCAACCCCGGCGGCGTATCAGGCTCGCCTTGAGCGGCACGGATTCGTGGTCGATGAAATTCAGCTCATTCCCCGTCCCACGCCCCTGCACGGCACCGGTATGCGCGGCTGGCTGACCACTTTTAGAAGCGGCGTTCTTGAGTCGGTGCCGGAGACGCTGCGCCCCATACTTATCGACGAAACCGTTGCGCTCCTCGAACCCGTCTTACGTGACGAACAGGGCAACTGGACGGCGGATTACGTTCGCCTGCGGTTCGCAGCGCGAACCTGATTAGATCTACCCGAAGGGGTAAAACGCGCTAGAGATTGACGCGCGGGGTTGTGTTCCAGGTCTGCCTGAACCTGGCTCTTTGGAAGTTGTAATTCGTAGACCGAGAAGTCTCCCTTGGTAGCTTTCAAGGTCAGCCCCGCGTGATTTTTCGTCAGTTCCTTAACCAGCCAGTCGCGTTTGTTCGATTTGGCTTGGATAATCTCTATCCTGCGATTGCTCTTCATCAGATCCGTATACGAGATCACGGGTAAAGGAGTGATCTGCTCTAGGTTCAGCATGGTTCGGCTGATGTTGTCTGTTCCTTGCCAGGCTATTTCCCGGTCGACATCCGCCACCCATGCGTATGGCCATGAAGCGGCTGGGTGATGTTGAAAGTAGAAATACATTCGCATGAATTCGTCATATTGATCCGGGATCACCAGGACCTCCGGGCCCGTCTGCGAGATGCAGAAATTCAACATCTCCCTGTCCTTGCGGTCGCGTACGTGGTCGCGATAGCACTGGACAACCAAAAGCAAAGAGAACACAGCCAGGGCCAGAGTCCTGATCCGATTGGACCGGAAGAAGTAAAGAACTCCTGCGACCCGCGGCACCATAAATCCGATTCCGGACTCGATGACATACCGTGGCAGGTAGCTGCCAGCCCCGGCGACGCTCAGAATTCCGCCGAAGAGCGGCAGGATCGCAAGAAATACCAGTACAGACCATTCCTCAGGCGAAGAGGTCCGGTCGCGGCTTGCCCTGTATCCGAGATACGCACCGGCAACCACGGTTGAAAGCACCAGCACAAAGAGCAGCAGGTCGACTGCAACCGGCAGCTGTTTTGCATTCCGATGCAGTTCGTTCAGCCAGGAATAGGATCGAATGCAGTCCAGAAAATCGGGCTTGATGTAGTAATTGGCCTTATATTGGCCCGCACCTTTGAGAAAAGGCAGCCAGAACCCAGCAAAACCGTAGCTAGGCAGGATCGCCGCCAGCACTGGTAGATCAAGTCTGCGCAGCCTTGCTGCTCGCACTGCCTCGGCCAGCAGGATTGGGACAGCTATCAGGATTCCGAAGTAATGGCAGCTAACCGCAAGCGAGAGCACGCAGAAGAGTCCGAACAGCGAAAGCACCCTCTTTTGGCCGCGAATAGAGTTCTGCCAGAAGAGCAGGGAAAGCGCCGATGTTCCGAGCAGTATCCCGTAAGGCCGCGCCTCAACCAGGTAGAAGTCATACGTGAGCAGCAATCCCGCAACGGAAATTGCCGCAGCATAAAAGCCAGCCAGTCTCCGCGTAAAGAGATAGACACCGGTGATCATCATGACCGTGCCCAGCAGGGCAGGGAGGCGAACCGCAAAGGTCGGATTCAGTCCCAGAGTGATGATCCAGTGACCCAGCAGGTGATAAAAGGGAGGGTCGAGCGAGACGGGCGATACCACCTGCGCTTTGAGAAGAGCTGCGGTCGTAGGGCTGCTTTCTGTGTAGTAAGAGAGAAACTCATCAAACCAGAAGAGCTTCACGCTGGAAAAATAGGCCAGGTATCCCAAAAGAACAGCCAGGAACCCGAAAAACGCTTGTTCTGTCCGTCGGTCCCAATTGACGAGTGCGTCCGCTCTTTCCATATCAGGCGTTCTCAATTTAATGCTCTTTCGCACTCTCGGGATATCTATCTGTCTTCAGGGTAATGGCAAAGATGCGGTGTCGACAAAGTTTGGGGATCAAATGAAAATCCTCAGGGGATCATGTGCCGTGGTATTTACGGGCTAAATTCATCAAACGTTTGCAATTTCTTTGCCTCGCTGGGACTAAGCTAAAGATGAATCCGTGCGGCTGCACAGCACCATTCAAGAGCCGCCGGCTGAGGATATCTCGGTTTGAGCCAGATAGTTTTTGTGCTTGAGGACGACACGGACATTTCTCGTCTCGTGCAGCATCATTTGGAGGCGGCAGGTTTTTCTCCCCGCGTCTACCACACCCCTTCCAACCTGATTCCCGATGCCGAGCGTCAGGCGCCCGCGCTTTTCCTGCTGGACATCATGGTCCCTGGCGGGGACGGCCTGGATGTTTGCCGGCGCTTGCGCAACCACCCAGCATTGTCGACGGTGCCGATCATCTTCCTGACCGCGCGTGCCGGCGAAAATGATCGCGTGCTGGGCCTTGAACTCGGCGCCGATGATTACATCACCAAGCCGTTTGCGACGCGCGAACTCGTGGCGCGTGTGAAGGCTGTTCTGCGACGCTTCGAACGTCCAACCTCGCCATCGATCATCAGCTTTGAAGAAGTGATCATCGATGCCAATGCCATGCAGCTTCAGGTCCGTGGGGAGTTGACGACCACCACGGCGACCGAGTTCCGGTTGTTGGATTACCTGGCCCGTCATCCTGGCCGTGTCTTCAGCCGCGACCATTTGCTGGATGCCGTCTGGGGCGATGCGCGGTTCGTTACACCCCGTTCCGTGGACGTTTATGTGCGCCGGATCCGTGAGAAGATCGAGGTAGATGCGGAAAATCCGCGCTATCTGAAGACGGTTCGCGGAGCCGGATACCGTTTCGAGATTCCCAAGGGAGAGTAGTCTCCAGGAGGGATGTCTCCAGTGACGCGCAAGGTTTTCTACAAGCTTCTCGGTCTCTTTGCCCTGCTGCTGGTCTTTCACGCGGTAGTGATGGAGATGTTCTTTCATCGCATCGTTGAGAGCTCGTCCATGGGCTCGCTGCATGTGTTGGGGCGAGAGACTCTTTTGTCAGGGGTGGCCGCTGTCCTGGTGGCGCTGCCGCTGGCCGCTTGGTTCTCGCTGAATATTTCCCGGCGGCTCCGGCGCATGGTGGACTTCGCGCATCGCATAGCCGAGGGCGATCTGGACGCCCGGCTCGAAGACGGTTACCGCGACGAAATCTCAACCATGGCCGAGGCGCTGAACACAACCGCTGCCCGGCTGCAGCAGAGTTTCGCCGAACTGGAAAGTCGCCGCCGTGAACTGGCCGCCCTGCTGGATTCCATGCAGGAGGCAGTCGTTGCCATCACTCGCGAAGGCAACGTGAGCTGGTCGAACACGGTGATGCAGCGGCTTACCGGTACGCCAATCCGCGAAGGCCGGGCGCTGGTTCATTCGCTTCGTGATCCGGATGTGCTTGCATGTGTCGAGGGTGCCCTTCAAAGTCGTGAGGTCCGCTTCGGCCGCGCTAATTCACTGGTCCCTGGTCGCATCTTCGAGATCAACGCAGCCCCCATGCCCGGCGGCGGCGCGGTCGCAGTGCTGCATGATGTCACGAGTGTTGAGGCAGCGGAAAAATCGCGTCGCGACTTCATCGCCAACGTGAGTCATGAACTGCGCACACCGCTGACGTCGATTTCAGGCTACGTCGAGACGCTGCTCGAAGACCCCAATCCTCGTCCAGAAACCACTCGCGAGTTTTTGCAGATCATCCTCAAGAACTCCAATCGTATGAACCGTCTCACCGAAGATCTGCTGGAACTGGCCGGTGTAGAGAGCCCCGACTATAAATTAGCTCCGCAACGTATTCGTGCTTCTGCCCTGGTTGAGGATGCAATCGAGTCGCTTGCCGGGTTAGTGGTCGAGTCTGGCATTGCCCTCGAAAGCGGTGGCGCACCGGCGGATGTGGTTCTTGCCGATCCTGATGCAATGACGCAGGTTTTCGGTAACCTGATCGAAAATGCTATGAAGTATGGCAAATCTGGCGGACGGGTACGGGTCTTCGCGCAGTCCCTGGCCGCCGAAAATGTGGTCGAGTTTGTCGTGCAGGACTTCGGTCCCGGCATGGCTTACGAGCACCTCAACCGGATTTTTGAGCGTTTCTACCGCATTGATAAAGCCAGATCTCGAGACTCCGGAGGCACCGGCCTGGGTCTGGCAATTGTGAAACACATAGTGCAGGCACACGGCGGACGGATCTGGGCCGAGAGTGAATTAGGAGCTGGAGCGGCCTTTCACTTTACGCTGCCAATCGTAGTCCCAGCCGTGGCGAACTCCGGACCGGTGCCGACGGCGCAAGGCGAATCCTCAATTTCACCACAAAAAGTAGAGATTTCGCAGGGTTGAGCGGATTTGATTCGGAACAGTGCGGGTTCATTCAAGTCTCCGTAACATTGATAGCGGAGAATCGACTTTGTAAGTTTTCCATAAGGAGCAGAAAGTGAAGAAGACCTCGATCATCAAAGCTGGCATGACCGCCGCAGTGGCGGCTGGACTCTTGCTGGCCGCGTGCGGTATCGCGCAGGCGCAGAAGCTGACCGGCGCAGGAGCCACGTTTCCTTACCCGATTTATGCTAAGTGGTTCAGCGAATACAGCGCGGCGCATCCTGGCGTCGAGATCAACTATCAGTCGATTGGTTCCGGCGGCGGAATTCGTCAGGTCACGGCTGGACTGGTTGATTTCGGTGCAACTGACGGCCCGATGACCGACGAGCAGCTCGCCAGTTCCAAGGTCAAGCTGATCCACATTCCCACGGTAATGGGCGCAGTTGTTCCTATCTTCAATGTGACCGGCGTAGGCGATCTCAAGTTCTCTCCTGATGTGCTGGCGGACATCTTTCTGGGCAAGATCACAAGCTGGAATGACGGTCGCATCGCCAAGGACAATCCAGGAGTCAAGTTGCCCAGCGAGACGATCAACGTCGTCCATCGCTCAGACGGCAGCGGCACCAGCTACATCTTTACTGACTATCTGAGCAAGGTCAGCAAGGATTGGGCGAATGGCCCCGGCAAAGGTACTGCTCTCAACTGGCCCAAAGGCATCGGCGGCAAAGGCAATGAAGGCGTCGCAGGTCTGGTTCGCCAGCTACCCGGCTCGATCGGCTACGTCGAATTGATCTATGCCATGCAGAATCACATCAGCTTTGGCGAAATTAAGAACGCAGCAGGGAACTGGGTAAAGGCTTCAATCGCAGGCGTTACCGAAGCGGCCGCCACCGTAAAGCAAATCCCAGCCGACTACCGAGTCTCGATCACCAACGCTCCCGGTGCACAGGCCTACCCCATCTCGAGTTTTACGTGGATCCTGGTTCCGCTTCATCCCCAGGACGCAGCCAAGGGTAAGGTCCTCAAGGACTTCCTTAACTGGATGCTCAACTCAGGCCAGAGCGAAGTTTCGGGCCTGTATTACGCTCCATTACCAAAGGAACTGGTCGCTAAAGAGCACGTAACCGTCAACAATCTCCCGTAAACTATTCTTGACAACTGACTAAGGCCCGGGAAGCTTCCCGGGCCTGTCTTTGTTTTCGGGTTACGGGTTACCTTCAAGTTACCAGAAGGCAGCTTGTATGCGCTTGATTTTGCAGCCTGTTAACATGCTGTTCACATTGCGTCATTAGCCTCAATGAGGTGACTGTACCCTTGTCAGAGATTCGAATTCCCAAGCTGGAGACCGCTGCCCCGCCGAAGATGGAAACGGCTAGTGCGGTCTCATCGAGCGCTGCAGCCCAATCTTCAAGCACTCCCGCATCGGAGATCAGGCGCTTCCTCCACTCGCGAGGCAACTCGGCCATCGCCGATCGTGCCTTCAGCGGGTTGATGCTCACATGCGCCCTCAGCATTTTCGGAATCGTAATTTTGATTGCAACGGAACTCGTGTTGCGTTCCCAGTTGAGCTGGCACAAGTTTGGCCTGGCATTCTTCTATAAATTCAACGTGGATCCGGATACGCACTTACCTACTTTCTGGGACCCGGTCAGCGGAACCTTTTACGCATTGCCTTTTCTCTACGGTACACTGATTTCTTCCTTGGTAGCCCTGGTGATTGCTGTACCTCTCGCGATTGGCGTAGCTATCTTTCTCACTGAAATGTGCCCCAAGTTCCTACGCGGGCCATTAGGTTTTGTGACCGAGTTGCTCGCCGCGATTCCGAGCGTGGTTTACGGTCTTTGGGCAGTCTTTGTGCTGGTGCCCCTGCTGCGCGAGCACATCAATCCAGTCTTCATGAGCGTGTTCAATAACCCAGCCGTAGTTAAACTTTTTGGATGGACCGGACTGGTGGGTGACACTGGTCTGTTCGGTGGTTCCAACTATGGCTTGGGAATGCTGGCTGCAGGGACGATCCTGGCGATCATGATCCTGCCTATCATCTCGTCCCTTACGCGCGAAGTTATGAACGCAGTCCCGAACAGTCAGCGGGAAGCCGTACTGGCGCTCGGTGCGACGCGGTGGGAGATGATTCGCATGGGCGTTCTGCGCAACGCGCGCATCGGCATCGTAGGTTCAGTCATCCTTGGTCTGGGCCGTGCATTAGGCGAGACCATGGCTGTCGCGATGGTCATAGGCAACCGGCCAGAGATTCAGAAATCGCTCTTGTCGCTCGGATATTCAATGGCTTCGGTTATCGCCAACGAGTTCAGTGAAGCTTCTGACAACTTGTATCTGAGCGCGTTGATTGAGATCGGTCTGGCTCTCTTCATCGTCACCATCATCGTGAACGCTCTGGCTCGTGTGCTGGTGTGGGCCGTAACACGCGGCACTCCAGCGCGGGTCCAGTAGAGGATGGCGCATGAGAGAACGTAAGAATCAATATAGCGCTCGCTCCACCATGCGTTGGCTGGCCGACCACCTCGCAACAGCACTTGCCGTGCTGGCAACAATACTGGTCATCGCCCCGCTGGTGGCAATTTTTGTCTACCTCATCTACAAGGGTGCGAGTTCGCTCAATCTGGCATTCTTTACACAGATTCCCAAGCCTGTCGGTGAACCCGGCGGCGGCATGGCGAACGCAATTGTCGGGTCAGCCGTACTGTTGGCAATCGCCAGCCTGATCGGTGTTCCGATTGGTATCGGCGGCGGCATCTACCTTGCCGAGTTTGGCCGTGGAACGAAGCTGGCGAACGCAGTTCGCTTTACCGCGGATGTACTCAACGGCGTTCCGTCGATCGTTATGGGCATCGCGGTTTACTCGCTGATCGTGGTGCCTCAGGGCCACTTCTCTGCATTCTCAGGCGGCGTGGGCTTGGGTATCATGATGATCCCAACGGTCACGCGCACGACTGAAGAGATGTTGCTGATGGTTCCGAATGCAGTACGTGAAGCCGCACTTGGACTAGGTGTTCCCAACTGGCGTTCGGTACTTTCGATAACGCTAAAAACTGCTTCACCTGGCGTGATTACCGGATGCATGTTGGCCTTTGCGCGCGTGGCAGGCGAGACCGCTCCGCTGATCTTTACAGCTTTCGGCAATCAGTTCTGGAGCGTAAGTCTTAACCAGCCAATCGCGGCGCTGCCATTGCAGATTTATGTGTATGCCATCTCTCCTTATGATGAGTGGCATCGTCTGGCGTGGGCCGGTGCTCTGGTATTGATTATCTTGATTGTTTTGGCTGTTTCGCTGGTGCGCTACGTGGCCAGCCGCGGCATTTTGAAAGGGGCAAGCTAGTGGGAGTCGGGATAGAGGTCACCAACCTGAACGCGTGGTATGGCGCAAACCACACGTTGCAAGATATCAATCTGCCCATTCCGGCGAATCATGCCACGGCGCTCATCGGCCCCTCGGGTTGTGGCAAGTCGACGTTCGTGCGTTGCCTCAATCGCATGCATGAGACCAATCCCATCGCCCGCGTAACTGGGTCAGTGCGCATTGGTGAAATTGATATTTACGCCGACGCTTCACCCGTTGAAATTCGCCGCCGTGTCGGTATGGTCTTTCAGCGGCCTAATCCTTTCCCAACCATGTCGATTTACGACAATGTATGCAGCGGACTCAAACTCAACGGCTATAACAATCGCAAGACGTTGGATGAAATCGTTGAGCGCTCCCTGCGCGACGCTGCGCTCTGGGATGAGGTGAAGGACGATCTCAAGAAGAAGTCCGGCGCGAGCTTGTCAGGCGGTCAGCAGCAGCGTATGTGTATCGCGCGTGCGCTGGCGGTCGATCCCGAAGTGCTACTCATGGACGAACCAGCGTCGGCACTCGACCCGGTTTCCACTTCAAAAATCGAAGACCTGATCTTTCAATTAAAATCGCAGTACACAATCGTTATCGTTACGCACAATATGCAACAGGCAGCGCGTGTGGCGGAGAAGACGGGCTTCTTCCTCAACGGGCGCATGGTGGAGTTCGATTCAACACACAAGATCTTCACCAACCCCAGCGATAAGCGCACAGAAGATTACATTACTGGCCGGTTTGGTTGATTGTTGTTCGGAAAGGCTTGGTTAGTAGATGACACGCATTCGCTTTCAGCGCAGTCTCGATGATCTTAAAGAGAAGTTGCTCGTTATGGCAGGTCTCGCCGAGCAGGCGATCCAGCGTGCAGTCGAGGCTTATCGCACTCGCGATTTGTCTATCTGCGATCTGGTGAGCCGCAGTGAGCTCGCCATCAATCGCCTCGAACGGGAGATCGATCAATCCGCCCTCGACTTGCTCGCGATGGAGCAACCGATGGCGATCGACCTGCGTTTCATCCTGGCCGTCATCAAGATCAATGCGGACCTGGAGCGGGTAGGCGATGCAGCGAAGAGCATCAGCGATCGTGTTCGCACCATGGAGTCGATGGCTATCGCAGATCTGCCCGTTGATATTCCGCGCATGGCTTCGCTCGCAGCCGACATGGTCCGAAGGTCGTTGCAGTCCTTCATCGAGGCAGACCCCGAAATGGCTCGCGCAGTGCTCAGCATGGACGACGCAGTCGACAGCATGAATCGCATCGCGCACACGACGCTCGGTAATGTAATGGCCGCGGAATGTCATCTAGCTCCGCAGGCGCTGCACGCTTTAATGGTCTGCAGAGCTCTGGAACGGGTAGCCGATCACGCGACCAACATCGCAGAGGACGTTATCTTCTGGGTGCAGGGAGCCGACGTTCGCCATAAAGGCAGTTATGAAACATCAAAGCCAGATCCCAACAGCCTCGCAAGCTAACGAACTCTCCTCGTTCGCTCGTAAGTAAATATTTGGCAGCAGAAAAAAGGGGCGGGCACCGTTCGGTGCCTGCCCCTTGTCTTTACGAAAGTTAGTCGATCGTCAGAGTTATCTGCGTGGTGACGGAAGGCACAGTTGTCGAGCTTGAATCCGTGCTCGTCAGCGTCAAGGTGTAAGTGCCCTTCGGCGCGTTGGAGACCGTGTTGCCATTGCCGCCGCCGCAGCCAGAGAGCGCCATTCCAAGGGTAGCCAGCAGGATGACGCCGGCAAGCACTCGAAGCTTACGCGAGTACCGCCCGAGGAATCCTGCAAGCAACAAACCGACCATGACAGCCCCTGCCGTGATTGGCCCGCTTTTGCCCGTCAGCCCCGAGCCTATTCCTGCAGCGCGTACATAGCTGCCCTTGCGGAAAGTGCCAGTCGCCAGGCAGTTCGCTGCATTGGTATCAATGCTCAGTGTTTCTGTTACCGGTGAAGTCCCGCTGACCACCGCATTGCTGAGCGTCAGGCAGGTATCGTTCTCAATGGCGGTACTTGTAGTGGACGCCGAGAAGACCACAGTTCCGGTGTAACCTCCAGCAGGAGTAACAGTAATGGTTGATGTGCCGACGCTTCCCTGAGCTACGGTGATATTCGTGGCAGTGACAGAGAAGGTGCCGCTCCCTGAACTGTTCACCGCGGCAGTCAACGTCAAACTTCCAGTAGAAGAAGCATGGGTTGAGTCACCGGAGTACGTGGCCGAAATGACATGCGTTCCAGCCTGAGTGAACGAAGCCGTGTAGGTCACCGTCCCGTTGGCTGTCAGAGTATTGCCTGTGATTGGAGTCCCGCCATCGACACTGATCGAGACCGTGCCAGTTGGAATGGTGGATCCCGTATCGGACGCCACAGTGATGGTTACCACGTCGTTGGTGTTAATGAGAGGTGCGGTGTTTGAAGCGGAAAGAGTCGTTGTCGTGCCGATCAATGCCACCCCAGTGCTTGCAGGCCATGCGCCAACCAGGTTGCCCAGATCGATTGTGCCCAATCCGGTGACCTGGTCGTAACCCGTTCCAGCTGCGAAGCCGGTCACAGTGGAGTTGCAAAGATCAGTCCCTGAGGGGCAGTCATTGTTGCCACTGGTGATGTCATGGAAGGCTGACGCATAAGTCGAGCTGTCAGACGCCAGCGTATAGAGTGTCGGATTTACCAGCCCCTGACCTGTGGTGTAGTTCTGCTGCTGATTGATGATGGCCAACATACCAGCGAAGATCGGCGTCGCAAAGCTGGTGCCGCCGGCATAAGTTAGGTCTCCAGTGGAGGCGTCACGGAAGCCGCTGTTGCAACTCGCAACCTGACCCTGCGCCCAGTCCGTGGTATCGCTAGTGCAAAACAAGTAACCCGGATAGTTGATCGAGGCGTTCAGCGATACATCTGGAACGTCGCGCTTGCTGTCGGCGGGGATTCCCGGAACTCCTGCCTGCCAGGTCGGCTTGGGAAAGAGAGCGCTTGCACCTCCGCCACCTGATGCCAGGCAATCGGACACACCACAGTTCGGTGAATCTTCATTCCAGCCTTGTTCCGGGATATATTGCAGGACGGATGTAATGATGTCAGCACTACCGGTTGCAGACCAATAACCATCACCAGCCGTCAGGTAAGCCGAATTACTCTGAGAAATCTCCGTACCACCTACGCCTGTCACGTATTGGCTGCTGGCTGGGTAATCGACTGCTAGAGATTGCTGTTGCGATACGGTCAGGTCAGTGTTGGCATAGCAATCCGTTGCTCCGTCATCGCCTGATGCAGAGAGAACGGTCTGGCCTTGCGTAGTCGCCTGCTCAAGTGCGGACTCGAGCGCTGTCAGCGTGGACGAACCCTGCAGGTCGGTTTCGCAATCTCCGTAGCTGCTGCTGATGATTGTGCCAATCTTGTTATCGATCGCATAAAGGATAGAGTCAAAGGCTCCGCCATTCGATGAGTTGCCGGTGTAGACAAGGGAGATGTTCGCGCCCTTGGCAATTGAGCCAGACCATTCCAGGTCAAGATCCGATTCCGTCTCGTCACCGCTTACGTATGCAGGGGAGCCGGTATTGGGGACAAGAACCAGCGCCGGATCTTTTACCGGTAATCCAGCAGCGCTCTGGAACGCCTCGATGTCAGCGAGCGCAACCTCGGACTGGCCTACAACCGTGATGCTCTGGCCAACGCCGGTATAGCCAGCCTGATAAGCCTTGTTGATGTCATATTCAGCGGCCACATCTCCAGGGGCGAAGAACAAGCTACCGTCCG
>Ga0302140_10003110_pt1 | contig 21379 bp, 19 predicted proteins | sample I_Bog_E1_1_FD_202095 | JGI IMG/M metagenome (GOLD analysis project Ga0302140, IMG submission 202095) | Peat permafrost microbial communities from Stordalen Mire near Abisko, Sweden - I_Bog_E1_1 | ecosystem: Environmental > Terrestrial > Soil > Wetlands > Peat | place: Sweden: Abisko, Stordalen... | reverse complement strand
CGCTCGCGGGTGAACTGGAGCCTGGGCGCGCGCCACTGGTGCGGCGTGCGAGGCATCTCTGTCAAACAGAATGCAGCGATTGCAACATCCTGGGATTCTCGGCACGACCGGCTGTGCGCGTGGTGTTCCACCCGGCGGCGGAGTCCCGATTCACTCGCAGACGTTCCGCAGTGCTATTCTATGGGATGAAACAGCTATTCATAGATTGTGACGGCGTCCTCGCCGACTTCGATACCGCAGCCAGAGAACTGTTTGGGCAGGATTCCCGCGAGGCTGAAGAGTCCTTGGGCACTCCTGAATTCTGGAACCGCATCATCGCTCGCGGCGACTTCTACCGCAACCTTCCGCCCCTGCCAGATGCGATGGACCTCTACCAGGCCGTGGCTCACCTTAACCCAATCATTCTGACCGGATGCCCGGAGGGTGGATGGTCGGAGCCGCAGAAGATCGACTGGGCCGCGCAGCACTTTCCGGGTGTCAGGATGATTACCTGCATGTCGAAAGAGAAGTTCCTCCACATGATGAATCCCGGCGACGTGCTCGTCGATGATTACCTGCGCTACAGGGCGCTATGGGAAAAGGCTGGCGGCATCTTCATCCATCACGTCTCGGCGAAGGAATCTATCAGGCGATTGGCAGCATTGGGCCTGGAAGTTCGCCAGTCGATTTCCGGTTGATCCCAGGCGCGGAGGGCATAGGTACAACCAAACCAAAGTGAGGCATTGCGCCGCCCTATCATTGGTACAGTTGTACCCGACACCGGAGCCGACGAATTGGAGCGGGAACGGTGGGTGGCAAGACAGGTTCGATAACCCCACCCCATAGTTCCTGGCGGCGGTTTGCGGTTTATTGTAGATGGGTATCCATGAGCGCATTCAAGCTGAAGCCAACCCACGCCCCGGTGAAAGCCTACTACGAGACGCTGGAGAAGTGCGCGCGGGGCAAATTCGATAATGAGGGCAATATCCGGCGGGCCTTCGAGGGGCTGCTGGAAAAGTGCGCCCGTCCCTTCGAGTGGTTTGTGGTGGGCGAGTACCAGATCCCCCGTTCGGGTAAAAGCCCGCTGCGCGTCGATGCCGCCGTACTGGACGCCTTCAACCTGCCGCGCGGCTATTGGGAGGCCAAGGACGAAAAGGACGACCTCAAAGCGGAGATGAACAAGAAGTTCGCCGCCGGGTACCCGCGAACGAATATTCTCTTTCAAGCCCCGACTCGCGCCATTCTGGTGCAGGACGGTCGAATTGCCTTCGACGGCGAGATTATCGAGCCGGAAAAACTCATTGATGTGCTGAGGCAGTTTTTCGAATGGCGGCAGCCGCACCAGGAGGACTGGGACCGCGCGGTGCGGGAGTTCTCTGACCGCATTCCAGAGATTGCCAAGGGTGCGATGGCTCTGATCGCGGGCGAACGAATGAGCAATACGACCTTTGTTGCCCGCTTCACGGCCTTTGCGGAGCTTTGCCGGGAATCAATCAACCCAGGCCTGAAGGATGAGGCCGTCGAGGAGATGCTGGTGCAGCATCTGCTGACCGAGCGCATCTTCCGGCGCATCTTCGACAATCCGGAGTTCACTCGGCGCAACGTGATTGCCGCCGAGATCGAAAAGGTGATCGACTCGCTGACCAAGCGGCACTTCAGCCGCGACAGCTTTCTGCGTGATCTTGACCCGTTCTACAAGGCAATTGAAGAGACGGCGGCGAACGCCAGCGACTATTCGGAGAAGCAGGCGTTTCTCAACCGCGTTTATGAACGGTTCTTTCAGGGCTTCAATAAGAAACAGGCGGACACGCACGGGATCGTCTACACGCCGCAGCCGATTGTTGAATTCATGGTGCGGAGCGTCGAGGAGGTGCTGAAGGCGGAGTTTGGCCGCAGCCTGAGCGACAAAGGCGTTCACATCCTCGACCCGTTTGTCGGTACAGGGAACTTCATTACGCGGGTGATGAAAGAGATCAAGACCAGCAGCTTGCCGCATAAATACAAGGAAGAGCTGCATTGCAACGAAATCATGCCGCTTCCTTATTACATTGCCAGCATGAATATCGAGCACGCCTACCTGGACCGTGTGGACGAGTACGAGCCGTTCGAGGGGATTTGCCTGGTGGATACCTTTGAGCTTGCGGAGCCGAAGCAGGCCGGCTTCGAGTTCATGACGGAGGGGAACACTGAACGCATCCGCAAGCAGAAGAAATCGCCAATCTTCGTTACTGCAGCTCGGAGATCAATTTCGTACGATTCTGGCATTGCACGGGATAATACTCTTTCATCTAACGAGCCGCAATGTTTATGATCTGCTTATATTTGCGTCGGTTTTCCCGAGGAACCGGAGCGCGATCTCCATGACCTCCGCCGGTTTGCACTTCGTGGTGTCGATCACATAGGCTGACCGCGTAAGGTGGTAAGGGGAAGCAGTTATGCCGAGTATTACACGGCTGCGTGTCCATTTTCTGAATCGACGTACTGACTGATCGCGAATCGAAACCGAATTTCCTAGTTTTCGAGACATCTACTCTTGCGAGAGTTCACCCGCAGCCTTCTGTACCAAAAGTCGAGGAAGGCTACTGCACAGTCAAAGTGACGGTTCCCACCGTGCCGGTAATGCTGCCAGAGGTACCCGACACGGTCACAGTGTAAGTCCCCGGCGTAGTGCCTGCATTCCCTCCGCTTCCTCCACCGCTACTGCCGCCTCCGCCTCCGCAGCCAATCGCCCCAAACGCAACAAAAAGTAGCAGCACTCCCAGCATCGCAAGCCAGTTGCGTCGCCGACGCGGAAGACCGATGAGTAGCAGCGCCAGCGCCGTCCCCGCCGAAGGCCACAGCAGCTTCTTCAACTGGTTCTCGGCGGTCGAGTCAGCAGTGGTAAAGATCGTCAATGTTGCGGTTTGCGCCCCGGCTCCGGTGATAGTCACCGAATTCGGTGACAGGCTGCATGTCGCCGGATCGCTGGCCGCCGCCGGGCTTATTGAACAGGTCAGGTTCACCGTCCCTGTAAACCCATTCGCAGGCGTCACTGTAATGGTGGCCGTGTTGCCCGTCGTCGCGCCGGGCACAATATTGATTGATGAACTGCCCCCGCCGATCACAAAGGGCGGCGCGTTGACGGTCAGCGCGATGGTCGTAGATTCAACGAGTGCCCCGGAGGTTCCGGTGATGGTCACCGTCACCGGCCCCCCCAACTGTGGCCGTGTTGCTCGCCGTCAGCGTCAACACGCTGGAGGCGGTCGTTGGGTTGGTCGCGAAGCCTGCCGTGACGCCAGCGGGCAGCCCAGTCGCGGCCAGAGTGACCGCGCCGGTGAATCCATTTGCGCCTGTCACGGTAATCGTGTTCGTCCCGCTGTTGCCCTGGATGACCGTCACATTGCCCGCCGAAGGCGAAAGAGTGAAGCTGGGCGGCAGATTCACCGTCACTGAATTTGTCCCTGATGAGCTGTTGTAAATAGAGGAACTGGATGAGTCCGGTGTATAGCTGGCCGTTAGCGTGTCGCTGCCAACCGCCAGCGAAGCCGCTGGGACGGTGATCGTCGCGCTGCCACTCGCGAGCGAAGTTGCGGTCGACGTGTAGCCGCCGCCGCCGAGTGTCACTGTGCCGGTCGGAGTCGGATTGCCGCTTCCGCCGCTCACGGCAACCATCACCGACAACGTCTGCGCCGTCGTGATGCTGGCCGGAGTCGGCGTCACCGATACCGTGGGTGTCGTCTTGGTCACCGTTACAGGCGAAGAGCTGCCTGAGGAGCTGTTGTAAATAGAGGAACTGGATGAGTCCGGCGTGTAGCTGGCCGTTAGTGTTTCGCTGCCGACCGCCAGCGAAGCCGCTGGGACGGTGATCGTCGCGCTGCCGCCGCTGAGGGTCGTTGCCGCGGAAGTGTAGCTACCGCTGTTCAGCGTGACCGAGCCGGTAGCTGTCGGGTTGCCGCTCCCGCCGCTCACGGCAACCGTTACCGTCAATCCTTGGACTGTCGTGATGCTCGATGGAGAAGGAGTCACCGTCACCGACGGCGTCGCCTTGGTTACTGTCACTGTCGGCGATGCGCCTGTGTTCACGCTGTAGTTGCTGTCCCCGGTGTAGCTGGCAGTCAACGTTTCGCTGCCTGCCGCCAGTGACCCGGCGGGAACGGTGATGGACGCGCTGCCGCCCACGAGCGAGGTTACCGCCGACGTGTAGCCGCCGCCGGTCAATGTCACTGTTCCAGTGGCCGTTGGGTTGCCGCTCCCGCCGTCGACGGCAACTGTTACCGACAACGATTGCACTGTGGTGATGCTCGCTAGTGACGGAGTCACCGACACTGCTGGGGTTAGCCTGGTTACGGTCTCCGAGGCTGTATTCAATGCGCCGTTGTATGTGAATGAACTGGAGGCATCGGGTGTGTAGGTGACCGTCAACGTGTCGTTTCCGGCTGCCAGTGAACTGGCGGGAACGGTAATGGTCGCGCTACCGCTCACCAGCGAAGTTGCCGCAGACATGTAGCCGCCGCCGGTCAATGTCACCGAGCCGGTTGGCGTAGGATTTCCACTCCCTCCGTTGACCGCAACCGTAACCGACAACGATTGCACTGTGGTGATGCTGGCTGGGGACGGAGTTACCGTCACGGTCGGCGTCACCTTGGTCACCGTCACCGTCGGCGATGCGCCCATGTTCGCACTGTAGTTGCTGTCGCCCGTGTAGCTGGCCGTTAGCGTGTCGCTGCCTGCCGCCAGTGCCCCGGCGGGAACAGTGATGGTTGCGCTGCCGCTGCTCAGAGCCGTTGATGCGGAAGTGTAGCTGCCACTGGTCAAGGTAACCGATCCGGTAGCCGCCGGATTGCCGCTTCCACCGCTGACCGCAATCGTAACTGTCAGCCCTTGGACTGTCGTGATGCTCGATGGAAAAGGACTCACCATTACCGTGGGCGTGGCCTTCGTCACCGTCACTGGCGAAGAGCTGCCTGGGGCGCTGGTGTAGTTGCTGTCTCCGGTGTAGATGGCCGTTAGTGTGTCGTTGCCAACCGCCAGCGATCCGGATGGGACGTTAATCGTTGCGCTGCCGCCCACGAGCGAGGTTGCAGCGGACGTGTAGCCGCCGCCAGTGAACGTCACTGTGCCGGTAGCCGCCGGAGCGCCGCTCCCGCCGCTGACGGCAACCGTCACCGACAACGCCTGTGTCGTGGTGATGCTCGACGAGCCCGAAGTCACCGTCACTGCAGGTGTGGCCTTGGTCACCGTGATCGGGGATGAGGTCGTTCCTGTAGCGCCGTTGTAGATCGATGAACTGTTTGAGTCAGGCGTGTAGCTGGCCGTCAGTGTGTCACTTCCAGTCGCCAGCGATCCGGCAGGGATGTTGATCTGGGCGCTGCCGCTCACGAGCGTCGTGGCCGCCGAGGTATAGCTGCCGCTGCTCAGCGTTACCGAACCGGTCGGCGTAGGTGTGCCGCCAACGGCAACCGTCACCGACAACGCCTGTATCGTGGTGATGCTCGTTGCCGACGGCATCACAGTAATAGTCGGTGCGACAGGCGCTCCAGCCTGCGTAAGTGTCATCTGTGAGGTCCCTATACTGAGCGTGGCTGTTCGAGGCTGTGCGCTTGAATTTGCCGCGACGTAGTAAGCGACGGACGATTGGGAAAGAGTCGTCGCGGTTGCCCAGCTTTCGTCGCTAGACGATGTGAACGGACAGGAAGTAGTAACAGAGATTGTTCCGGAACCACCCCCCGACGGAATACTTATCGTGGTGGGCGACGGAGCGTACGAGCAGGATGTGGCCGGCTGGATAATAGAGGCAATTGCATTCCCAACCGTGATGTTTGCCACTCTCTGGGAACCGCTGGCATTTGGGGCTGCGGTCGCGGTTAGGACAGCCGACCCGCTCCCTGACGCCTGGGAAAAAGTGAGCCATGCGCTTTCGCTTGATGCGGTCCAGGCGCAACCCGTCTGAGTCGTAACCTGGATGCTGACAGAAGCCCCTCCGTAGTCGGCGATTTGATTTGTAGGCGTCAGCGTGTTGGTGCATTGACCCACGGAGATGAGCGCGGAACCGACAAGGCCTTGATAGGTCACGTCCAGCCAATCGGAACCATTTCCCGTGGCTGTGATGCTACCGTTTGTCCCGAAGCTGAACACATTTGTGCCGCCGCTTCTCGCAGTATAGGCGGCAGCTGACGTAACATCGACAGGCCCGTTTGAGAAATCGGCAATCGCATCCACGGTCACATTTTGTCCGATTCCAAGAGCGGCAATCGGTGGGTTGGGCAGCCTGACGTCAAGCGGGCTACCGCTAGGCGCGAAGTTGTAATTCAGAGTCGTCGTCGTGTAAGTGCCATCGGTGAAGACTGCGACAGCTGTAAAAATTGTAGAGCCCAGTCGCGTCGGGGTGAATTGGATCGAGAATGGAGATTGCGTAACAGAAAGAAGCGGGACGTCAGTTGGATCAGAAACGGCCTGAAATAGCAAAACCTCTGTGATCGTCTTCGTCGAGGATGCGGCGGTGATGCTCGCCGCCGAATTTATTGTCAGTGTTGAAGCCGATGCAGGGGTGAATCCCACATTTGTTGCCGCCACCTGCGTGTAGCCCGCCAGGTCCAGAACCGGAGACTGGGTGATGGCCACACCAGAGCCCCCAATCAACACACAAAGATCAGAGCCTGTCTCAGTCTCATGGCGCAACTCCTGAACCACCGAGCAGCCAGTACAACGTTTGGTTCCAGACTCCTGCGCTAACAGTCTCCCCGGCGTCTAATGCTCCACAAAGGCTGACATGGACCACCCCACTAATCGGGACGACCTCATTGCTTGGAGCTCCAAAAGACTGGCTGTTTTGAGGAACTATCGTGTCGCTTCCAGGACCAAGGTAACTAAAGTCGCTTTCTCCTGGGATAAAGTCGCCAATCGACAGATTCAGCAGCAGTTCCGTACATGATCCAGGGTTCGCCTCACCCACAACAGCATAGTAAGAGTCAAGGCCAGTCGGCTGGTTTCCTGGTATCAGGCTCTGCACAGCGCTCTCAATGTTCGGCACGTTACTAGTGACCGGGCGGCCCATGGCAGCGAAGACTTCGCCAAGTGAACAGGCTCCGCCCGGATTCGCACTATTGCAGTACTGTCTGAGTTCCGGTTCGTTTTGCCAAACACTCGGCGGCAGGGCCGTTCCCATGTTGTTCCACAGTGCCAGCGCCAGCGGAGTGCCTTGTTCCGGCGTCCCAATTGTCACAAGCTTGTGTACCGGATTCGCGGGCAGGGGCAACAATGGCGCTGGCGTAAAGCCTTGGTTGATAAAGTAAAGAGTCACCAGCCCACCCATACTATGCGCAACAACATCGACCTTTCGGGCCACGATTCCCTGCCCATTTGCGTTTGCCAGCGCATTGGCGATCGTTGCCCCAAGGGTTATCTGCGTTGATGAGTCTTCAAATGTTAGGTAATTGGAAGCCGAATAATCGGCGGCGAAGATCCCGCTGGTCGGGTACCGGGACTGTCGCATAAATTGGATGAAGGTGCCCGAGGCCGTGGCATTGCCCCAGGTCGCGGCGCTGTCCCAGATTCCATGCACGAGCACGAGCGGCGGCGGCTGAAGAGTTGCTTCGTCTGAAACAGTCCCCTGTACTCCGTTGATATCGTTCTGCGTTGCGGTTACTGTTAGGGTCGCAGGCTCCGGCGTCAACGCGAGGAGGTCGGCATCGCTGTACGGCATCTGAGCAGGCGCCTACAGCAGGGCCAGGAACGTACAATTCGACGTACGTGCCGTGTCGGTAGTGGAGTTGCAAGTAGTTGTATCCAGCGGGGTGGAAACCTGAAGAGGTCCGGTCGAGCCCGTCTGCGGGTTTGAGGGATAATTAGGGTCAAAACTCGTGAGACCGCCAATCGAACCACCCAGAGCATCGCCGGAGTAAGTGCTTAAACCCGTAAGTGTGAAGGTGACCGGTGCACTCGAAAAGCTGTGGTAAACAATAGCCGCCGCTGAAGCACCATCTGCGGCGATTCCACCGATGCCCTGCGCGCTTGGAACGGAATTCGGGTCAACGGACGACGGCAGCGGAAGGATGTACCCGGCATTCTCGGGATCGACCAAGGTTAGTGAGGCCTGCGGCGTGTATGGCTGGAGCGTGACCGGCTCGCTTCCACTGATATTGAAGGTTATTGTCTCGGCGAAGAGGCAACCGGTGTCCGGACCACCTGCGTAGTAGGTCCACTGGCCTGTCCATGTCGCGTCGTTCCCGTTGCCCAGTTGCAACACATAATTCCCAGTCATTGTTCCGGTGACCGGCGGTTGGTCGCCCTCCAACTGCCTATCTGTAAACGAAAGGGTTTGAGTTGAGGTAACCACGCCCGAAGAATTCAAGCTCGAAGTGATTGTGCCGACATTCGCTCCTCCTGTACTCGTGCGGGAGGCGGAACCCATTCTCCGCCCTGTTGAACGAGATTCATTCCGGAGGCAATCAGTGGAGCAAAATAATAGATGTAGGGCAAGGTGGAGCGAATGTCGAACAGCGGTGTAGGATTAAGACATGAAGGTTCAGGCGTTAGTGTCTGCGTAATGGTTCCAGCAGCGGATACATAATCTTTCCCTACATTTGCTATATACGCAGTTTGAGCGCCAACCTGAGCCGCAGCGTCGTTTGGTGACGCCACAAGAAGGAAAACCGACGCGTTGACGACAGTGGCAAGTACAGAAAGGTTAAGCGAGCGCATGTTCCACACCTTCTACCCGTTCGAGCCGCCTAGAGGTCGAATCGCTTAACGGGCTGAGTTTTGAGGCTGTGTCGTAGGTGCAATTTGTAGTCCGAGTTGCGCCTCGGGAAATCTTTGGGGGTACGAAGGTATCGTAGCAGGGTCCGGCCGCCGTCGGCATGATCGATGTAGAAAGAGCGCTGCCCCTGCAAAGGGTCGGCAACTGACGCGATAGCCGCGACAATCGCTATAGAAATCCACGATCTGACCGGGGCCCTACCCCTAGCTCGCATAGACCGCCTCCCGTTTCAGCGGACATAATGCACTCTGCCAGGAGGTCGATATCGACGCAGAACCTGCGGGGGGACGAATTTAACGCAGCAAATAAGTCTATGGCCGAATGTGGGAAGAGTCTAAGTTAGGTAGCTGCGTGCTAGCAAGGGGTAAACGTAATACATGGGCGATTGCTTGAGATTTAATTCTGCGTTCAAGTATTTGGAAATCGTGAAAAGAGCACGGTAGTAAAACCACGCATGGATTGTCGCGTCCGGACCGATCCGGGAGCGAACGATCGCAGCTAGTGAAAGGCTGCTCGGACGGACCTGAGAAGTTGATACGGAGGAGCATTGCGAAGTAAATTGGGAGTCAGTCCGTTGGGAATTCAAGCGGAACTTCAACGAGAAAACCTGCGAGGTATTGCTTGGCACGATTTTGCTCCCCCTTTGGGAGAAGAAAAAAGCAGATGCGCTGGCTCGTCTTAATTCTAATTACATATAAATCAATGGGTTCATGCTGGTCGGGGCGGAGGGATTCGAAGCCTCGTTCCCAAGTGTCCACTATGCCGTTTTCTTTGTTGGATTTAACAGCAAAACATCGCTGCATCAGGGGCTTGCCAGAATTCTCTAGCTTGCCCGTCTTTCCCAATTCTCTCACCGATGGACAAAATTCCGCAAGAATTTGGTATCACTGGTATCATCTCTTCTTCGAGGTTCAACCTGAACGCGAACTGGCGCCGTCGCACCAAGTCCATCATCGTGCAGGTTTACCCCGATCTTTGTTGGGTGGTCCGCCGCCCGATGCTCGAAGAGAGCACTAACGGAGGTCGTTCTGTAAGCGGTTCAAATCGGAGTTTTATGGAGATTAAGGTTGTTGGCGTCGCTCTGGCCAAGCTGTCTTCCATCTGGCAGGGAGGATGGACCAACAATGGAAGATAGTGGCCAGGAAGTGGCTGTCGCGTTCTCAGATTATGGTCTATGCGGTGAAGATTCGGTCCTATCTAGGTCAAGGCTAGCATTTCCTCTGGATCAAGAATCTCGGGACCGATCACTCCGGATCACTTGATTTTCACGGTTATGAAGAACGCCAATTCCTTGGCCAGCAATAGATGCGTTCTTGATTACTCTTCTTCCAGCCCTGGAGTGGTTTAATAAACTAAACAATCATTGTGAGTAGCCAGGTATCTCCTCTGTCGCGATGGATGGGAAAGTTTGTTGTTGCCGGAGGTATGCACCCTTAAGCAGCGGTGTATACCGGACGATGAGAAAGCAAGGAATTCACTCGTGGATACACAATTTGAGAAGGATCCCATTCTGACGGTGGATGATGTCGCTCAGAGGCTCAATGTGAGCAAAGACTGGGTTTGGGACCATTCCTCCCGCAAATATCCCCTCCTGCCCGTCATTCGATTCGGTAACGGCACCCTCAGGTACAGGGCAAGTCAAATCGAAGAGTTTATCGATGAGCAGGAGCGGAGTACAGCGCTGAAGCAAAGACGGAAATGAGCGTGCCGCCATGTCCACTAAGGGAAATTGAAAATCGAAGCCCATACAGCTCAGCGAGCCGGGATCGATCCGGCCGTTTCAAAGCGTGAGAAGGGTCACTTTCGCCAGCTATTGGGCAAGGGGTATCTGGTCCTGCATGGCAGCGGCCGAGGCACCTGATATACCCTCCATTAGGACCGCTCCGCCAACGCCATGCAGCAGCAGCAATCTAAATACAACGGTATGTACCTCGATACCAATCCCATTGAAAGCCAATGTAGAGTTAGGCCCTTCCCCAACGAGCCTGCTCACCCGCTTACGGACCACAGCATTTGAAACAGCAACATAGCCCGAATCTGTGCGATCAACTATCCTTTATCATGATCACCATTAATTGATTACGTCCTGAGTTCAGATGGCGATCAATATAAATTGATCTGCTCTGCGATTCGAGATAAGATAGATCAATGAAGGTTGACTCTCATCAAACGGGAGATCCCCCGGCTCTGCCGGGGTGGCAGTAGAACTTTGAGAATTCCGGGAGTATGCCTCCTGCTGTTGCTTTTGTTTTGATGAAGCCCATTGTTTAGCAACTCTCCTGTCGTTGCAGTTGCTTTTGCTTTTCAACGGTTGCGATAAGGCCCCTTTGAGGGGCCAGCAACCGAAAGCCTCCGGCTCTGCCGGAGGATCCTTACTCATTTGAAAGTCAAAGGATCAAGAAAGAAAGATCATGGCTGAATTCCTTTACGGGCACGTCTATTTTCATGATCGATTCGCCGGCCTGCTCCGACAGGAACCGGGAGACCGCTGTTCGTTTACGTACGACGGCGAGTTCCTGCGAAAACCTGAGTCCATTGCGGTCTCGTTGCCGCCGCAAACCGATGCCCATGTCTATCCGGGCAGACTACATCCGTTCTTCGACAATTTACTGGCTGAGGGGCGGCAGGCTGCGGTCCAAGCGCGCTGGCTGGGTGTTACTGTTGAAAACCGTTTCGCCCGCCTGCTGGCGTTTGGCGGGGACTGCATTGGGGCGGTCACCGTGCGCGATCCCAAGCCTCGCCTCGCGACCGGCAAGATGCCCGCTTCCGCCGAGGATATTGCCTTGATCGCCAGCCGTGCTTCCGTCTCCGGAGTTCAAGCCAAATTGCTTGTGGTTCAAACCGAAACTGGGTTCCGAACGGCACAAGAAGGCGAACTGAGCACACATATTGCCAAGCTGCCCAGCGGCAACCTTCGGGAGATTATCCAACTGGAACAGCTATCGACTTTAGCCGCGCGCATTCTGCTACCGGATGACGAGATCGTCGAGATGCAGATTGCGGATGTCAAGGGCATCGCCGAAGAGTGCCTGCTAATCCGCCGTTTCGACCGTCCGAATGAAGGAGGGGCAATCAAAAAGCGGCACTTCGAGGAGTTTAACCAAATCCTGGGGCATGTCAGTGAAGACAAGTACACAGGCAAGTACGCGGATATGGCCGATGTGCTGCGCCGAAATCCCCGCTGCTCGTTGCTTGATGCCGATCGGCTCCTTCGGCGGATTCTCGTCTCGATTTTGCTGGGTAACAACGATGCACACCTGAAGAATTTCGGCTTGCTCTATTCCGGGGATGAGCTGCGCCTGGCTCCCTTTTACGATGTGCTGGCAGCCGCTCTGTATCCCGAGTACAGCCGAACCGGAATGGCATTGCAGCTGGGGCCGGGGGCAAATCCAACCAGCATGGCAAGTATCGGGCAACGCCATTTGATTGCGCTGGCCAATTCCTTCGGCATGAGGAACGCGGCTCTGCGTGAGGCGACACAAGACCTGGGCAGACGGATTGAGACCGTCCAGGATGCCGTTCGAGAAGCTCCGTACGGCTCGCGATCGCTCAAGAGCCAACTCGCCGATTACATGAGGAAACGATGGAACGGAACCTTCAAACAGATCATCAGCTCGACTGGCGGGAAATCGTAGCATCTGCCAAGCGCCGGCGCTATGAGATGAAACTGACGCAACGCAGACTGGCTGCCGTTGCAGGCGTAAGCCTGCCCACGGTGGTCAAATTTGAGGCTGAGCAGGATGTTCGTCTTTCTTCGGCACTGGCCATTCTAAAAATCCTCGATATGGTACCCAGACCTGTCGAGGGGGTACTGATGATTGTTGGCGGCGACAACAGTGCGACGGGACCTTATCAAGTGACGTTCGCACCCTATGCCAGCCGGGGCGGGGCAGGAGCGCTGGAACCGCGTCCAGTGGCCGACCGGTCCGCGCTCGATGACTTCCTTCGCGAACTCCGCGTGGGAGCGGAAGAAAAGCAGCGAGCTTTCGCCGCATTGGCAGGGAAGAATTCCGCGGATATCGTGAACCTGCAGCTTTCACCTGCGGAGCTTCGACGGTATTGGCCTGTACAGTTTTCCGTCGGGCACAACTGATTGCGCACCTTTCGATGGCTGTGTAACCGATCACTCCCATATGAAAATGTAACCGTCCGCTCTCTTTACAATATGTCACCGTTCGGTTACTATCTCGATGTGCAGGAGTGGAGGTGTAAAGGATGCGTATCCGAACCGCTACCGATTTGGGGGCCTTCATCCGGGAGCGTCGAATTGCGCTCGGGATGGATCAGATTTCCTTGGCCAAGAAGGCCGGGACAAGCCGGAAGTGGCTCGTTGAAGTGGAGCAAGGGAAACCTGGAGCCGAAATCGGCCTCATCCTGCGTACACTGAAGAGCCTCGAAATACTTATCGACCTGGAAGCGGACTCTTCGGTCGCAACTCCCCTACCTCGCAAGAAAGCCCCGGACATCAATAGTGTTCTGGACTCGTTGAAGAAGCGTCCCCTGAAAAAGCAGATATGACAAATCAACTGATAGCCCTGCTCGACGGCCGCGAAGTCGGTACGGTTCACTACAAGAACGCCAGACTTTCGTTCGCCTATAACGATGCCTGGAGAGCCGATCCCAATGCCTACCCTCTATCGCTCTCCATGCCACTGGCCGCGGCGGAGCACGGCCATGCGCGGATCGAGGCCTTTCTATGGGGACTGCTGCCCGACAATGACCGGGTTCTTGAGAACTGGGGCAGACGCTTTCAGGTTTCGCCGAAGAATGTCTTTCGGCTGATTGCCCATGTGGGAGAAGACTGCGCAGGCGCTGTTCAGTTTGTGCGGCCAGAACGCCTTGAAGCACTGCAATCGGACACGGTTGCCAAGGAAGTCAAATGGCTTACCGAGAATGAAGTTGCCGAGAGGTTGCGTGCGCTGCGCGCGGATCATTCTGCATGGCGCAGTGCTCAAGACACGGGACAGTTCAGCCTCGCCGGCGCGCAACCCAAGACCGCTCTTCTCTTCGAGCGCAAACGGTGGGGTGTCCCATCCGGCCGTGTTCCAACCACGCATATTCTCAAACTGCCTACGGGGGAATGGGATGGTCACGCGGAGAATGAGCACTTCTCGCTGCGGTTGGCCAGGGCCGCAGGCCTGATTGTTCCTAACTCCAACGTCCAGCATTTCGGCGACGAGATCGCGATTGTGGTCGAGCGTTATGACCGTGTGCGGAGCGATGGGCGTTGGGCGCGGATTCACCAAGAGGATATGTGCCAGGCTCTCGGCCTTCATCCAACTCGCAAGTATGAGAGCGATGGAGGGCCAGGGGCGCGCACGATTGCGGAACTGCTGAGGGAGCAGTCGAGCAACCCAGAAGAAGACATACAGTCGTTTGTGGATGCGAACATCTTCAATTGGCTAATCGCCGGGACCGATGCTCATGCAAAGAACTATGCTCTGCTGCTAGGCGGCGATGGGGCGGTTCGACTCGCGCCTCTCTACGATCTGGCGAGCATTCTGCCGTACCAGACGGCAAACCTTCAGAAGGCGAAACTGGCCATGAAGATCGGCGGCGAATATCGTCTGAGAAATATCTGCCTTCGGAATTGGAAAAAGTTTGCAGTCGATTTGCGCCTGCAAGAGGATTGGCTCATAGAGCGCATCCGAGCAATGGCCGCTTCGCTTCCAGATCATGCGGCGACCATCCAGAATGAGCTTGAAACTGCGGGCCTGTTGCATGGCACGATCACGCGGTTGGCGCGGAGGCTGAAAGCAAGGGCGTCCTCTTGCAAAAAGCTCCTCACAGGCAATGATTCAGTCGCACGCTAGATCATCCAGCCAGCCGCGCCGGATGTCAGCCTCTACTTTGCGTCGCACAGTCTCGACACCAGTGACCCGTATTTCTGAGATATTATCTGCTGCGTGATCCAACCGGACGAATTCTACTTGAAATGCCATGGGAAAAAAGTCCGCCAGGGCATGATGCGTAGTAAGGCTAAGAGGGCAGGGAAAGCGGTTGCTGAGGCCGCTACCGTCTCAGCTCAGTAGGGCAAGACCACGCCGGCGAAGTGGGCCTAACGGTAGGTGTAAGTAGGAAGATCCACCATGACGGAGGAAGAGGAAAGCATGAGTCATATCCATTTCTGCGACGTAGCCGGGCACGAGTGGGAGTGCCAGGGAACCGCGCTGCGTCCCCTTGCTGGCGACACCGAGCCATCCGTCTGTATGTGCATCCGGCACTTGGTCCCCATGGAAGTCGGTGATCACTCCGAGTGCTCGATCGAGCTTCTCGCTTGCCCCGAACGTCGTGAAGAGCAACGCAGGCGGATGGAAGAGGCAAGCAAAGCGGAGCTGAATATACCTGACGGGTGGGAGGAACTCTTTCGTCCGATGACCGATGTTGAGCGTCTGAAGTTCGATGCGAAGCATAAGTTCATGGACACAGTCGTTTTCGGTGGATCGAAGGACCTAAATACCGGATTTGATGCACCGGGAATCCAACACTTTTCACCGGCCGACTTCGGCAAGGTCGTTAGCCGCTGCAAGCCTCTGAAGATCACTCCCATCGGCATCGAGATATTCACGACCGATGGCAGCTTCATCGATTGCGAAGTCCGCGCTGAGAATATCTCCACGGAAGATGTTTATACCTGGGCACAGGGACTGGTACAGACGTTTGAAGGGACACCCGACATCACGATGAGCGCCACATTCGATGTGTCTGACTCTCTTCTCATTTCTAGCGGTCCGTCCGCAAACGAAAACGTCGGCCGCCTTTGGCGGTCCAACGAAAGAGCGAAGTGAAAGTGAGAAGAAAGAGCGCATGCGAATTCGCCGGCTTTCGGGGCGGCAATGCGCCCGCGTGTTACGAGTGATGCCCGGCTTTCAAACTCACGAGCATCTCCTGCAGATCGTGAAGCCATTGCCAACAGACGTGGAGCCGTGGGGACAAACGGAGGTCGGTACTTGTGGTGGCCACAGAAGAGCTAAGGCCGCGAATTGCCCACCTCAAGGAGCCGATCGAAGTGCGTTAAGCGTTTCTTGCAAATAGTTCTTACAATTCTTGTAACGAATGCGTCATCGCGTGACTTTGTTCTTGTGAATGCAACCCACGAGGACAGTTCACCGAATGAATCTCCGCGCATATAGAATCCCAGGGATTGCGCTTCTGGCCCTTTTTGGAGGGCTGGCCACCAACTCGCAAGAGCCGCTTTCGCTTCGGCAAGCTATCCAGCGGGCGTTGAGCCAGAGTCCCGACGCTGCCATTGCGCAAGCTGGCAATCAGGATGCGAAAGCCTCAGCAACCCTGGCTCGAACCGCGCTGTTGCCCCAACTGACCTTTACTGAAGACATCTCGCGCGGCAACGATCCTGTCTATGCTTTTGGCATGCGGCTTCGCCAGCGGCAATTCACACAGGCTGATTTTGTGCTAAACGCGCTGAACCGTCCTCAGCCGATTGGCAACTTCGCAACGCGCTTTTCCGGCTCCTGGACGGCTTTTGACTCGTTCAAAACCGAGAAGGAAATTCATCGAGCCGATCTTTTCAAGGAGAGCGCGGCATCTTCGGCGAAAGCCGTTGACCAGCAGATCGTCTTTCGCGTTGTCGGCGCATACAACCAAGTGCTGTACGCAGAGCGTGAGATTGAAGTCGCCCAGCATGAGCAGGAGACAGCGGCGGCACTTTCGGCATCGGTAGACGATCACGTCAAGGCAGGGCTTGCAGTCGAGTCGGACCGAATGTCGGCACTGGTGAATGTTGCAGCTCGCAAGCAGGAGCTGATTGCAGCGCAGGGTGATTCGGAACTGGCATGGGCGCAATTGCGCGAAGCTATGGGCGCCCCGAACCTGGCAGCAACCGATTTGAAACCAATCGAGGCCCACGCATTTCCGCAGCTTCCGCTGGAGCAGGAAATCGCTACGGCAATCAAGATGCGGCCTGACCTGACAGCGTTAGCGCAGGCGCAATCGGCGCAGGCATCCGCACTGGGGGCGGCAAAATCAGACTTCGGTCCTCGCGTCAGTGCGTATGGAAATTGGGAAGAAGACCAATCCTCCATCGGCGGCTCTGGCGGGAACAACTGGGTTGCAGGAGTGCAGATCAGCGTCGACATTCTGCCGTTAAAAAAACGTGAGCAACTGGCACGCGAGAGCGCAGCGAAACGGCGGGTCAACGCCCTGGTGTCAGCATCGCAACAGCATGTGCGGCTGGAAGTGAGCCAGGCGCACATTCACCGGCAGACAGCGGCCCTGCAACTGGAAACGGCGCGGGCCGCTATGGATCAATCTGCGGAGAGTCTGCGCATCTTGAAGAATCGCTACAACGCAGGCCTTGCCACCATTACCGATCTGCTTAGGTCGGAGGACGCGGAGCGGCAGAGCCAATCCAATTACTGGCATGCCGTGTACGGCAATGCCATGGCCTACAGCGAACTGTTATACGCTACCGGGACTTTGACCCCCAATGCCGCGGAGGAACTGCAATGAAAAATGTCGTATGGGCAAGTTTGCTTGCCGCTTCAGGGGTGATGATCGCTGGCTGCCATGGCGGCGAATCTGCCGCAACGCCAGGGACCGTACAAACCATGCAGGCGCGGGTCGTTGAAAGCCAGGAGCAACAGGTGCCTGTGAGCCTGCGGTCGACGGGCACAGTTCATGCAAAAGGAACCGCGGTGGTGTCGGCGCAGGTGATGGGCCGCATCCAGCAGATGATGGTGCGCGAAGGGGACAGTGTAAGAGCCGGGCAGACTCTGCTCGTGCTCGACGACGCGGCGTTGCGCTCACAAGTGGAGCAGGCACAAGCGGGCGTGAAGGCTGCGCTCAACATGCAAGCTGCCGCACAGACGAACGCCGCTCTGGCGGCGAGTACGCTGAACCGGTACAAGCAGCTTGAGTCCGAAAAGAGCGTAAGCCCGCAGGAGATGGACGAAATGTCTCGGCGGGCCGAAGGCGCAGCGGCGAGCCTGGAGGCAATGTGTGCGCAGACGGACGCGGCGCGGGCACAGGAGGGCGGCGCGCGCACAATGCTCGGTTACACGCATCTGGTTGCTCCATTCGCCGGCGTGGTGACCAAACGGATGGCCGATCCGGGGACCATGGCCTCACCGGGCGTGCCGTTACTCCAAGTGGATCAGGCGGGAGCACTGCAACTGGACGCCACGGTGGATGAGTCGGCGATTGGCGCCATACATAAGGGGATGAAGGTACAGGTGGCTGTCGATGGCGAGGCATCCACAAGTGGGACAGGGACGAATCTGGCGGGGACAGTGGCCGAGATCGTCCCTGCGGCCGATCCATCCAGTCACAGCTTTCTCGTCAAGATCGACCTGTCATCCTCAAGCCATATGCGCGCGGGCATGTACGGCACGGCGGAATTCGCCAATGGCGCAAGACAGGCGATACTCATTCCGCGCTCGGCTGTCGTTGTACGCGGCTCTCTCAGCTCTGTTTATGTTCTCGACAGCCTGGGAATAGCTCAACTTCGTTACATCACGCTGGGCGCGGCACTGGGCAATCTCGTCGAAGTCTTGTCGGGTGTTTCAGCGGGCGAGAAACTCGTTGACGCACCTTCAGATCGGGATCTGGCCGGCAAGCGCATTGAGAACAGCACAGAGGTCAGGCCATGAAGCAAGACCTTGGTATTGCTGGCCGAGTGGCACACGCATTTATCAACTCCAAGCTGACTTTGCTTTTCATCGCCGCGTCTCTCGGCGTGGGAATCTTCACAGTTGCTGTCATACCCCGCGAGGAAGAGCCGCAGATTCTTGTTCCGATGTTGGACATTAGCACTGCGATGCCAGGCGCATCGCCGGCAGAGGTGGAAGAGCGCGTAACGCTGCCCATCGAAAACCTGGTGCACCAGATATCAGGTGTTGAGTATGTATACTCGACCTCCGCTCCGGGACAGAGCCTCGTAATTGTGCGCTTTCTCGTCGGCACGCCGCAGGAAGATGCACTCATCAAGGTCTATAGCAAGCTCTACTCGAACTTTGATCGCATGCCCCCCGGGGTCTCGCAGCCGCTCATCAAGGCAAGGTCCATCGACGACGTTCCAATCCTGGCCATGACTTTGTGGGGTGAGCATTACAGCGGATGCCAATTACGCGCAATCGCGGACGAAATGCAACACAACATCGCGCAGATTGGAGATGTATCTGAAACAACGATCATCGGCGGCCTTCCGCGCACCATGCGCGTTGTCCTGAGCACGGAAAAGCTGAGCGCTTACGGACTATCGCCCATGGCTATCGTTGGGCATTTGCAGGCGGCAAATGCGAGCGTGCAGGCAGGCAAATTCTCTGAGAACAATCAGGAGGTCCGCGTTGACGCCGGCAACCTCTTCACTCGACGGGAGGATCTGGAAGCGGTTGTAGTGGGCGTGGTTCGCGGGCATCCGGTGTATCTGCGGGATGTTGCTGACACGATTGTTGATGGCGCGGCGGAGCCGTCGAACTACGTGGTCTACGGCACGACGAACGCGGGCGCACTCGGCCCGCAAGGAGCGCGCCAGTATCCGGCCGTAACAATCACCGTGGCCAAACGCAAGGGAACCAACGCAACGGATATCTCAAATGCCGTGCTTAAGCGCGTACACCAGATGCAGGGCGTCACCATTCCCAACGACGTGACAGTGACCACCACGCGGAATTATGGAGAGACGGCGAAGGCCAAGTCGGACGAACTCCTTGAGCATCTATTGCTGGCTACATTGTCCGTGACTCTGCTTGTCGCTCTCTTCCTTGGGTGGCGGGAGTCTGGGGTTGTACTTTTGGCAATCCCTGTCACGCTTGCGCTCACCATGTCAGTGTTTTACTTCCTGGGCTACACCATCAATCGAGTCACGCTCTTCGCTTTGATATTCTCGATCGGCATTCTCGTGGACGACGCCATCGTGGTGGTGGAGAATATGGTGCGGCATTTCCGCCTGCCCGAGAATCACGGCAGGCCGATGAGCACGGTTGCTGTCGAGGCAGTAGCCGAAGTGGGCAATCCCACGATTCTCGCCACATTTGCAGTCATCGCCGCAGTACTGCCAATGGCCTTCGTGCGCGGATTGATGGGCCCCTACATGCGGCCCATCCCCGTCGGCGCTTCAGCTGCCATGCTCTTCTCCCTGATGGTTGCCTTTGTGGTCTCTCCGTGGGCCGCGCTGCGTCTTTTGGGAAAGCACTTTGAAGAAAACGAGGCGTCAGAGCATGCGTGTGAGAGTTGGAACACGCGCTTTTACCGCAGGATTATGTCGCCGCTCATCCATTCAGCAAAGCATCGCCGCTTTTTCCTCATCGCGGTCGTTGTGTTGCTCCTGGCCTCAATCGCACTCGTGCCGCTTGGACTGGTCCGCGTCAAGATGCTGCCTTTCGACAACAAGAGCGAATTGCAGGTGATCGTTAACATGCCAGACGGCACGCCGTTGGAACAAACGGCTCGAGTCGCGCAAGCCCTTGGCGACGAGCTTGCACGACAGCCGGAGGTATTGAACTACCAGACGTATACCGGAACTTCAGGCCCGTACAACTTTAACGGGTTAGTGCGCCATTACTACATGCGTAGTCAGTCAAATCAGGCTGACATTCAGGTGAACCTGTTGCCGGCCAACCAGCGCAGCGTGCAGAGTCATGCAATTGCAAAACGGCTTCGTCCGTTGCTTGACGCAGTCGGCGCTGCGTACTTCGCCTGCATTCAGGTGAGCGAGGTTCCCCCGGGGCCTCCGGTTGTTCAGACGTTGGTTGCCGAAGTGTACGGTCCCCATCTCGCCGGCCAAACTCAGGTCGCGCAACAGATCAAGTCGATCTTTCAACAGACGCCCGGGGTGGTTGACACCGACTGGTATGTTGAAGACCCGGAACCAAGACTTGTGATGCGCGTGGATGAAGTGAAGGCCGCCGAGCACGGCATTGCCGTATCCGACGTCGCCCATGCGCTGGCGCTTGCGATCTCGGGAACAGAGGTCGGCCTGATGCACGATCAGACGGCACGGGAGCCTGTTCCTGCAATCGTCCAGTTTGACCGTGCAGACCGCTCTTCAGAGCAGGGCCTGGAGAACATCCGCCTGCCGGGATCAGATGGAGGAATGGTCTCGTTGCGCGAATTGGTTATCGTTGAGCACAAGACCATCGAGCCCAGCATTTATCACAAGAACCTGCGCCGGGTTGTGTATGTCACCGGCGATGTGGGAGGAGCGGAAGAAAGTCCGGTTTACGCGATCATGAAGATGAACAAGCAACTCGATCACCTGATTCTTCCAGCCGGATACACGTTGACCCGATATAACGCCGCGATGCCGGAATCGACAGACCACTACTCGATGAAATGGGACGGCGAATGGCACATCTCCATTGAGGTCTTCCGCGACATGGGTTTGGCGTTTGCCGCCGTGCTGGTACTCATCTATGTGCTTGTTGTTGGGTGGTTTCGCTCTTTCATCGTGCCTCTGGTGATTATGGCGCCCATTCCACTCACCCTGGTCGGCATCATGCCTGCTCACGCGTTGCTGGGCGCATTCTTCACGGCGACTTCGATGATCGGATTCATCGCGGGCGCAGGCATTATCGTTCGCAACTCAATCATCCTTGTCGACTTCATCGCTGTGCGGCAACGCCAGGGAATGCCCTTGGCCGAAGCGGTCATCGACGCGGGCGCAGTGCGCTTTCGCCCTATGCTGTTGACCGCCGCTGCAGTCGT
>Ga0302140_10003108_pt1 | contig 21394 bp, 20 predicted proteins | sample I_Bog_E1_1_FD_202095 | JGI IMG/M metagenome (GOLD analysis project Ga0302140, IMG submission 202095) | Peat permafrost microbial communities from Stordalen Mire near Abisko, Sweden - I_Bog_E1_1 | ecosystem: Environmental > Terrestrial > Soil > Wetlands > Peat | place: Sweden: Abisko, Stordalen... | reverse complement strand
TCAGACGCCGTGTGGGAGAGGTCAAGACGCATTATTTTTCCACCCGAGCCGTTTTATTTAACAGTAAACACTACCTTCCTCTAACTTTGAAGAGAGACTCCATGAAGAAAGAGTTTCCTACAAGGCCCGAAAGTGACCGGGCTAATGCGGATGGGGGGGGGGAATTTCCTTCTCCGCTTGGCGGGCGCGCCGCGAATCGGCCCAGCCCTCTTTAGTAACTTGGTGCGCTCTGGCCACGGCGAGAGATCCGGCCGGAACGTTCTTTGTAATGCACGAGCCGGCGCCAATGTAGGCTCCATCCTCCACCGCGACTGGCGCAACCAGCGTGGAATCGCTTCCGATAAATGCGTCTTTGCCGATCCGGGTCATATGTTTGTGCTTGCCGTCGTAGTTGCAGGTTATAACTCCGGCGCCAATATTCGTTCCTTCTCCCACTTCGGCGTCGCCAAGATAGGCCAGATGTCCCGCCTTGACGCCCTTGCGAAGTTTGGCCTTTTTTGCCTCAACGAAGTTGCCCATGTGGACGTCCTCGCCAATCTCGCATCCTGGCCTCAGGCGAGTGAAGGGCCCGAGTCTGGCTCCGTCGGCAATTGTGCTGTCAGCCATCACACAGCTTTGCAGCAGCACAACATCGTTGCCGATGGTGCAATTCTCGATCACCGTGTAGGAGCGAATCCGGCAATCAGAGCCGATCCTTGTCTTGCCGAGCAGCTGGACGAAGGGCTCGATAACTGTGTCAGCGGCCACCTCGACACCGGCGTCGATCACGCATGTTTCGGGCCGGAAAATTGTGACTCCCTCATCCATCAGGCGCCGGGCAGTCGCCATGCGAAGACTGGCGTCCAGCGCCATCATCTCAACTATTGTGTTAGCACCCAGCAACTCGTCCGGATCGGTCGCAACGAAAGAGACGACTCTCTCGCCAGCGGCATGAAGCACATGCGCCATGTCGGTAAGGTAAAGCTCTCCGTGGGGATTGTTGCTGGTGAGCGCGTCGAGGTGGGCCAGGAGCGGTGCACTCTGGAAGGCATAGAGACCCATGTTCACTTCGCGAAGCGGCAACTGTTCAAGTGAGAGCATCTTCTGTTCGATAATTTCCGCGACTTCCGGCGAGCTTGGCTCCAGATGAATAACCCGTCCATAGCCGGTTGGCTCCGCCGGCTCAGCGGAAGTGAGCGTCATCGCAGCCTTCTGAGCTTGGTGGAATTCCAAGAGCGCCGAGAGAGTCTCCGCCTGAATCAGCGGCGCATCGCCGGAAAGAACCAGTATGTTCTCATAACCCGCAATTGCCTCACGGGCGCATTGGATCGCATGGCCGGTACCGCGCTGCTCGGTCTGCTCCACGAAGCCAATGCCGGAAGAAGCAACCGCTGCCTTTACCTTTTCAGCCTGGTGGCCAACGACGGCGTAGATATCCTTAGCAGGTACCAGTTTTGTGGCAGCGGCAATCACATGGCTCAGCAGAGACTTGCCGCCGACCTCGTGCAGCACCTTGGGGAGGCGCGACTTGAGGCGGGTTCCCTTCCCCGCCGCCATGATGACTACGGCCAAGTTTGAGGTCGATGTCACTACATTGCTTTCCACGAACAGACTCCATCAGCTTTCAGGTTTCCCACTCTTGTCGAGATAAAACTGCGGCAAGGATGGGGCACCAAGACTTTTTGGGTTATTGATTAGTTTCCGATGAGATTGGCTTTCCATTTGGGCCGCCCGGCTGCGGAATTGTGATGTCAATGGGATGTGCCGGACCCAGCCCTAGGTCATCAAGACCAGGTTTGATTTCGGCCCCGTTCCCCACCACCAGCACGGCCAGTTTGTCAGGATGAATGTACTTCTTCGCCACGGCCGCAACGTCAGAAACAGTCACCTTTTCGAGAGCAGCCTGATAGGTCTCAAGATAGTCTGCCGGGTAGCCATAAAACTCCAGCCGTTCCCGCTCGCCGAGCACCTTTTCTCGAGTGTCGTAACGGAAAAGAAATGTGCTGAGAAGATTGTCCTTGGCGCGCGCGAGTTCTTCCTCTGTGAATGGCCTGGTGGTAACGCCTGCTATCTCAGCAAGCGTAGCCTTTGTCGCATCTACCGTGGAAGGACTCTTGGTGAGTACCATCGCATTGAATGGCCCTGGATGGTCGTATGCGAATGAAATTCCGCCGTCGACTGCATAGGCCAGACCGAGTTCGGTGCGAATCTTCTGGAATAGGCGGCTGGCAAATCCGCCGCCAAGAATCTGGTTCATCACGGCCACCGCCGGCACGTCGGGATTATGCCGATCGATGCCCATAGCGACAATCTCTACGTTCGACTGGTTCACATCCTCTTTATTAATGAAGTAAACACCCGGCTTTGGTCCTGGAAATATATCATGACGGGCCGGTTCGAGCTTGGCTAACGGCAACCCTTCAAAAGCTGCGCGCAGCTTGGCCTCCATTGCCCCGGGGTCGAAGTCACCGCTGATGCCGACAATCAGTTTGCCGCCAATGGTGCGGTCGTGCCAGGCCTTCAGGTCGTCGACAGTGACTGCGCCGATGGTGGCCAACTCCGGCTGGCGGGTATAGGGACTATTGACCCCGTACACCAGCTTTGCCGATTCACGCTCGGCAATCGCGCCCTCGTCGTCGTTGCGGCGAACGATGCCAGTCGCCTCCTGCTGCTGAGCCAGTTCCAGTTTTTCCGCATTGAATTTGGGATGCAGAAGCAAATCGAGAGCCAGCGAAAACACTTGGTCAGCGTCGCCTTTCAGGGAATCCCACGAAATCGCGGTGGAGTCATCGTCACCCGCTGTCTCAATGTGCGCTGCTTTCGCTTCGAGCAGATCGTCAAGAGCATCGCCGTCCACCTTCGCGGTGCCACTGGTGCGCCATGCCTGGCCGTAAAGACCAACCAGGCCAGCCCTTGCCGTGCTTTCATCGCGCGACCCGCCAGGAATCAGCACCGAGCCGGAGACAAACGGCAGCTCATGGTCCTCCTGCAGGAAAATCACGATGCCGTTTTTGAGCTCAATGCGTTTCGGCTGTTGCGGCTTGAATTCATGCAGCTTGGGGACGGGGATCTTCTCCCATGGTTTTTCCTGCTGCGCGATGAGAGCGCACGGTATGAGCAGAGCAACAAGAATTACGGAAAGAGCCAAGGACCGTGCGTGCCCCAGGTCTCGCTTTTGAGACCCAGGATGTGATTGACTCTGATTCATCGAGAAGCTTTTCATTGCGCACCCTCGGCTTTCGCTGCTTTTGCTTTCGGTGCACCTTCCGGGGCCGCAGTTTCAATCCATGCGGCCGTGCGATTGCTCCCGACAAACACTTTGCTTGCCACACGCCGTATGTCCGCTTTGGTCACCTTATCCGCTTTGTCCAATTGCTGAAAAAGCTCACGCCAGTCCCCATACCGTGTCTGGTACTCGGATAGTGAATTGGCCAGCCCCTGGTTATCCGCCAGGCCGCGTAGCAAGTCGGCGCGCGTGCGGGTCTTGTACATGGCAAGCTCATCGTCGGTCACATCGGCATTCTTCAGCTTCTCAATTTCTTTATGTATGGCATCGCGCATCTCCTGCGGCGTGTGTCCGGGCAACGGAGCGGCAAAGAAGACGAATAGACCCGGATATTTGTCGCCAGGATAACCGCCTACGCCTTCAGCTTCGGCAGCGATCTGCTGATCGCGTACCAGGCTGCGATAGAGACGCGAAACGCGGCCGTTGGACAGGATATCGCTGATCGCGTCATAGACCGCGTCGTCCGGATCGCGATAATCGGGACGGTGATAACCCTCCATATAGACAGGCTGCGAGGGGTCGCGAATGATCACATTTTTTTCGGCAAACTGCTTTGGCTCGACAGTAGTCATCTCTTCAGGCTTGGGACCGCCGGGAACGCGGCTGAAATATTTCTCCAGCACCGGCATCGCTTCGGACGTCTTCACATCGCCCACAATCGCCACAACAATATTCGCGCCGACATAATACTTCTTGTGGAACTCCATAGCCTCGGTAGCGTTGATCTGGCTCACCTCACTCGGCCAGCCGATCCCGCTGCGGCCGTAATTGTGAGCCACGTAAGCGGTGGCGACAAACTGCTCAAACAGGCGTCCCTCAGGGTTGGAGTCGGTACGCATGCGGCGCTCTTCAATCACCACGTCGCGCTCTTTGTAGAATTCGCGCGGCACGGTGTCGGAAAGGCGGCTGCTCTCCAGATATGCCCACAATTCCAGCCGATTCTCCGGCATCGACCAGTAATACTGCGTCGAATCAAGGCCGGTTTCCGCATTCAGCCCCTCTGCGCCGTTTCGATCGGCAATATCGGTGAACTGGTTTGGAATGACAAATTTGTGCGCCTCGGCCTGCGCCTCTTTGAAGGCTCTTTCCAACTCTACAAGCTTGTGCTCATCACGGCGGACGTCCTTCAGGTACTCAGCCTCATAGGCGGCGTTCGCTGCTTCCACTTTGGCCAGCGCAACCTTTTCAGCGGCGTAGTCGGTGGTGCCGATCACGCTGGTCCCTTTGAATGCCAGGTGCTCGAACATGTGCGCCAGCCCGCTCTCACCTGACGGATCGTTCACGTCTCCCGCATCAATAAAGGTGGAATAGCTGAAGACCGGCGCATCCGGCCGTTCGCAAATGATGAGCGTGAGCCCGTTCGGCAGTACCTTGGTTGTGATCTTTTGCTCGAAGCTCTTCAAATCCTGGGCTCGCCCCACCATGGCGCAGGTTAAAACCATTGCCGCCAGGCCCAAAGTCAGGGCCGCGGTTCGCATTCTGCTCTGCATCCAATCTCCTTGTTCGTAGACGCCCTAAAACGCCGGGAAACCCCTGGAAACTGCGAATCCGCAATTCCCGTACTCTTCCAAGCTAGTGCCCATCACCGGAGGGGGTCAAACCGGCACCGCCCATTTCATCAATCGGTATGAGCCGATTGAGACAGGTTCTTCAATTGTTCAGACTCGCTAGGATGGTATATGGCACTTTTTCATTCTTTCCTCAAACCGAACATCACCCGGCGTCGCTTTCTCAAGGGTGGAATGTACGGTGCTGCGGGACTGGCACTCTATGCGGGCGAGGTTGAGCGTCACTGGGTTGAGGTGACTGAGCACGACATCTCACTTGCCGGCTTGCCCAATGCCTTTGAAGGCATGCGCGTCGCACAACTGAGCGACATCCATCTGGATGAATTCACTGAGCCCGCTTTCCTTCGACATGTTGTCGAAAAGGTCAATCAGTTGCAGCCCGACATGATTCTCCTTACCGGTGATTACGTCAGCGACGGAATCGGCACAACAAAGTTTGCACTCGGAGCAGCATGGCAATGCGCCAACATTCTGACGAAGCTCGAATGCGAAAGGGTCTATGCAATACTCGGCAACCACGACGTTGGGGTGGGACCAGAGGAAGTCACTGCTGCGCTGGTTGCAAATGGCATTCCTGTGCTGCGGAACGCCTGTTTTCCCATTGAGCGGCAAGGTGGAAGAATCTGGCTTTCGGGGCTAGATGATCCCCTGTTTGGCAAGCCAGATATCGAGCGAACCATCCCCGCATCTATACGCAATCTCTCGAATGAGCCCATCCTGCTTTTGTGTCATGGCCCGGACTACGTCGACACTCTGCTCAGCCATCCAGCGTGCGCAGCGGTTTCTCTTATGCTCAGCGGCCACACTCACGGAGGACAGGTTCGGGTGCCTTTTCTTGGCGCAACGCAACTGCCCGAGATGGGCAGAAAATATGTCGAAGGATGGTTCCGGCTCGGCGCTTTGCAGCTGTATGTGAATCGCGGCATCGGTACTATCGGGGTGCCGTTTCGATTCGATTGCCCGCCGGAGATTTCGGTCTTTACGCTGCGAACCGAATGAGCGCCGGTCCAAGAACTTGGATTTCCTGAAGGGTACGGGCTTCAGCCCCCGAGGGAAGGTTCTCGAGAGCGTGCATTCCCTCAGCGGCTAGAGCCGACACCTAAATTCGCGATCAATATACGGGATGAATTCCGTACCCTTCAAAAAGATCTTTTCCGGGCAAACTCTGATCGAAATGTATCAACGCGAAGGAGAAGCAATCGTAGCTCCCCACTCAGTTGGGCTCACATCGCGGACATGCCGCGAAAAAAGCCAGCGGTGTCCGTCCAGATCTTCCGCACCGTATTGCCTTTCGCCATAAATCGTTTCCTGTAACTCCTCGACAATTGTTGCGCCCCCCTGCTTTGCCCGGGCGTAGTGCTCGTCAACATCCGCAACAAAGACTGTTAGGGTCTGCGTACAGAATCCCAGCGAGGCCGGGGTACTGCATGTGTTCTTCACGCCATGCAGCATGATGTAGGCATTGCCCAGGTACATCTGGATCCCGCTAACGAGGTCGCCATAGCGGTAGTGCTCTGAAAAGCCGAACACCCTGGTAAGCCATTCGCAAGCAAGAGGCACATCGCGATAAACGACATGCGGCAGCAGGATGTCGGTCGGGACTGATCGATTCTTCATAGCGATAGTATGCAACGGTTTCTCGCGGTCCACCAGATCCTTGCTACTCTAGTAGCTCCATGCCAAACGATCCGAAAAGCCGAAGCCTGACTACGCTCTGGCGAGCCGTAATCGAGATCGCATTTATTATTTTTCTGTTTTACTCCAATCTGCTGATGGGCGAGTTTACAGGTTCGAATGGCCAAGGAAAGACGCTCGCATTCGCTTTGCACGATATCTTTACCGGCACAAACTTCGCTATCGCCCTGGTTTCAGCTCTTGTCGGCTATCTTGTGTTTGAGACTCTTCGCAAGAGGCTTTAGGCGGACTTGCAGGAATTTCCGGCGAAGATCCGGACCCTCAAATGGAAAGTCGACCTTACAAACCACTCGTTGTTCCAGCAGTATTTCATCAGGTCAAAGCCCGACTCCATGGGAAAAAGCGCTTCGCGTTGATCGTAATTTGGCTGACAACTGCCGCTCTGATTTTCGCTGGCGGAGCCTTGGAATACGCGGGATCCAAGTTCATGAACGACTCATTGGCGCTAACTGGCGCTTCCGCAGTTGGTACCGTGGCCTTCACGGTTTTGGCGTTTCGCTCCTTCTGGAAAGCTGATTTCAAGGTAGTCGTTCCAGTCGCAATCGGGCTCGTTTCCCTTCCATTCGTGGTCGGAGAACTGCTTAGCCTTAACGGGAAAGATCTCAATATTCACGGTGCGGCACTTTTGGGTATGTATTTCATCGCGCTTTTATCCATAATTGCCGCCGTGTTCCTCCTGGTGTCATCGATGATTCGGGCCGTGTTGCGCCTTCGAAAAGACAGTCTCAACACTTGACGGCTATGCATCTCAAAAAGCGGTGTCCATTCAAATTACGGGGCAGATTGAACCTTAGGGCAGGGCCCCGGCACTTAGCGCTCCTTGACCCCTAGCAGCGCTCTTCCGTATCCTTCGAGAGTTTCCGCGCGGTGGCTGGTCCTCCATTCCAACCCGCTTGAGGGAGATTTCGTATGAGCACGACCGCCATGGCCGCTACTCCCGCTGCCATCCATTCAGCACAACCATTTTTGGTCCGTCGTGCCGCCGTTCTCGGCGCTGGAACCATGGGGTCCCGCATCGCTGCACACCTGGCCAACGCCGGAATCCCGACACTGCTTCTGGATATGGTTCCCGCTGGCGACGGCGACCGTAGCCGTCTTGCCAAAGGCACCCTCGAAACTCTGGTCAAGGCCAAGCCTGCCGCGTTTTACGATGCTTCGCAAGCCGCCCTCGTCACCCCCGGCAACTTTGACGACGACCTGCCTAAGCTCTCCGCCTGCGACTGGGTCATTGAAGCCGTTGCCGAAAACCTGGCTATCAAGACCGCGTTGCTCGCGAAAGTCGTACCCCATCTCGCTCCGCAAGCCGTGCTGACTACCAACACCTCCGGCCTGCCTGTCGCGCAGATCGCTGCCAGTCTCGGAGCGCTCCGCACCCGCTTCTTTGGGACACATTTCTTCAACCCGCCGCGCTACATGCGACTGCTTGAGATCATTCCTACCGCCGAGAGCGATCCCGCCGTCGTCGCCTCTTTTTCCGCGTTTGCAGACAGGAATTTGGGTAAGCAGGTAGTTTTCGCCAACGACACGCCCAACTTCATCGCTAACCGTATTGGCGTGGCCGTGATGTTTTCCGCCGCAACGCTGATGCTCGAGCAAGGTCTGACCATTGAAGAAGTCGACGCCCTCACCGGCTCGGTTATCGGCTGGCCTCGCACCGGCACCTTTCGCCTCGCTGACATGGTGGGCATCGACATTCTGGCGCACGTGGCTGCAAACTTCCCGCAAGGCGTAGCGCCGGGCAGCTTTTCATCTGTGCTCACAGAGATTGTGAAGCGCGGCTGGCTGGGCGACAAAGCGGGCCAGGGCTTCTACAAAAAGACACGCGGGGCCGACGGCAAAGACGCGCGCCTCGTCCTCGATCTCGCAAGCTTCGAGTATCGCCCTTCAGCAAAACCGGCGCTGCCGTCTCTCGATATGGCCAAGAACGCAGTGACTTTGCAAGAGCGGCTGCGACTTTTATTGGCCAACGATCCAGCCAAAGACAAAACCGCAAAGTTCCTGTGGCCCTTCCTGTCTACCCTGTGGAATTACTCGGCCGACCGCATCGGCGAAGTGTCGAGCGACGCCATCTCAATCGACCGGGCAATGCGTGCCGGCTTTAACTGGGAGCTTGGCCCGTTCGAAATGTGGGATGCGGCCGGGGTTCGGGAAACCGTTGCCCGCATGAAGGCGCTCCAACTCCCGGTCAGCCACGCCGTTGAAGAACTGCTGGAAACCGCTTCCGGCGCTGTCTCCTGGTACTCGCCGGACGCGCCGCAGTGCTACAACCCAATCAGCAAAACATGGGAACCCATCCCCAAGCAGCCCGGCCATGCGCGCATCGCCGACTTCCGTCGCAGCAACGGTGTCGTAAGATCCAACCCCGGCGCATCTCTCATCGACATCGGCGACGGCATCGGCTGCATCGAGCTGCACTCGCTCAAGAACGCCATCGGCGGCGATGTATTGGCGATGATCTCCTCTGTGCTCAAGCCGGACTCCGACGCGGTTCGCAACTTTGCCGGATTCGTCATCGCCAGCGATCGTGACAATTTCTCCGTCGGCGCCAATCTCATGCAGCTTCTATTGGCCGCGCAGGAGGGCGAGTGGGATGAGTTGGCGGCCACGATTCACGCCTTCCAACAGATGACCGCAGCCATCAAGTTCTGCCCACGTCCGGTAGTCGCCGCGCCGTTTGGTCTCACACTTGGAGGGGGTGCCGAGATTTGCCTCCACTCGGACCGTCGTCAGCCACACGCCGAACTCTACATGGGCCTCGTCGAAGCCGGAGTAGGCCTGATTCCAGCCGGAGGCGGAACCAAGGAAATGCTCCTCCGCGCTCTCGACCAGGCCGTTGCAATCGCGCCTCCCGATCCGAAAGATCCACCTTCCCGTTTCGCCCAATCCGCCGAGATGGCCACCGCGCTCAAGCGTGTCTTCGAGACAATCGCGCTGGCCAAGGTTTCCACCTCAGCCGCCGAAGCCCGTCCATTGGGCATGCTAGCTCCTTCCGACCGAATCACAATGAATCGCGAACGGCAGTTGCTGGACGCCAAGGCACAGGTGGCAGCCCTGGCCGGAGCCGGCTACATCGCCCCGCAACCGCGCACGCAGATTCCCGCGCCCGGTTTGGCCGCGCTATCCACGCTTGAGACCGGAGTCTATCTCATGGGCGAAGCCGGCTTTGCTTCCGAGCACGATCAAAAAGTAGCCCGCTGGGCCGCGTACATTCTCGCCGGTGGCCGTGTCACTGCCGGTTCGCTGGTTAGTGAACAGTACTTGCTGGATCTGGAGCTTGAGGCGTTCCTTTCTCTTTGCGGCGAACGCAAAACCCAGGAGCGAATTGCCTTCACACTGAAAACCGGAAAGCCGCTGCGGAATTAGCTATGAAAGCAACGCTCATTCTGCTGGCAGCGGTTGCACTGGCTTTGGGGACGCCACATGCCCGAAGTCAGAGCGCCCCTTCGACGGAGAAGTCCAAGGTTGTCCAGCTCACAGAAACCGGCCAGGTCGTAATCGGGGGCAAGTCTACGCCTTATCTCATTCGCCATCTCCCGGTCAGTTCGTTTCCAGACTTGCCCGCGAGCATCATGAGTTTGCTCAACCGTCGTGGATGCTCCATCCCGCAGACCTATGCGGCGCACCACCCCGAAAATGTAGTCCACGCTAGCCTTGAGCACCCCGGCTCCTCCGACTGGGCGGTGCTCTGCTCGGTTGACGGTACGGTCTCGCTCCTGATTTTCTTCGATGGCGGCGCATCTGACGGGCCCGCTCAAAACGACAGGCAGCCTGTCGTGCTAGCCTCAACGCCGGAGACACAGCGCCTGCAACCCCACGACCCAACCGGCGTTCTAGGCTTCAATTGGGGCATCGATCCTGCAACGCCGCAACAGGTTCATGAGGCGCAGCTCGGCATGGCGCACCGGCCGCAGCGCTTGGATCACGATGCGCTGGCCGATTCGGTTCTCGAAAACCGCACCATTTATCACTTTTATTCGAAAAACGCTTGGACCCTGCTCGAAATGCCGGATTAAACGTTCCAGATTTAACAAAGTTGAAGGAGTACCCATGTCGGAAGCCGTAATCGTCAGCGCCGTTCGCACCCCCGTTGGCCGCGCCCCCAAAGGCGCCCTCTCCACCACGCGCCCCGACGATCTGGCCGCACTCGCCATCAACGCGGCGCTCGACCGGCTTCCAGGCCTGAACAAGTCCGAAGTAGACGACGTGATTCTCGGCTGCGCCCAACCCGAGGGCGAGTCGGGATGGAACATTGCTCGCATGGCCGCTTTGCGCGCAGGGCTGCCAGTTGAAATTCCCGGCGCCACCGTCAACCGCCTCTGCTCTTCGGGACTCGAAGCCATCGCCATTGCCGATATGCGCATCCGCTCCGGCGGGGATCGCGTAGTCATAGCCGGTGGCGCGGAGACCATGAGCCTGCTCCCCTTTGGGGGCCTCAAGCCCAGCCCCAACCCTTGGCTGGCCGAGAAGTATCCCGCGGCGCTTCTCACCATGGGTCTCACCGCCGAGCGCGTAGCCAAGCACTACAGCATCCCTCGGGATGCCCAGGACGAATTTGCGCTACGCAGCCATCAGAAGGCCATTGCTGCGCAAGCTGCTGGGCGCTTCACCGACGAACTGGTTCCGGTGACCGTAACCTCCTCCGTTCCCAGCAAGAAGGCAGGCAAGCCAGTAGTCACAGAGACAGTCTTCAGCGCCGACGAGGGCCCACGCGCCGACACCTCCATCGAAGCCCTTGCCAAGCTTAAGCCGGCATTTCATGCGCAGGGAACCGTGACCGCCGGCAATGCCTCGCAGACGTCCGATGGAGCCGCCGCGGTGGTTCTCATGGACGTTGAAAAGGCAAGAGAGCTAGGCATCCAGCCGTTGGGACGCCTGGTAGCCTATGCAGTTACCGGCTGCCTGCCAGAAGAGATGGGCATCGGCCCAATCACGGCCATTCCCAAAGCCCTGAAGCTAGCTGGCCTCACGCTGGACGACATTGGCCTGATCGAGTTGAATGAGGCTTTCGCCGCGCAGACCCTGGCCATCATCCGGGCACTAGGGATCGATCTGGCCAGGGTGAATGTCAATGGGGGCGCCATATCCCTCGGCCATCCACTCGGTTGCACGGGGTCGAAGCTGACGGCAACGCTACTGAATGAAATGCGGCGTCGGCAAGTGCGGTACGGGATGGTAACCATGTGCGTAGGCGGTGGCATGGGTGCAGCAGGAATTTTCGAACGGCTCGATTGATTCGGATTCTTCGTCGAAATTTACGACGATAAAAACAGAAACGGCCAGGATCCCTCCCGGCCGCCTCGATCTTCAAATTGTCCCAGCCTAGTCAGGCTCTACCTAACTACGCCTTCGCCAGAACCAGCGCCTTCAGGCGCGCGTTTAGCCGACTCTTGTACCGGGAGACGGTGTTGTCGTGAAGAATGCCCTTCTGTACGCTCTTGTCGAGCACCGAGACGGTCTCGCGATACTGCGTCTGAGCGACCTTCACATCGCCCTTGGCGAGAGCTTCGCGCAGAGTCCGCAGGCTAGTGCGCACGCGGCTGCGGTTGGCGCGGTTGACTTCAGTGCGCGTTACAGTCTGACGGGCGCGCTTCAGCGACGATACATGGTTTGCCATTGTTCTTCCTTAATCTCTGAACCCTGTTTTCCCGGTGCATGTCTGCCAGCCCAGGTCAGGGGGGATGATGCGGGTCAGAATGCAACTAAATCCGCATCCCTCGCAATTTCTTAGTCTACGGGAATTCCGGTGTCGGGTCAATCAAATTGCCCTATCAATCCCAGACTAGCTGTCCGACCAGCAGGGCCCCTGCCATGTCGAGAGACAAAGCGTCGAAATGGGGCGAGGACCAAGTCCAGGGATTATGCGAAATAAGCCAAACTAGGCGACGTAGGAGCCGAGGTTGCTGCTGATGTTGCTGAAAGCGTGGTTGAGGCCGGTTGCGACAGCCTTCATGCCGGAAGTGGCGCCAAACGCGATCAGCGCAACGACCAAAGCGTATTCGACAAGATCCTGGCCGTCTTCGCGGCTCGCCAGATCCTGGAGCGTTATGTAAACCTTCTGGAAAATGGTGTTCACTTCTGCTTCCTTTCCGCTGACTGCTCGAATGCGGAGATCAGTCACAGTCGCAACAATAGACTCAATGAGCTTGAACTTGAATCCCACAATGGTGTGAGCGCTGAAGACACTTGCGTACCCGGCCGATAACACTGCAAGTCTTTGAATTTATTAATCCTTGTCGACTTTGGACCTTCCTGTTTTTTCAATGATTATGAAACTTTCCTGATCGTTACGCTGGACTGGAAGATTGTTAACTAAACGTCTGCCTACCTGTACAAATTACGCTCTTCTTGACAATATATAAGTAATTGCTTATATATTTAGTCATGCAAATGGAACTGATGAAGGCGCTAGGGGACGGCACCCGGTTGGCCATCTTCGAACGCCTTTGCACCCGGGAACACACGGTCAACGAACTGACATCGCATTTCGATGTATCGCAGCCCGCCGTCTCGCAGCATCTGGGTGTCCTCAAGCGTTGCGGCCTGGTCCGCGAACGCCGCGCGGGCCGCTTTGCTCATTACCGCGGGCACCCTGAGGCACTGCGCCCCATGGTGCAGTGGCTGAGCCACTACCAGCAGTTTTGGCCGGAAAAACTTGAAGCGCTGAGCGCATTGTTGAAGGAGATGACCCCAAATGTTGAAGGGAAATGAACAAATTGTCTGCGAATACGCGCTTGCCGCTCCACCCGCACAGGTGTGGCGCGCGCTTACTGACCCGGAACTGCTTGCGGTCTGGCTGATGAAAAATGACATTGCGCCTGTTGCCGGTCACAAATTCAGCTTCCGATCGAAGCCCATAGGCGACTGGAACGGCATCGTGGACTGCGAGGTTTTGGAGGTCGTTCCGGAGAGCAGGCTGGTCTACACCTGGAACGGCGGCGCGGCAAAGGAGGAGGACGGTGCCCACAAGATGGAGACCACTGTCACCTGGACGCTGGCTCCATCCGCGGAAGGCGGTACTTTGCTAAAACTGATTCATCACGGATTCCACCCCGATGACTTTGCCTTCAAGATGATGGGAATGGGTTGGAAGGGCAAGGGCGCAGCCATCGAGCAAGCACTGGCCACCGCCGTATAACACCGTCGTTCCAAGAGGATTATCGAAACGGAACGACGATTCCCGAATTGGGTTTTAACCCCTTCAGGTAACCGCCATGACACTATTGTCATCCAATTTTTTTGCGGGATGGATTGACGCCGTGAGATCTTGGCGCTAGTCTCAAGCGCAGATACCCGATTTGGTCGCCAACGCCAATCCGCGGTTTCGTCAAAAAGCCCAGAGCTTCCGCTCTGGCTCGCCCAGTGCCTTCGGAATTCCTTCAAAACCTGCCGATATTTCCCACACATCCGCACCGACGGCTGCCTCCTCAGGCCGCAACCGGTATACATCAACCCCCAACTCGCCGCATTGGAGGCTGCCGATTCCTTTGAAGATCGCTCTGGAGATCACGCCCAACCTTGAGCCCCTATTTGGGACTCGCGATGAAAACCTCAGGCTGATGGAAGACTCACTCGGTGTCCGGATCGATCTCGGCTCCGATGCCGTTCACGTGCAGGGACCGGAAGAGGGTGTGGCGCGCGTTCAGCGCATCTTCCAGGACTTCGAGGCTTTGCGAAAACAGTGCATCAATCCGCACAACGGGGAGCTGAACGGGATGCTGCGCCTGGTCGTGGCCGATCCGGCAACCACCCTGCGCGCGTTGGCCGACTCAGGCAAACAGCGCTCCGCAGGGGTCAAGCGAACCGTCCAGCCACGCTCCATCAATCAGCGCAAATACGTTGAGGCCATCGAGAAGAACGACATGATCTTTGGCGTTGGCCCGGCCGGCACCGGCAAGACTTACCTCGCCGTCGCCATGGCCGTCGCTGCTATCAATGCCAAGAAGGTGAGCCGCATTATTCTGGTGCGTCCCGCGGTTGAGGCCGGCGAAAAGCTCGGCTTCCTTCCCGGCAGCCTCCAGGAGAAAGTCGACCCTTACTTGCGTCCGCTCTATGACGCGCTCTATGACCTGCTTGAGCCAGAAAAGGTCGACAAGATGCTGGAGAAAAATGTCATTGAAGTTGCGCCGCTGGCCTTCATGCGCGGCCGCACCCTAAACGACGCCTTCATCATCATGGACGAGGCGCAAAATACCACCATCGAGCAGATGAAGATGTTCCTGACCCGCATGGGCGCAAACTCCAAAGCGGTCATCACCGGCGACATCACGCAGATCGATTTGCCGAATCCGCGCAAGTCAGGCTTGATCGATGCAATCAACGTTCTCGATGGAGTGGAAGGGATTCAATTCTGCCATTTCGAGGACACGGATGTGGTGCGGCATGCGCTGGTGCAGCGGATTGTGCGGGCGTACGAGTCGGCGAAGCCAGCACAGCAGGAGTTGCCGCTGGCCTTGGGCGAGCCGATCGAAGTTGGGGCGCAGGCGCACGATAACCGGACGCAGGCGCAGGCGGGTCATCCACCTAAACCGCAATAGGAGATCGCTGTCTGAGGGGGTAGTTCTGGCCGTTTACGGAAGATGCTATTCTTTTGCCCATGATTCGGCCAATTGTGATTTGCTGCTTATGCGTGGTGCTTCTTTTTCCGTCTGCATGCCGAAAAGAGACCTCGCCCCCTCAGCCCGCAACTTCTGAACCCGGCATTAAAGACGATGCGTCAGCGAATTTTGAAATAGCCTCTCTCCCCTTTACGAAAGGAGAGAGGCTATTCCTAGCCACCTATTCTTCAAAAGGTAAAATGGCAAAGTTCAGAATCGAATTGGTTCCACCCGGCCCGACGGACTCCAAGAGCGCTCCTGGTTTCAATTTCAAATTTGGAAAAGGCGCACTTAATGAGGAACCCGGTTCTGACGCGAGCGTAATACTCCCAGACCTGGCAAAAGCTCTCGCCGCGAAGAAAGCTCCATTGAAGGTCAAGAGATCGAATGCACTCCCCTTCACATACGCAATCCTCGGCGAAAACGAGTCGCTCAGTTCTGGTGGAGGATTTTCCGGCAAGTCGCCTGGAAATTGGACGGCCATGAAGATTTTCATTGGCACCGGCGACGACAATAACGATGGTGAAGTATTTCTCAATTTCAATGCGGTAGCTGGAAAGGCACAATTCTCTGAAAAGGATGCGGACTATGGCGACTATGTTCTTGCAAAGCTTGCCACAGTGCTTTGAACCAGCGCCTCGAAAGACCGCAGTTCTTCGGAATTCGCGTAGAATCGAATATGAATCGGGGCCGTGCGCGCCACGGACCTGAGCACGATGATCTTCCTAGACCCAGATTTGAAACCCGCCCCCGCGACGAAGGCGACTTCGACGAAGCGGCCCGGTGCCTCTGCTACAAAGCCAAAATCCAAAGCGACTCCAAGCGATATTCAGCTTCCTTCGGCGCGTATATTATCCCGTTTTCTGGCCGCCGCGCAAACAGCGGTACGCCTCAAGGGTGAGGTCACCGTGCTGCTCACCACCGACGAAGCTATCCGCAAGCTTAATCGCCAATTCCGCGGGAAAGACAAAGCGACGGACGTGCTTTCGTTTCCGGCAAAAGGCCTGGGTGCTGAAGGCATAGCCGGTGATCTAGCTATCAGCGTTACCACCGCTATGGGGCAGGCCGCCGAGCAGGGGCACTCGCTTTCGACAGAGATCAAGGTGCTAGTGCTGCACGGCCTGCTGCATCTAGCCGGATACGATCACGAAGTTGACGCCGGCAAGATGGCGCGGCGCGAACGCAAACTCAGAGGAGAGCTGAAACTCCCCCAGGGCCTCATCGAACGCGCAACAAAGGCCAAACGCCCATGAGCGCACTTGCGATCCTCATGGTTCTGCTGCTCGCCGTGGTTGAAACCCTGGCCTCCTACATCAGCCGCGTCTACGCCGAGTTTGGCAAGATCCTCACCCACGAAATAGAAGAGAATCTCGACGCTTGGGAAGAACTGATCGAGCCACAACTCGGCCTCAGCCGCGAACACGCGGCAATCTCCGCGGCGGTCCTGCAACAACTCGCCCTCGGCATCATCGCTCTCGAATTCGGCACCGTCCTCTTCGATCGCGCCCCCTATTTCGCCCGTCCCACATATCCCGAAATAATTCAGGCCATCCTCGGCGTTGTGTTGGTCGTGGTCTTCTGCAACCAGGTGCTGCCCTCGATCCTTTTCAATCGGACTAAGGGCCGCTGGGTCAGGAATCTGGTGTGGCCCATCCGCCTGCTGCTGTGGCTCATGTCGCCGATCACCGTTTTTGTGCGCTTCTTTTTTTCCGTAGCCTCGCTCGCGGAGACGCCGGCCAGCGATGAAGAGGAAGCAGCCGTAGACGTCGAGGCGTTGCTTGAAGCCGGTGAAGAAGAAGGCATCCTCGAAGAGAACGACATAGACCTGGTCCGTTCCGCCGTTGAATTCGGAGACAAGCTGGTGCGCGAAGTGATGACCCCGCGCCCGGAAATTTTCGCCGTCTCCGCTTCCATCACTCTGGAAGAATTTCTGGAGCAGTTGCGCGACCACAACTTCTCGCGCGTCCCGGTTTACTTCGGCTCACTCGACAGCGTGACCGGCATAGCCTTTGCGCACGACCTCCTTCAGATCGCAGATGAGGAAGCCAGGACCCGCACCGTGGCCACCATCGAGCGAGAAGCGGCGTTCGTGCCGGAAACCAAGCGCGGCTACGAGTTGCTCCGCGAAATGCAGCGCGAGAAGCAGCACATGCGCATCGTGATCGACGAATACGGCGGCGTCTCCGGCCTTGTCACCATCGAAGACCTGCTCGAAGAAATCGTCGGCAACATCCGCGACGAGCACGAAGAAGAGACGGCCATCGAAGAGCCGCAGCGCGAACCCAACGGTGTGTGGCTGGTCCCTGGCAGCTTTCCAGTCGACCAGTTGCCCGACCTTTTTGGCGAGCCCATCGAGCTCGGCGATGCCTACGAAGCTTCAACGCTAGGCGGCCTGGTTAGCGAGATCGAAGGCCGCATTCCGCTGGCCGGCGAAGTGGTTCTGCTGGAGCCAATCGGGCTGCGCATGGAGATAGTAGCCTCCACCGATCGCCGCGTTGAGCGCCTCCGCGTTTTCCCACCAACTCTCGTAGAAAGCGCATCGTCCTGACGAGCGCCAATTACGGCCGACCTTACCATCATGGATTCACTCGCTGTCAAGATTCTGCGCCTTCCAGGCCCGCCACTCCTCCGCAGTAATTTCCCATATCTCGGTGGTTAATCGGCCGCACACATAGTTTTTTTCCTTCATACCCACCAACCGCATCCCCAGTTTTTCAGAAATGCGCCCGGAGGCTAGGTTAACGGCCGCCTTAGGCACACGCAGAACCGGGAAACCCAGCGTGTCAAACCAATAGTCGTTGACCCAGACGCAGGCTTCGCTCATCAAGCCCTGCCCATGCCATGGCAAGCCCAGCCAGAAGCCGCGATTGTCTTCCTCGTCCTTCATCAGGCTGATCGCACCGATAAGCTGCCCTGGGTTGCTGCGCAACCGGATTGTCCAGTGACATGCCTCGCCACGCTCCGCCTGGGGCAGAGCAATGTCGCGGCAATAGGTGAGCGCACCATCCGGTGGATACGGCCAGGGCACGCGATTGAGGAGGTAGCGCACCACCTCCCAGCGAGGAAACAGCGCTTGAATCTGTTCCGCATCGGCCAGTTCCAGCGGCCGCAGTCCCAGCCGTTTTGTCACGCCTTCTGAAATCATGCGCAGATGATACCAATCTTCTGCATGTGAATCCGCGATAATAGAGGGTCAGGAGTATTGTCCCTTTGAAATCTGGATTTGTCGCAATTCTAGGCCGTCCCAACGCCGGCAAAAGCACGCTGCTCAACGCTCTCACTGGCGAAAAGGTGGCCATTGTCTCCCCCAAACCGCAGACCACGCGCAATCGCATCGCCGGGGTCGTTGAAGTGGAGGCGGTCAAAGGTGTGCATCCCGCGGCGCAGATCGTCTTTGTCGATACTCCGGGCGTGCACAAGCCCGGTTCGCACTTGGACCGCCGCATGTTGCAGGAGGTCTACGAGGCGCTTGAAACCCGTGATGTAGTTCTTGTGCTCATGGACGCTACACGCCGCGTGCAATTGGAAACTGCTTCGGAACCGACAAAAAAAGAAGCAGGTCCTTCGACTCCGCTCCGCTCCGCTCAGGATGACAGTGTTATCTTGGATTCAAAGCTCGACCGCACCAATTGGGCCAGCGAAGACGAATTCCTCTTCGGCCTCATCCGCAAGGTGGACTGCCCGGTCTTCCTCGTCCTCACCAAGATCGACCTCGTGCCCAAGGATCATCTTCTTCCGCTCATCGACACGCTAACCAAGCAGTTTGATTTCGCGCAAATCATCCCGATCAGCGCCCACAAGCGCGACAACCTCGATCTGCTTGTTCGAAAGATCATTGACGGACTGCCCAAAGGAGAACGCTATTACCCGGCCGACCAATACACCGATCAGCCGCAGCGTTTCATGGTGGCCGAGCTCATTCGTGAGAGCATTCTCGTCGAGACAGGCGAAGAGGTTCCATACGCCGCTGCCGTGGTGATCGAACGCTTCGACGAACCCAAGCCATTTGTCCCGCGCAAAAAAGGAGCTGTCCCGGCGCGTCCACCGCTCACCAGCATCGCCGCAGCAATTTACTGCGAACGCGATGGGCAGAAGGCAATCCTCATCGGCAAGGGCGGCGCGAAGCTGAAGGAGATCGGCACCGGCGCGCGCCGCAAGATCGAGTCGCTGCTGGGCACCCGCGTCTATCTTGAGCTACAGGTCATCGTCGAACCCAACTGGCGCGAGTCGAAGAGTTTCGTCGAATCGCTCGACTGGCGGAACCAATTGGAGCGTCTTGGCGTAGATCAAATCACAGAGAAGGACCCAGACGAGGAGAAATAGGCCGATATTCCGTCCAAAGTAAAAAGACTGTCATCCTGAACGTGTCGCCACAAATCTGTCGTCCTGAGCGAAGTCTAGGACCTGCGGTTGCTTTTCAGTTCTGCATCGGCGATGTAGTTCCGGATCAGAACAGGGCAAGTTCTTCAACCGTTTCAGTCAACACATTTCAGCTTTCTACTCTAAACTTGGGACACGCATGAAGATCGTTCACCGATCGCCAAAATCGAACGCGCGATTGATCCTAAGCGCCCTCGCGTTCCTCTGCGTGTCAAGCAGCCTTCTCGCCGCTCAAAGACCGTCAACTCCCGACGCTCAGCCAACAGCCGCTCCCATTACCGCGACCGCCGACAGAATTCACGGCGCCATGCTTCTCGACGGTCCGTGGCGCTTTCAGGTAGGCGACGATCCCCGCTGGTCCGATCCTGCCTTTGACGACTCAACATGGCCAACCGCAACCCTCAGCAGGCCGCTCACCGAGCAGGGTTTCGAAACTTACTCCGGCTATGGCTGGTACCGCCTGCGTTTGCAGCCTCAGCAACTCGCCCAATTCAAGAGCCTCCCCGCCAATTCTCAGACCGATCTTCTTGTTACCGGGGATGGCATCGCTCAATTCGATGTCTACATCGGCGGCATCTTATCCGGCCGCACCAAGGGCATGTCGGACCATCCGGATATGTATCAGTCTCCGCCGCTGATTGCGCACCTCACCAGCACCGCCGCAGACGGCACAATCGTCCTAGCCATCCGCACCTGGGCCGGCCCCAATATGATCATCGGCCGGGGTCTTCTCGACAAAGTTGAAGTCGGCGCGCAGGACGACATAGCGCAAAGACTAACCGCGGCCACAGACCGTCGCTGGGATGAGCAATTGCTGTCCGGAATCGGGATCAGCTTCCTGTTTTTATGCGTGGCTGTTCTCGGCTTCACGCTCTATTTGTCGCAGCGCAAGCACTCGGAATATCTTTGGCTCGCATTGCTTTGTCTGTCGGTAACCTTGATGGGGGCCGACGAGACGCTCTACGGTTTGGCTCTGCTGCAATTCTCCGTCTTCCTAGTGCTCAACCTCTGGGCTGGCCGCATCTTCATGGCCGTCACGTTGGAGTTTGTTCTCCGCTTTACTGCAAGCGAATATAGAAAACTAGTCCGCGGTGTCCAGATTTCCGTAATGCTGGTGCCCTTCCTTTACCTGATCCATTTCCAGCAAATCTACGAATATTTTTCCGTCACCGCGGAAGTTGTTTTCAGCGCGCTCGTCACAGTCTTGCTCTTCCGCGCCTGGCGCAAAGGCCGCCCTGATGCCGGCGTCATGCTGCTGCCCTTCTTCCTTGCGGCCACGGCAGATTCGACCGACACTGTTCTCGATTACCTCGCCGGCAAGCATTGGATCCCCGAACGATTCGTCTTTCACCACATTCACTTCGGCCCCGTCGCGTTTCCCATCAGCACTGCGACCTATGGAGTCTTCCTTGCCAGCCTGCTGGCCGTGATCTTCTATCGCTTCATCCACGTCAGCCAGGACGAACAGCGCTCCGCCGCTGAGATTGAAGCTGCACGCAGTGTTCAGGCCATGCTCATTCCCACCAAGCTGCCGTCGAATCACAACTTCATGCTTGAGAGCGCGTATCTGCCCGCCAACGGTGTCGGTGGCGATTTCTTTCAGGTACTCCCGCTCAAGGACGACTCTATGCTGATCGTAGTTGGAGACGTAAGCGGCAAGGGCCTGCAGGCAGCCATGAACGCCAGCACACTGGTCGGCGCGCTGCGCAACGAGCTCTCGCACGATCCCGCGACCGTGCTCAACAATCTCAACCACGTTTTGGTCGGCGCAGGCACATTGCCGGGCACGGCCGAAAAAACCGTGATCAGCTTTGCCACCTGCGTCTGTGCCCGTGTTTATCCTGACGGCACCATGACCATTGCCAACGCCGGCCACCTGAGCCCCTATCGCG
>Ga0302140_10003098_pt1 | contig 21440 bp, 10 predicted proteins | sample I_Bog_E1_1_FD_202095 | JGI IMG/M metagenome (GOLD analysis project Ga0302140, IMG submission 202095) | Peat permafrost microbial communities from Stordalen Mire near Abisko, Sweden - I_Bog_E1_1 | ecosystem: Environmental > Terrestrial > Soil > Wetlands > Peat | place: Sweden: Abisko, Stordalen... | reverse complement strand
ACAACCAGGCTATGCGAGCCGGTCCAACCCCTTTCCGAAGCATATTTTACTTCAGGGTACTTTTTTAATTCATCGATCAACGGCATCGCCGACCCGGCCTGGGAGGTTACCTCGCCGCTATGAAAGAAGTTGAGCTTTACCTGGTATAATTGGTCATAGCCAGGCAGGAAAGTGTCATAGGAATATTGGCTGTATACCCATAAACCGATAAGCAATGCAACGGCCATCCCGGTAGCCAGGCCGGCAATGTTAAGCGCGCTGTACACCTTGTTGTGCACGATGTTGCGCCAGGCGAACTTCAAATAATTTTTAAACATATAGTGGCGGTTTAATTTGTCATGATCCCATTTTGGTGGTGTATCATGATGCAAAAAAACCGGACTAGTGCGCACCGGTCGTTCCAAGTTATAAGTTGGTCGCTCTTTTTTCAGTTCAATTTTATATTCAGCCGGTTTTTTTCCGGTCATTTGTTTAAAGGTGCGGTTAAATGTGGTTTTGGAATTGAAGCCGCATTCAAAAGCGATGCCCAGCAGGGTAATATGATCAAATGCCGCATCCTGCATTTTGTTCACCACGTCGCTAACGCGGTACTCATTTACAAAATCATTAAAATTCTTTTTAAGGGCGATATTGATGATACGGGATAGTTCATGCGGGTTTATGCCGAGTTTTTCGGCCAGGGAGCTTAAGCACAGGTCTGCATCGCGGTAAAACAAGCCGGCTTCCATCGCTTTTTTTAGCCAGGCGCCTTTTTTGCGCAGCTCTGCCGACATTGATGCTTTTACAACCGGATGGATACCGGCATGCGCGCCAAAACCAGGCCTTAAAAACGCGGCCACGCCGATCCATATAATAGCGACCGACAAAACAATGTAAAGCGGATAATAAACCTGCACACCCAGCTGATAATGGTACCCAAAATAATCCACTGCGGTAAAGGGTATCCACAAAAGCCACAACAGGCCGAAAATTCCCAGCAAGCGATGCAGCCAGCGCAATTCGCGGCGGTACCGGTCGCCGTCTTCGTTAAATTTCAATCCCTGGTAAAAGTGCTCTATTTGTCTGTGGGACAAGTACAGGTACCCGGCAACAGATATAAACGCCAATGGCTGCAATACGCTTTGGTTAATCCCCAATACGGTGCAGGCCACCTCCACCAAAACCGGGCTAAAATGCAGCAGGCCCTTCCATCCCAATCTATACTCCGGCCGGGTTATTTTCAGCACATAAAAATAAACGAGCGGGCCCAGCGCCAGCGAAAATCGTAACGGCAGCTGGCTCCAGTAAGGCAGATAAATTTCAAGGTGGATATCGGCGCCTAACATCCGCAGCAGCCATGCAACTATCACTGCCAGCGCAAGTCCCAAAAAACGGTTTGGGATTTGGTTTATGCTTTTTGACGATTGCAGCAGCGCAGCGAAAGCTGACCCGACAAATATGGCCCCGAAGAACGCGACGTCGTACAGGCTGATATGGAAGTAATGTGTATTCAATCAATGCAAATAAATCAATCCTTGTTCCAAAACAATAACCTATTAAAAGACAACAAATTACATTTAAAGTTGCACGGCCGGCTGTAATAAAAGCGGACGTTCAGGGTGTACGGTTTCGGTCGTATAAAAAAATGCGTCCCGTATCTCACCCCGGAACGCGCCACAATTTGGTCATTGGTCACTAGTCATTGGTGGGAAACGGCTATCCTTATAAACTAATGACCAGTGACTAATGACCAATGACTATTCCGACCGCAGGCTCGTCACCGGGTTCACCAGCGCGGCTTTAAGCGTTTGAAAGCTTACCGTTAGTAAGGTGATAGCGATGGCTATTAACGCCGACAACGCAAATACCCACCAGGAGATAGCTGTTTGATATTGATAGTTCTCCAGCCACTTGACCATTGCAAAATAAGACAGGGGTGCTGCGATCAGGAGCGCAATGATCACCAGCACAATAAATTCTTTGGATAAGGAAGCAAACAGCGATGCAACGCTGGCGCCGAGTACCTTGCGGATGCCGATCTCTTTAAACCGCTGTTCGGCTGTAAACATAGCCAGGCCAAGCAAACCCAGGCACGAAATAAATATGGCCAGGAAGGCAAAGCCGTCGGATAGCTTGCCCACCACCTGCTCATTCTGGTAAAGCGCCTGGTATTCGGCATCGGAGAAGGTATACTCAAATGCAAAGTTGGGGTTCAGCTCCCTGTAAACCTTTTGAAGGCTGGCCAGCGCCTGTTTGGTTTGACCGGGCTGGGTACGGATCACCGCGCTGCCATACGCTTCCTGTTCGCCAAAGTGGATAACAAGCGGTTTTATATCTTCGTGAAGGGAGTTAAAATGAAAGTCTTTTAGTACGCCGATGATCGTCCCTTTGTGACCCCAGAAGGTTAGCGGCTGACCGATCGGGTTTTTATAGCCTGTTACGGCAAGTGCAGCTTCGTTAATTAAATACCCCGTGGAATCAGTCGAAAAGTCTTTTGAATAGTCCCTGCCTGCAACCAGCGTCAGCTTCATCGCCCGCACAAAATCGTACCCAACCGAAACATTCGTAAACATGACGTGGTTATTAGGGTCCTTGCCTGTCCATTCAACGCCGCGGGTGCCATTCTCGATATTGGTAGGGTCGAAACTGGTACGGCTTACCGATTGTATGCCCGGAAGCGACATCACCTCCTGCTTAAAAACTTCATATTTTGAAAGCAGGTCGCCGTCTATCGGCACATAAACCAGGTTTTCGCGGTCATATCCCAAATTTTTGGTTTGGATATAATTTATCTGTTTGGAAATGATGATCGTTCCGATGATCAGGAATATCGACAACACGAATTGAAATACCACGAGGCCCTTGCGGAATAGTGTGACGCCCGAACCGAGTTTGAGCGTACCTTTTAACACCTTTACCGGGTTAAATGACGAAAGGAATAAGGCCGGGTAGCTGCCCGAAACCAAACCGGTAACTAAGGCGATGATAGCCAGCCCCATCCAGAATATGGGACGGTTAAACGGAAGTTCGATCTGCTTTTGGGTTACCTGGTTAAAGGCGGGCAGCAAAACTATCAGCAGCAAAATGGCAATGCCCATCGCTATCAGCGTAACCAGCATCGATTCGCCCATAAATTGCTTTATTAAAACCGACCTTTCAGCACCCACGACTTTACGCACGCCAATTTCGCGCGCCCGCTTAACCGACCGCGCGGTGCTCAGGTTCATGAAATTGATGCAGGCGATCAGTACGATAAACAGCGCTACGATGCTGAACAGGCGCACATATTCGATGCGGCCGCCATCTATTTTACCATCTATAAAATTACCATGCAGGTATAAGTCATTATACGGCTGCAAAGCCAGTTCCGGTGCTAAGGCCCTGTGTTGCGGCTGGGTATAGGTAACCAGGAAATGAGCGATCTTTTTACCCACCAGCTCAGGGTCGGCGCCGGGCCGCAGCATAATAAAAGTCAGCGGGCCTGCATTTTCCCAGTCCTTTGCCCAGCCATTCTCATCCAAAAACTTTTGCCAGTTAAGCAGGTAGTCAAACCGGGTTGAAGTAAGATCGGGCAGGTCCTCAAATACAGCCGATACGGTAAGGTTTATCGTATTTTCCAACAAAATATTTTGGCCCATCGCCGCTTCGGGGCTTCCAAAAAGCTGGTTGGCCATTTTATGCGAAATAGCAACGCCGGACAGTGTATTTAATGCATTTTGCGCATTCCCCTGTAAAAGTTTCGTATCGAACATTTTAAAATAATCGGCGCTGGCAAAACTGCCGTTAAGCTTCAGCGCCTTCTGCCCCACCCTGAAATTGTGTGGCTCTGTCCAGGCCATCTGCGTCGCACACTGCACATCGGGGATAATCTTCTTCACTTCGCCGGCAATAAGCGCCGGCGTGCCATAAGATGCGTCATCTTTGTGATCGACGTGGGTTCGCTCATAAACATCGTATATCCGCGGGCCGTTTTTATGCCAGGCGTCCATGTCCAGTTCATTTTGAACCCATAGCAAAATAAGCAGGCTGCAAGCGATACCTACCGCCAATCCTGAAATATTGATCAGCGAATGCGCTTTATTCTTAACAATGTTGCGCCATGCGATTTTTAAATAATTTTTAAACATATAATTGCGGTTTAATTTGTCATGAGACCACTTGGGTGACGTTTCACGATGCAAAGTAACCGGCGAAATTCGGGGAAAACTTCTCAAATTATAAGATGGCTGCTCTTTTTTTAGTTCATTTTTATATTCCAGCGGGCTTTTCCCGGTCATTTGCTTGAAAATGCGGTTAAAGGTGCTTTGGGAATTGAACCCGGATTCATAGGCAATACCCAGCAGGGTGATATGGTCATAAGCAGGGTCCTGCATCTTCTGCACCACCTCCCCTACGCGATATTCATTAATGAAATCATTAAAGCTTTTTTTAAGTACCGTATTGATTATCCGGGATAATTCATGTGTAGTCAGCCCAAGCTTTTCAGCAAGTAAGGTCAAACTGAGTTCAGGCTCCTGGTAATACCGGCCGGTTTGCACAGCTTTTTTTAGCCACGCACCCATTTGCTTCATTTCCGCAGGAAGTGGTGGTTTTAAAGATGGCGCCTGGGCCACCAGCGCGCCGGCCTCCGGCCTTAAAAAAGCGGTGGCTGCCATCCAAATGGCCGCAACCGCTAAAAGGAGGTATAAAGGATAATAAGCTTGTACGCTTAACTGGCTATGGAAATAAAAATAATTAACAACGGTAAAAGGTATCCACAATAGCCATAACAAGCCGAAACTAATGAGTAAGCGATGCAGCCACCGCAGTTCGTAGCGGTACCGGTCGCCCCAATTAAATTTTAACCGACGGTAAAAGCGTTCGATCAGCCGGTGGGCCAGGTAAAGGTAAGCTATGACTGAAATAAACGCCAGCAGTTGCAATACCGGGTTCAGTTGCAGAAAGGCTGGCGTTTCATAAGTAGCCGCACCGGTTGTCATACTATCCCTAACTTCCCAGGCCTGGGCGCTCAATTCCAGCAGCAGGGGACTAAAATGCCGCAGATCCTTCCAACGGAATTTATATTCCGGCCTGGTTATTTTAAGCACATAAAAATAGATGAGCGGGCCAAGCGCCAGCGAAAACTGCAGCGGCAGCCAACTCCAATGGGGGAAATAAGTGTCCAGTTGGATGTCGGCCGCTAATATCCCAGCCATACTCAAAAGGACCGTGAGCAAGGCAAGGGCCAAAAACCGGTTTGCGGTTCGGTTAATTTTTTTGGTGAACCACAGCTGTAGCGTAAGCGTAAGCCCGATAAATATCGTTCCAAGGAAGGCTACGTCATAAACGGTGATATGGAAAGTATATGCATTCAAACTGCTTTGTTGTGTCAATCGCCGTTCCAAATTACTAACTTACTGACATATAGCAAACAGCATTTCGTTTACATCAATTACTGTAACAAAACCGAACATTGTGACCGTCCGGTTTTGTGTTATCGACTAAAGGCTTTTGACTCAGGATTCGATACTCACTCCGTTTTCAAACTGCTCACCGGGTTGGCCAGTGCCGTTTTAATGCTTTGGAAACTTACCGTGAGCAGCGTTATGAGTATTACGCCCAGGGCCGTTGCGGCAAATATCCACCAGGAAAGCCCGGACTGATATTTATATTGCTGCAGCCAGCCGTTCATGACGTAGATGGCTATGGGAATGGCAACAAGCAGCGCAATGAACACCAGCAGCGCAAACTCTTTCGACATTAACCGCCATAAGCTGAAAACCGATGCCCCAAGCACCTTACGGATGCCGATTTCTTTTGTGCGCTGTTCGGCCATAAAGGAGGCCATGCCAAACAAACCCATGCAACTGATAAAAATGGCCAGGATGGTAGCGAACCCGGCCAGTTTACCAATGCGCTCTTCGAAGTCAAATTTTTTGGCATACTCGGTGTCCGTAAATTTATAGTCAAAAGGACTCGCTCGGTCGAAACGTTTAAAAACAGCTTCAATTTTATCGAGCGCCTGCCGGTTGCTCATGGCGGGGTTTATCCTGATGTCGGTAAAACCTCCGGGGTATTGCAGCAGGTAAAACATCGTTGGCCGAACGGAATCGTTTGGCGAATCCATCACTATGTCTTTCACTACGCCGATGACCCTATAATTTTTATCCCATTTTATAATTTCGCCAACAGGGTTTTTCAATCCTGTAAATTTTACGGCGGCTTCATTTAGTATGATCGCGGATGAATCGCCTGGGTAGTCCCTCGAAAGGTCGCGGCCTTCTTTGATTTTCCAGCCAATGGTTTTGCCAAATTCGGGCGATACCGGTACCGTGCCAAAATCATCCGGTAAATTAGGGTCCTTACCTCTCCAGGTGATGCCCTGATTGTCTGACATCAGATCGGTAACCGGGCTCTCGGATTCGGCCACTTCCGCTACCGCTCCCGTCTGCAGCAATTCGTTCCGAAACGCGCCAAAATGGTTATGGATATCAGGCGTTATCATCGCCACCTGTAACAGGCCGCTCCTGCTATAGCCCACCGGCCTGTTTTTGGTAAACTGCACCTGCCTGAAAACCACTATCGTTCCGATAATTAAAGTCACCGAAACCACAAACTGCAATACCACCAAAATTTTGCGTGGCAATGATGCCAGGGGACCCGCTTTAAAGGTCCCCTTTAACACCTGCACCGGTTGAAACGAGGAAAGATAAAAAGCCGGATAAGACCCGGCAATTACGCCGGTTATCAAACTGAAACTCATACCCAACAGCCAAAAAACCGGGCTGCCCCACAATACCGCCATCCTTTTACCGGCAAGCTGGTTAAACCAGGGCAAAGCCAATGTAACCAGCAATATTGCAAGCAGAAAAGCGAAAAACGCGACCAGCACAGACTCGCTGAAAAACTGGACGATTAATTGGCTGCGAAGCGAGCCGGCCGTTTTACGGATGCCCACTTCTTTTGCCCGTTTCTCCGACCGCGCGGTGCTCAGGTTCATGAAATTGATGCAGGCCAGCAGCAATACAAAAACGCCGATGATACCAAACAACCATACCAACTGAATACCCCCGCCAATGTTAACGCCATTTTTAAACTCCGCGTACAGGCGCCACATGCTCATGGGCTGCAAAAACAGGACGGCTTTGAACGATACGCCGAGCAGGTCGTGCTGGGCGGCCTCGCCCTGGAGTTTCAGATCTTTTATTTTTGCAGCAACATGGTTTATATCGGCGCCCGGTTGTAACTGTGCATATATTTGCCATGAGTCGTTGGCCCATATGTTGACGTAATCTTTAACGTCGGGCCGGGTGGCCACGTACAGGTCCCAGGGGGCAATAAAGGCCATATCGTTAAAGGTAGTATTCTGCGGCAGGTCTTCATAAACACCGGTAACTTTAACATTTAGCTGGTTGTCAATCTTCAGCATCCGGTCCATCGGGTTTGCACCGCCAAAAAGCGACCGGGCAAGCGAAGCTGACAATAATATAGATGAGGGGTCTGTTAAGCAGGAGCGGTTACTGCGCAACATTTTTAACGTCAGCATATCAGGCGCTTCCGGCTGCATAAAATTGCCCTTCGACGTCAATTTTTTATCACCATTGGCAATAACATGTTCCTCTGTCCATGTTGACAGTACCACATACTTAAAATCCTCCTTATAATCGTTGCGGAGTTTTGTCCCGAGCGGGATCGGCAAGGCGCGCTTGGTGCCAACATCGCCGTTTGTGGTCTGGTGCTGCATTACCTGCACAATGCGGTCATAATGCTCATGGTATTTATTATATGACAGTTCATCCCATATCCATAAACTAATTAGTATGGCTACCGCCATGCCAACCGACAAACCTGTAATATTTATAAAGGAATGTGTTTTATTTTTTAACAGGTTGCGCCAGGCGATCTTTAAATAGTTCTTTATCATGATGAGTTAGTTATTAAATCATAAGTCATTGTGTCATTGTCCTTTCACACTGTCACCGCTGCAGCTTCTGCTATTGTTACTCACTTCCAAGCCTTTCTTTGGGAGCCGTAGCTCACTCTGAGCGAAGGCTCTTCACCGGGTTAGCCACAGCCGCCTTTACGGCCTGGAAACTGATGGTTGCCAGTGCAATAATTATTGCAGCAAGTCCGCCTGCAGCAAGCAACCACCAGCTGATGTTGATGCGGTAAGCATAAGCCTGCAGCCATTGGTGCATATAATACCAGGCGATGGGTGTAGCAATGGTAAAGGCGATTGCCACGAGTACGATAAACTCTTTTGAAAACAAATAAACGATACTGCCGGTTGATGCGCCAAGTACTTTACGGATGCCAACTTCTTTTATCCGTTGCACCGCCATAAACGAGGCTAAACCATACAAGCCCAGGCAGCTAAGGAATATGGCGATGGCCGCAAAAATTTTATACAAAGCCGCTAGCTGGTTTTCCTGCCCGTAAAACCCTGCGATTTTTTCATCCAAAAACTTGTATTCAAAAACAAAATCGGGAATTGTTTGGTAAAATATTTTTTTAACCGATTGAATGGTAGAGGGCATGTTTGTTGTGGATAATTTTATCGCCGTCTGGTTGTACATGGCAACGTCAGTCGAAATGATCATTGGCGCCAGGTCGTTGCGAAAGGACCGGTCATTAAAATCTTTTACCACCCCAACAACATTACATTTTATCTGATCGCCCCATATGCTGATTTCTTTATTTAATATGTCTTCGGGCTTTTTAAGTCCTAAACTTTTCACAAATGATTCGTTTACCAAAAATTCTCGTGTCAACTCAGCCGGCTGTAAATTTCTTCCGGCTATTAATGTTAGTTTATAGGTCTGCACATATTCATTGTCGGCGAATTTGGTGATAGCTTTAAAACCGGCTTCCTTTAAAGCATGGTTATATTTGAGTGCGCTCCACATATCATTGCCATTTTCAACCGGGGTATTTGAACTAAAGCTTACTCCCTGCACGCCGTTTACGGTCATTAACTGGTTCTTTAAATAAGTCATCCTGCTGATGCGGACGCTATCTACACGGTAAGGCACATTTACAATGGCATCTTTATCGAAGCCTAAAGATTGATTCATAAAAAAATCCATTTGCTTAACGATGATGAGTGTTCCAATAATGAGTGCTTGCGCAATAATAAATTGAAATACAACCAACCCTCTCCGTAGTGAAACCCCTTTAACCGTATTTGCAGTGGCTTTACTTTTTAAAGCATTAACGGGATTGAAACGTGATAAAACAATAGAAGGATAAAAGCCCGCGAGTGCGGTTACCACGATGGTTGCCGTCAAAAGAAATAAAATGATTGTGGGATCGCTGAGGATGTTGAATGAGAGCGAAAGCTCCAAGAGCTGGCCTACGGACGGCAATGCAAAAATGGTGATAACGGCGGCAAGTATTACCGCACTTGCTACGATCAAAAATGCTTCAACGATGAATTGGATGCGCAACTGGGCGATATTACTACCTAAAACTTTGCGCACGCCAACCTCCTTTGCACGGTTAACAGCCTGGGCGTTGGCAAGATTGACAAAGTTTACGCAGGCTATTAACAGGATGAACGCCGCGATGAGCCACAATACATTGAGCAATTGATGACTGATGGTTTTGTTGCTGAAATTGCCCGCTTCGGCATCATAATGAACAGCACTTACGGGCTGTATAATATGACTATCCTTATCGGCGGACGGCTCTACTTTTTGCGAGTATGCCCGTAATTGCTGGTTGAAATTATGAACGTCAGTATTGGGCGGCAACAAAATGTAGCAACCAAAATCGGGGACTGTTTCAGCCCAGTCGGTCGATTTTTGCAAGTAGCTGCCGGTAAAACCTGTGCCATAGGCTACCACAAGTTTTAGCTGAAAATCGGTATTTGGGGGTATGGTGGCCAGGATGCCCGAAACTTTCAATACATCGGTTCCGTGTTCGAAAATATAGCCGCCAGCCCGCAGTTTAATGGTTTTGCCCATGGCTGTTTTCCAGTCGCCGAAATATTTTTCGGCGGTCTCTTTAGTAAGCAATACATTGTCCGGATCTTTTAACGATTCATACGAACCTGCAAGCAGCGGGAAATCAAATATTTTAAAGAATGAAGGCGATGTGAAAAATACGCCATGCTGTTCTTTAAATTCATTTACGATAACGCCATTATTATCGGGTATCAGCAACTGATCATCATGACTTGCAAAAACCGGCGCCACCTGTTCTATTTGGGGGAAACCTGTTTTCAAACCTAAAGGCATTGGAAAAGGCATATCTTTCCCATAAGAAACACTTCCGGTTTCCGCATGATGATATTCGGTTAGCACACGGTAGATGCGGTCTTTCTTTGTGTGAAATTCATCAAAGCTGGTTTGAAATTGGATGATGATAAAGATCACCAGGCAAACGGCAATGCCAACCGCCAGGCCTGCAATATTAATAGCGGCATAGCTTTTATTGCGCATCAAATTGCGCCGGGCTATTTTGAAATAATTTTTAAACATGTAATTGCGCGTTAATTTTTCATGCGACCACTTCGGGGTGGATTGGCGATGTAAAACTACGGGCATAATTCCGGCAGGAGGTTCCAGGTTATAAGATGGGATAACTTTTTTCTGTTCGGCCTTATATTCTGCCGGGCTTTTGCCGGTCATTTCTTTGAAGATGCGGTGAAAGGTGGTTTTTGAATTGAATCCTGATTCATACGCAATGCCCAGCAGGGTGATCCTGTCAAAAGCTGGATCCTGCATTTTCCGGGCCACCTCCCTCACGCGATATTCATTTACAAAATCGTTAAAGCTTTTTTTCAGCGCTATATTGATGACGCGCGATAATTCGTGGGTATGTATTTCCAACTTTTCAGCCAGTGAACTTAAGCTCAGTTCCGGGTCTTGGTAAAGCCGTTTGTCCTCCATTGCCCGCTTTAGCCAAAAGCCTTTTTGCTTCAGTTCCATCGACGCTGATGGCTTTAAACCCGCTGATAACGGCGCAGGCAGCTCAACTTCGGGCTTAAAAAATGCAATGACCCCCATCCCGCTTATCATCGCGGCCAGCAGCAAATATAAAGGATAACCAGCATCCGGACTTAACCGCTCATGGTAGCCAAAGTAATCCACGGCGGCGTAGGGAATCCACAAAAGCCACAACGAGCCGAAACCTGCCAACAAACGATGCAGCCAGCGTAATTCGATCCTGTATCGGTCGCCGCCGTTAAATTTTAGGCTTTGGTAAAAACTTTCAATCAGCTTATGTGACAAGTACAGGTAGGTGATAACTGAAACAAACGTCAATAGCTGTAATACAGTGTTCAGTTTATTGTCCCCCGATGATAGCTGGACGCTTAATTGAAACAAAACCGGGACAAAATGCACCAGGTCTTTCCAGCCAAACTCGCGCCCCGGCCGGGTTAATTTTAATACATAGAAAAAGATAAGCGGGCCCGTCGCAAGCGAAAATTGCAATGGCAGCCAACTCCAGCGGGGGTAATAAGCGCCAATGCCAATGTCGGCGCCCAATAGCCGGGCCATCAACAAAACCATCGTGAGCAAGGCCAGGGCGAGGAACCGGTTTGCCGCCCGGTTAATGCTTTTGGCAAACCATAACTGCAAAGCAAAAATAAGCCCGGTAAATATTGCCCCGAGGAACACCAGGTCATAAAAACTGATATGGAATGTGTAAGTATTCAATCGTAATGGTTAAACGCAATCGCCGGTCCAAACTTATAATTTGTTGAAGTATAAAAAATTATGCGGAGTAAAATATTTGTACTGTAGCGGAAGCGGACATTGCGTGTGCGGTTTTGGGATAGTATTTTGGAAACGTGCAGGTGTATGTAGCGCTACACGTGCTACACCCTGCTACACAGCGCTACAGCGCTGACTATTAGCCTTTTAAGTACTGACAAGATTTTGTCACTGCCAAAATCTTGTCAGTACTTTTGTTCATTTACAACAAAAAAGTTTATTTGTTGCACCGGTTCAAGTAGCAGATTTGCACCAGCGCGGGGATTGATAAATGCTTGGATATTTAGTCTTCAAAGCCCCGCTGAATAATTGTTACCTTTGCGCTTTCAATAAATTGAATAGCCATGACTGAACTTGCACCATGTCCGATCTGCCGGTCCCCTTATACTTATGAATTGGAAAGCTTGCTGGTTTGCCCGGAATGCGGGCATGAGTGGAACGCTGTGGAAGAGCCGGCAGGTGATGAAGCCTTTTCGGTGAAAGACAGCAATGGTAATCCGCTGCAGGACGGCGATACGGTGGTAACCATCAAAAACCTCCCGGTAAGAGGCACCACGCAAACCATCAAAGCCGGCACAAAGGTGAAAAATATCCGTTTGGTTGATAGCGATCACAATATTGATTGTAAGATAGAGGGATTCGGCGCGATGGCGCTCAAGTCCGAATTTGTTAAAAAAGCCTGAAGGAAATTTAATCGTTTATCCTTGTACCCAATGGAAACTTTAACAGCATTTAAAGAATCGCTGAAATCAGAGGATCCCCCTACCGCGTTTTCTGTGCAGTTAAGAAGCCTTTGGTACGATGGCAAAGGCGATTGGCACAAGGCGCATGCCCAGGTAGACCAGCTGACAGACCGGGCCTCGGCCTGGGTACATGCCTACCTGCACCGTAAAGAAGGCGATAGTTGGAACGCCGACTATTGGTATCGCAAAGCCGGGCGAACCCGGCCGGAAACTTCTTTGGAGAAGGAATGGGAGGAGTTGGTGGTGGAGTTTCTTGGTTGAGGGGTAATAGGAGAAAATTGCGCCAATAGGTGTAAGCGGCCTGCTTGCATTAGTCACTTTATAAAGTCGGAAAGACACCATGCAATCAGCGGGATCGGTCATCGGGACGCTGACGAAAGTTTGAGTTCAAATGGGACACTTGAACCAGCGGACGGAAGGTTACAGGATTGGTCGAACGCCACGTTAAGGCGTAACAGTGGCAAGCGAGCAATCCTTAATCGTTCGCGCGATGGCGCTAATGTACTGGTCAATAAATTTACGTTTATATACCAAAATATACGATGGATGGTGAATGGGCACGAACCAAGTGCAATTGATTAAAATAGGCTCAAAGTTGAAGTTTTCGTCGAAGGCGACTGTTTTAATACCATACTGCTTCAAAACAAAAGAAGCTACTTGTTTCCCAAGCAAGAAAACGATGCAAGGGTTTAAACTTTGTAATTCAGCCTGAAAATTTGGAAAGCATTTCGACATTTCTTGCTCCATTGGATATCTGATCTTACCCTGATTGAGAGGAAGGCACTTAACGATGTTCGTGCGGTAAAATGTAAATTTTTTTTTCAGGTTCTGTTCAGCAAGTTCAATTAAAGCACCTGAGCGAGTTGTCGCTGAAAGCGGCAGATGTTCATCATCCTCGCCAAACTGAACTGCGGACAGACCGACCCAAAAGATATCAGCCGGCCGACGCAAATCATATGCCGGTAATTGGTTAAGATAGAGCCCACATGCACTACACCTTCTGCAAGCGCCTGGATTTGGTTTTTGGTCTAAGTCCTGCGAAAATTTTACCGTCATTGAGGTTGATTGTCCGGTAAATATAGTCATGCAGATCCTTATCGCAAACTTTTGAATAGTTTCCCGTGTGAAAATTGAATTGCAGGCGGCCTACTAAGTCGGAAAGTGCCTCATTAGGGGCAACTTGCTGGTTATCCAAGTTTAGGCCCTGCTGTTGTAATTCATGATAAATTTCAGTGGCATGGTAAGGGCGATATTGGAATACGCTGGTTCGAAAATTTACATTATACTGTTTAGCCAACTGCTTTAATTTTTTTCCCAAAGCAAAAGTCATGTCCATATCAGCAGCTGTTTCATCGGGAAACCCGTAAATAAAATAACCTTTTACGTTGATGCCCGCGCTAAACAACTTGGTCATGTTGGTGGTGATCGTATCCAGGTTATGTGTTTTATGTATGGAGCGCAATACTGCTGGCGAACCGGATTCGATTCCGATAAATAATTCAAAACAGCCGCTGGCTTTTAGTTCAAGCAACATTGCATCAGAAACATTGTTGAACGTTTGTACATGCGCCATCGAGCGCCATTGCAACTTAAAATTGCTGAAAACATCAATTGCTTTTTGTACAGTATCGCGCGTTTTTAAAAACAGGTCATCTAATACGCGGATAGAGCTCACTTTTGGGAATTCTTTTATGATAGAAAGGATTTCGGCCGATATAGCAGCGCATCCATTTCGCGTATAGGGGTGTCTTTGTTCAAAGAACGGGCGGCAGCACAAAAAGAACAGTTATAGATACAACCCCGGCTGGTGACGATATTTGCCTCCACGAAGCCAAGGGCATGTTTAACCGGTTCGTTCAATAAAAAATGCCGGTCAAGCGGAGCATGAGCAATATTTTGCACGAAATAAGCCGAACAGCCATTTGCTTGAAAAACCCGGCGGTTACCTTGCTGGATAAATGGTGATTCGTTTACCTGGTCATGCAGAATATCGGTCATAATTAGTTCGCCATCGCCAATGACCATATCGATGGGATTAGCGGTGGCCCAGTCTAATATATATTTGTGCAGTTCTCTTACTGACAATCCGCCAATGACGATGTGGGCTGGATAATCTATAGCCTCGACGAGTTCCTTTACTAGCGCGCAGTTGGTGGTAAATATATTACTAGCGATAACATCTGGTCGGCCGTTGTTGATATATTCAATAATATCTGCCAATGGCATCCGAAGGAAAATCGTGTCCAACACTTCGACTTCGAAGCCATCTCTTTCCAATTGCGAGGCAATATAACCCAACCCCAATGGTGGCAACGAATCCTCATCGTACAAGTTATTCCTGTATTTGAATAAAGGTGAATTGATGAGCAGCACTTTCATACTTTACTTTTTTGCTAAATCCATAAATTGTTGCAGTTCAGCCTGGTCGGGAACCTTTGCAAGATCCCAGATCAAATTCCAAATATTCTTATATAAAGCACCGTTAGAATTTGCAGTATCGGTTTCAATGGCCTGGTACGTCTGTTTTGATATTTTAAAATACATCAATAGCCTGTCTCCGCCTTGATAACGTGTAATCCTGCCGCGAAGCGACAAATTAGCTTCGTTAGGCTGATAGTACCGCATCTTTACACCCTGCATATCCGCTAGTATTTTACCATACCTGATCCGCTCGGAATTATTTTTGGGAGGGAAACATAAAATGTTAATTTCCTTGAAGCGCGCCGTTCTCAAATACGTATACTGCGCATGTTTATCCATTTCATTTGGCCCGTCACCAAAAAAATTGATATCACCGCATAATAAATTAATATAATCTTTATCGGCTTTACCGGTAAAATCATTAATAACATTGTCGAGCTCAGATGTTTTGTAAATATTTTTCTTTTTAAGATAGAATCGGGTGATCGCTACCAATGCAAGGTTACATATTAAAGTAAAGTACCATGTGCCATTGATAGCTGCATAGGAGGTAGCAACCGCACTGTAGGCCAGAAAACAGCCACACAAAATTGAAAACCCATAAAAGAACCAATAAAGACGGTTTTTATCTAAGCTCGCGAATATTTTGTTCAGAATTGCACCCAAGACAGTTCCGAGGGTAACAAAAGCAAGCGGGTTTAAAAACTGGTTTGCGTCATCGATTGTCATATGATAAGAGATTAAGTGAATAACAAATATAATAATTTTTCATAATCCGGTATTTAATTTATTGATTAACAACTGGATGTCGCGTTTTGGTGCGCGCGAATTCACTTTTGGATATAAGTCCAGTTTGGCGAGGCATTCTGTTTTCGTCATGAAACCTTGCTCAACCAGTTGGTTCAGTACCCATAGTGATCCTTTGACAGTAAGGTTGCGGCGCTTCGCCTCGTTTCGCAGGCTGCCGTCCGCGCTCAGGATAATACCCGGCACACGGAAAGCCAATTCCAATACCGAACAATCGGCAAAACTCAATCCGGGGTGTTGGTCTGTGAGTGCGTTAATTTCGGCTACATCGCCATCATCATAAACTGTTAACTTGCCATCGTCAATCACTTTATTTACAGCCAGAACCTGCTCGTCGTCAAGAATTTCTGCAACCACGAAACCCGTTGTCACTGCGGTAACATCCAGTTGGTAAAATGCCTCCAGCAGATCTAGGTCGATCAAGTCGATCAGGATACAGGCATCCTTGATAACGATGGTCCTTTCAATTGACACTACCGAGCCCTTTCCGCAATTCATTTATTGATAAACCGGAAAGCGCCGCCGCTTTACTCATGCTGATCATGCCTTCGGCTAATCCACGATTGATCAGCCTGTCAAAAAAAGTTGAGCGTTCTTCTACCTTGTATTCACCCGGTTCTTTTTTACCACCAAAGGTTTTGGACAAATAGACGTTCCATTTCTGATAATACACCGGTATAATCACCTCTAATTCAGATAAACGATGCAATATGGCACGCAAAGAAATGCCAAAATATTCTTTGATTGTGATGAGCTCCCTGATAGTAATGTAAGATCGTTTCGCGGAACCCAACATCTCGATCAATTTACGTGAGGGTATTAAAAAACAACTGGCAAAATAATGGCATAGCTTTTCTACTATATCGTCTGCAATTTCTTCGGCGAATTTTAAAAGGAGATGCGCCAATTCATGGATGATGGTAAACCTGACGCGTTCGGTGGGGCGATCCTTTATGTTGACCATGACCAAAGGAACGCCTAAATCAGTCATAGCGGACAAGCCATCGATTGATTCAACTTCGGTTAATAACAATACTTTAATGCCCTTTAGCTCCAGCATTTCTGTAAGATTCGGGATTGGGCTCTCCCCCAGGTTCCAGTCCAGCCTTAGCTTAATGGCAGCTTTTTCTACCTCTTTTTTTTCTTTGATCACCAAGCCTTCCAGCGGATTTTTAAAGGCCTGAAAAACTCCGAGGATATTTTCAAGTTCGGTGCAACGCTCCACATAATCCCGAGATTTTTCGACTACCGCTTCTTCATCCTTCTTATTCAGCGTGCTTTTTTTTCGAAACAAAACCGCACCAAGTTCTACCTGTTGCTTGCGGAAAAAATAATCAGGTTTTTGGTTGAGGCATTTGCTGACCAGCATCAGCACTTCTGAAGTTGGCTTCATAAAGCCAAGTTCATACTTATTTAATGCTTGTTTAGTGACACGGTTTTCAACTGCATCAGCTAACTCCTGCAACGATAAGCCTGCCATTTTCCTGGCCAGCCGTAAACGGTTCCCAAAAAGATTTTGATCAATTGTATCCATCATTTGATTTGTTGTTGACAAATTTAACAAAAAATATTGATTTGTCAACCACAATTTTTACTTTTTTCTTATAAGTAACTAAAAACAAACCAGGAACGATCCGAAATGCCTTGCAATATGCCACCGATGCCGCAGTGTCCTCTGCGAGCAGCCCTGCTAAAACGGGAAGGTAGGGTTATTACGGCGCATCGCATTAGGGGGCGGCGCGAATACCGGCCGCCGTCGCTAAGGCTATGGCGGCTGAAAGCCTCTGGGATGTAAGGTTGTGAATAAGCGCCTAAGGCCTTGCAGGCGTATAAGCAGAGCACCCGACCGCCACTTCTATCAGTGGCGGGAATGCCCCAATAAACAACCTAAAACTCTATTAAATTACAAACTGCCACTGGTGACTGCTACTCACTCCTCAAACTGTTCACCGGGTTAGCCATTGCCGCTCTGATGGCCGTATAACCCACGGTTGCCAATGCGATCATAACAGACCCTATGATGGTTACACCGAAAAACCAGGGGCCTAAAGTAACATGGTAAGGGTATTGCTGCAGCCACCGCGCCGGTTCCGCGTGTCGTGGCAGTTGCAAAACCACGCTTGAACCGGCGGGATTTCATTTCCTCCCCGCTTCCGCCAGCAGGGGTCAATTTCCAGGTGCCATAGGTGCTAAAGTTCTTCAGCTTCTTTTAACAAACCCGCCCTTTGGTCGGCATTAAATATCGAAGATTGCGCCAGGTTGGTTTTAAATTCCGTGATGGTTTGGTCTGTCGGCTGCTTCAGGGCCTTTTGGCATTTGGCGATGTTGAGGTATGCCGGTGCAAAATTAGGATATTGCTTTACCAGTTGCCGCCACGCCAATATTGCGTTCACATAATCGCCCTTATTGTAAAAGGCATATCCCTTGCCATTTAATGTCGATATTGAAAAAGCCAATGATGCACCATAATTGGCCCTCATTTTTTTATCCAGCTCACCATTGAGCGCAAGATCGTTGTTTGCGTCGTTAAGGTATTGCGCCTGGCAGCTATGCCAATACCCAAAAACCTCACAAAGCGCCCTGGCGATGGTTAATCCCGGGGTGGTATTATGATCTGCCTGCGGGAACCACCAGCCATCGGCGTCAAAGTTTTTTGGCTTAAAATCCGGGGCCTTTAATGCGGCTGTAAGGTTTTTATAATCCTCCGGATAATCGTTGCCCATCGCATAACGGTAATAAACCATGTGCCTGGGTTCGTTTTTTTTGATTTCCTGTGTAAGCATCGTTGCCAAATTTAATTGGGGCTGCTGCATAAACGGACTAATGGAGACCACAGCATTCAATTCCTGTGGATGTTTAGCCAACAAGTAGGTGGTTAAAAACCCATATCGCGAATGCCCTACCAGCATAGTGAACTGACCGGCTTTAAAACTGCCCCGCAGCAAGGGGATCAATTCGCTAAAAATATAAGCCTCATTCTTTTCGGCCGTGCCCGCTGTATCACTGATTTTTAATTGCGTCTCGCGGTAACGGTTACTCCCCTTGCCGGCTTCAACCCCAACTATAACAGCCGATGGCATTTGTTCATTAGCCGTCAGGAAGTCGATAGATTTTAATATGTATTGATACTGCCTTTGATTTTGCATATCAAAAACGATGATCAGGGGAAAGTTTTGCGGCAGATTTTCCTGGTATTCAACAGGTACGGTGATTTGTATGTGCTTTACATAGCCAAGATTTTTAGAAACCAGGGAAGTATCTTTCAGCGTGCGATATCTTTCGGGCGCCTGGCCGGAACACAATGTGATAAAGGACAGACAGATGAATGTGAGTAGTGTTATTTTAAAAAAGGCAGCCATTTAGGTAGTGTGCAAGTGATTTTATGTTTTTTTCAAGTATAGGCGAGATATTTGTAAATACCGCAGGTTTCAGGTAATAATTTACATCCGCTGCCGCCGGCCGAAACTTGCAACCAGGAACAACTATGCTTCTCCGCCGGTTCATTCACTCATTTCTCAAACTTTTTACGGGATTGGCTAACGCAGCTTTCACCGCGGTATAACCCACCGTTGCCCATGCAATCATAATGGACCCAATGATGGTTATGGCGAAAAGTTCAGGGCCTAAGTTGATGTGGTAAGCGTATTGCTGCAGCCAGCCATGCATAAAATACCAGGCGATGGGCGCGGCGATGATAAAGGCGATACCGATCAGCAAAGTAAACTCCCGGGATAACAGGATCACTATAGCCCTGACGGGCGCGCCGAGCACTTTGCGTACGCCGATCTCCTTTTTCCGCTGCACTGCCATAAAGGTTACCAGGCCGTACAAACCCAAACAGGATATAAAGATGGCAACGCCGGCAAAAAACTTGTAAAGCTGCGCTAATTGCGTCTCCTGCCGGTATTCGGCGGCGATGTCCTGGTCGAGGAAACTGTTGGTGAACGCGAAATCGGGATAATATTTACCCCACAACTTTTCCATGGCGGCGATTGTTGGTTTTGCCTGCGCCAGGTTTAATTTAACGCAGACCCTGCCATAGGCCCGTTTATCGGTCGTCATTACTACGGGGACCATGCTGAAGCGCAGCGAGGAGGTATGAAAGTCGTTCACAACACCCACTATCGGCCGGTTATAGCCGTTCACGATGATCCGCTTCCCGATGGCGAGCGCGGGGTCGCGATAACCCAGGTTACGGGTGACATTTTCGGTCACCACAAATTCGCGGCTCGTATCCGAGTTAACGTACGGCCGGCCCGCTATAAACTGCATATGAAACAGGTTAAAAAAGCCGGTGTCGGCCATTTTATAGGCAACGATCATATTTGGCGCTTTACCAACATGGTCAGGTGTTCGCAAGTCGATGAACCAGCGGCCGCCGATAGGGGCGCCTGTACCGAAACTCGCTTTTTCGATACCCGGTATTTTCAGCAACTCGTTTCGTAAGACAGCCCTTGTGGCTAAACCGGCGCTGTCCTGCGGAAGCTCGGCGGTTAAAATGGCTTCCTTGTTAAACCCCATATCAGCAGTATTAACATAGCTCATTTGTGACACCATTACCATGGTAACAATAATGAGCGCCTGTGCTGTAAAAAACTGGAAAACAACCAGGCCGCGCCGCAGCGAAATACCGCCCTGCTGCGCAGAAAGTGAACTTTTTAATACCAGCGCGGGATTAAAGCCCGACAGCAGGAAAGCCGGGTAAAACCCGGCCAACAGGATTACCGCGGCCAACGCAGACAGGAGGAACAAGATCATATTACCACTGTACAACACGGAGGCAGCAAGATGAATATCCAGCAGGTTGTTAATAACCGGGATAACCAGCAGCGCAGCGGCCAGCCCGATAAACAACGCGAAACAGCTGACGAAGGCCGCTTCACCCAGGAATTGGAGGATCAGTTGCCGGCGGTTACTGCCCAATACTTTACGCACCCCAACTTCCCTGGCGCGGTTTACGGCTTGCGCGGTGCTTAAATTGACAAAATTTACACAGGCAATTACCAACAGGAAAATACCGATTGTACTGAGCATCAGGATAAGGTTATTGCTGAAAACGCGGCCATCGAAAGTGCCGTAACGCCCATCAAAATGCATTTCATTCAAGGGCTGTATCGAAAGAAAATACCTCTTATCGAAGGGTTTGATGTACCGGTCGGAGTATTGCTTAAGCTGAAGTTTTAACTGTTCGGGTGACTGGTCTTCATTCAGTTGCACAAAGCAGTAATTGTCTTCTTCAATATAGCCAAAGTCATTCATAAACTGTTTCAGGTCGGGATAGCTTAAATGTGTTGCGTAGGATAGCACCGCTTTGATCGGGAAATCGGTATTAGCGGGCATATCTTTTAAAATACCACAAACCCTCATCGGTACGCCATCCATCCGCATCATTTTGCCTGTCGCCTGTTGCCAATGGCCAAAGTATTTATCGCCCAGGCTTTGCGTTAACAAAACATTGTTGGGCACTTTAAACGCGTTGCGGTATTCGCCTGCCACCAGCGGGAAACTGAACATGTCAAAAAATTGCGGTTCTGCGAAGAATATCCCATGTGTTTCTCTAAATCTTTTGGTGTCGCCATTTCCATTATTCCTGATAATCACCTGCACAAAGTCATCGGGAACAATAGCCCCTGCATTGGCCAATTGCGGAAGGCTGCTCCTTAAAGTGGGGGCCACCGGGAAGGGCACACCCATGCGGTAGCTAACATGTCCTTGATTACGCGCTTCAATACGCGTCGCGACACGTATTAAACGGTATAGCTGGTTTTTGTGAGTATGAAACTGGTCGAAA